>Ga0307379_10000071_pt1 | contig 176295 bp, 136 predicted proteins | sample UN2MG_FD_202237 | JGI IMG/M metagenome (GOLD analysis project Ga0307379, IMG submission 202237) | Soil microbial communities from Risofladan, Vaasa, Finland - UN-2 | ecosystem: Environmental > Terrestrial > Soil > Coastal area > Acid sulfate soil | place: Finland: Risofladan, Vaasa...
TGTTTGGTGTGCTTACACCGCCGGGCTTTTTTGTCTTGCGTTAGCGCCCCTGGTCGCTGTGTCCAACCTGTGACCACGGGAGACAAAAAGAGACACAACCAGACAAAACCAGACAAAAAGAAACAAAGAAACCTAAATCTATCCTGTTAAGCCAGTTACGGCGTATTTTACCACACTCCAACAGGTTACAAGAACACCCGGTGGAGAATCCCTGCCTCTGCGCCGGATTATTTAGAGGTAGCGTAACCTCCCTGTTGACAACGGCTTCAGGGCCCCGTTCGTGCCGGGGCTCATAGCACCCTGCCTTCTTCAAAGACAATCTGGCAAACCACCTCTTGACCAGCCCCCCCTTCCTGTCCACTTTAAGCTGAAACTGCACATGGACCAGTAGAACATAAACTCCGGAGGAAGTGATGAAAAAGAAGAAGCAGTTGACGACATCAGCTGGGATTCCAGTTGGTGACAATCAGAACTCTTTGACCGCCGGACCGCGTGGCCCATTGTTGGTCCAGGATTGGCAGTTGTTTGAGAAGCACGCTCATTTCAATCGTGAGCGTATTCCCGAACGTGTCGTTCATGCGAAGGGCTCGGGTGCCTTTGGTACTCTAACCATCACCAACGACATCACTGAGTACACTAAGGCGAATATCTTCTCAAAAGTCGGGAAGAAGACCGACTGCTTCCTCAGGTTCTCGACGGTTGCGGGTGAACGTGGCGCGGCCGATGCTGAACGTGATGTACGGGGCTTTGCTATCAAGTTCTACTCCGAGGAAGGGAATTGGGATTTGGTTGGCAACAACACGCCCGTGTTTTTTGTCCGGGATCCCTACAAGTTTCCAGACTTTATCCGCACGCAGAAACGAGACCCGAAAACCAACTTGAGAAGCAACACTGCCCAGTGGGACTTCTGGTCGCTGTCGCCCGAGAGCTTACACCAGGTTACGATTCTCTTCTCTGACCGGGGAATCCCGCGGAGTTACCGCCATGTGAACGGCTATGGCAGTCACACCTACAGCTTCATCAACGACAGGGACGAGCGGTCCTGGGTCAAATTCCACTTCAAGACGGCGCAGGGTATTCAGTGTCTCACGGCCGAGGAATCTGAAGCTATCATCGCCAAGGACAGGGAAAGTCACCAGCGGGACCTGTTTACAGCTGTCGAAAGAGGTGACTTCCCCAGGTGGAACCTCAAGGTTCAAGTGATGACTGAAGAGCAAACTGAGAAGACTTCCTATAACCCATTCGACCTGACCAAGGTGTGGCCGCACGGCGAATTCCCCCTGATTGACGTCGGCGTCCTGGAACTGAACCGGAATCCTGAGAACTACTTCGCACAGGTAGAGCAAGCCGCTTTCTCTCCTGCAAACGTAGTCCCCGGTGTCAGTCACAGTCCGGACAAGATGCTCCAATTCCGCGTCTTCTCTTATGCCGATGCCCATCGCTATCGTCTGGGCGTGAACTACGAGAGCTTGCCGGTCAATAGTCCCAGGTGCGAAGCGAATACGTATCACCGCGACGGGTCAATGCGTTTCGACGGTAACCGGGGGGGCGATGTCAATTACGAACCGAACACCCAGGGCGGACCCGTCGAGGATCCTCGATTCAAGGAGCCGCCGTTGAAGCTCTCCGGAGATGCGGACCGGTACGATCATCGCGAAGGAAATGACGACTACACTCAGGCGGGCAACTTGTACCGACTGATGCCCGATGATGAGCAGAACCGGCTTCACCGGGCTGTCGCCGGCGCGATGGATGGAGTCCCGGACGAGATCATCAAACGACAACTTGAGCATTTCGCCAAAGCGGATCCAGCCTACGCAGAAGGTGTCAGGAAAGCGCTGGGGCGTTAGTTTCAAAATGATAAGAAGGCAGCAGCCTCCTCCGGCGAAAGCAAGTGTTTCGCCAGGTGGTAATGATGTCCGTATTTATGACAATAACCCTTTGCCACGGCCCAGCGGCAGAACCTCCGGGAATGTTTGATCGGTGGGGTCACATTCAAGTGGGAGGACAGAGTGCGGGACGGTGCAAATGTATTTCCGTGGTATGACACCAATGTTCACCTATTTTCTCCGAATTGTGAGGCGGCTTTTTCATCATACACCCGGAGTAGAAGGTTATCTGCCGCGTGAGGCTCATCCGGTCCCGAGGCACGTACGAAAACTCTATGACGACATCGGTAAATCCATTGACTGGTGTGACGGTGGGCGTATATTGTGGGCTAAGTGGTCTTAGCACAGGGGATACGAAGAAGTGGGAACCCATCGTCTTGCAACCGGGTCCGACATCCATAGCCTCGGCAACTGTTACTCTGAATTACGAATCAACAGATCTTGTGACAAAAGGGGTGACGTACTGCTGTTTCGCGTGAGGCGTGCAACGGTGCCCAACGCTGCACGATGCCTGCCGGGGACTGCGCCGTTCATATGGGAGACCGAGTGGTGACACTGCCGCGACACCGTCAGGACCTGAACATTGCCATGAGCGGGCCTCGTGAGGCTCTTCGTGCGGCGAGCGGGAAAAGGTCGGACATCGTTCTGCAGCTTGCAATCGAAATCGCGGTTGTCGGGGAGGACGACCAGCCGCTGGAAGGCGTGGCCGTGGCTCTGAGGCGTGATGACGACATGGAGAGCACCGGTTTCACCGGCAGAGACGGCATCGCCCGGTTCGAACCACTGGAGTTCAAGCGCAAATGGCGCTTCTGCCTGTACCGGCGCGACAAGGACGCCTGGGAGCTGGTGGAAACGGGCAAGGTGGGCAGCGGCTCGGAGGCCGGCCGCACCGAAACGGAGTGGAAAGAAATCTCCACCGCGGATACAAGAGGGCCGAAAACGCACACGGTCAAGCCGGGCGAATGCATCGAGAGCATTGCCTTTCTCTACGGCTTCTTCCCCGAGGCCCTGTGGCAGGATGAGGGCAACCGGAAACTAAGGGAACTGCGCGAGGACCCCAATATCCTGTTTGAAGGTGATACCGTACAAATCCCGGCCTTACGGCAGAAAGAGGAGGCAGCCGCGATAGGCAAACGGTACACCGTGAAGACAAAGGGGGTGCCTTCCAAGTTCAGGGTCAATCTGGTCATCGACGGCAAGGCCATGGCGAATACCAAATACACCCTGGAAGTAGAAAAACTACCTGACCCCTACCAGGGAACCACCGGCCCCAACGGCGAAATCGACCACTGGGTGCCTCCCGATGCAACACAGGTGGTACTGCGCATTGACGGCCACGAACTAATCTTCATGATGGGTATGATTGATCCCGTCACGACCCGGCAGGGTGTGATCCAGCGGCTGCTCAATCTGGGGTACCTCGGTGACGACTCTGTGGAAGATCCTGATTTCGATGAAGAATTGCAGGGTGCTCTCTGTGACTTCCAGGAATCGCAGGATCTGACGCCGACCGGCAAACCCGACGACGCCACCCGGCGTGCTCTCGTGGATGCCTGCGGCGGCTAATAGGGGAAATGTATATCCCAGGCTCTCGGCAAAGGCGCGGCTGGTGGCACCGACGGCGGGAAAAACTGCGTAAGTTGAATCGGGCGATTCACCATGGTATTTACCGAGAGAGCCCCCGTCCGCCGCCGCGTCCAGAATGCCTTCCTACGGCGGCGAAACCTGATCCAGGCCCACTCCTGAAGATAAAAGCTCCAATTATTGGCGGCATCACATCGTCCGAACACGGCACCCATGGGCTCCACGGTTGCAGTATTATCGCCGTACCCTGCCGGAGGGGCTGCCCGAAGGGCTTGCTCCAACGCATCCGCTCGCACTGTTGTAGGTCTTAACGGTCCTAATGGAGCGGGCCCTATTCCCACAAATGGCGCGGGGACGCCAGGGCCCACAGTAATTCCATCGTCTTGATAATCGGTTTTATCAACCCCCTGAGGTATGTCACCTGGAGGTGGCATCGGAACAGGAGCGGGTCGGTAGTGAAGCACAAGGGCGTGCCAGATCATCTGCGACGTTACCCCGAGCCCCACCCCGGCCACCCCCGGACCGCCGCCTGCCATTACCCCAAAGGGGGCCGCGCTGTCTATGCCACAGTGATACAACGTTGGGTTGTTCTGTGGTCCTGATGCGAAGACAGAGCAACCACTAAGTTTTGCGGTGAAGAAGAACCTCGCCAGCGGTGGGTTAGGTATTGTCATATATATCATCCCACCACGGGTTTCCCAAGGGAGGTAGTACGCATGGAATGTACCTGGCGCGGCTGCAACGATCCCTGGGGCTACCCGGTTGTGAATGCGTAGCAGTAACGAGTTTCGAAGGATACCTGCCGGGCCGCCGATATAAGGGGCGATGGCTTGGTTTCTGATCTTATAGACCGAGACCGCATACACGGGTGGCGGGCCCGCCAGGCCGGGAGGCGGTACACCGGCAGTTAGAACGCCGCCGACCGGTGTATGAGGCGGTCGGGCGACATGTAAACCACTAATGTTAACCCCGCCGGCTGGCCAGCCGGGAGGGGCAGCACCTGGGCCAGGCCAGGCAACATTCGTCGGATTGGGTACAGTGTAGGTGGACGGCCACAGTAGCGCTGCGGGCAAGTTTGGAATTTCGAGGGCACAATGCCTTGTTTCCCTTTCCGGATTGGTTAGGAATGAAAAATTGTAGAACACAACGAGCCTGTGTGAACAGTATGTCGGCTTCAGGCGGGGGCTGCCGTTCCCGCCCGAGTCGGCCGGCTGAGTTAACCCTGCTGCTTTAGTCCGTCATACAATGTCTTCTCAGCAGTCTGGTGTCAAGGTCTAATTGAGAATAGTCCGGCAAATCGAAGAGTTTGAGTATTGAACGTTTCTGATGGGCCTATGTGGGCAACAGATTGGCCGGTCAAACGCAATGCCGCCGGCAGGACAGTTTCAAGACTGTCCGGGCCTTTATATTGGTGAATCGAATGACGCCGGCGTGCCGATCGATTTCGATCCGGAAACGGTGTACCTGAAGCGCCGCTCTTGATGCTTTTCAGCCGGTGGTACGGTATTTGAAGAGGGCCGGCTCTGGCCGGGTCTAAACGTGGTCAAAATCAGTACTTTTTTCGTTGACATTCGCGCCGCAGTACCTATACTTACAGGGTGGAAACGAGGTTAGAGGTGGATCTCTGAAATCCTTACTTACCTTGGTCTTTCTTTTTTGTATCGAATTCTAAACGTTAACTGTTGTAAAGTCTGAGAGTGTACCCAATGAGAAAACTCATGGCAATCGGTCTGTTCGGCGCGATAGTGGCAGCGGCGCTGTTGTGGTTTGAGCCGTTCAACCAGCGAGCACCCTGGGAGCTGGACAGGGCGGACGCGGAATTCTATCGGTTCAAACGAGATGGGAAACGGCCGAAACTGCTGCGCCGACCAAACACGTGGTTCTACGAGCAGCGAGCGTATCCCTACGACCGGATTCCGCAGGACCAGTACCTGGAGGCCCTGGACGAGGCGCGGATAGCGCGCCGGGAGTACAGGGCTATGGGGGGTGACGCGGTAACGTGGCAGGAGACCGGACCGACCAACATTCCGGGCCGAATAGCCTCGATTGCGGTTCACCCGTCGGATCCGAACACTATTTACGCCGGTTCGGCGGCGGGCGGCGTGTACAAATCGACTGATCTGGGCGGAAACTGGACGGCCATATTCGACGACGTGGGAACGTTTTCAATCGGCGCCGTGGCGATTCACCCGTCGGACCCGGACGTGATCTACGTGGGTACGGGCGAGCCGACGGCGGCGATCGATGACTACGAGGGCACGGGGGTGTACAAGAGTCTCGACGGGGGGGCGACGTGGAACCTGGTGGGCCTGCCGAACAGCGCCCTGATCGGCAGGATTGTCATCGATCCGTTGCACCCGGACACGGTCTACGTGGCTGTGCTCGGCCAGGTGTTCGGCACCGGCACGAGCATGGACCGGGGGCTGTACCGATCTCAGGACGGTGGCGCGAACTGGGAAAAGATCCTGTTTGTCGATGCTCAGACGGGCTGCGTTGACGTGGCCCTGCATCCGTCGACGGGGACGGTGTTCGCGGCCATGTACATTGTGTACTCGGGCGCCACGAGCGCGATATGGAAATCATCCGATCACGGCGACACGTTTACGATGATCTCAGGCACCGGCGGACTTCCGGCGCCGGGCAATATCGGCCGCATAGGCCTGTCGCTCGACCCGCAGTCGGAGACGGTGTACGCGATCCACGTCGATGGCGCCACGCAGGACCTGCTGGGGATATACAAGAGCACCAATCTGGGGGTCGCCTGGACGCGGACGAACGACGGGGAGCTGTATGGAACTTACGGCGGTTTTGCGTGGTATTTCGGGCAGATTCGAGTAGCCCCGGGATATCCGGACATCGTGTACTCGCTGGGAGTGAGCCTGTGGAAGAGCGAGGACGGCGGGGCCAACTGGTTTAACGCCTCGGGCGGCACTCACGTCGACCACCACGCCATGTGTATCCTGCCGACGAATCCCGACGTCGTGTATAACGGTTGTGACGGCGGGGTCAACTACACGAACAACGGTGGGTATTCCTGGACCACGTTCCGAAACATGGCCAACACACAGTTCTACGCCATGACGGTCGACTACAACAACCCGGACCATATTTACGGCGGCACCCAGGATAACGGCACGATGCGCACCATGAGCGGCAGCACCGGCGACTGGGACGAAATCTACGGTGGTGACGGCTTCTACTGCCTGGTCGATTACACCAACCCGAACGTAATCTACGTAGAATCGCAGAACGGCAATCTGGCCAAGTCCACGGACGGCGGATTCAGCTTCAGCTGGGCGCAGAACGGTATCGACCCGAGCGGAACCGAACCGCACGGTTGGAACACGCCGGTGGCGATGGACCCCGTCCACCCGAACATTCTCTACTACGGGACCGATCGCGTGTACCGGACGGCTGACGGCGCGGAGAACTGGACGGCTATCAGTTCCGCCCTGTCGTCCCGCTACATCACGACCATGGGAGTGGCGCGCAGCGACAGCCAGGTAGTGTACGCAGGGTCAAGGGTGGGTACGGTGCACGTTACCACCAACGACGGGGCCTCCTGGACGCGGATCGACGGCGTGTTGCCCGACCGCTGGGTTACGCGGCTGACGGTCGACCCGTACGATGCGGCCGTCTGCTACGTGACGCTTTCGGGGTATATCTCGAACGGTTCGACATTGCCCCACATTTTCCGGACGGCCAATTACGGTTCGGGCTGGACCGACATCAGTTCGAACCTGCCGGACGCGCCGCTTAACGACGTCATCATCGATCCGCACGACAACCAGACGCTGTACGTCGGCAGCGACGTCGGCGTGTTCGTGACTCATGATCTCGGCGGGTCCTGGGCTCCGCTGGGCACCGGCATGCCGGTCACCTGCGTCCACGACCTGGAAATGAACGCGCGAACGCGTCTGCTGGTGGCCGCCACGCACGGCCGCTCCATGTTCAAGACCATCATCCCGTGCGCCGACGAGACCGACTCCGACGGGGACGACGTGCCGGACGGCTGCGACAACTGCCCGAGCGTGGCCAACACCGATCAGGCGGATGCCGATGGTGACCTGATCGGCGACGCCTGTGACGACTGCATTGACTCCGACCGTGACGGTTTCGGGGCGCCCGGCTATCCGCTGGCTACGTGCCCGCTTGATAACTGTCCGACCGTGTACAATCCGAACCAGACGGACACCGACGGTGACGGTATCGGGGACGCCTGCGAGTTCATCACCGAGACAACCTTCGACACCATTACGACTCCCTGCGTTTCGCTGATCGTGGCCAACAGCGGCAACTTCGGCAACCAGGGAAGCCCTACGCTCACTCTGGACTACGCGGACCAGGGCGACTGCGAGTTCGCGTACATGTACGACGGCACGCCGGTCATCGCCCGGTACACCGGTCAGGAGTACGTGGCGGACTACTTCCTGTTCGGCAAGAGCACCTTCAACGTGCCCCTTGACGGCAACCCGACCGTGCCGACGGTGCAGACCGGTGAGTATCAGGTGTACGAGTCGGGAACGTTCGTCACGGCCGACCTGTCCATCGCGTTGGAAAAGACATGGTATGCTCCCGCTCAGGCGGACAGCTGCCCGTTCGTGATTCAGTGCCTGAAGGTGTATTCCTGGGATGGTCAGCAGCACAGCGGGCTGGCCATCGGTGAGGCCGTCGATTGGGACATCCCCAGTGCCTCCGGAGTCGACAACCTCGGCGGGTTTGACGTTGCGGCCAGGCTGATCTACCAGCAGGGACTTGGTTTCGGCTGTCAGAGCAACGAGGCGCGATTCGGCGGCCAGGCCCTGATCGGTATTGGGTATGACGACGCCTGTATCGACACCTCGGCCCAGCCGTACGGTGCCTACACGGCGCTGAACTCGATCTTCCTCTATCCCACCGGCGGCTTCGTGCCCGAGGAGATCTATACCAATATGCAGCAGCCCAGCTACTCGGCCGAAATGACCGGGGCCGACCAGCACGCCGTCATGACGTTTTTTAACAACCAGACGATCGGTCCCGACGACACGCTGTTCATTTACTCCGTCGTGACGAGCGTACGGAACGGCCCGTCGACCGAGCTTGTGAACAACGTCTACAAGGCCCGGAAGTGGGTAAACGATCATGTGCGACCGGCCTGTGCTCCCACCTGCTGTATCGGCCTGACCGGCAACGTGGACGGTGATCCCGAGGAAACCATTGATATCGGCGACGTCACGGCCCTGATTGACTACCTGTTTATCAGCAACACCGTGCCTGAGTGCATGGAAGAGGCGAACACGGACGGCGACGGGGACGGCGTCGTCGACATCGGCGATCTGACGGCGCTGATTGACTATCTGTTCATAAGCAATACTGAACCGGCCGCCTGTCCGTAACGAACCGGCCGACACATAAACGAAACCATACCGGCCGCCCGCGCGCTCAGCGGGTGGCCGGTCTTTTTTCTGCCGGCGATAGCGTTTCAAGATGTCTTCGGTCACCGGACTTGGGCCGAAGTCCCCGAGCAGTGCAGGCCGTGGAGGGGTTTCAGTCGGTGTCGATTTTGCGGCCTGACGGAGCTCAAACCTTGACAAAACAGCCCATGTCCGTATATTGATAGTATACTTTCTGCGTACCCCTCACCGAGTACGAGGCAGTTTATGCGGCGAAACTCCAGACGTCTGAGTCTCCATACCTCCGGATGTTCCTCCCGACTGCTGGCCGCAGTATGGCCAACGATATCGCGGCCGGGTATGTTTTTGATGGGGACAATGGTCGGCAGGCCGAAGGGGAGGATTGGTTCTCGGCGCGAACAAATCATACATAACCTTAGCCACAACGGGAGGCGACCGACATGCTGAGCGATTTCAAAGCAGTCTTCAGGGGCCTAATCGTCGTTGTATCGGCGGCGGTATTTTCAGTTTGTCTGATCCCGGCACCGGCGGTCAAAGCGGAATTGGCCACCGTCGCGGAAATGGAACAGGTCTGTCAGAACTGGCTTACACAGATGGTGCTCGAGAAAGGCGTCTGGGCCGGTGAGACCAATCCCGGCATCGTGGGCGTTAACGAGATAACTTCCGGCGATACCCTGCTGGCCAGGTACTACAGCATCTCTCCGAGAGGATTCGTGGTGGTACCGGTCCTCAAGGAAATGTTACCGGTCAAGGCCTACTCGGACGAGTCCGACCTGGACGAAAAACAGGAGGGCGGTTTTCTCCTGCTGCTCAGAGAAATGTTGTCGGACCGCCTGGCCATCTATGCCGACAGGTTCGGCAGTCTCGAGGCGCCGCAGCCCGCCACGGGCGACGCACTGTTCGGACGCGAGCAGAGGTCCCGGTGGGACGTTCTTACGTTGCCCGCCGAGGAGTACAGGGCTCAAATAACGACTGCCCGGATGCAGCCCGCCGCCGAGGCTGGTCCGCTGCTGACTTCCAAGTGGCATCAGAGCGATCCCTACTGGGACTACTGCCCGATGGGGGACGGGGGGCGCTGCGTGGTGGGGTGCGTGGCCACCGCCGCGGCACAGATCATGCAATTCTGGAAATGGCCAGCCATCGGGGTCGGCAGCTACTCTTACTATTGGGAGGGTGACTTCTCCTGCAATGGTTCGACCCCGGGGCAGGAGTTGTCCGCGGATTTCTCGGACTCGTATGGCTGGGCGAACATTCCGGATAGCTGCGGCACCGGCTGCTCTCCGACCCAGGAGGCGGCGCTGGCTGAACTGAACTACGAGGTAGGCGTGGCCTTCAACATGAATTACGGGCACTGCGGCTCCGGCGCCTCGGTTTCCAGGGGACTGATAGCGTATCCGACCTACTTCAAGTACAGTGCCGACATCAGCCAGGAGTTCCGCGCCGGTTACGATCTGGCCGGATGGTTTGGCCTCATCCAGGAAGAGATCGACGCCGGTCGACCGGCGCAATACGTCATCAGCAGGCACTCCATTGTCTGCGACGGCTATCGGGACCAGTACGGGCAGTATGAGTACCACATGAACTACGGTTGGGGCGGAAGTTTCAATACCTGGTTTGTGCTCGACAGTCTGTATTGCAGTTGGGAACCCGAATCGCTGTGTCCGGCCGAAATAGAGTGGATGCTGACTCACATTGTGCCCCAGATCGATCCGGTGCTCGAACTTGTCGGTTACACGCTCAATGACGCCTCCGGCGACGGGGACGGCCACGCCGACCCGGACGAGGTCCCTCGGCTCACGGTCACGGTACGCAATCGCGGGTGGGATGCATACTACGTGGCCGGCAAACTTAGCACCGACGACCCGTACATCACGTTCGGCGTAGATTCTCTGGGCATTGCCGATGCCATTGTCTGGGGTGACAGCGCTACCGCGCCGACGGAGTACTATGTCGGTATTCTCCCGGGGTGCCCGGACCCGCACGTAGCGGTTCTGGAGATGGAGTTGACGGCTATCGGAGGTTACGTCGGTACCGACACCCTTTACCTCTTTATCGGGGACACCCCCGGGTTTGAAGACGATCTTGAAAGCGGACCCGGTTACTGGGAGCACTGGCCGGTCATCCCCACGTACGTTGACGAATGGCATCTGGACAGCTACCGGTCCCACAGCGCGACCACGTCCTTCAAGGCGGGTGCTATGGGAGCAGTCGAGTACACTAATAACGCCGATGGAGGGTTGATAACACCACCGTTCCTGCTTCCCCAGAACCCGGTTCTGGACTTCTGGCACTGGATCGATGCCGAGATCGGCGATGAGACCACCGCCTGGGATGGCAGCATAGTGATGATCTCATCCGGCGACGGCCAGTGGACGCAGGTAGATCCCGTCGGCGGGTATCCATACACCATCATCGACAACCCGGCCAGCCCCTTTGAGCCGGGGACTCCGTGCTTCTCGGGCACGCACGACTGGAGCCAGGTCCAATTCGACCTGGCAGCCTACTCCGGCGTGGTGCAGTTGATGTTTCGCTTCGGCTCGGACGGCGCCGCCGTCGAGGAAGGCTGGTACATTGATGACGTGCAGGTGACCGGCTCCTGCTGCGGCGGCCTTACCGGCAATATTGACTGCGATCCGGAAGAGATTGTCGATATCGGCGATCTAACCGAATTGATTCGATACCTGTTCATTCCGCCGACGCCCACGCTTTGCTGTGAGGAAGAGGCGAACATCGATGGCGACCCGGCTGGCCTTGTGGACATTGGTGATCTGACGGGATTGATCGCTTACCTGTTCATTTCACCCAACCCGGATCCGGCTCCGTGCCCATAGCACGCGTGAAGTGATGTCCCGACGCCGACCGGCGGCGACAAGTTGTGGCTCAGCCCGGCGATGAGTGATCTTGTCACACATCGCCGGGCGTTCTTTGTGAATTCCGTCACATGAATGCGGGAAGGTGACCGGTTTGCCGCATGCGGTGCAGGAGCGGTCGAGCCATTGCTGACGCCGCCCGGGTAGCGCTGTCGCGGCTATCCGTGACAGCCGGGTGTGGCACGATGCCGTTGTCTTGGCCGGTGGTGGCGCGGCGGCAAGTTACGGCAGGACGGGGGAATACACGCGATCAGTCTCTTCCGCTCCACGGCCGATTCAGCGGTCGTGTGATCATGTGCCGGACGCGACCGGGCGCGGTACACGAAGGTGCCAGTCACTGTGCAGGTGCCTGCAAGTGTTGGCTGTTCCCGGTCCGGTGCGCGCAGGTATAGCCAGTGTGGTAACCGACAGTCGGCGCACGCGCTCGCGCCCGTATTCCCTTGTGCCGCAAAATAAAAGTGTTGACACGGTTTGAGGCTACCGATATATTGTGAACAAGCAGGCAGACGATATTATTTCCGGTTTGCGCTCACTTTACTTACATGCGCCGTGCTATCTGAATATGAATGAGGCTGGTGTAGTCATACGCCTGGCCGCAAGACATACTATATAACACACCAGAATCCCGGGGAGGGATTATGAAAGCAAGAGTAATACTGATTGCTCTCTGCGTGGTCGTGCTGTTGGCGTTGGGGACGGCAGCCGATCCGCAGCAGCCGCAGAGAGCAGAGCCAACCGCCACGTTTACCGTGACGAGTACGGCTGACGACGGGACGGCCGGGACTCTGCGGTGGGCCATCAACTCGGCCAACAGCACTACCGGGTCCGATATGATCAACTTTGCCATCCCGGGGACCGGGCCGCACTATATCTACCCGATCAATCAGCTTCCGCCGCTGACCGACCCGGCCGGTGTAGCCATTAATGGCCTCACCCAGACCGGGGCCAGTTTGGGGACGACCCCACCGTCGACGGTCGTCCTGAAGATTGTGATCAACGGCAGCAACGCCGGCCCCGCTCACGGTCTGTGGGTTCAGTCGAACAACAACCTCATCATAGCCCTTGGGATCGAAGCCTTCGAGTACGACGGGATTCGTATCGAAGGGATCATGGAAGCTTCCTCCAACATAGTCCAAGGCTGTTTCATCGGTACTGATGTGACCGGGTATGCGGACAAGGGTAATGGCCGGGCGACCAGCAGTTTGTGGGCCGGGGTCCATATCCTGAACCAGCCCGGTGGAACTGCGGTGCAGAATATTGTCAACTACAGTCTCATATCCGGGAACTGGTCCGACGGTGTGTGGATCGAGGGTCCGAAACAGCCCGGTGACGTGGGCTTCAATAGTGTCCACGACTGCTACATCGGAACCGACATCAGGGGTAACAGCGCCATTCAGAATGATCATGAAGGCGTCTGTTTGTGCGAAGGTGCCCATGACAACCTCATTCAGGACAACGTCATCTCCGGCAACGGCTGGGACGGTGTCGGGATACAGGGATACTCGAACGAGCAGTATCCGGCCCCGCCGATTCATAGCCACTCGAACTCCATTACTAGAAACCTGATCGGTCTTGACGTCAATCGCAACCCGCTGGGCAACGGCATGCACGGTGTCGCCATCGGCGAGTACGGCCCCGGGCAGTTCGGCTTCGCTCCATCTAACACCGTTGACCTCAACGAGATCGCCTATAACGGGACCGATGGCGTAGCCGTCTGGGAAGACCTGTACGACAACACCAACTGTGACGGGAATAAAATCACCCAGAACTCCATCCACAACAACGGTGGGTTGGGGATCGACCTGCAGAATGACGGCGTGACGCTCAACGATCCCGGGGACCTCGATGACAAGGGAAACGAGGAGATGAATTTCCCGGTGATCACCGGTGCCTCCTTTTCCGGCGGTACGACCACCATCACCGGAACGTACGAAGCGAGCATGACCACTGTCGAGGTCTTTAAGGCCCAGCTGGACCCGACCGGCTACGGTGAAGGTGAAATATACCTCGGCGACGCCGTGTTGGACGGCGGCGGTGGCTGGACTCTTTCGACGACTGCGCTGGCAGCGGGTGATTTCGTGACGGCAACCGCGACGGACGGGGCCAACAATACGTCTGAGTTCTGTGCCGACGTTCAGGTGACCAGCAGCGTCGTCGATTGGGACTGCATTGACAACCCGCCGGACGGCAAGACGGCCGGCGGAGACGAGACAGAGCCGAACGACCAGTGCACGGACGCCGACTATGCCGCCTGTGAGACCGCCTACTGCGGGGATATCACGGATGGCGACGAGGACTGGTGGGTGGTCACTTTGCCGGAGGATGCGTGCTACTGCCTGCACGTGCGCGTCTTCGGTGACGACACGCCGAACCAGTACGCCTATGGCGGCGGGTTGAACCCGGCCCTGACGGTCTACGCGGATGACTGCACCACGCAGTTGTTCTCAAACCTCGACCACAACGGCACCTTCCCGGACGCCGAGGGTCAGGACTCGCAGTACGACTGCCAGGATCCCGGCAACTGCTATCTGCCCGGGACCACGCTGTACCTTAAGATTACTTCCGAGCAGGCGACCCACGGCCCGTACCTCCTGGTGATAAACTGCGATATCTGCGAGTGTCCCGAGGAGCCTGCGGACACGTGTGAATATTACAAAGGTCCGTACGAGGACTACGCGCCGGTCGGCATGCCGGACTTCGACCAGAAACAGGATGCCTGGACTTCGCCGGTGACCGGAGGCTGGTCACACTGCGGTCCGGTGGCCCTGGCCAACTGCTTCTGGTGGTTCGACTCCAAGTTCGAGCCGGATCCGGTGGACCCCACGCCGTTCTATCCCGGCCCGGGCTACCCGGCACCCAACGACGGCTATTCGCTGGTGCAGTCCTACGAGGTGCAGGGCGCCTGGGACGACCACGACACCAACAACGTGATGCCGTTCGTTGATTCTCTGGCCCTGTACTGCAATACCAACCCGCCGGGAACCGGCAGGAGCGGCACGAACATCTTTGACCTCGAACAGGGAGCGCGGGACTGGCTCACGAAGACGGGCCTGACTTCCCTCTTCACCATTGAGGTCTTCCCGGTGGATGACGTTACCGACCACGGTTTCGAGTACATTCGGGAGGAGGTCCTGAGAAGCCAGGATGTGATTCTCCTGATCGGGTTCTACGAAGAGTTCCCGGGCGAGCCGCCGTACTGCGAGCGCATCGGCGGCCACTACGTGACCGTGGCCGGGACGTGCACCGATGTGATTGACTCGGCACTGTGCATCTCCGACCCGTTCTTCGACAACAACGAGGCCGTGGCCCATGCGGCGAGCCTGCACAACGACGCGGCGCTGGTTTCCGGCCCGCACGGTACCATACACCACGACAGGTATGATGTTGGCGTGGTCAATTGCATGATGATGGTGCCGCCGCTGTTCCAGCTGGAGTTGCTGGGCTATCCCGTCAATCCCGTCAATGTTGTGCCGTTTATCGGCATGAACGATATTAACGACATGACTCCGATGGACCCGACGGGCGCGCCGATCCACGCCATCATTGAATATGCAGTTGTCATTTGCCCGGTTGATTTACCGCCTGAGCCGACGCTTGGCAAGGTGAAGCACAACATCGACGGCTACAAGCCCGGTGACGGGAACCCCGTCGGCACCTACTGGAATGAGCTGTGGCCGAACTTCAACGAACCCTGGCAGCTCACCAGCTGGGTGGACAACGGCGACGGCGTGCTGAGCTACTGCGATACGATCGATTTCACGCACACGGCTACTGGCATGAAGATCTGGGAGCACGTCGAGAAGGTGACGCCCACGATCGGGCTGAATGAACCTACCGGCGGTCCGGTCATCTACTATCTGGAAGCCCTCGATCCGAACCCGAATATCGATCCCATCACCGATCCGGTCGGCAGTTGGTGGCACGAGGTGTGGCCGATCTACTGTACGCCCTGGAAGATCACCGACTGGACTGATAATGGCAACGGGTACCTGGACTACGGCGACAACGTAGTAATCACTCCTATGCAAGGCGATCCGGTAGGGTTGCTTGTCTATGAAGTGCAAACTGATATTATCACCACGCCGCTGCCGACGCCGGGAGACGAGTATGACCACAATCTGGACGGGTACCTGCCATCCGACGGTAACCCGACCGATCGTGTTTGGCACGAACTCTGGCCGAACTACTGCGATCTCTGGTATGTCGCGGAGTGGCGGGACAACGGTGATAAGATACTCAGCTTCTGCGACACTCTTAAGTTCGCGAGCCAGCAGATTCCGGACTCGGTCATCTGGAAGCACGTCGAGGAAGTCACGCTTACGGTCAAGCTCGCGTTCGGTGAGGATACGACGTACATGGACTACATGTGCGGCAACCCGATGGCCGCGCCCATCGGGAGTCCTGTCATCTTTACCTACTGGTTGCAGGTCTACCCGCACACGCTCACGCGGTATATGGCCACAGGCTGGGGTGACAATGGCAGCGGCGTCCTTGACTCATGTGATAACCTGGGGCTGATGGCGATTGACGGTCCGGATTCAGGCACCGTCACGATGTATCACGTCGAAGGCACACAGACGGACATCGTGACCACGTACGTGGACATGGAGCCTGAGGTCGACACCTGTGACTACTACAAGTCGCCGTACGAGGACTATGCGCCCAACGGTATGCCGGACTTCGATCAGAAGCAGGATGCCTGGGTGGATGTGCCCGGCGGCAAATGGACGCACTGCGGCCCGGTGGCCCTGGCCAACTGCTTCTGGTGGTTTGACTCGAAGTTCGAGCCGGATCCGGTCGATCCCACACCCTTCTGGCCCGGTCCGGGCAACCCGCCGGCCAACGACGGCTATCCGTTGGTAACGTCGTACGATCCGACGGGCGGATGGGACGATCACGATACCAACAACGTGATGCCGTTTATTGACTCGCTGGCCGCGTACTGCAGTACCAATCTGATGGGTGGTCCGTGGGGCACGTTCATTTACGACCTGGCAGACGGTGCCAATAACTGGCTGATCGCGCACGGTCTGGACCAGGAGTATACGATCACTCTGGTGCCCAACCCGACGTACCCCGACATCCAGGAGCAGGTCCTGATGAGCCAGGACGTGATCCTGCTGCTGGGATTCTGGCAGCTTGACTCACCGGAACCGGGGCAGTGCTGCCGCTTCGGCGGACACTACGTGACGGTGGCCGGTGTCTGCAGGACCGACCCGGCTATCTGCATATCCGACCCGTTCTACAACATGCAGGAGGGCGAACCGCCGGTCGGCAGTTCCCACGGGGCGAGTCTGCACAACGATGCCTGGTACGTTTCGGCTCCGCACGGCACGATTCACCACGACAAGTACTACGTCGGCCCGCCGCTCATGCCGTGCCCGATGGCTGCACCGCCCGCGCTCGAGGTCTACGGCTATCCGACGGTGTTGCCGGATATCCTTACGTTCTACAACCAGAACGCGGTTGATCCGGGTACGCCCATGTGTCCGTTGCAGACCGGAGAATTCCAGACGCTGGTGGAGTATGCCATCGTGATCTGCCCGGCTGACACCTGCGCCGGCCAGTTGCCCGGTGACGCCAACACCGACGGAGTCATAAACTCGGATGACATCACCTTCCTGACGGATCTGTTCGAGAACGACGGGCCTGATCCGAATCCGAAGGCCAACGGCGATCCCAACGGTGACTGCCTGGTCAACTACGCTGACATCGACTTCCTGACTACTTACCTGTACCTCGGAGGCCCTGAACCGGTCGAGTGCACCTGTGTCGATCCGCGTATCACCTGCTGTTACCAGCTCACCGGTAACATCGACTGTGATGCGGCGGAAATCGTCGACATCGGTGACCTGACGGCGCTGATCCGTTACCTCTTCATCCCGCCCATTCCGACGCTGTGTTGCCCGGAGGAGGCGAATGTTGACGGTGATGCGGCAGGGATTATAGACATCGGCGACCTGACGGGGCTGATTGCCTACCTGTTCATCTCGCCGAATCCGCTTCCGGAGCACTGCTTGTAGGCGGTCAGCACCGCGTGATGCGATCACGCATCGAATGAAACCGACCCGGCCCCTTAGCAAAAGGGGCCGGGTTTTTTTAATGATGGGCGGGCCGGTGTATACCGGTGGAGGGGAGCCGGCTGTCGTCGTCGACGGTCGCCGCTGCTCTTGTACTCGTGGCCGAAAGGTGTTAGAATGCAGGTGGCCGTCAGTACGTGAACCGCTCTTTCAGGTGGCGTCCAGCTTATGTGTGATTATTTGATCAATCCCCATCGTCGCGCTGAACCGGACTTCGATTCGGACATAGTCTCGGCCTTCGAGAGCCGCGACATCTTTCCGTTTCACCAGGCTCTTCCGGGCTATGCGCCGACGCCGTTGCTGTCGCTGCCGACCCTGGCCGGGCGGCTCGGCTTGAGACGGGTTCTCGTCAAGGATGAATCGCACCGCCTCGGGCTGTCCGCCTTCAAGGTGCTGGGTGCGTCGTACGCGATATACCGCTTCCTGAAACGCCGGTCTGAGGCGGCCACGGGAAAACCGTTCGAGATAGCTGACTTTTTCCGGCGGGATCAGGCCGCGCGAGGGAACTCTGTCACCTTTTGTACGGCTACGGACGGCAACCACGGCCGGGCGGTGGCATGGACCGCGAAATTGGTAGGGCAGAGGGCGGTCATCTACATGCCCCGAGGCAGCGTTCGCGCGAGAGTGGAGAGTATCGAGAAGGAAAACGCAAAGGTTTTCATCGTGGACGGCAATTATGACGACGCGGTGAAACAGGCGGCCGCTGACGCCGACCTCAACGGCTGGCAGATAATCTCCGACACCGCCTACCCCGGCTACATGGAGATTCCCGCATGGGTCCAGGCCGGTTACACGACGTTGTTCCGGGAAATCGACGAGAGCCTTGCCGGAAGTCCGGCCGTGGAAACAGACGTTGTCTTCATTCAGTCCGGCGTCGGCAGCCTGGCGGCGGCGGCAGCGTGGCACAACGTCCGGGGCCGGTCAGGTCGCAGACCCGGGCTGGTGAACGTCGAACCATCCGCGGCGGACTGCCTGTTGGCGTCGGCTCGTTCATCGTCCGGCGACGTCCGCTCGACCACCGGCAGTCGGGACACCATTATGGCGGGCCTGAACTGCGGCACGCCCTCGCTTGTTGCCTGGCCGGTGGTGAAACAGGTCGTGGACGTATTCATGTCCATTCCGGATCGGTTTAGCAAGCGGGCCATGCGGACGTTCTACCACCCGGGTCGATCGGACGAACGCATCGAGTCGGGCGAATCCGGCGCCGCCGGTCTTGGCGCCCTGCTGGCGCTCTGTGAAGCCGCTTCGCTGGCGCCCGCCCGCGAGGCGCTCGGTCTCGGCAGTGACAGCACCATTCTGCTCATCAACACCGAGGGCGCGACCGACCCGGTCAATTTCCGCAAGGTCGTCAATGTCGATTAACTCCCCACCGTAAACACCGATAACTTACACCAGGCGGGGTTCAGTCGTGCGCGGGCGTCGAGACATTTCGACCTTGCCATGCCGGGAAGTCATGTTATATTGAAAGGCGTACATACCCGCCACTTCAGGAGAGATTCATGCGCCGCAAAGCACACCTTGTCTGCCTGCTCGTCTTCCTGCTGGCCTTTGCCGCCCTTGTACGGGCCGGAAACCTGAACAACCAGCAGGCGCGAGTGTATTTCGACACCAAGCAGCAGTATGTTGATCTGCTCGGGCTGCACCTTGACGTCGCGACCCGTGGTGACGACTACTTTGACGTGATTACCAATCCCGACGAACTGGCCCGCCTGGACTCGCTCGGGTTTCGGACGGAGATCATCCACGAGGACCTGGCGCAGTTCTACCGCTCACGCATGTTCATGCGGCCGACCGACATGGGCGGCTATAAGACGCTCGACGAGGTCTACGCTGCTCTCGATGCGATAATCGCCGACCACCCGGGTATCGTTTCGGCGAGGCAGAGTATCGGCAAAACGATTGAAATGCGCGACATGTGGGCGGTCAAGATCTCCGACAATCCGGATGTCGACGAGGACGAGCCGGAAATTTTTTTCTCGGGCGCCATTCATGCCCGTGAGGTAATCACGCCGGAGCTTCTGCTGTATTACATGGACTACCTGACGGACAACTACGGGTCGATCACGGAGGTGACCGACCTTGTGGACGAACGCGAAATCTGGTTCGTCCTGGTGATCAATCCCGACGGTTACTACCACAATGAAGTGATAGAGCCTGACGGCGGCGGCATGTGGCGCAAGAACCGTCGCTACAACGGTGACGGTACGTACGGGGTGGACCTCAACCGGAATTTCGGCTATAACTGGGGCTATGACGACATCGGCTCGTCGCCCTACACATCCGATGAGATATACCGTGGCAGCGATCCGTTCTCCGAACCCGAGACGCAGAACATGAGGGACTTCATCGAAAGCCGCCACTTCGTGATCAGCATCTACTATCACTCCTTCTCCAATCTTGTCGTCTGGCCCTGGTCGTACGACCAGTTTCTTACGCCGGATAACGATCTTTTCGATGCCATGGCGGATTCCATTCAGGCGCATAACGGTTACGCGGCCCTTCCCGGCTGGGCCTTCTACCCGGTTAACGGTGACAGCGACGACTGGGGGTACGGAGAGCAGATGACCAAGGACAGGGTCTTTTCCATGACCATTGAGGTGGGCGGCGATGACGACGGTTTCTGGCCGCCGTTGTACCGTGTTCCCGAGTTGGTGCAGGAAAACCTCGAGCCGAACCTGTTCCTGACGCGGGTTGCCGGGTCGGTCTACCGGTTGCGTGCTCCGGCGACGCCGCAGATCGTGCTGCCTGAAACGGTGGACAGCGCGGGTTATGACGTTGCCTGGACGTTCTCCGACACCCTGAACCCGGCGGTGGCGTTCGAATTGACCGAGTTGCAGGGCTACCAGCGGGTTCTTGACGAAGCCGTCGATTTCGCGCGCTGGGAGGACGACGGGTTTGAGATATCCGGCGTGCGGAGTCACTCCCCTGGGGCGAGCTTTTACTCCACGCGCGGGAACCTGCTCCTGAACGACCTTCGTTCAAAGTATCCGTGCACCGTCCAGCCGGGCGACACGCTGAGGTTCTGGACGTGGTACGATATTGAAACCAACTGGGACTATGCCTACGTCGGTGTCTCCACGGACGGCGCGGAGTTCATCACCATCCCGGGCAACCTGACGACAACGTATGATCCTTACGGCAGCAACGCGGGCCACGGCATTACCGGCTCCTCGAGCGGCTGGGTCCAGGCCGTCTTCGACCTGGCGGCCTTTGTCGGGCAGGACGTGTACTTTCGTTTCTCATACGTGACGGACGGCTACGTCTCCGAAGAGGGCATCTATATTGACGACGTATACCCTGCCGTTGAGTTTGCGGTGGGAAACGTCATATCGTCCACGCTATCTGACACCCCGTATCATTTCTCGGACAAACCCGTCGGTACCTACTACTACCGGCTGCGGGCGCAGGATGCCGAGGACCAGTGGAGCCTTCCGTCACCCCTGGCCGGTACGATCGTCACCAGCGGCGCCGTCTGCTTCGATTCCGACGGTGACGGTTTCGGCGATCCCGATCATCCCGAGAACGAATGCCCGGTCGACAATTGCCCGGACGTCTTCAATCCTGACCAGACCGACAGTGACCTTGACGGTCTGGGTGACTCCTGCGATACTATCTTCGCCGGAGACCTTGACGTGGACGGCGTTACCAGCACGGTGGCCGACCTGGTCGTGGCCAATCACTATTTCCTGAGCGGACTATCGGCTTTTGCGGTAGACCCGCCCACTCAGATTGCACAGTTTGACGTCAACTGCGACGGCGCGACCCTTTCGACTGCCGATCTCTACACCCTGACCGATATCGTCATGGGCGACGTCGAGCCCTGCTACGAAGGCCTCTTCAGACATGAACCGGGGGCACTTCCGTGGTATGCGTCTAAGGATGCCGCCATCGCGCTCCCGGATCAGGACTCCACGTACGAGATAGTGGTGGATAGCGTGATCGTACCGGAGACCGACACGGCGCGTGTCGCCGTTCGTTTCCATGGCGGCTCGGAGGCCTTTCTGGCCTTTCAGTTCAATCTCGAGTACTCCACCCGTCATCTGGAACTGCTTGACGCCACTCTGGACGAGGATTACAGCGAGTGGAACTGGTTCGAGCATCGCACCCGCGTGATCGGCGACAGCGCCAGAACGACAATTGCGGGCGTGGCCTGGAGCTTTAGCGGTTCGAGTCAGCCCGGTCAGAGCCAGACGATGTCGACCGACAGCGCCGCTCTCGTATGGCTGACGTTCCACCTTCTCAGAACCGACACCGCCTTCGTCATGACCGTTAAGTTTGTCTGGGAACGCTGCGGTGACAACACGCTGGCCGTCGGCACCCTCGACCCGATCACTCCCTCGCTGACCCTGGAACGCCTGGCCGTCTCCAGGAACGTGTACGATTTCTTCTCCACGGACATTACCGGTCAGCCGACTTACGGCGGATGCGGCGATGAGTGCCTGGCCGGCTGGCTGGGTGCCGTCCCGACCCGCCTTATCGACTTCCGCACCGGCTACGTGAGGTATCTGGGCACCTGCTGTTACCGTATGTCCGGCAACGTCGACTGCGATCCCGACGACATCGTCGACATCGGCGACCTGACCAGGCTTATCGACTATCTCTTTATCAGCGAGGAACCGCTGTGCTGTCCGGATGAGGCCAACTGCGACGGCGACTTTGCAGGAGTGGTGGATATCGGCGACCTGACCCGGCTGATCAGCTACCTGTTCATATCGGGTGACCCCCTGTATTTCTGCCAGTGAAGCCGCTTCCCGGCTTCTCAAAGGCCGGGGCGAATCCGGCCGGTCGGGCTGCCCCGGCCGGCCTTCTTTTTTGCCCGCTGTGTGACCTCTGCCTTCCATAACGCCTGATTGTCAAGCCAATTGCCGGACCCCGGCAACGTGGCGTCATCACATCTGAAAAAAAACAGCCGCTCCCTAAGAAAAAAGTTGCAACACGACTATTTCCATCCTATTTTGACGCAGGGAATGGGTTGACATTGCATCTAGGTAGGCTCAGAAGTTTATGGGCCGCACCGTGGGTATTACTCCTGGTTCTCTGGGCGGTATCTTATCCGGCCGCCCAGGACGTCATGCCCCGCTGCGTTACGCTCAGTTGGACGGCTCCCGGCGATGACGGCGACGTCGGGACGGCCGCTCTGTATGATATCCGTTATTCCACCTCTTACCTGACCGAGGCAAACTGGGCTTCCGCCGCCCGGGCGCTGTATGTCCCAACGCCGGAGCCGGCCGGGACCCGCCAGTGGGTCACCGTTACCAACCTTGAGCCTGCCACTACCTACTATATTGCGCTTAAGACGGCCGATGAGCGCATGAATTGGTCGGAGATGTCGAACGTTGTGGCCAGGACCACGCCGCCGGACATCTGCGTGGGCGAGGTCGGCAACGCCGACTGCGACCCCGAGGAGAAGATCGATATCGGTGACCTCACCACGCTCATCAGGTACCTCTTTATCGAGCGGGAATCGGCCTGCATCTGCCTGACCGAGGCCAACATCGACGGCGACCCTGACGGCGTGGTGGACATCTTCGACCTGACCCTGTTGATAGGCGTTCTCTTCACCAGTGACCCCTACCTGCCACCGTGCCCTTAGGGCGCACGACGCTCTGCTTCCATCGCCTGTCCTGTGAGCAGTAGCAGGGCAGAACCTCCTGGCGGTTCCGCCAACTTGCCGCTGACAGAATATGCTACAATTTCCATCGCGTTTCTGTCGATTCTCTTTCCATACTCTTCTCCAACTCATTGTGTCACATCTGGTGCGCGTGCTTCGTCCTTTCCTAACGTGTTCGGGGTCAAGGTAATAGGTGGACAACCGGGTAGGTTGCGCTTGCGGGCCGGTCTCATCTCCGCCCGGCAGCGGGGATCCGGTCGCGGGGCAGACATGGTGTGTGGGCCGCTTTGTGATAACTGAGCAGCGAGAGAGAATCCCGACGGAACGGATTTTTCGCTTGACACAGCATGGGCAGTGAAGTATACATTTAAGCATCGGGGGTCGGCGAGGGAGGGCGCCCTCTCGGCACAGCACGTCCTCTGCCCCTTTTAGCACACATAAGCACACCAGTCAAGAGCACACCGACACGCAAGATCAGGTCTCGTGTGGCGTCTTGAGTACGCCAGGTGATGTGGCAGTAGTACTTCGGTAGTACCTGCAGTGTGAGTTCGCAGCCTTGGCTGCATGACTTCCATTGGGAGACAGGTGATGACTGGGAACCCTCTCGGCCGGTTGGCCGAGTGGCGTAACATCGTCGCTTCCGGGCCGTCTGCACATGGATGCGCGTTAAGTCGGTGCTGTTGGGGCTACATCAATCACTCCATATGGCAAAACTTAGTCAGGGGGTTATTGCGCCATGTCGTATCTCCGGATACGACATGAGTGGGAACAGAGCATAACAGGAAAGGAGGTGCAGCGGGTCAAACCAAGTTATCAGTATCAAGAAAAACAGACCTGAGCCGAGCAGAAATGGGCGTTTGGGTAAGGCCACAGGGCTATGGTCATAATGAAATCAGGCGCAGGCAGGGGTAGTCAGAGAACCAACCTGGGAACGTGTTGAACTCAAAGACCACTCCCCACCCGCTTTTCATAAAATATGCCAGCAGTCCCTATTCCGCAAGGGGGAAAGTTCCATCCCATCCGAACCGGCCTTGCCCACCCTATCTGCATGAAAGGAGGTGGGTTGGGCGACAAGTATTCAATTTTGACTCAGGTCCGGCACCTCTCGATTCGAGGGGTGCCGGACGGAAACTGGATTATATCTATAGTGAATTCCTTGCGGAATTCTTTTGGAGGAGAGAATGTGTAGATCTTTCAAAATAGTCCTGTTCATGACGGCTGCTGTGCTTTTTGCGGTGCCGGCTATGGCCCAGTATACAGTGTTCGTCGTGGACGACGACGGTGATCCGGCGACCACTTACCCGACACTGGCCCAGGCCGTAGCGACCGCACAGGCGTTTGCCGGTGAGCACCGCATTGAGATCCGCCCCGGTGCCTACTCTGACGTGGGCGTGTGGATCGACCACAGCCAACCCGGTGTGATTCGCGAGATCGTGGGAGATGACAAGAGTACCGTAATTTTCACGGCTCCTGTCTTCCAGACCGGGACCTGGCTGGATCCTCACGGAACCACTGATCTGACCATTACCGGGATTACGGTGGTCAGCTACCTGTACGGTATCCGTACCTACGTCAGTGGCTGTAATGAGCTCCACGTATACGACTGCATCTTCGATGACAACGGTGCTGACGGCTACGATGGCACTACGGCCAGTACGTTGGGCGGCGGCATCTGGGTGCACGGCAGTGACTGTGTCATTGAGTATGTCGAGGTAATGAACGGTGAGTGGGGTATCCGCTACGGTAACTGGTTCGCCACCGCTCTGGATGACAACATTGTGCGACATTGCTACGTCCACAACATGGAAGAGTACGCCATGTGGTTCGTTGGCGGCACGTCTGCAGGCACCATGAATAATCTCCTCGTGGAGGATAATGTTGTCGACAGCTGTGTGGATTACGGCATCCAGTTCTGGCCCGTGGGAGCAACGTTCAATAATCCGGTCATCCAGCATAATACGGTGACCAATGTCATGTGGGAGGGTATCCTGGTAACCGGTGCCAATGGTGGCTCTATTCTGAACAATGAAGTCACCGGCTGCTCGTATGGCACCACGGCTCCGCACAACAGCAACTCGGATCCCCATGGCGGTATCTGGGTTAATAACTGCAGTTCCATGCTGGTCCACGACAACACCAGCTACGACAACGGTGGCGCCGGCACCGCCAATTGCGATTACGGTATCTACGCCACCGGGGACCATAACGACATTCGCTGGAACTGCCTGTTCAACCACGCCGGGGTCGAGGGTTACGACGGTGGTGACGGAACCAACGTCTGGAGACGCAATTACTTCGAAGACCTGGTCACCAACCTTGCGTATCCCGACTACGATCTCGACGGCGGTATGGAAACCGACACCAACCCGTGGCTGTACGACAACAGCGCGGTCACTGTCGAAGCCCAGCCGATGGAAGTCTGGACCACGTTTGACGTGGACGTCGACTGGACCATCCCGGGCTGCGCGGAGTTGGACAGCGTTCACCTGGCGGCGTATAGCTTCGTGGTGAACTACGACCCGACGGTGCTGGACTACGTCGATGGGTCAGCCGTTTATGACGAGGCTTATCTGGGCAACACGGCTGCCGGTGCACTTTACACGCCGATCGCAGTCGATGAGGTGGCCGGCACGATCAGCTTTGCCGCGACCAACTTCACCGAGCCCGGCTTAGGCGATGCACGGCTGACTCTGTTGCAGTTCCAGGCCATCGCAACGGGAAACACCAGCATCACGATATTATCCGACTATCGTGATCCGAATAACGACCCGATCCCGACCGGGAACATGCCGCTAAGTCTGGTCGTGGAGGACAACACGCCTCCGGCGATCACCGTGACGGCTAATGATCCAATCGGGGACGGCACCTATTCAGAGGGCGGACCCGGTCCCGGGCCGCATGTCGACCTGTACGTCGAGGGCACGGTAACCGATAACTATGCCCTTTGGGATGTCTGGTACCGGTTGAACGATGGGGGTGGCTTCATTCCCATAGGCCCGGTGTCGGGCACGTCGGATGTCTATGGCCTTCTGCCCGGTTCATTCTACATTCCTCTCACGGCAGCTCCGGCCGGTCCCAACTCACTGAATGTTCTGGTGCGCGACCAGTCGGGTAACCGCGACTCGGTGTACTACTACTTCACGATTGACCGCACCGGGCCGACAATGACGGTCGATGCCTACGATGCCGACGGTTGTGCGCCGAATGCCGCGTTCACCGACAATACTGCCATTCTTGTGGACCTCACGGGCGATCCTGATATCGCCCAGTACGAGATCCGTGAGGATGTGATTGGCTTGTGGGATATGCGCCCGTTTGTCGCCACGGACGACTTCGTCCTGTCCACCGGCGACGCTAACAAAGAGGTCAAGGTACGTGGTACCGACGTCTACGGGAACCGCGGAGCTGTCGCGTCCGACTGGATCGAGCTTGACACTTCGCCGGCTACGCTCAGCTTCGCCATCAGCCCCCTGAAGACGGCCAACGACGTTCTCGCCATCACGGGCGCAGAACTGTCATATGGCAGTCAGACGGCTGAGATAGCCTATATCGTCTCGATGGATCCCGGCGAGAACATCGACGACCTCACTGACTGCTTCTCCGGTCTCTGGGCGGCGCCGAGCCTGCCGTTTGACATAAACCTGTCATCCGGCGACGGTTGGTACTACATCTGGATGAACAGCAAGGAGCGCGCCGGTAATATGCAGACTCCGATTCTGGACTCCATCGAGCTTGACCAGACGGCTCCTGTACTCACTGACTTCACGCTGTTGGATCAGGAGGGTGACGTCTGTTCGGAGAAGATGATGGTGGACTGGGAGGTCTGCTGGACCGGCAGCGATCACGCGATCCTGGAAACATGCCTGGACACCACCGGCAGCTGGTACACATGGGGCGCCTTCGATAACAGCGCGGTCTCATGTTACGGCTGGCCCTGGGCCCCGACCGATGTCGGTGACGGGACGTACACCCGGTATGCGCGGATCACGGACGATGTTGGAAACAAGAGCAATATCATTGAAGCCAGTATCGTCATTGACCGTGTCCTGCCAACTATTGTCACCAGGACCATCGCCGATCGGACTTCCGCCAGCACCTACTGGTCTAACGAGGCCACGATTGTGTTTACCGTTACCGGCGGCGATGCCGACAGTCTCCAGTTCGGCGAGGACGGTACCACATATACCGCCTATGTCGAACACGTTGACCCGACCACCTATGAGTACACCTTCACCGGCCTGACAGGCGGTTACGGTTCCATACGCGGATGGGTCGCAGCGCGAGACTGTGCGAACAATTGGATGGAATGGGCTACCAACTGGATGCACTTCGACCTCAACGCTCCGAACTTCCTGGCCCTGACCATAAACGGCGGCGCTACTATTACCAACAACCCGGTTGTCTCTGTTTATGCCCTGACTGACGAGATCAATCCGTATGAGTTCCAGTTCTCAGAGGATCCGACCTTCACCACCGGTGTTGTCATCTGGACTCATCCGTTCAACAGCGTTACTCAATCCTTCACGCTCACCGGTGGGGATGGCGGTCACACGATTTATGTGAAAGCCATTGACCTGGCCGAGAACGAGACGGTTTCGTCGGCAAGCATCTACCTTGATACGGGTCCTCCCTCAGGTGACTTCGTCCTCCAGCAGAACCCGGCAACCAACCCGTACGCGCTTCCCGGTTACACCAACTCGCTGTACGATAACGAGGCGGTTTCCATCGCGTGCGACGGCGATGTTGTTCAGATGTACCTGAGAAATGAGAATGGTAGCTGGAATACGGGATGGATCACGGTGGCGGCGTCCTGCAGCCCATGCACGCTGTCTGCCCTCGGTGAGGGCGACCGTGAGATCTGGATACTGTTCAAGGACAGCGCCCAGAACACTACTCCTGCCTGGATCAGGGAGAGCATCAAGTACGACGTCACGGGGCCATCCGCTCCCGGCGCGGCAACCGGCACGCCCGGCAGCAGCCTGAACATTGCCTGGTCGCCGGTGGCCGACGCGCAGCTCTCGATCCTCCGGTATAACTTCACCAACGACTATCCCCTGTATCCGAACGACACGGCTCCACACCCGCAGACACTGATGGAGGGGATTTTTGAGGCTGAAGTGGCCGACACGGTGTACGCGTTCCCGGGTCCGCATCCGGATATCTATTCCTTCTCGATCTGGTCGATGGACAGTTCCGGCAACGTTTCCACTGTTCCCAACGACCAGGTGACCGGGACCAACTATATCCTTGGTGACTTCGCCACGGATGACACGACCATGCTGCCGGACGGGTGCATTGACTTCGGTCTCGAATTCGGTGCCCTGGCTGCCTCGTATAACACCAGTACCGGCAGTCCGTACTTCAACGAGTATCTGGATATCGAGGAGACCAGCGACGGCAGTGCTACCGGTTACCCGATTCCGGATGGCGACATCGACTTCAATGACCTGGTCATCTTCGCGTTGAACTACCGAGACTACCGGTGCGGCTCAGAGCCGGGTCGAGGTAATCCGGATATGGAAGTGGACAAGCTGGTGATTGGTCAGCCGACCGTCATCGCCGATTTGCCGGATCGCGTGCAGGCTGGAACACAGTTCAGCGTGCCGATCAGAGTCAGCGGTGTCAGCGGCATCATGGGTTATCACTTCGTGTTCACGTATGATCACTCAAGCCTGGAACTGGTCTCAGTCGAGCCAGGCGCAGCCTATGAATCCGTGGAGCAGTCCTTCTTCTATCATGACAAGGCCGCTCCGGAGATTGATATCAGCAGCGTCATCCTTGGAGACTACCAGTTTGGTGATCAGGAGTTGGTGCGGATAACTTTCCGGGCCACAGTTGAAACTCCGGTAACTGTCGAAGAACAATTGCTCGACGTGCGTGACTGGCACAACAACCAGCCGGTCATGTGCTTCAGCACAACCAGCAGAGTCGAGCTCCCGTCGGAGTTTGCGCTCTCGCAGAACTACCCGAATCCGTTTAACCCGACCACTACCATCAAGCTGAGCCTCAAGGAGGCTTGCCAGTACGAACTGACCATCTACAACGTACTCGGCCAGCAGGTGAGCGTGTTCGAAGGTTTCTCGGAAGCCGGGCGTCTGATTATCACCTGGGATGCTTCCGAGCAGAGTTCCGGGATCTACCTCTACAGGTTGACAGCGGGGTCCTTCACCGCTACCCGGAAGATGGTACTGCTCAAATAGTGCCTCGGTGGGTAAGAAAGGGGAAGGGGGTACCATCCCCCCTTTCCCTTGTTAATCGCGATACCCACCGCAAATGTGTTGTTTGGAGGAACCATGTCCGACAAATGCAAATCTTACCTGACCGTGGCGGCCGTCTTCATTATCGCAACGGCTGCGGCGTCCGATGCCGGGGCGCAGAGAATATTTCTCGATCCCGACACAGTTTTTATTACCACCGGTGTTGATACCGAGTTTGAGCTGGACTTACGAGTTGACAGCGATATAACAAGCCTGAAGCTGTTCGTCTTCTGGCTTAACTTCGATCCAACCAGGCTGGATACTGTCTCTGTCACCGAAGGCCCTCTATTCCCGTCCAGTGGGGCCGTTACCGTATTCAACTACTATCTCGTCGGTGACACGGTCCTTCAGATCGAAGGACTTATTCTCGGGGCCGGTGTCGATGTATCCGGCCCCGGGTTACTAGCCACGATCAGGCTCAAGGCCATTGACAGCGGGTTTGCAGACCTGTCAATGTTCCGTCACGAGACGCGTGATATCCTCAACGTGCTGGTCGAAAGTGAGGCCGCGGGAGCGCCGGTGTTTATCAATTGCCCACCGGATGAGTTCAACCTCGTCAGTCCCATATCCGGCCACGTCGTCTCAGGTTTCCCCGGTGACCAATTCGATCTCGTCTGGAACCGTACCCGATCCGTGTACCCGGGCGAATCCGTCCGGTACACACTTGATTACGGGACATCCCCGACCTTTAACCCGTCGGGCACCACGACTCTGGACGACCTGATCGATACGACCTTCACGCTCTGGGTGGATGACCTGGTCGAGGCGGTCTACTACTGGCGCGTGAGCGCTGAAGGTAATCTCTATGGATATGAGCGGCCCTCGACGCCGCCTTCGGAGTCGTTCGAGTTCGTGTATGGCCTGGTCGAGCCCGAAGAGTTCGACCTGCTGACACCCCAGAACGACGTGTTGTTCGATATCTTCGGCAGTGGCGATATTCTCTTCGACTGGGAGGATGCCCTGAGCGTTATCCCCGGCGACTCGATCACTTACGAGTTCTGCCTCGGTCCTGATCCGGATGTGCCGGCAGGAGCCGTGATTGTCGACTCGACGGAAGACGTTTCGCAACTGCTGATATCCACTGCCGACGTACCCCTGGGCGAATGGGATTACTGGTGCGTTAACGCCGTCAACAAGTTCGGCTTGAACACGTGGTCGACATCCATCAGGTCGGCCATGTTCTATCAACTGGCGGATCTGGATCACGACCGCATAGTCGACATCGCAGACCTGACCTCGCTGATAAGTTTCCTGTTCATCTCGCACGTGGAGCCGGTTCCCTATGAGGCGGCGAATTGTGACTGCGAAGGAACAGTTGATATAGGCGATCTGACCCTGCTTATCGGTTATCTGTTCATGGGCCGTGAATTGCTGCCCTGTCCGTAGGGCCGGGGAGGCGTGTTGATGATGTTACTGACCGGTTCCACGAAACCGGGCCGCAGGCCGGTGGGACGTCAAAGCAGGCTGGGAGTGCCGAAACGGTCTTGACGAATATATAGGGGAAGGCACGTGTAGCTGGACACATAGGTGACCCGATGATCTTTGGTGTGCTCAGGTTGTCGGTCCCGCTTCCTTTGAGAGGGGGGGAGAACCTGTCAGTTGCACGTGCCTCATATATCTTGAGCCCGATGATGCTATTGGCATCACCGGGCTTCTTTAATCACCGCAGGCCGACTCCGAACCCGCCGCAGAACGTAGGTCGGGTTCCGAGGCCGCGGAACGCGGGTGAGAAACCCGACACTTCGCTATTCACGGATACCTTGACCGGCCTGACAGAATCCCGGGATCAGAAGAGAATGAAGCACTCCAATGCGAACATGAGCTCTCAGGCGCACAAAAAAGATTTGGACTGTCGCGTAATCGTCGTATACTACCGTACAGTTCACAACGGTGTCCTTGAGAGGGACGATGGTGTGCCATTCTCAAAGGAGGTACTTATGGCAGCGCAACAGTGTTCTTCAACAGTTCCTTTCCGGATGACATTATTCGGCTGGTTAATGTCTCTGATCATTATCATTACCGTGTTCCTGGTATCCTGCGGAGATGATAAGGCAACTGAATCCGAATTGCCGACAACTGTCACCGACATCGACGGCAATGTATACCAGACAGTAACCATCGGATCACAGGTGTGGATGACGGAGAATCTGATGGTAACCCGTTATCGCAATGGCGACACTATCCCCAATGTGACCGACCACGGCGCCTGGGTTGCTCTTTCCACGGGAGCTTATTGCAACTACAACAACGATACCGCCATTGCCACCGTTTATGGGCGGTTGTACAACTGGTATGCCGTAAATGACAGCCGTAATATAGCGCCGAAGGGCTGGCATGTGGCAACGGAGGAGGAGTGGCAGCAATTGGAGGTGTCAATCGGCATTAGCCCGGCCACAGCCGATTCCATTGGCCGGCATGGAACAGATGAAGGGGGCAAGTTAAAAGAAGCTGATACAACGCATTGGCACAGCCCCAACACGGGCGCTACCAATGAGAGTGGTTTTACGGCACTGCCCAGTGGTGGCAGAGACACAACGACTGACTTCCTCGCTTTGCATGAATGCTCTTTCTTCTGGTCTACTGAAGAGCACGATGGTGTACCACAGGGCAGGGCATTGTTCCGGGCCATGTGGTTCGATGAATCATATATCTGTTGCGACCCGGAATCTAAGAAAGAGGGTTTTTCGGTTCGGTGTGTCAAGGATTAGTTGAGTTTATGCAGGTTGCGTTCTGAATCCGCCGTAAAACGCAGGTCGGGTTCCGAACCCGCCACAATTGTAGGGCGGAACCCCTGCGGTTCCGCCGTGCAGCTTAAAGCGTCAGAAAGAGAAACCGGCAGAACCACTTTGGGTTCTGCCCTGGGGTTGCTGCCCTATGGGGGCTATTGAATCAATTCAGAGGGACCCTCTCCGTGGAGCCGTTTGCGCTGAAGCCATTTGAAACCGTCTGATGTAATGACCGCTATGTCGATCACACCACCCACCCCCCGGGTCGCATTCTGGTCGAATCGTTGCGCCTCGATAGTAGCGCGAACAATAAAAATGGCAAAATCGATGGCATCCTGCAGGGTCATAAGGTCATATCGAATATTGTACCGAAGGTCGTCCGGATTGAAGGGCTTTCGCTCAACAGTTGTATCCACAACGGCAGAATCGAGACTGTCGGTGACGATAACCTCAACCTCTCGAAACCACTTGTGTTCCAGAAGCCGTGGGTCATATCCCTTTATCAATCGACTCCACACGTGTATCTGGCCGCCCACATAAGCACATGGCACTCCAGAAGCGTAGATGGTATCAAGTGAACCATAAACGTCGAACTCGCGCTCCTTCGAAGATGCCTCACGGAGATTTGGGTAGGTTAGCTGGTAGATAGGACGCTTCCCGGTTGAGTCGTATCCACAGACTCTTATCTGGAGAGTCTTCTGAGCATAATTACTCCGCTGGTGTTTGTCATATAGATCAAGGAGCAGCGAGTCCAATCCCAGAACCACAGAATGTGGATCGGTGCGGCTCGAATCCGAAATACCAGATTGATTCTTGTACTGATCGACAAGACTTCCAATGCTGCGTAGATCCGTCTCGGTGTCATACAAATAAGCTGCCCCGTTAAAGGTCACCGCGACATAGCGACCGACTCGCTTGACTTTTTCACCAAAATCAGAGGCCACGCGAGACCCAGCGCTATCCGTTAGAGTGATACGGCTGTCTGCGGCTACCACAAGGCCATCGTACGTTCTCACGACCACAGTAACTGTCGCGTCACAGGCCGCAGTAGCACAGACGACAGCCAGAATTAGGCAGATTGATAGTCTAGTCATGGACCCTCCCTCTCCTTTGTACTTGAAGAATACCGCGTAACATGGCAGCAGCATAACTCGCCACGGGGGTGCTTGTCAAACACACTTTGGGCTATTTTGCTCTGGCTTTGCCGGAGAAGCGGGGCTATATTGTCTGCTATGAAGCCCAACCCCAAGTTTGCGAATGAAACGCCATCGTTCTGGGCACTCGTCCGTTACGCGTCGGAGCAGATTGGCTATTCCAATCGTGCGAAAAAGGGCAAGGTCAAATCTCTGAGGCGATACACGTATAACGAGCTTGATGAGTTTTCGAAGAAGCTTGGAATTGACGACGCAATAGTGCGACGTGTGACCCACTATCTCAACCACAGAGCAGATGTGCTTGAGAAGCACGTTGAGAAGCAGCTCATGAATCGAGAGATAGCGGAGGAGCTATTTTATCGACTGAGGGTCAAGTACAAGCCCACGTGTCACCTACCGTTAAACAAGCAAAAGGGCACCAAACACCATCACGCCTACTTCACTTGCATTATCAACATTCTGACCGAGGCCACGCTCGGTGGGGCGGTATTCGACGATAACCCCAGTCGACTGTTGACTATAAAGGATGCCAAGGGGAGGCTGGTGGCGACGCTGTCGCGGCGACTCGACGGTGCCTACCCCGGAGTGCAAGACCCACACGCCGTCTGGGAGGTCAAGGAGTATTACGGGACCACGACCTTCGGCAGTCGTGTCGCGGATGGTGTTTACGAGACCGAGTTGGATGGTTACGAAATCAACGAAGCGGCAAAAGCCGCGTCGCGTCGCGTCGAACACTATCTATTCGTGGACGACTATTTTACTTGGTGGGATTGTGGCCGGTCTTACCTCTGTCGCTTGATCGATGCGATGCATATGGGGCTGGTTGATGAGGTTATCGTCGGTCGTGAAGTGCTGGTCCACTGGCCGGATATCGTGAGCAAGTGGCCGAGGTAGTTACCACGTCAGCAGCAGCCTATCGTGCACGTCTTCCCCTATCATAGAACTACCGCCATTCTGGAATCGACGCAGCATTGAGCTACCACAGTCCAGCAGGACTTCGCGCTCAAACAAGCCTTTAGGCCACTCGACCGCGATTCGTTTGGTCCCAGACTTCTTCGTACCGTCGATAGAGAGTGCAATCTTCGCCCCTCTTGCCTTGCACACCGCAATCATCTCAACCAACTTAGAGAAGCTGAAATCCTGTGCGCCGTAAAGGATCGACTGTGTGTCAATGTATGGTGGGTCGCAATAGATGAGGTCGCCTTCCCCCGCTGACTGCATGGTCTTGCTGAAAGACTGATTGACGAATTTCGTGTGCTTGACGCGCTCCCGCCATTCATGGAGCCGGGCCTCAAATGTCTCTGGGGCGATCGGCTTATGTGGACCAATCGGTGTGCTAATACGCCCCTCACGTGTGAATCGCATCACTCCACCGTAGCAAGTTCGACTTATGACCATCATATCGAAGGGGTTTGGATGGGCGTTGTACCTGGTCTTAACGTCGTCGTAAACCTGTTGTCGATTCTCATTGAAGCGGGTGATTGTGTCACGGTAGTAGGAAATCAGCGACTCCGGAGCCCTCTGCACCAGCTTCCAGAACTCTACTAACGGCGTAATTACATCGCCCGCTATTCCGCGTGTGGGCGCGACTGTGGCTAAGACTGCGCCGATTCCAAGAAAAGGCTCAAGGTAATGATTATAATCATCCGGGAAGTACGCCGTGATCGTGTGTGCGTACTTGTACTTGTTACCGACCCACTTTAGGAGTTGGCCTTTCGGTCTGGTTCTTGGCAATAGCGAGTGCTGCATCCAGAATGTCCTTAACACTAATAATCTAAAGTCGCATTTTCAAGAAATGCTGTCAAGGCCACTCTGTCAATATGTGATACTGTCACACGCTCAGGCTGTTGGCCGGGCTCAGGCTAAGAGTAGTTGCCTCATTAACTACGTCGTTTCCAAAGGGAATCTACCAGGTCTTCCATCTGAGAAAGGCGGTCTCTGCACAGATCACACACGGGATGGTCAGGGTCGGTCATAGCCGGGCCGCACCCGTTTTCGCATTCCCACACTTCAGTCCAAAGGTTCTTTACTTTGTCCCAGCCAGAACTATCCTTTAACATACTCCCCTCCCTTTCAGTGGTTGCTCAGCAGCCACCACACGATATAAACGATGATGAAGATCCCCTAGGATGATTGCGGCCTGCGCGAAGTGACCTTAGCCCCAGCGCGTGGCCCCCGCCCACAAGAAAATACGCCCGAGAGGAATCGAACCCCTAACCTTCTGATCCGTAGTCAGACGCTCTATCCAATTGAGCTACGGGCGCATTCTTACAGAACTTTAAGTACGAACATCAGCCGCCCCTTGTCAACCTCTTTTGAAGCAGCCCGGTTCAACCGGCCCAGACGAAATACAGAATCAGGGACGCCACCACCACAATGATCGCAAAGATGCCGAACAACCACCGGGCGAGGCTTTTCCGGCCCCGGGTCTTGCCCCCGACGTCGGTCTCGTCCTCGTTCTCGTTCTCGGCTTCCCTTAATTTGGCCACCCAGATGTCCTCGGCCTGAAGTACCTCGGGCGACTCCGTGCCGAGGGTGAAGACCTCGACCTCGGGGATGGGTGATTCCTTGATCTCCTCGACCTTGATAACGACGACGGTGACGTTGTCGCTGCCGCCCCGGTCGTTGGCCATCTGCACGAGGTCGTCGGCTATACGCCTCAGGCCGTCTTTTCGGGCCTTGTCGGCGGTTTCGAAGATTTCGTCGTCATCGGCAAACCCGCACAGGCCGTCGGAGCAGAGGATAAACACCTCTCCGGGCTGGACCTTGACCAGGCGGTAGTCGACCTCGACAGTGTCCCTGACGCCGAGGGCCCGGGTGATGACGTTTTTGGCGACCAGCGAGCTGGCCTCTTCCTGCGACATTTCCTGGCTCTTCTGCATTTCGACCAGCCAGGAGTGGTCTCTGGTGAGCGGCTCGAGCGCCCGGTCGGTCAGGCGGTAGGCGCGGCTGTCGCCGACGTGGGCCACCGACATGACATCGGCCTCAAACGCCACCGCGACGATGGTTGTGCCCATACCGGACAGCCCGGGATCGGCAACGGACCGGCTGAAGATACTTCGGTTGGCCAGGCGAATGGACTTGAGCAGGAGGTCGCCGCCGGCCGGCAGAGTGCGGTCGAGCTTGAGCGCCTCGTCCTGAAGCAGCGGCTTTTGGAACTTCCGGAAAGCCCTTTCGATGGTTACCGAGGCGGTCATGGAGGCGACCTCCCCGGCCTGGTGGCCGCCCATGCCGTCGCAGACGGCATAGACGTTGTTCGCGCTGTCCAGGTGGAGGTAATCTTCGTTGCCCGCGCGGACCAGCCCCGTGTCAGTCTTTCCGACAACCTGTAACTTGGGAAGTAAACTCACTACCTGTCCGAATTCCTTGCCTGGCACACCCTGCCGGTACGCATACCCGGCAGCAGACCGACGGTTGAATTTGCCATAATATCGACAACCTCCCCTTATGGACACAACAAAAAATGGCTAAAAAAAGAAGCCCCGGCCGGGGTCGGCCGGGGCAGAAAGGCATTGGTGATAAGAGGAGAAGCTATTTTACAAGGATCATTTTCCTGCTCTGCACCGCGTACTCGGTCACGAGGCGGTAGAAGTAGATTCCGCTGGCCAGGGGCGAAGCGTCGTACGCGACCTCGTGGGGTCCGTCAGAGAGCGCGCCCAGGTCCAGGACGTCAATCTGGCGGCCAAGCACGTTGTAGATTTCCAACCTGGTCTGCGAGCGCATGGGCAGGGTAAACGGGATGGTGGTGGTCGGGTTGAACGGGTTCGGGTAGTTCTGATTGAGCGTAAACCCGCCCGGCAGGGCCGATTCCGGCTCGTCGACGTCCACCAGCGCCATGGTGATGCTCATACTGCCACTGATCTTTTTCGTCGTGTCGAGATGGGAGAAGACCGTGTAATAGACCGTATCCACCGTAAAGGCGTTGAAAATGGGTACGCGGACGTCGAACGAAACGGGCACCACCTCGCCGGAGTCGGCGTATACGGCGGTGTCCGGAGCCGTCGCTTCCCACAGGAACAGGCTCGGGCCGGTAGCGCTGTCGGGCACGGACATGCTCAGCGTGACGCCGTAGAAATCGATGCCGTTGCCGTCGTTCTTGATACGCACCACAACGTTGACGGTGTCGCCCCACTCCACGACCCTGTCAATGGCCGGCTGATACAGCGTCGGCATGATCGTCCCCGTCGCCGTGAGCGTGACGGACTTGAGCGCGTTCTGCGACCACGTGTCGTCACCGGCGGTAACAGTAGCGGTCCTGCCGTTGATCTTGAATATGATCTGCTCGTCGCCCACGGCTCCCTCATCGAGGGTCTCCGTTCTCGGATCGTCGCCGTAGACCGGGAAATACCCGAATATGCCCTCGCCGGTGGACGTATCCTCGCGCACGAAATCAACGCCGCAGTAAACACCGGACTGGTCAAAGGCCTGGATTACCGACCCGATGACCAGCGGGTTGCCGTTGTAAGTCGACGCGTTGGTCGTATCGGCAAAGCCCGTGAAGAACGGAGTCGGGTGGATGTCCTGTGCCTGCAGACCGCCTGAAAACGCGAGAATCAGCACCGCGGGGAACAGAATTATTGTTATCAGTTTCCTCACATTATCACCACTTTTCTCCATCCGGCCGGAGCGGACTCCGGCCGGATGTTCATCGCCTAAGGCCTTTTATTTCAGCAACAGCATCTTCTTGGATTCAGTGTAGTTATCGGCAGTCAGGCGGTAGAGGTAAACCCCTGAAGCCACCGTCTCGCCGTTGGTATCGCGGCCGTCCCAAATGACGCTATTCTCGCCGGATGCCGCCTGCCCGTCAAACGGGGTGGCGATCAGCTCGCCGAGAATATTGAACACCTGGAGCTTGGCCTGGCCAGCCGCCGGCATGGTGAACGTAAGCGTCGTAGCCGGGTTGAACGGGTTCGGGTAGTTCTGGCCGAGCGAGTATGTTGTCGGCACCTGACCGTCGGAACCGGCCTTGGCCGACAGGTTCACGACCTCGATACGCGCACCGTTGCCCGTCCACTCGAACAACTCCTTCGTCTCGACGCCGTTGACTTCCAGGTAGAACGACTGTCCGGCGTTCAGCGGAGTGCCGTCACCCGCATAGACCGGCATGAAGCCGAAGTGGCCGTCGGCGGCCAGCGTGAAGCTGCCCACCTTGCTGCCGTCCGAAGCGGCGTGCGCGGTCACCACTGAGCCGGTACCGACCGTCCGGCCGTCAAGCTTCAGGTCGGGCGAGTACAGGTTTACCCAGTTGGTCGACAGTTGGATGTCGGACGGCGCTTTGGCCGCCACGGTGCCGCGGCTTCCGCGCTGCTCGCCGGGAGTGGCGAACGGACCGGTTACGTCACCGCCCGGGTACCTCAGGGTGGCGTTGTCGTTAACCTTCACCCAATAAGCGGCGCAGGGAGCCATAGCCGTCAGGCCGTTGTAACCGCCTGCCGGCTCCCAGATCTCGATATCGCCGCCGGTCGGGAAACCGTAGACGAACTCGATATTGTCAACAATGTTGGCCAGCGCGGTCGCCGGGGCGAGATTCTCTTCGGGCAGGTAACTGACGAGGTTCCACCCGGTGGTCACGTCGATAGGCGCGTTGGTGGCTACTTTGAAGCCCTCAATCGACAGCGTCAGCGAGGAGCCGTCCTTAATCCTGATCCAGTAGCCGCTCAGGTGGTCGACCTCCCAGAGGGTCGAGAACATCGGCAGCAGCGGATCAAAGATCAGGCCGCCCTGCTCAAAGCCTATCACGACGTCGATGGAGTCCCAGTACGGGCCGAGGACGTCGCCTATGCCGTCGGACTCGGTGTCAACGTTCCAACTGACGAGGTTCCAGCCCTCGACCAGTTCGCACACCTTGGTCTCCGTCAGGCCAACCGTCAGGCAGACCTCGATCTCAAGTTTATCCCCGAAAGGATAGGTCACCACGTTAGGAGTGACGGCCTCGATGTCGTTGACGAAGAAGTAAAGAGTATCGCCTGCCTCGGCACCGGGATCACCGGTGGGCGTGGCCCCGTACACCGGCATGGAACCATAGCTGCCTTGTACGGTGACGGGCACGTGCCCGACCAGCAGGCCGTCGCCAAGGCGGACCTCCACGATCGAGCCGACCGGCATCGCCCCGCCAAGGTACGTATTGGCGCCGCAGTAATAGAAGTTGGAGAACGGTGTCTCGAACGGTTCATCCGTCGGATCCAGTTCGATCTTCACGCCTTTGTCGGTCGAGCAGTTCAGGCCTTCGACCTTGCTTGGGTAATACCCGTCCTTGTAGGCCCAGAGGTCAAACTGGCACTCGGTGAAGTCAGAGAAGGCAAACGAGCCTATTTCGCCCGAGGCCGTTGATCTTAACGGGACCGTGAACGGGAACTCGCCCGGGGTCCACATCTCGATGGTGGCGCCTCCGATTGACGAACCGTCCGTCGAATTAACCACCCAGCCGCAGAAGTATATGGCCGAGGTGTCAACGGTGATGGCACCGTTGATGACTTCCGGTATCTCCGTCTCGATCCCCTCGCCGCAGTTGCGCTGGAAGTACAGGCCGGTATCCAGATATGTAAACTCAAGCGCGTAGTCACCGGGCAGTGCGTCGCAGGACACGGAGAAGTGAAGGTTCAGCCAGTTCCGCAGCGAACCGGGCTCCAGCGGGGCGCCGGTGCCGACATCGGCCGAAAAGTTGGCCAGGCCCTCGACGTTGGAGAAGGTCTGCGCCAGGCCGAACCCGCCCAGGACCGACTCCTCGTATGAAATCGAATCCAGATGGAATATCGGCGGATCGGTGTCAAAGGTCGGCCAGGTCAGCCAGGCCGACATACCGTACAGGTTACAGTCGTTGGTGAAAATGACCGGAACGGTCACCTTGCCGCCCGGACGGACCGAACGGCTCTCCACGATCAGCGTATCGGCGCTCGGCGGAGGGCTGACTTTGACCTTCACAATAAACTTGGCTTCCGATGCGCAGGTGCTGCCACCCACCACCACCGACATGAACGTCAGCGTATCTTCGTATTCGCCCTCGTCCGGGAACATCCGGCTGTAGGACAACGATACGGCCGACGGCGTGGTCCCGGTGCTCTCGGGAAGGATGAAATAGCCCGGGTACAAGACGTTCCAGTACAACTCCGCTCCGGAACTGGTCAGGTTGACCGTGGCGTTGAAGGTCACGGTCGAATCCTCGAAGATCTCAAAGTAGCGCTCCACGTCGTCCAGTACCAGCTCGGGGCACGGGGTGATCTCGAGGCTGACCTTTACCCAGGCCGTGTCATCGGCCTCGGTGGAAGTTACACGGACAGAGTCGAGAAACGTCCCGGGGGCCAGACCGTCCTTGTAGCGCTCCACGTCGTCCAGTATCAGGTTGATTCCGACCGTGACCTGTCCGGGAGTCGTGCCGGTGGCATCGGTCAGGACAATCCACCAGGCATCCGTGCCGGCGGCGTACGGTATGGCGGCGTCCAATTCCTCGCTGACGTCGAACGTCTGGGTCGGCACCGACACGTCGCCTTCATTGGCCGTAAAGGAGAGTGAGTTGGGAAGCGCCACGAGCACCTTCGGCCTGTCCTCGATGGTCAGCTTCACGTACACCGTCACGGGCTCGATGTCGTCGGCCCCGGCCGGAGCGGCCGCACCCCCGAAGATCGTTTCCGAGACCAGGATGGAGCCGATGTACTCGCCAAGCGGCATTCCGGTTACGTTGATGCTGAAGTAGATCTTAGCCGGAGTTGTGTACTGCGTGACATCGGGCAGGACGATCCAGGAATCGGCCGTCGAGATGTCGAACACCACCTCACTGCCGTCAGTGACCGCCACGTCGAATGACTGCGGCACCGGCGGTGGGATCTCTTCCTGAGTGCTGACTCTGACGGTGTCCGGATCAACAACAAACTCGATGAGTTGCGGGAATTCGATGACGGTACCGTTCGGCAGGGCCGCGAACAGGCCGGCCGACGGGCCGTCGTTGTTCTGCTCAGGATCGGTGAAACCGGAGGCGAAAACCACTGCCGCGCCGCCGCCGAGACCGGTCAGGTCGGCCTCGTAGGAGGCCAGCACGGTTGCGTTGTCATCGCCGGGGGTAATGTCAAGTATGTAATTGGAGCTCCCCACGTTCAGGTAATCGGTCATGTCGCCGTAGGCCAGGTCCTCGACCAGCGGCACGCCGTCGCGTACCAGGATGTCCACGGTCGGCGCGTCCGTGATACCGTGCAGCACGAACAGGTCGGTCACTCCGGTAATGCTGCCGATTTCCCGGGCGTTGTCCTTAGTGAACACGGTAAGCGTGATATCACGGCCGTCCGGGTTCGGCAGGAATCCGGTAGCCGGCGGCACAACACCGTTGAAGACCGCCACGTATGCCACGTCCGGAGTGAGCGTAACGGGGTAGCTGAACACCGAAAGGGGTCCCGCATTCAACTCGAGGTTGATCTCGATCCCGGCGCGGACGTCGATAAACGGAGTAGCGCTTCGGAAGGCGAAGCTCGCGGTGACAAGGTTGTCATTGACGTACAGGTCTAATCCTGTGGCGGCCGGCGGATCGGCCGCGTTGTGAATAAGCTGCAGCCGCGCAAACTGGGGTGCTTCAACGGTCAAAAGCACGTGAACCCACAGCGGAGAGTTCTCCGCCGGACCTTCCACCTTGACGGAGTCTTCGTACGGCTCTGTGGCCGCCGAAAGGCCGGAGGCATCAACTCCGATGGTGACCACGCTCGGTGTCGTCGGGCCCGTCTGGTCCACGGTTATCCATGAGGCGGTCGTCGTGGCGGCATAGTCAATTGTGGCCCCGCCTTGCTCGATTACCAGCACCGGTTGAGTCGGCGGATTGGCGTCGCCGGCAATGGCCGTGAACTTCAACGTATCCTTTGACACCTGGAGGTATTTGAGTGACGGTGTCACATCGAGGTTGATGGCCACTTTTTGCGGTGGGTTGTCCGCCTCTGCCGAAGATACGACGACCGTATCCTTATAGAGTCCCGGTGCCAGGCCGGTGATGTCTATGTCAACGGTCACCGTCGCGGGGGTCGACCCGGACGCGTTCGTCAGACCAACCCAGGCTTCCGTCTTGGTCGCGGTATAGGGGATGATCGCGTCGCCGGCCTCGGAGACGTCAAACGACTTGCCGGCCGGATCCGCGCCGCCCTCGACCGCGCTGAAATCCAGCACGGCGGTGCTGACCTCCAGTATTTTCGGGGGCACGTAATCCGGGTCGAACACGGTATAGCACTGCTGGCCCGACCAGTCCGGGGCAATCTGAGGGAATAACTTGGTCAGCGGTGCCCATTTCCAGGTGCCGCCGGGTTCGTACCAGGACGAATCGATGCAGATATGCTTTCCGTGGTCCGCCTTCCGGCTCTGGATCGGTATAAAGAAGCCCACGTTGCTGGAATTGTCAGGGAGACCTCCGTCTTCGGACAGAGCAACGCCACCGATGCCGATGGTGTCCACATCCATACCGCCGAGGTTAAACTCATTGATAAAGAACTGATCGAACATGGCCTTGAAAGCCGGATCGACCTTGGACTGAGCGATAATGGTGTCGACGATAGTCTCAGTGACCGGAGGAGGGTACGAAATCAGGCTGATAGTAGTGTCGTAAGTGGTGTCCGCGTAAGGGTATGTCCACTGCGCACCATCATCTGAAAAGACGCGCCAGCCGTTGGTGATGTTGTAGTTGGTCCAACTGTTTAGGCTGGTGAAACGAAATGCGAACCAGTGTTCCTCTCCCGCCAGCAGGGTGTCGGGACCGTGAAGGCCGGTCACGGCATCGAGCGTCACTTCGGTGGTCTGACCATAAGCCAGACCGGACGAGAGAAGCACCGTAAACAGACCGATAAATGCTACTACTCGTTTCATTCGGCTCTACTCCTTCTTATAGATCTTACAGTTTCTATTTCTAACATCTATATTTCTTCACGTGGTGGATTGGCACCGAAGTGAGGCGAACGGCCTGCCCAGGCGGTAGTGGGCCGTCCCGCACGAGTAACAGCGACACCCGTCAGGAACCGGACGCGGGGAACGCCGCGACACCGAGACCGGTATTTCCTGCCTGCGAAGGCTTGCCGGTCCTCCCGGGTCTCGCTTGATCAACAGATTATCCTCCAGCGTTATTCAACCATGCCCGCGCACAGCCTGCGCCGGTTATGTTAGACCAAGAAAAGGGAGTAGAAGAGGCTTTGCAGTAAACGGTGCAAGTCTTGCTTTTTCCCCTTATCAACCACGCTGAATATACGGGATTCTCCGCCGTTGTCAAGGCTTTATGCGGGCTCAGGCTTGTACTAAATGCGCACAGCTACGGACTGGAGCGGGGGGTGGTAGCTCGTTGCCGGAGAAACAGATAAGCCAGGACAACCACCGTCCCGAGCAGGTCCGCGACCAGGTCGTACGGGTCGGCAGACCGGCCCGGTATGAACTGCTGGTAGTACTCGTCCAGGGATGCAAAGGCGGCGGCCACCAGCAGGGCCAGCAGGGCGGCCGGACCGGCCGTAACGGCCGAGCCGAGATGGGAAAACGATCGGTACAGGAGAAAGGCAAAGACTGCGTATTCGAGGAAATGCGCAATCTTGTCCACGGCGACGACTTCGAGTTCCGGCGCGGGCAGATTCCGAATCGAGGACAGCACGATAATGGCTCCGGCACACAGTATGGCCGGAGAATGGTACAGGACAAACTTTCTGAGCATTACGCATCCCGTGCTGGCGTGATATTCCAGGGTATCCCTAAGGCTGGCGAGTCCCGGAGTCAAGCTCAAAACACTGCGTTGCACCGGCCGCCGACGGCTAAGTTTTTAAGTGGTTGCCGGGCGCGATTCCTGTTAAGTAGCACTTCGGATATGAATGGGTCGCAGTACGATATTGCCGGCGGACTTAGCCCCTTGCGCAAACTGGGCCTGGCCGCCGTGACCGGGCTCGTGCTGGTAGTGAGCGGGTCCCTGGGGTTTGTCGTGCTGGAGCGGATGCAGCCGCTGGATGCTCTCTATATGACCGTTATCACTCTCTCGACGGTCGGTTTCGGTGAGGTAAGCCCGTTGCATCCGGCGGGGAAGCTGTTTGCCATAGGTCTCATCTTTGTAGGCGTCATTGTGGCCGGGGCAACGGTGTCCTTCATCGCTCAACTTGTGCTCGAAGGGCAGTTCAAGGAACTGGTCGTGAGGAGGAAAATGGAAGCCAAGCTCAGGAAGCTGTCCGGTCACTTTATCATCGCCGGTTACGGCCGGGTCGGCCGGCAGGTGGCCAGGGAGTTTGCCCTTAAGCGGGTGCCGTTCGTTGTTCTCGAGAACCATCCCGGCGGAATCGCGCAACTCGTTTCGGACGGCCACCTGTTCGTGCAGGGGGATGCCACCGACGAGGACGTTCTGACGGCGGCGTCAATTGCGCGGGCGCGCACGCTCATATCGACCCTGCCGAACGAAGCTCAGAACGTTTACCTGACTCTCACCGCACGACAGATGCAACCCGATCTGAACATCATTGCGCGGGCCGACTTCGAGGAAGGGGAGAAGAAGCTCAAGCGGGCCGGTGCGGACAGCGTCGTCATACCGCACATACTCGGCGGCATGCGCATGGCCAAGGCCGCCTTGCAGCCCAACGTCGTGGACTTCATGCAAATGACCGCGCTGGGTGATGAGGGGCTGCTCGTTGAGGAACTCGTGATTCCGGAGGAGTCGGAACTGTCCGGCCGCTCATTGATGGAGTCTTCACTGAAGAAGGAGTACGGGGTCACGATCATCGGGATAAGGCAGCGCGGACAGAAGATGAGCGTGAATCCGGGTCCGGATACGGTTCTGAACGCGGGTGACGTGCTCGTGCTGCTGGGCCACACGGAGCACCTGGAGAGGTTGAGCCGCGACTTGCGCGGCTGATGTTTCTGTGCAAGTAAGCCTTTCCAGCGCGGTCGGTTAGCCTGCTGATATGCCAATTCTGCCGTCAGTTACGTGGGCGGGGGCAAAAAGGCCTTGCCGTCGGGCCGGGCGGGGTCTATGTTATATAGTTAGGCTGTTTTTGAATCGATCCGCCGGCTTCATGCCGTCAGAGCGGCGCTGGTGGTAAGGGACAAATACTAAATCCGAACAACCGGCCCGAGAAATGTATCTGCAGGACTGTTGTAGTAGATAGGTAAGCAAAGACGAGTATTGGTCCGTCCCCAGTGGCCGGTCTGAGTATTTTTGGGCGGACCGCAACATATGAGACTGGAATGTCAGGAAAAACAAACAGATGGGTAGTGCCGGGAATCTTGGTTGGAGTAGTTCTCGGCGGCCTGCTCGGGGTATGGGTGCCGCGGTTTATGGAGGCAATAGGCTTCCTGGGCGACCTGTTTATCGACGCTCTTACGGTGGCAATCCTGCCGCTGCTGCTGACGACTATAGTGGTTCGCGTATTTCAGATGGGGAATCGGCAGAAAGTATCCGCGGTCACGGGCAAAGCCATTTTGTATTTCGCCGTTATTGGCCTTGTGGCGGCCGGCATCGGGCTGGCCACGGTTGAGGTTCTTCGCCCCGGTGAGGGCGCGGCGAGGGTCTTTAGTGATCTGTACCGGGATTGGTCCCCGGCGGGGGTTCTGCATCTGCCGGCCTGGAGTTACATCGGCCTGGTGGTGTTCAGCCTGCTCTTCGGCAGTGCCCTGAGCGCCTTTGGCAGCAGGGCCAGGACGATGACCAATTTCCTGGGTCAGGCCGATCAGGCGCTGACCAAAGTGCTGCGAGGACTCCTGTATGCAGCACCGCTCGGCATGTTCTCCCTGGTGGGCTCAATGATAGCCAGGGACGAGGTGACGCGTATCTCGATGGCCAGCCTGCTCCCGGGCAGCGGGCAGTCACAACCGGCCATAAACATGATTGTCCAGGCGGCCGCGGGTTATCTGCTGGCCGTCGTGCTGGCTCTGCTGATTCTGGCCGTGATAATCCTCCCTCTGACAGCTAAGCTGTTCGGAAAACAGCCTGTAATCAGGCTGTTCGGTTCTATGGCACCGGCCGTTGTCTCTTCGTTCGGGGCTTCCTCCTCATTGGCCGTGCTGCCGTTCACACACCTCGGCCTGGCCTCGAGGCAAACCCTGGACAGCCGGGCGGGCGCGCTCGTGGCCCCGTTGGGCCCCGTGCTCAACGTTGGCGCCACGGCGTTGTGCACGGTAGTGGCGACGGTTTTTCTGGCCCAGGCCTCCGGGTTCGAATTGTCACTTTTTCAGTATGCCGGCATAGTCATCCTGCCCCTGCTGCTGGCGGTCGGGAAGGTCGGCCTGCCTTACGCCGTACCGGCCATCGTTCTGACGCAGATCTCCGTCCTGGGCTTGCCGGCGGGAGCGGCCGCGGGCCTGGCCATGGTGCTGCTGGTCGACTGGCTGGTTGATCGTCTCAGGGGTGCGGTGAACGTCTGGTCCGATTCCGTCGTCGCGGTCGTTATCGCTGAGTCCTTCGAGTTCAAAACGGCTCGTGTTACGCACACCCGTGAAAGGGAGCGCCCGCCCATGCGGCCGCGGCGACCTGCCGGTCGCGGACGCGGCGAGGCACCCGCCCCTGTTCGCCGAAGGACCGATCAACGCGAGCCTCGGCGGGCCAGAGAGCACCGCCCGGAGGAGCGCAGGGGAAGGTCTCGTCCGGCGGGCAAAACGGCCCCCGGGGTGGCCTCGGGAACTCGGGCCCCGGCGTCCCAGGAGAAGCCAAGCCGGCAGGAAAGCCGGTCCCCGTTTGATATGTCGCCGGTACACACGCCGAAGTTGGATATGGACGTCACGGGTCCCGCCGACAGCCCATTGACCGGCGATAAAGCGGATGCAAGAGTCGCCGGCGCACGTGATCACGGCGACCGCCCGGAGAGAGGCTCGGCGCGCGGCGGCCGTCACCGGGGTGACCGCACCCACGGAGCATCAGCCGGCTCGCACGGCCGGCAGCCGGACCGTGGTCCGACAGACGACACCGGTTCAGGCAGGAGCGGAAGGCTCAGCCCCGAAACCATCGCCCGGGAACTCAAAAGAGTTTCCGAGCGGGATGACATCGAAGGCTCCGAAGGTTTTGAAACGGGCGGTGAATCGCACGCCGAGCCGGAAACGCAGCCGGTGCCTCTGACAAGTCCGGAACCGCCGGGCGACGAGCAGACATCGTCACGCGAGGCCGCCGGGCCTCCCGGGGACCGGGAGGAGACCGAGGCATCCGCCCCGGAGAGTGAGACCGTCGGTGAGACGGAACAGCCGTCCATACCCGAAGGGGTCGGTTCGGCCGTGCCGGAAAGTGAGGAGAAAGAGGCCGGTGCCCAGTATGGCCGACCCAGATCGCGCCGCGGTGAGAAATTCCGCAACGGGCACAAACCGCCCGAGCCGGGGGACGAAGAGATACCGGAAGCAAAAGACAAGTTCTCCCGTGAGGAAGTGACTTCATTCGGGAGAACCAAACGCAAGAAAACCCGGTAGTCGGCAAAACCAGGTTGGCATGCGGATCGTACAGTAGTCAGATGGCACGAGGTCGTGTGAGCGTATGAATGGACTGAAGGTTGCAATGCTCATGGCGGGGCTGATGGTTCTGTTCATGGCAGCAGGCTTCTTCATCGGGGGGCGAAACGGTCTGTATTTGGCCTTTCTGCTCGCCGCCGCCATGAATTTCATCACCTACTGGTACTCTGACCGGATGGTCCTGCGTATGTATCGGGCCGTCCGGGTTCATGAAAGCGATCAACCGCGCCTTCTGCGCGTGGTCAAGCGGGTGGTGACGCAGGCCGCGCTGCCGGAGCCGCGCGTATACGTGGTTCCCACCCGGGCTCCCAACGCGTTCGCCACCGGCCGGAATCCCGAGCATGCAGCCGTGGCCGTTACAGAGGGTCTGCTGGAACTGCTCAGCGAAGATGAACTGGAAGGTGTAATCGGGCACGAGTTTGCCCATATCCGCAACCGGGATATGTTGATCGGGACGGTGGCGGCGACCTTTGCCGGTGCCATTGGCATTCTTGCATCGATTGCGAGGTTCGGTGCCATTTTCGGGGGTTACAGCCGCGAGGGCAACCGCGGCGGCGGGATCGGTCTTTTGGTGACCGCGATAGTTGCGCCGCTGGCGGCTCTTGTCCTGCAGATGGCCATCTCTCGACAGCGGGAGTACAAAGCGGACGCCGCAAGCGGCCGCCTTACGGGCAAGTACGAGGGGCTGGCCTCGGCCCTGCAGAAGCTTCATCGCTCACCGATTCGGTTGAACCTTGATGCGCGCCCCGCCACGGCGCATTTGATGATTGCCAACCCGCTTTCCGGCAGAGGATTGGCCGTCATGTTCTCGACTCACCCGCCGGTGGAAAAGCGAATCGCCAGGCTTAAGGAATTGGCCCAGCAGGCACCGTACCAGTACTATGTCTGACACTGAGACAGCCGACGGCTCCGACATCCCGTTGCCCGAACGAAAGGCGCTTGCCGGGAATGGATAGTCGCCTGTTAATAGAGCTGCTGGCCATTCTCGCCCTGGTGCTGGCCAACGGTTTTTTTGCCCTCTCGGAATTCTCCGTAATTGCCAGTCGCAGAAGCAGACTCCTGCAAAAAGCACAGCGCGGCAAGATGGGGGCTACCAGGGCGGTTCGGTTATACCAGAATCCGGAGCGCTTCCTGGCCACCGTCCAGGTGGGAATCACGCTGGTGGGGGCTCTGCTTGGAGTTTTCAGCGGCGTCACTGTCGTCGAGAAGCTCAGAGTGTGTCTTGCGGCTTCGTCGATCGAAATCATTAGCCAGGCTGCCAAGCCGCTGTCCGTGGTGCTGGTCGTTCTCGCCATTACCGGCCTTTCGGTCATACTTGGGGAACTCGTGCCCAAGTACGTGGCCCTCTCCTTTCCCGAACGGTTTGCCCGGTACGTCTCCGGGCCTATCACGGTGTTCGTTCGACTGACGTCGTTTTTCTCCCGGTTTCTGGCCACGGTCTCAGTCCTCCTGGTCCGCCTGTTCGGGATCAGGCGAGCCCATACGGAAAGAGGCGTGACCGAGGACGAGATTAATCTGATGCTCGTCGAAGGTAAGGAGACGGGTGTTTTCGACCAGACGGAGCAGGAGTTCGTTCGTTCCCTGTTCGAGTTTTCTGATTCGACGGTTCGCCGTGCCATGAAGCCGCGCGCCGACGTGGTCGGCTTCGATATCGGCGTTGATCCGGAAGCCATGGTAAAGGCCATCGTAAAACACGGGTTCAGCCGGTACCCGGTTTTTGACGGCACGATAGACAAGGTAATCGGTGTGATCTACGCCAAGGATCTCATCGGCGTGGATACCAGGGCGGAGGGCTTTTCTCTCAGGCGGTTATTGCGCAAACCGCTCTTTGTGCCGGATTCAATGCTGCTGCCCACGCTGCTGAAAGATTTTCAGAAGGGCAAGAACCATATCGCCTTGGTGCTCGATGAGTTCGGCGGCACCTTCGGTATTATCACCCTCGAGGATATACTGGAGGAGCTTGTTGGCGAGATCCGCGACGAGTACGACGCTGAAGCCGCGCCGATAGTGAAACACTCGGACGCGATCGCCTATGCCAGCGGCACGGTCTGGCCGGGAGATATCAACGAGGTGCTTGACAGCCGCCTGCCCGAGGACGCGGCGGAGACGCTGGCCGGGTTGTTTATTGATACGGTTGGCCGCTTCCCGGGCAAGCATGAGTCCGTTCAGATCGCCGATGTCAGGCTGACCGTGCTGGCCAAGGATGAGAACCGGATTCTCCGGTTGAAACTCGAAAAAGTGGCCGATACTAAGGACAATTAGACGCCTTGGTGGGAGACTGGTACCGCAACGATGATAGCCGTTCTGCAAGCGCCGTTCAGGTGGAGCCGCCGCCTGTACGACTGGGTGTTAAGCTGGGGCACTTCCCGCCACGGCCAGTCGGCGCTCTTCATTCTCTCAGCCGCCGAGGCCTCTTTTTTCCCGGTGCCGCCCGATGCGCTCCTGATCGCCCTGTGCATGGGTGCCCATAAGAGATGGGCGCGGTTTGCCCTGGTCTGCTCGGTCGGATCGCTGATCGGCGGCATGCTCGGTTACCTCATCGGCTTCGCCGCCTTTGATCTCATCGGTCACAAGCTGCTGAGTCTGGCGGCCTGGCTGTCGGGGGTCGATGCCGACCAGTTGCTGCAAACAGCTATGTACTGGTTTAACGAGAAGGAAATCTGGGGGGCGAGGGTGGGTGCCTGGGCGGTTGGTATTGCCGGTTTTACGCCGGTGCCGTACAAGGTCTTCACCATCGCGGCCGGCTTTTTCAAAATGAGTTTCGCCGTATTTGTTGCGGCTTCGGCCATCAGCCGGTCGCTCCGTTTCTTCATCGTGGCCGGGCTGATCGGCATACTGTTCGATAAATACGGCGAGCGTATCCGGAGCTTCATCGACAAGTATTTCAACCTCCTGGCGGTCGCCTTCGTTGTCCTGCTGGTGCTCGGATTCATGTCGCTGGGCTTCCTGCGCGGCGACTGACCTCGCCGTCGCGCCTTTCCCCTCAGTGCAAAGAGCATACCCGAGATTTTGACGTACCGTCGCCGGTTGCGGGGCGCTATATTGATTTGTGGAACGCAATTATGCACCTACCGGCCTGTCGGCCAGGAAGCTGGCCTGGACGATCCTGCTTAACACCGGGATTACGGCAGCCGAGTTCGTCGGCGGGCTGCTCACGGGATACCTGGCTCTCCTGGCCGATGCCGTGCACAACCTGTCTGACGTTGCCGCCCTTGTTCTGGCCTGGCTTGGCGTCAAGGGGTCGGAGCTGCCGGCGACCAAACGTTCCACGTACGGTTACAAGCGCCTCGAGGTCATGACGGCGTTGATCTCCGCCATGGCCCTGGTCGTTATCGCCGTCTTCATCTTCATTGCGGCCTACGGGCGCCTGCGCAGTCCGCAGGCGATCAGCCATCCGGGGCTGTTCGTTACCGTTGCGGTGGTCGGTCTGCTGGGCAACGTCTTTTCGGTCTGGTTCCTCTCGTCGGAGAGGGGAAAGTCGCTCAACATGCGGACCGCCTTTCTGCACATGGCCTACGACACGGTGTCCTCAGTGGCCGTCGTGATCGGCGCCGTGATCATCCAGCTGACCGGGTGGGTGGTGATAGACGCCGTCCTGTCGGCGCTGATCGGCCTGATGATTCTCTGGTCCTCGTACCTGGTGATAAAGGAGGCGGTGTGGGTCTTCCTGGAGGCGGTGCCGCCGGGCATCGACTTCGACGCCGTTCACCGGGCAATCCTGAACGTTCCCTGTGTCCGCGACGTGCACGACCTGCACATCTGGTCCCTCTCGTCACACGAGGTAGCTCTCTCGTGTCACGTCTGCCTGAACGAGGAGGATTTTCATCGGGGGCCGGGCATAATAGAGCAGACCAGTGGCATGCTGCAGGAGCGCTTCGGCATCGGGCATGGCACCATACAGATCGAAAGAGACGTATGCGCCCGGCCCGAACTGCTCTGTCGGCACGACAACAATCAGCACGAGTAATGCCGGATAAAAAGCTTGTCCAACTGGAAATCGCGGACCTCGCCTCCGACGGGCGGTCGGTGGGGCATCTGAACGGAAAGGTTGTCTTCTGCGACGGCGGCCTTCCCGGGGAGACCGTGCTGGCCGAGATCGTGCGCTCCAGACCACGTTATAGCCAGGCGATCGTGCACGAAGTGGTGCGAGCGAGCGACGCCCGCATCACGCCGGTGTGCTCCCATTTTGGCCTATGCGGCGGCTGCGCTTGGCAGGACCTTACCTACGATCATCAGCTCGACTATAAGAAACGACAAGTTGTCGCCTGCCTGGAGCGGCTGGCCGTCCTGGGTTCGGTAGACGTAGCCGATGCCGTCGGTTCGCCGGACCTCTTTCACTACCGCAACAAGATGGAGTTCTCGTTTCACGCCACGCCTGACGGCGGCTTTACGCTGGGGCTGCATCGGCGCGGCCGTTTCGATGAGATTTTTGACCTGCACGAATGTCACCTGCAGTCTCAGCTTTCGAACCGCCTGGTCGACCGGGTGCGGCGCTTTGTAGCCGACGAGGGGATATCCGTCTATGACGTCCGGCGGCACATCGGGTTCATGCGCTTTCTGGTGATCCGTGAAGGCAAACGCACCGGCCAGGTCCTGGTCAACATTGTCACCAATTATGGCGACATCCCGGCCGGCCAGCGGCTCGTCGCGTCGTTAACCGGGGAGTTCCCCGAGGTCACCACCATCGTGCATAATCAGAACGGTCAGAAGTCGAACGTGGCGACCGGTGAGGTTGAAAGCGTTCTCTACGGGCCCGGCTGCATTGAGGAAGAGATCGGCGGTCTGCGCTTTCGGATCGAGGCCGGCACCTTCTTCCAGACCAACACGGCGCAGGCCGAGACGCTTTTCACGACGGCCTCCCGTCTGCTTGCCGCCGAGCCGGGCGACCGGCTGCTCGACCTGTACTGCGGTACGGGAACTATCGGCATGCTCCTGGCCGGCCAGGTCCGCGAGGCGGTGGGAGTGGAACTGGTCGGTGAGGCGGTAGAACTTGCCCGTCGGAACGCGGCCGCCAATTCAATCGCCAATATTACCTTCATTCACGGCAGCGTGAAAGACGTGCTGGCCTCGGGCGCCGTTGGGCAGGAATCGTACAATATCGTCGTTGTCGATCCGCCTCGGGCCGGCCTCCATCGGAAAGCTCTTGCGGGAATTCTGGCCCTGGCCCCCGCCAAGCTGCTGTATATTTCCTGCAATCCGGCGACCTTTGCCCGCGACGCTCGGCTGATCGCCGATGCCGGATACCGCCTGCCCCGTGTCGTTCCCGTAGATATGTTCCCTCATACCAAGCATATCGAACTTGTCGCCCTCTTTTATCGTAGATAGGACAACTTGCACGGCATAAGGAAATGTGGTACTTTGGCCGATTCATAAGGTCAAGGAGGATTCATGCTTCGCAGATTTACCATCGGCCTGGCGCTTTCGGTTGTTTTGATGGCGGTTACTCCGCCGGGCCCGGCGGCCGGAAAGAATCAGACGTTCGAGCAGTTGGCCCACGAAATCCTGGAAACTCTCCAGTCGTTCTACCCCGTGAGGGCCACCGAAATGGGTATCCACTCGTACGACCATCGCCTGGCCGACTATTCCTCCTCCTCCGTCAAGAGCATGATCAAAAAGCTCAACGACTATGAGCAACAGCTGTACAGGTTTCGCAACACCCGGTTCACGCCGGCGCAGCAGGTCGATTACAAACTGATAAAGTCCAACGTCGATATCGCACTGCAGGATCTCAAACAGATCGAATGGCACAAGAAGTCTCCCCAGTTGTACGTCGGAGAAGCGGTCAACGGCGTGTACTTTCTTATGCTGTCTCAGCACGCTCCCCTGTCCGAGAAGCTGTATTCCATCCTCTCGCGGATGGAGGCGGTGCCGGGGCTTTTCAGCACGGCTCGGAAGAATGTCAAAGCTCCTCCCCGAGTCTGGGTGGACGCGGCTACCACAGCCCTCGAGTCCGGGATGGAATTCTACCGGCAGGTGGCGTCCCAACTGATGAGCGCCTTTCCGGACCGGGCCGACGAGATCTCACGGGTCTCCACCAAGGCCCGCGAGGCCATGAACGACTATCTGGAATTCGTGTCCCGGCTCGAGGCCGGTTCGGGAACGGCTTTCGCGATCGGGAAGGGGAACTTCGATTACAAGCTCAGCCATGAGTATTTCTTGACGATTGACTCCGACTCGCTGTTGCGGGTGGGGGAGGCGCTGCTCGACGAGGCAAAGCGTGCCTACGACGAATATGAAATGTACGTGGAACAGTACCACCAGAACGGCCAGGATTCCGTTTTTGTGCCGGCCAGCTTTACCCGGCAGGACGTTCTCGACTACTATCAGTGGGAAACCAACCAGATCAAGCTGTTCGTCCAGATGACTGATCTCCTAAACGTGCCGGAGGACATCGCGGACGTTTCAGTTGTCGAAACGCCGCCGTTCATGCGGTCGATGATTCCCGGCATCGCCTACCTGCCGGCGGGTCCCTTCGACACCAGCCAGCAGGGGTACTTTTACATTCGCCCCGTCCCCGAGGCTCTGGACCGCAAGCAACTCGAGGCACTGTACCGATACGTACATCGGCGCGGTTTCAAAGGATCGGTGGTGCATGAGGCGTTCCCGGGCCATCATCTCCAGATGCAGATTGCCGGCCGCCACGAAAGCGAGGTCCGCCGGTGGCAGCGCAACTACATGATGATCGAGGGCTGGGCCCTCTACTGTGAAGAAATGATGTACAACGCCGGTTTGTACGGGGACGAAGACCCGGCCCAGTGGCTCGCGATACTCGGAGGGATTGTCTTTCGTGCAGCCCGAATCGTGGCCGATGTCAAGCTGCACACCGAACAGTTCACCTACCAGGAGTGCGTCGACTGGATGACCGATGTGCTCGAGGCCGAAACGGAGTCGGAAAAGGAATATATCCGCACGTCGATTCGCAAGTACACTCTTACGCCGACCATATGGATGTCCTACCTGATGGGCAAGACGGAGATCGAACGGCTGCGAGCCGCCGCCGAGGCGAACGATCCCGGCTCGTTTGACGAACGTGACTTCTATGATGCCCTGCTGGCCGAGGGATCGATCCCTCCCGCGATGATGTGGGAGATCATGAACCTGGAACCGGTGCCGTAGGCCGCGCCGGTCCGACCACACCGCATATCTGCCCCGGCCACTTTATTTCCTGCAGCAGGCTGCGTCCGAACCGAGACGTGAAGACATTTGTTGGTACCTGTTGGCGGTCAATCGACTGAAGTTTCTTCGGGCGGTCCGGCAATTCACGATTGTAAGAGCTTATGGTTGAGTCGCTTGGGCTCATCGGAGCATGATCGGGTTCCGCCCAAACCTACTGTAACAGGCTGCGAACCGGCAACCGTCTTTCCGGTACGGGGATAGCAGGTGCGCCAGGATTTTGCTTTCGCGCGCCGTCGAACCGACGTATACTTAACCGCTATGGCGGATGAGAAGCTCTGGGCGCCCTGGCGATCGGCGTTCATTCTTACAGAAAAAGAGAAGGGCTGTGTTTTCTGCAACCGCGTCGAGGCGAAGGATTCATTTAAGAACCTGATTCTTCACCGTGGCGAGACGGCCTTTGTCATCCTCAACAAGTTCCCGTACAATGCGGGTCACGCCATGGTGGTCCCAAAGCGCCACATCGGCCAACTGGAACGCCTGACCTCCCGGGAGTCGACGGAGTTCTTCGATCTGACGCGCAGGACCGTCGCGGTAATCAAGAAAGCTCTCAAGCCCAATGCACTCAATCTTGGCATGAACCTCGGTCGCTGCGCCGGCGCCGGGATTCCCGGTCACCTGCACATGCACGTCGTGCCCCGTTGGTCGGGCGACACGAATTTCATGCCCGTGATCGGCAAGACTCACGTCGTCTCGGTGCCTCTCGAACTGGTGTATGAGAAAATCAGGGCGGAGTTTGACCGGCTATGAAAAGGCGTCGCAAGATTCCGACCAAGGCCGAGCTGCTGCAGTTGCAGAAGCTGTACAAGACCGATGAGAGAATCGGCGAACGCCTGGGCGGCGTACCGGCGTACCTGGTGGCTTACTGGCGGCGCAAGAAGAATATCCCCAAGTACTCGCTGCCCAAGTTTTCGGAACAGGAGATCCGCAACCTCTGGGAGCGGTACGGGGACGATGAGAAAGCCGGGCTGGAGCTGGGCATATCCAAGGCCGCGTTTTACAACTGGCGGCGGCGGTACGGGTTTCGGGAGAAGCCGGCCTTTCTCAAGCTGGAACAGTTGGAGTTAAACTTCCCCGGCTCCCGGCTGAACGTCCACGCCGCCTCGCTTTACGGGAAACGCACCATGGCCCAGAAAATCCTGGCCCGGGCGGCGGGCCGTGAGAATGTGGCCGCGGGAGAATGGCTCGACGTGGAGCCGGATATAGCGGTGTTGCACGGCAGTTCGGTGGGGGCGCTGAAGGCGTTTCGCTCCCGCGGCGTGGACTACGTGTGGAATCCTAACAAGATTGTAATCACGCTCGGTTTTGGCCAGTCTGACGGTCATCGTGATCGGGCGGTCGATCACAGGGCGGTTCGCGAATTCGTCAAGCGTCAGGGTATCAGGAACTTTTACGATCTGCAGGACGGGTCCAGCCATCAGGTGGTGGTCGAAAAGGGGCATATCCTGCCCGGTCTGCTGGCCCTGGGGACCGGCGGTCAGGCGTTGTCATACGGCTGTCTCGGAGCCTTTGCCGCCGATATCGATGATGCCGCCATGGCCGGGTTATGGGCGACCGGCGGACACGCCATGCAGGTTCCGGCGACGGTCAAGATCATTGTCGGCGGTCGCCGTTATAGAGGGGTGTACGCCAAGGATATCGTTCTGTCGATCATTGGTCGTCTGGGCAGTGCCGGTGCGCAGGAGAAGGCGATCGAGTATGCAGGATCAGTGGTCTCGCAGATGACGATCAGCGAGCGGTTCACTCTGGCCAACCTTTCCGTCGAGATGGCCGCGGTTGCGGCCCTGTGCCCCTATGATGCCACTACCCGGCGATACCTGGCCGGCCGGGCGGCCGGTCGTTCCACGCCGGTCATTCCTGACAAGGATGCCGAGTACGAGGAGATGTACCAGATCAATGTCGATCAACTGTTGCCGCAGGTAGCCGGACCGGGCGGCGCGGCGCGGGTCAGGCCGGCGGCTGAACTCGAGGGACTGGCCGTACACCAGGTGATCCTGGGCTCGTGTGCCTCAGGAAGGTTCGACGAACTCAGGGCGGCCGCTGACATTCTCAAGGGCAAGCAGGTGCACGCGGACTGCCGGATGATAGTCATCCCCGGATCGCGATCGGTGTATCTCGAGGCTCTCAAGAAGGGGTTGATTCGGGTGCTGGCCGAGGCGGGTGCGGTCGTAATGAGTTCCAGCAATTGCCCCTGCCAGGGGATGCCGCACGCTCTGCTGGCTCCACGCGAGCGCTGCCTGGCTACCACCAATTCGCACCTGCTCGGGCACCTGGGGTCGAACGAGGCCGAGCTGTACCTTTGTTCGGCAGCCACCCTGGCCGCCTCGGCGCTCAACGCCGAGATTACCGACCCCACCCGCTACATGAAGTAGATCGACGGCGCGGGCGGCTGATCCGGATCAGACCGCGGTTAACCGGCCGGTTTCCAGATCTCCCACACCTTTCCAACGAGATTCGGGCCGACCTTGAGCGTGGGTTTGCCGGGGAGCCACTCAGCCGGAGTAGCTTCGGCACCCTTGGTCTCTCTGACGTGCTGGAAGGCCTGCAACTGGCGAATCGTCTCTGCAATGTTGCGCCCGACCGGCGGCGTGAGGATCTCCATCGCCTGGATGACCCCGTCGGGGTCGATGATGAAGCGCCCGCGCATGTTGACACCGGCCTTTTCGTCATAGACGCCGTAAGTGCGTCCTAGGTGTCCGCCGGCGTCGGAAAGCATGGGGTACGGAAAACCACCGTCCACCATTTTGCTCAACTCTTCAGCATTCCAGACCTTGTGCACGAACGTCGAGTCCACCGAGCAGGCCAGGACCCTGGCGTCCAGACCGTTCAGCGTTTTCTGAGAAGCGGCGACCGTCGCTAATTCCGTCGGTCAGACGAACGTGAAATCTCCGGGGTAAAAACACAGCATCGTCCAGTGTCCGAGCGAATCGGACAGCTTGACGGTGGTGAATTTTCCCTGGTGGAAAGCCGGGGCTTCAAAGTCCGGTGCTTTTTGTCCCACGCGTACTGACATTTCGGGGACCTCCTTGTTTGTAACTGCTTCAGGGTTTGACGTCTCAGTTCTCTGTCCGACCAGCGTTCCGGTGGGCCGGGCGCACCCGAGAGTTTCCGCCATGGTTCTTCCTCTCTCGCAGATATGTGTTGATTCAGCCGCTGGTGAATTGAACGTGCAAATGTAGGGCACAAATCGGTGCCAAGTCAACAAGCCGGTCAACGAGTTTTAGTTGATGCCGGAGAGCAGGCTGGTAGAATGGTGTAATGGAGCGGCGGCAGCGCAGGCGCAACGAGCACGGCGGGCAGGGCGACGCGGACAGGTTGCTCCCGTATTGCAGGCTCAGGGCAGGTGAGATTTGGCATGATCCGCAGGGACACCACACCGTGGGGTGCGGGGATGGCGGCGATGCCGGGTTCATCAGGAAACTGGCGCGCGGCCATCCGAAGGCAAGACTGGCCGTTCAGGACCCGCCGTACAACCTCGCGCTGGGACCACGGCGCACCGTCGCAGAGTATATCCGGTTCTGCCGCCGATGGGTGGCCAACACGCGGCGGGCGCTGGACGACAACGCGGCCCTGTACGTGTGGGTCGGTGCCGACCAGAAGAATCACTTCCAGCCGCTGCCCCGGTTTATGGACATGATGGCACGGACGGATTTCGTCTCGCGATCCCTTGTTACCATGCGAAACCAGCGCGGCTACGGAACGGCCGGGAACTGGATGGCCGTCAGGCAGGAGCTCCTTTACTACACTCTCGGCGAACCGGAATTTCACGTTCAGTACACGGACATCCCGAAAATCCTGCGCGGGTATTACAAGACAGTCGACGGGCGCATGAGAGAAAACCTGGAGAGGTCGAAGTCCCGCACTATCCGCCCCGGCAACGTCTGGGTTGACATCCAGCAGGTGTTCTACCGCATGGAGGAAAACGTTCCCGGTTGTCCGGCTCAGAAACCGCTAAAGGCGGTCGAGCGAATACTGCTGGCCTCGTCCTCCGAGGGAGATGCCGTGGTCGATTTCTTCTCGCACGCCGGAACTACCCTGCTGGCCGGTGAACGCACGGGACGACGTTGTATAACGTGCGACATTGACCCGGTGTACGCGGAGATCACTATTCGCCGGCTGGAGCGTTTCCGGCAGACAGGCAAGACCGGCTGGCAGCGGGAGGATCCGTTCGCCCGGGAGATCGCGGCCGCCTGCGCCCAATCCGGCCCGCGTCGGGATCGAGTCGAGACGGTTTGAACCCGGTGCCCCAGGCACCTAGGGCAGATATTCCAGCGTTATGCCTTCCTCGTCCAGCCTGGCGTAGCTGAAGTGGTTGATGAAATCGCCCGTGTTGACGTAAGTGCCGCTGTCGATGGTGCTGTACACGGGGATGTGGAGGTGCCCTATCACCACGACGTCGAAACCGGAACCGATCTTGTCTCTGGCGTAGGCCTCGTAGTCCGGTGCAAAAGTGTGATCGCGGCTGGCCGTGTAATCGCGCGAGGAACCGGAAACGAACCCGGCCAGCCCGAATGCCCAGTCGGGCGGGAGCTTGCGGTACAGCCAGATGTTCAGCCGGTTGCGAAGAACCCTTTTGAGAAGTCGATAGCCGCGATCAGCCGGGGCCAGGCCATCGCCGTGGATCAGGTGCACGCGGCGGCCGCCGTACACGAGGTCAAGAAAGTCCCGGTGAACGCGGATCTTCAGTTGCTTTTCGAAGAAGTCGTCTATCCAGAAATCGTGATTGCCGCTGACGTAATCGACCTGGATGCCCGCCCGGATCAGTTGATCCAGCATGAACAGCACTTCGTAGTGGTCTTTCGGAACGGCGTGCTTGTATTCGAACCAGAAGTCGAAGAGGTCGCCGAGCACGACCAGCCGGTCACCGTCACGCCGCACGATATCCAGCAGGGCGGCAATGCGGGCGACTTTCTCGGCTTCCTTGTCCGGCGAGGCCGAACCGAGATGGGCGTCGGAGAATATGTACAACGGCATGGGTGAGATCAGTTCTCCCGATCAAGCGACCTGAATCACTCTGTCACCTGTTCAACCCTCTCCATGGTGCGATGCATGGCCTCGTAGTATGCCTCCACCAGGGCGGCCAGCGGCAGGTCGATCAGCCCGGCGATTTTCAGGCGCTGTCCGCCCACCGTCCCGATGCAGGAGCACGCCACGGCCGCCTCGTCAAACAGGGCCAGCAGTCGCGCGGCCTTGTCCGCGGCAACGGTCAGTATAACCCGGGACTGCGTTTCACCAAAAAGCAGGCAGTCGGCCCGCAGTGAGCGGTCCAGTTCGACCGTGGCGCCGACCGGATGCTCGCGGTCTGAGATGCAGGATTCGGCCAGGGCGACGGCCAGGCCGCCGTCGCTGACGTCGTGGGCCGACTTGACCAGCCCAGCCTGAACGGCTGCAAGCAGCGTTGCCTGCATCTTCCTTTCGGCCTGCAGATCGATAGAGGGGACGGGACCTCGTGTCTGGCCGCAGACGGTGTGCAGGTATTCCGAGGCCCCGAGGTCCTCCCGGTTCTCGCCGATCAGTACAATGACGTCACCCGGATCTTTGAACCACTGCGTGGTGATATGCGACCGGCTTTCGACGAGCCCGATCATACCGATTACCGGTGTCGGGAATACCGCTCGCTCCGGATCTTCGTTGTAAAACGACACGTTACCGCCCGTGACGGGAGTGTCAAAAATGCGGCAGGCTTCACCCATACCCCGGACCGCCTCGGCGAAAGTGTAGTAAATTTCCGGCTTGTACGGGTTGCCGAAATTCAGGCAGTTGGTGATGGCCAGCGGGCGTCCCCCGGAGCAGACGATGTTGCGGGCGGCCTCGGCCACCGCGATCCGGGCCCCCAGCCGCGGATTGAGGTAACAGTAGCGACCGTTGCAGTCGGTCGTCATGGCCAGCGCCTTGTCGGTCTTCCGCAGGCGCAGCACCGCGGCATCGGAACCCGGCCCGACCACGGTGTTGGTGCGCACCATGGAATCATACTGGTCGAACACCCAACCCTTGTGGCAGAGGTTGGGAGAGGCAAGCATGGCCAGCAGGGTCTCATCCCAGTCGCGTTCGAGAGAACAGTCGTCGAGGTCCAGAGAGGCCAGATCATCGATGTAAGCCGGTCGTTTTGTCTCGCGATGGTAAACCGGGGCCCCGCCGCCCAGGACAAGGCAATCGGACGGTATCTGCGAGACTATCCGGCCGTCCAGCTTGACGGTCATCAGGCCGTCCGAGGTGACGTGGCCGATGATAGTCGAATCCAGGTCCCATTTGGTGAATATGCGGCGAACCTCGTCCTCGTTGCCTTTCTTGACGCATACCAGCATTCGTTCCTGAGATTCCGAAAGAAGCACTTCATACGGCGTCATGCCGGTTTCGCGGAGCGGCACGCGGTCAACGTGTATTTCAACGCCGGCCTTGCCCTTGGCCGACATTTCCGAGGACGAGCAGGTCAGGCCGGCGGCTCCCATGTCCTGGATACCGACAATCAGGTCGCGCTCGATGATTTCCAGAGTGGCCTCCAGGAGCAGCTTCTCGGTGAAGGGGTCGCCTATCTGCACGGCAGGGCGTCTTTCCTGGGATGCCGCGCTGAGTTCTTCCGACGCGAACGTGGCGCCGTGAATGCCGTCGCGGCCGGTTTTCGAACCGACGATCATGACGGGGTTGCCTTCGCCGGACGCCGTGGCCGTGGCCAGACCACCGTGCTTGACAATGCCGACGGCCATGGCGTTGATCAGCGGATTGGCCGTGTATGCGTCGTCAAAGAACACCTCACCGGCGACGGTGGGTACCCCGAAAGAATTGCCGTAGTCTCCGATCCCGCGCACCACCCCGTCGACCAGGTAGCGCACTCTCGGATTCTCGGGCGAGCCGAAACGAAGCGAGTTGAGAGCGGCAATGGGACGGGCCCCCATGGTGAAAATGTCTCGGAGAATGCCGCCGACGCCGGTAGCCGCCCCCTGGTAGGGTTCGATGGCCGACGGATGGTTGTGCGATTCTATCTTGAACACCACCGCCAGGCCGTCACCGATGTCGATGGCGCCGGCGTTCTCCTCGCCGGCACCCGCCAGAACGGACTCGCTCTCCCGGGGCAGGGTCTTGAGCAACGCGATGGAATTCTTGTACGAGCAGTGTTCCGACCACATGACACTGAAGACACCAAGCTCCGTGTAGTTCGGATCGCGGCCGAGAATCTCCTTTATCCGTTCGTATTCTTCGGGTGAAAGACCGTGATCTCTGACCAGTTCGGGCGTGACTTTCGGCTGGGTGAACGATTGCGCCATGGGACCTCTCTTGTCTGAAAGCCCGAATATAGGGCCGCCGGTCGGTGGGGTCAACAAGGGAGTGCGCCTGCCGTCGGCCCGGCTCAGCATCCGGGGGACCGACGGCTCAGCTACAGAGCCTCAGACGCGGAAGGCCTCAGCGCGCGGTATTTGCTCCGGCACCGTCTGGGGCGTGGTCAATCGGAGACGGGGCACGGCGGGAACTCGCACCCGCCCGGCGGGAGCATAAACATGCAACGGATATACCACGTCAGGTCGCCGATGTCCACGACGCCGTCGGAGTCGAAGTCCGCCTCCTCCGGACAGATAAGCGGAGTGTGAGATATGAACAGGAAGTCGATCAGGACCGTCAGGTCCCCGATGTCCTGCAAGTCGTCCGGGTCGCCGTCAATGTTCCCCTTCGTGCCGATACAGCAGCCGCCGCAGTCCCAGTCGGCGATGGTGTTGCTTTCGATACAGCCCGACGCCTGCATCCAGAGGATGACCAGATCGCACACCGAATTCAACTGGCCGGTCACCCGTACGCTGTCACCAACCGTGTAGCTGCCGTAGTCGTCAAGGTGATACCTCGAAGAGCTCCCGGCCGGTTGAAACAGCACAAAGTCCAGTGAGTGGACAAGTGTACCGCATTCGTCCACCCATGGGTCCACCTGTGATTGAGCCGAACCGGCGACGGCCTGTGCACAGAGCACAGTCAACAGGATAAGCACGATTCTCATCCGTACCTCCTTCAAATTCAACTGTCCGGACGGACCGGACAGCACGGTTCGGTGATGTAGGGTCTTAAGCGATGGGCTACAAGAATTATACTAAACTGGTCAGTTTTGTCAAGGTTTGATTTGGTGCGGTCGACGCTCCACCGGTCTTCAAGGGACGCAAGAATTATGTTCCCTCCCTCGTATAATGCCGTTAGATTACACGTTATGACGATTCTGCAAAAGGTTAGACGGACCGTCCGGGACTACCACATGATCGGCCGGGGAGATTCTGTTCTCGTGGCCCTCTCCGGCGGGCCGGACTCGGTCGCCCTGTTGCGCCTTCTGCTCCGATTGCGGACGGAGCAGCGGCTCTCGCTGGCAGCCGTGTACGTCAACCATCGGATCCGCCCGAGGGCCGCCCGAAAAGAGGAAGAGTTCTGTCAAAAACTCTGCGAACGATATCGTATTGATCTGACCATCGTCGCCGGCGACGTGCCGGCCCTGGCAAAATCCTCCAGGACGGGTCTGGAAGAGACGGCGCGGGAGTTTCGTTACGGCGTGTTCGAACAGTTGGCCGAGCGGGACGGCCATGACCGCATCGCGCTGGGTCACCAGATTGACGACCGGGTGGAGACCGTCCTGTTCCGCCTGCTTCGCGGGACCGGCCGCAGCGGACTGGCCGGCATTCCGGCCGCCCGAGGCAAAATCATCCGCCCGTTATACGACCTGACGAGGGCGGAGATCTTAACCTACCTCAGGAGAATCAAGCAGAGCTATTGCGAGGATTTGAGCAATCGAGACCTTGAGTTCTCTCGCAATTACATTCGTAACCGTCTTCTGCCGGAGATTCGCCGCCGCGTGAACCCCCGGGCGGACTCGGCGTTGCTGGGTCTTTCGGAGATTGTTGCTTCCGAAGAGCAGTTTCTCGAGCCTCTCGTTACAAAAGCGGTCCGAAAGGTCGTTCACGTATCCCCGGGCGGGAAATTAGCCCTTGATTTACCCCGTTTTTGCGGTTATGATACGTGGGTCCGTAAAAGGCTGTTAAGACGTTGCCTCAAAGCACTTTCGGCGCGGTCGCTGACCGCGGGTCGGGAGACGATACGGCGGCTTGACCGGCTGTGCGAGGAGGACCGCAAAGCCATGTCCGTGCCCGGCGGTCTCCATGCGGTCAAAACGGACGACCGGCTGGTGCTGTACAGAAAGGCTGCCCGCGGCTTTCGTGAATCCTTGCCGCCGGGAAAAAGCGTGCCGCTGGAATATCCGCGCGTGCGGTTTCGCAGCCGAGTCAGCGATGGCGGCACCGAGTTGGTTCGGGCCGCGCGGCAGTCCCGGTCAGTGACCGTCGACTGGGACAAAGTGAGGCCGCCTCTGGTGTTGAGAAGTATCCGGCCGGGCGACCGGTTTCGACCGCTCGGGCTGAGAGGCAGCAAGAAAGTAAGCAACTACCTGACGGACAGGAAGGTCCCGAGGGTACTTAGGGACGAGGTCCCGTTGTTGTGTGACCGGGACGGAATCATCTGGCTGGTCGGATTCGAGATAGCCGACCGGGTAAAGATTGACAAGACAACCAGAAAGGTGCTTACGGTTGAGTGCCATGTCAGAAAAAACAATGCGGCCGCGGCCGTGTGAGGTCCTTCTCGATCAGGACCGGATTGCCCGGCGCATAGAACAACTGGGGACGCAGATATCGGCTGATTACGCCGGGAAGCAGCCCGTCCTCGTGGGTGTGCTCAAGGGAGCCGCGGTATTCGTTGCTGATTTGATGCGACAGGTGACGATACCGATTGAGCTCGAGTTCATACACGCCGCCTCCTACCGGCAGGGGACCCGCCGTGGTGAAACGCTTACGCTTGGCGGTACGCTTTCGGTTGTTCTGAAAGGCCGTCACGTGCTGCTTGTCGAAGGCGTCGTGGATACCGGCCGAACGGTGTCGCGCATTCTCGAGAGAATCCGATCGCAGGAACCGGCCTCCGTGGAGATTGTTACACTGCTGGATAAACCGGCTTCCCATCGTACGAAGCTGAGCATTAAGTACAAAGGGTTTACGATCGGTAACGAGTTTGTAATCGGCTACGGGATGGATAACGCTCAGCAATATCGGAACCTTCCGTTCATCGGTCGCGTCGTCGACGGCTAAGGTATGATTGAAGTTACCGATATAGTGAATTACGGGGCGCTGTTCGGGTATAACGAATAGAACCGGAACCAGGACGCCGGACGGAAGGAACGAACGTTGAGCAATCAGGGAAATCGCAAGCCAGGCCCCGGCCCGGGACGTGGTGACAGGTCGAAAGAACCGCCTCGGTGGCGGGGTCCGGGACGGTCGACCATATTCTGGCTGATCCTTTTCGCCACGATCTTCATCGTCTACGCTTACTATTCCGGCTCGAAAGAGGACGTTACGACGATCACGTACTCGGAGTTCGTTCAGGAGATAGAGAGCAACAACGTTGCCGAGGTGACTTTCACCGAGCGACGGGTTCGGGGCAAGCTCAAGGAACCGCGCGTGTTCGCCTCGAGCCGGAACAACCGGGCTTTCGGCGGTTTTGACTCGCGCATTCCGTTTGCAGACCTGAACTACGACCTGGTCAACCGGCTGGAAAAGAGCGGCGCCAAGATCGTCGCGGAAGAAGAGAGTATCAACTTCTACCAGGTGCTGCTCACGATTGCCCCGTGGATCCTGCTCGTGTTTATCTGGCTCTTTTTCCTGCGGCAGATGCAGGGGGGCGCCGGTCCCAAGGGGCTGTTCTCCTTCGGCAAGAGTAAGGCCAAGCTACTGACCGATGAGCGGCCCAAGGTTACGTTTAACGACGTCGCCGGCGCTGACGAGGCCAAGGAAGAACTCAAGGAGATTATCGAGTTTCTCAAGGAGCCCGGCAAGTTCCAGAGGCTGGGGGGGAAGATCCCCAAAGGTGCCCTGTTGCTCGGTCCTCCCGGAACCGGCAAGACGCTTCTGGCGCGGGCCGTAGCCGGTGAAGCAGACGTCCCGTTCTTTTCAATGTCCGGCTCCGATTTCGTGGAGATGTTTGTCGGCGTCGGCGCCAGCCGGGTCCGTGACCTGTTCGACCAGGGGAAAAAGAACGCTCCGTGCATTATTTTCATCGACGAGATAGATGCGGTGGGACGCCACCGTGGCGCCGGCCTCGGCGGCGGCCACGACGAACGCGAACAGACCCTTAACCAGCTTCTCGTCGAGATGGACGGGTTTGAATCCAATGAGGGTGTGATTCTGATCGCCGCCACCAACCGGCCCGACGTGCTCGACCCGGCCCTGCTTCGCCCGGGTCGCTTTGACCGGCAGATCGTCGTCCCCACTCCGGACGTGAAGGGACGTGAAGGAATTCTCGTGGTCCATATGCACAAGATCAAGACCGCGGACAGTGTCGATGCCTCGGTGCTGGCCCGCGGGACACCCGGCATGTCCGGAGCCGACTTGGCCAACATGGTCAACGAGGCGGCGCTGCTGGCCTCCCGGCACGACCAGGACGAGGTGACGATGGAGGATTTCGAGAACGCCAAGGACAAGGTGATGATGGGTTCCGAACGGCGCTCCCTGGTTATCGCGGAGGAGGAAAAGAAAATCATCGCCTTCCATGAAGGGGGGCACACGCTGGTGGCCAAGTTCCTGCCGAAAGCTGACCCGATTCACAAGGTGACGATTATCCCTCGCGGCCTGGCCCTGGGTGTCACCCAGTCGCTGCCGGTTGACGAGCGTCACACCCATTCCAGAGATTATCTCGAGGCTACGCTGGCCGTCCTGATGGGCGGCCGGGTGGCCGAGTTGCTGGTGTTCAACCAGCTCGATACCGGTGCCGGCAACGACTTGGAGCGCGCCACCAAGCTGGCGCGCAAGATGGTCTGCAACTGGGGAATGTCCGATAAGGTCGGCCCGGTGACCTTCGGCAAATCAGAAGAGCACATCTTCTTAGGCCGTGAATTCGGACATCGCGACCACTTTTCCGAGGCAACCTCGGTCGTAATCGACCAGGAGATAAAGAGGTTCATCGTGACCGCCGAAGACACAGCGCGGCGCATCCTGACCGAGCACCTGGATAAGCTGCACAAACTGGCCTCGGCCCTGCTCGAGAAGGAAATAATCGACGGCCGTGAGGTCGACGAGATAATTGGAAAGGCGTCCGGCGAGTCGGAACCGACACCGGAATCAGTGCCAACTCCAACCAAGTAGCCGGTGGGTTTTAATCGCGAAAAGATCATCCAGGGCGCCCGCCTCATGCTGGAAGGCATGGGCGAGGATCCCGGCCGCGAAGGCCTCCTGAGGACGCCCGAACGAATCGCCGAATACTTTGAAGAGGTACTGGCCGGGATGCACCAGGACCCGGCCGTCGAGCTGCGGAAGTATACGACCAAGAACAAAGACGAGATGATCATCCTGAAGGACATCTCGTTTTTTTCGCTCTGCGAACACCACCTGCTGCCGTTCTTCGGCAAAGTCCACATCGCGTACATCCCGCAGACCGACATGATGGTCGGGTTCTCCAACATGGTCAGGGTGGTGGAGATTCTCTCGCGCCGGCTGCAGGTGCAGGAGCGCATGACCAGCCAGATCGCTGATTCGATCATTGAGGCCGTCCAGCCCAAGGGCGTGCTGATCGTGGTGGAGGCGGAACACCTGTGCCTGACCATGCGGGGTCTGAAGAAACCCGGCAGCAAGATCGTCACCTCGGCCATCCGGGGCATGATGCGACGTGCTCCCACCCGGGCCGAGGCGCTGAGCCTTATCGAGCGTCAGGGCTGACGCTCGGCGGCTGCGATTCCCTCTTGCTTTTTCCGTCGCCAATGCGCTACTATAAGTCAGTGTTTCGACATGCAGAGGGAGAACATCACCAGACGAGAAGAATACACGGACGCGATCGGGCTGGCCGGCGGCCGGGAACTGCCTCTGAGCCGGCCGCTCGTCATGGGTGTCCTTAACGTCACCCCGGACTCGTTTTCCGACGGCGGCCGCTACCTGCGGAAGGAGGTTGCCGTCCGGCATGCCCTGGAGATGGTCGGACAGGGTGCCGACATCATCGACGTCGGCGGAGAATCAACCCGCCCCGGCGCCGATCCGGTCGGTGATGAGCAGGAGCAGGCACGCATCGTCCCCGTCATCGAAGCCCTGCGCCGACAGTCACCGGTAGCGATATCCGTAGACAGCTATCACGCCTCGACCGCCCGGGCCGCCATCCGGGCCGGTGCCGATATCGTAAACGATGTTTCGGCCCTGCGGTTCGACCCGGCGATGGCTGCGGTCGTGGCCGCCGAAGGCGTGCCGGTGATACTGATGCACATGCTCGGCACACCCAGGGACATGCAGAAAGACCCGGTCTATGTCGACTGCGTTCGTGAGATCGACGCCTTCTTCGAAGAGCGGATCGAGCACTGCCGGCGATCCGGAATAGACGCCGCCAGGCTTATTCTCGATCCCGGGATCGGCTTCGGCAAGCGGTTGTCCGACAACGTGGATATACTCAGGCATCTCGGCCGGTTCAAGCGTCACGGGCTGCCGCTGGCCGTGGGAACGTCGCGAAAATCGTTCCTTGGGATGCTGCATCCGGCCGGCAGCGAGCCCGACCAGCGCCTGGGCGGGTCGGTGGCGAGCGCTCTGGCCGCGGTAGCTCACGGTGCCGATATTGTCAGGGTGCACGATGTCGGGCAGACGGTGGTGGCGCTGAAGGTGGTTCAGGCTATTGGAGATAATCGGTGAGTGCCGTGCAGTATGACTTCCTGAGGTTTGGATTCAAGGATATCATCGATATCCTTATCGTGTCCTTCATCATTTACCAGGTCCTCAAGCTGACCAAAGGTACTCGGTCGGCACAGATTATCATCGGCCTGTCCCTGATAGCCGGTATCGCCTTCTTCTCGTACTGGTTCCAACTGGAGGGGCTCACCTGGCTGTTTTCGAATCTGGCCACGGTGGGGTTTATCGTCCTGGTGATCGTGTTCCAGCCGGAACTGCGCGGGGCTTTGGCTCACATCGGTCAGAACCGGCTGCTGCGCGTGCTCGTGACCATTGAACGCAAGAAGATACTGGTGGAGGTAACCCGGGCCGCCCTGAGGCTGTCGGAGTTGCGCTACGGCGGGTTGATCGTTATCGAGCGACGGACCGGGCTGCGGAATTTCGCCGAAACCGGCAAAGAGATGAACGCGGAATTGTCCTCGGAACTGCTCGTCACGTTGTTCACGCCCTACACGCCGCTTCATGACGGAGCCGTGATCATCTCCGGAGATTTCATTGTGGCCGCCGCCGCTTCGCTGCCGTTGACGACCAACCCGCGTTATCGCAAGCTCTTTGGTATGCGTCACAAGGCTGCAATCGGCGTTTCGGAGGTTTCGGACGCCGTGGTGGTGGTGGTTTCGGAAGAGACGTCACAGGTATCAATAGCTCATGAGGGCATGCTCGAGTCGAATATCAGCAAGGCTGAATTCAAGGACGTATTCACCGCGTACCTCAAGAAGTGACCCCCGTGCCTGCGAATGTCTTGCCGAACCAAACAGTCTTACCCGTTGACTTCGAAAGCGGAAATCCCGTAGCCGGGCCCGACCTGCCGTCGGCGGGCCGCAGGCGGGGGTGGACCTACGATGACCTACGATATTAGCAGGATCAGGGACTTCTCGATAATCGCGCACATCGACCACGGCAAGTCCACGCTGGCCGACAGGCTCCTGCAGCGAACCCACACCCTCACTCAACGGCAGATGAGGGATCAGGTGCTTGATTCGATGGACCTCGAACAGGAGCGCGGGATTACCATCAAGGCCCATGCTATCAGGATGGACTATGCCGCCGAAGACGGTACCCTTTACCAGTTCAACCTGATTGACACTCCCGGTCACGTTGATTTCACGTACGAGGTCAGCCGGGCGCTGGCGGCGTGCGAGGGGGCGATCTTGGTGGTTGACGCCGCCCAGGGCATCGAAGCGCAGACCCTTTCCAATCTTTTTCTGGCCCTGGACAACAATCTGGCAGTCCTGCCGGTCATCAACAAGATCGATCTGCCGAACGCCGATCCCGAGAAGGTGAGAGCGGAACTGGTCGGGCTTCTGGGCTGCCGGCCGGACGAGGTCCTGTTGTGTTCGGCCAAGGAGGGCACCGGTGTGGATGAATTGCTTGCGGCCATTGTTACGGTCTTTCCGCCTCCCTACGGCAGTCCCAACGCGCCGCTTCAGGCGATGGTCTTCGACTCGGTGTTCGACAGCTACCGCGGCGCCATGCCGTTCGTGAAAGTCGTGAACGGGGTACTGCGCAAAGGGGACCGAATCCGGTTTTTCTCACACAACAGAATCCACGAGGTGGACGAGGTAGGCTTTCTGCGCCTGGCGGCGTTCCCTCGGCCGGAGCTTCGTGCCGGCGAGGTGGGGTATTTCTTCGCTTCGATCAAGGATGTCTCCGACACCAGGGTGGGCGACACCATAACCACCGCGTCCCGCCCCGCCCGCGGGCCTCTTAAGGGGTTTGTCCACGTCAAGCCTATGGTTTTCTCCGGTCTGTACCCGGCCGTGGCTGAAGATTTCTCCGTCCTGAGAGAGGCCCTGGAAAAGCTCAAGCTCAACGATTCGTCGCTGAGTTTCGCCCCCGAGACTTCGTCGGCGCTGGGATTCGGGTTCCGGGTGGGATTCCTCGGTCTGCTGCACATGGAGATTGTCACGGAGCGGCTGGCCCGCGAATACGACCAGGCCATCATCAACACCGTGCCCAACGTTGAGTATCGGGTTCTCACGACCGGCGGCGACCTGGTCGTGGTCGACAATCCGGCCAGGATGCCGCGCGTCGGTGACATCGATCATATTGAGGAACCGTACGTCGATGCGCAGATCATCGCGCCGACCGACTACATCGGGCCGATCCTGCGTCTGGGCACCGAACGCCGCGGCCGGTACCAAAGCACCGAGTACCTCTCCGTCAGCCGCGTCAGCATTCATTATGCCTTTCCGCTGGCGGAGGTGATCTTTGATTTCTACGACCGGCTGAAATCCATTTCGCGCGGTTACGCCTCCTTTGATTACGGGCTGCCCTACTACCAGCGGGCCGATCTGACCAGGCTCGATATCCTGATCAACGGTGACCCGGTTGACGCCCTTTCCGTGATCGTCCACAGGGAAAAGGCGTACCGCTGGGGAATGAACGTCAGCGAGAAGCTCCGCAAGCTGATTCCGCGCCAGATGTTCGAAGTCGTGATCCAGGCGGCGATAGGCAGCCGCATTATCAGCCGCTCCACCATACGGCCGCTTCGAAAAAACGTGACTGCCAAGTGTTACGGAGGAGACGTCACCCGGAAGCGCAAGCTGCTGGAGAGACAGAAAGAGGGCAAGAAGCGGATGAAACAGGTGGGCAGGGTGGAGATTCCCCAGGAGGCGTTCCTGGCGGCGCTTGAGGTTGAACGGTAGAGTCGGTGCCGGCCGGGGCGGGCAGAATCCACGGCCGCGGCGTGCGGCGGCTTTCTTCTTTGCGCTATATGTCATTCTCACATATATTTAGCTCGTGATGCGATTCCCGTATGTTAAAGAAATGTGGGAGAAAACCGATAACCCTTAAGGTATGGAAGAGGATTTCCTGATCCAGGACATCAAGCAGGCCGAGACTCAGCGCGAGACTCGGAGAATCCTTCAGAAGAAGGAGTGCAAGCCGCTCTGGCGGGAGTACGTCGAGACCGCCGTAATTGCGCTGGTGGCCGCGATCCTCCTGAGAATCTTCGTTGTCTCGGCCTACCGCGTCAATTCCGCGTCGATGGAGGACGCCCTGCAGGTCGGCGATTACATCTTTGTCAACAAGCTGGCCTACCAGTACGGTAGCGGGCCGAAGGTCGGGGACATCATCGTCTTTAAGTATCCCAACAATCCGAACAAGGATTTCATCAAGCGGATTGTGGCGATGCCGGGCCGGACGGTCGAGATCGCGGACAAGGTGCTGTACGTTGACGGCGAGATTGCAGCGATTCCCCCGCTCTCCAAGCACATCGACAGGCGGATTATCCCGGGCGATCTGTCGTTCCGGGACAACTTCGGCCCCTATACTGTCCCGCCCGGGCACTACTTCGTCGTCGGCGATAATCGCGATGACAGCCGCGACAGCCGCTTCTGGGGCGGGGTGCCGGAGGAAAACATCAAGGGCAAAGCCGTCTTCGTGTACTGGTCCTGGCAACCGGATCCTGATCCCCCCGGCTGGGGGTTTCCGTACATTATCGATGCCGTGCAGTGGATGGGTCATATCCTGGTGGGCTTCCCCACTCACATCCGCTGGGATCGGCTCGCTACGGCGCTGTAATGTCGCTTGGCCTTTACCTGCACTTTCCATTTTGTCACAACCGGTGTCTCTACTGCGACTTCTACAAGGAATTGCATGATCCGGCCCTGGAGAGCCGCTTCTACGAGGCGTTGCGAATCGAGACCGAACTGGCTGCAGTGCAGTCCGGCACGTCCGACCATGAGGTGGCCACTATTTACGTCGGCGGCGGAACACCTTCGCTGACTTCCCTGGAGTTGTTCGGAACATGGCTCCGGCAGGTGAAGTCAGTGTTTCACGTGTCGCCGCAGGTCGAGTTCTCGTTTGAGAACAATCCTGAGTTTGTCATCCCGGAGTTGCTGGCCGGCCTGAAGGACCTGGGCGTCAACCGGCCGACATTCGGCGTTCAGTCATTCAATCCTCGCCTGTTGCATCTGCTGGATCGAAGGCACAGTCCCGACGACTGTCACAGGGCGATTTACCTGGCCAACACGCTTGCCTTCGAGAACTACGGCGTCGATCTCCTGTTCGGCATTCCTCACCAGACGTCCAAACTGCTGTCGGCCGATCTGGACCAGCTTGTCGATCTGGACCCGCCGCATATCTCATTTTACCAGTTGACCGTTGAGGATGGAACGCCCCTGCAGGAGGATGTCCGCGTGGGCAGACTGACGGTGCCGGGTGACGAATTGACCACGGCGCATTACCGGGCGGTAACGGAGACCCTGCGAGACGCCGGATACGAACGGTACGAGGTCTCCTCGTTTGCAAAACCGGGCTGCGAGTGCAAGCACAATCTCCGATACTGGACCGGCGACGATTACCTGGGCCTGGGACCGTCGGCGCATTCTTTCATACAGGGCCGTCGGTTTGCCAACAGGCGCAGCGTGACGGATTATATCGATTCACTGGCGCGCGGCCGTCGCCCGCTGGTAGTGGACGAATCGGGCACGGAGCAGCGCATGCTCGAAACGATCATGCTCAGCCTGCGCACGGCGCGAGGGATCAATCGCCGGCGGTTCAGGCAGCGGTTCGGCCACTCCCTGGAGGAACGCCTCGATCGCACTCAGTATGACATGTTTGTCGAATCCGGCCATCTCATTCCCGACCGGGGCAGTCTGCGGCTGTCGGACGATGGCATACTGGTCGCGGATGAAATCACGCGCCGGCTGATCAGGTGATCCCTGCCAGCGCGACACCATGTGAAATCCGTTGGGAACCCGTCGGGGCGTCCGTCGCGCCGGTGGGCATACGGCGGGAGCGCCTTCCCGGCCGGCCATTTGTGATTGTACACCAGGCACTTCCTGTTATATTGACCCGGTATGGATTTCTTTGACGAAGACAAGGCCGATACTCAGGCGGATCGTCCTTCCGTAGCCCCGCTGGCTGACCGCGTCCGGCCGCGTTCGTTTGACGAGTTTGTCGGTCAGCAGAAAATTGTCGGCCCCGGGACGCCGCTGCGAAAGGCCATCGAGGAGGACAAGGTACCGTCGGTCATCTTCTGGGGGCCGCCGGGATCGGGCAAGACGACCCTGGCGCGCCTTTTTGCGAATATGACCAGAGGCCAGTTCGTGCCGTTTTCCGCCGTTGCCTCGGGCATCAAGGAGGTCAAGGAAGTGCTGACCAAGGCGGGCAGTTACTACCGGATGTCGGGGCGGCGAACCTACGTCTTCATCGATGAGATTCATCGTTTCAACAAAGCTCAGCAGGACGCCTTTCTTCCGTACGTCGAGCGGGGCGACATCGTTCTCGTCGGCGCCACGACCGAAAACCCGTCCTTCGAAGTCAACAGCGCCCTGTTGTCGCGGATGCGGGTCTACGTGCTCGAGCGGCTGTCCGAGAACGATATCGCCGGTGTTGTCCGGCGGGCGCTGGCCGACGGTGAAAGAGGTCTGGCCTCAACGAAGCTGACGCTCGAGGAGAATGCGTTGACCGCCATTGCCGCTGCGGCCGATGGTGACGCGCGGCGGGCGCTGTCGCTGCTGGAAGCGAGCGCGGCGTTCGTGGGTAAGGGCGGTACCATTACGACCGAAACCGTCAGTCAGGTCAGCCTGAAGACTTCCCTGCTTTACGACAAGGGGGGCGAGGAGCACTACAATATCATCTCGGCGCTGCACAAGACAATTCGCGGAGGCGACCCGGATGCCGGCTTGTACTGGCTGGCCAGGATGCTCGAATCCGGGGAGGACCCGCTGTACATCGTGCGGCGGCTGGTGCGCTTTGCCGCCGAAGACGTGGGCCTGGCCGACCCGTTTGCCCTGACTCTGGCTATCAGCGTCCGCGACACCTATCACTACCTGGGCTCACCTGAAGGCGATCTGGCGATTGCGGAGCTGGTCGTCTACCTGGCCTGTGCGCCGAAGTCAAACGCTGTCTACACGGCTTTCGACCGGGCCAGGGAAGATGCCGCCGCGAGTGGATCGCTGCCGGTGCCGCTGTGGATTCGCAACGCGCCGACCGCGTTGATGAAGGCCCTAAACTACGGTAAGGGCTATAAGTACGCTCATGAATACGAAGGCGCCCTGACTGACCAGGAGTATTTTCCCGAAGAACTGGCAGGACGGCAGTACTATCACCCGGGCGCGGCCGGGCGCGAGGCAAAGATCAGTGAGTATCTGAAGAAGTTCCGCGAGTTCCGTCGTCGGGCCGGGGAGTCGTCTGCGGCCCCGCGCAGGAAGAAAGGCTGAACCGGCTCGTTCGGCCGAGGGTTTAACAGGTAGCATATGCGAACGTTTCAAGTTGCCATCTGGTTGCTGGTCCTGCCGCTTGTTGCCAGCGGTGCTTCGCTCCTGGTTCCCATGGACAGTTCCCAGACCGATCACCTCAAGGCCTACGGGGTGGTTTACAAGTCGCTGGAGAAGGGACACAAGGCCGAGTGGCTTCTCAACTACCGCAACGGTTCATTTCTCATCGACTACTCACCCGAAGCGTCAGACGTCTGCCTGCTCATGGGCGTCAGGGCAATCAAGGTGACCTCGGGACAGGTGGCCGATATTTACCGGCAAATCGAGGTCGAGAACATGGAGCGGGTCGAACTGGAGAAAGCGCCTTCGATTGCAGTCTACTCTCCGCCCTCGCTTCAGCCGTGGGATGACGCGGTGACGCTGGCGCTGACGTATGCCGAAATCGACTACGATATCGTCTGGGACGAAGAGGTACTCTCCGGCGTTCTCGAGGAATACGACTGGCTGCACTGCCACCACGAGGATTTCTCGGGTCAGTACGGCAAGTTCTACGCTGCCTTCCGCAACCAGCTATGGTACCAGGCGGACGTCCGGGCCAACGAGGAGATGGCCCGCAAGCTCGGCTACGATAAGGTGTCTCACCTCAAACGGGACGTCGCCAAGACTATTTATGATTACGTGCGTCGCGGGGGGTTCCTGTTCTCGATGTGCTCCGCGCCGGAGACGATGGACATGGCCCTTGCCGCCGACGGTGTGGACATTGTCCCGGGAGAGTTCGATGGCGACCCGCCCGATCCCGGCTGTCAGTCACGGCTGGATTACGGCAGGACCTTCGCCTTTGAGAATTTTGAGGTTTCTATTGATCCCATGGTTTACCGCCGGTCCGATATCGATACCTACCCGGACCGCCTGGTCCGTTTTCCGACGCCGCAGCAGGATTTTTTCTTCCTCTTTGAATTCTCCGCCAAACTCGATCCCGTTCCCACCATGCTGACACAGGACCACGTCAGTACGATCAACGGATTCATGGGGCAGGTAACGGGATTCAGAAAGTCGCTGGTGAAAAAGCACGTGATTGCCCTGGCTCAGCCGGACAATTTCGATGAGGTCCGCTACATCCACGGCAACGTCGGGCGAGGCACTTTCACTTTTCTCTCCGGGCACGATCCCGAGGACTACCAGCATATGGTGCACGACCCGCCGACGGATCTGTCGTTGCACAAGGATTCACCCGGCTACCGCCTGATCCTCAATAACGTGCTGTTTCCCGCGGCCAAGCAGAAGGAACGCAAGACGTAACCTCCGGCCGAAGCGGGCGGATCGCCGCCGGCTTCACCGTTGATCTGCCGGTCCCGGGTGCACGCCCGGGCGTACGTTATTCTCTCAATGTCGCCCTGCCTGAAGCGGTCCTGATCTCAATCACCGGTGAATCGCCGCCCCGGCTGAAGGACTTCCTGACGTACTCGTCACGATCGCCCCGCCGCCGATAAGTCTCTTCGTCGTCGAAATCGAACGGAGAGACGATTCGCCCATGGCGGACCTTGGCGACGAACTCGAAGTATCCTTTTACCGGGTTTCCGTTGTAGTCCAGGCTTGCCCTTCCGCTGGCCGAGCCCAGGGAAACGTCGGACTCGGGCGTGTCCGCGAGTTTGACTCTTACGCTGCCCGACGCCGACGAAAATGAGCTGGGTTCCGCAATGGATACGTTCGAAACGTCGACATCACCGGACGCGGTGCTGAGATCGAAAACTCCCCCGCAATCCCTGATGTCGATGTCGCCGGAGGCGACACCGACCGAGAAGTCACCGGTCAGGTTCTCCACGGTGAAGTTTCCCGAGGCGGAGGAGAATTCGATGCGCGTATCGTCCGGCACGGTCAGCACCCAGGTTGACGAGCCGCTGTTGGATCTGCGCATCACCTCGGTTAGTTTGAGCACGTCGCCGCGCTCACGAAATGTGGGCTCAAAGGATCCGCGCGGCGAGTATGAGTGTTCCAGTTCGACCTCAACACGGTCGGTATTTCCCTTCTTTACGATGCAGTCGCCGCTGACGGTTTGCAGGTCAATGGCCGTTATGCCTTCGTACGTCTTGACAATCCGATCGTCATCCCCTGTCCCTGCGCTTACGCCAAGGGCCAGGGCGACTACTGCCGGCGGGATGAAAAGTTTGCACAGACATTTCATATAGTTTTTCTCCTCGCGATAGTCACACCGCGCTTCGTGATGAGCGGTGTGCCGTCCGCATGGGTTCCTCCTGCTCTGGTTGGTAGTACGCGTCGATGCCGGAAAGGTTGCCGATGACACCGGGCCGGAGCGACCGGTGTTTCTTTTTGACTTGAACATTTCACGTGCTTAGTTTACAGGTATGGCGAGCCGGGAGAACCGCACATACCTGGGCATCGACTACGGGGCGCGTCGAATCGGTCTGGCCAAGAGCGACCCGACCGGTCTGATCGCCTCGCCGCTGACAACCCTTGAGGTGAAATCAGCCGCCGATGCCCTGAAAAAGCTGTCGGCAGTGATCAGCGAATACTCGCCGGACGGCCTCGTGTTCGGTTATCCGCTGCATGACTCCGGGGAAAAAAGCGACAAATGCCGCGAGGTCGATGCCTTTATAAAGCGCCTTGCGGCCGAGTACGGCGGTCCGATCTACCGGGTCGATGAAGGACACAGTTCGCGCGAGGCCGTTTCTATCATACACGCTCACGGCAAACAGGCCGGCAGGAACAAGAAACTGATTGATCGCCTTGCAGCTGTTGTGATTCTCCAGCGGTTTCTCGATGAGCAACCCGATCAGTCCCATGGGAGGTCGCAATCATGAGCTGTCATCACGGGCGGGAGCGGTGCTATGTCTGTTGTTAAGCGTGGCCTGCTCGTCATCCTGATTCTTCTGGTCGCGGCCGCCGGATACGTCCTGTATGCGTATTACGGAACGGTTGACCTCGGCGACAGAACGGTATCAATCGTCATCGAACCCGGTGACGACTTCACGGAGGTGGCCGGGCGATTGCTCGAACGGGGCGTGGTGCGGTCACGAATCATGCTGCGTTATCCGGCCAGGCTGCGCGGTGTCGATCGCCGGCTGACGCCGGGGCGGTATGACTTCAAGGGCGGCAATTCCTGCCGTTCGGTGCTTGACCGGCTGGCCGGGGCCGACTTTCTGCGGGTCCGGGTGACTGTCGCGGAGGGAGCGCCGATATGGAAAGTCGCTTCGATCCTGGCTGATCAGGCGCAGGCGGACTCGGCCGCAGTGCTGGACCTGAACCGGGATTCGGTCTTTCTCGCCTCGCTGGACCTGCCGTATCTCGAGGGTTACCTGTTTCCCGAGACGTACTTCTTTGCGTGGGGCAGCACGACCCAGGAGATGGTGCAGGACATGGTGGCGATGTTCCGTTCCCAGTGCGATACGATCTGGTCCGATTCCGTCCACAACGGTCTGAGCCGGGATGAAATTGTCATACTGGCCTCGATAATCGAGGCCGAGGCCGGGCTGGACGAGGAAAAGCCGCTGATCGCGTCCGTCTACCACAACCGGCTGCGACAAGGGACGAAACTCGACGCCGATCCCACGGTAATCTACGGCCTGGGGGGACTTGACCGGCCCCTGACGACGAAAGACCTCCGCGCAAGCACGCCGTATAACACTTATCGCAGACCGGGGCTGCCGCCCACGCCCATCAACTCTCCCGGCCTGGCGTCGTTGCGCGCGGCTCTCCATCCCGACAGCACCGACTATTACTACTTTGTCGCCGACGGTACTGGAGGGCACCGGTTCTCGCGTACCAACAGGGAACATATAAACGCGCGCAACGAGATCCGGCGTTCCATGCGACAGCAGGGGGGGAAGTAGAAGCACCGGGCGTTATGCAGAAGTGGGAATTGTCGCGGTAATTCTGGCCGCAAACCGTGCGGCGACCCGGTCAAGCAGGCCGTCTTCGAACAGCGTGAAGGCCGTCGGCTCGTCCGAACTGTACCCGATGATGCCGACGACCGTGCCCTCGTGCTTGAGCGGCTGCAGGACAAAAGAGCGGGTGTCACCTCCGAGCAGGAGGTTTCGTTCAAACGGGTTACCGCTGAAGAACTCGCGGCAGCTTTCGGTGTATGTCACGCCTCCCTCGGCAACTTTCTCGAACAGCGACGACGCGGACGGCAGGCGAAGTGAGAGGTTCTTGCGGGTTCTCCTGGGGCTGAAGCTGGCCGTGGCGATAAACCTCGTTCCGCCGGACTCACGAACCGCTAACAGCCCTCGCGTGATGGGGTACATCTGCTGCAGCTTGCGGGTAACCAGGACGAACATGTCCGGCAGGTCAATCCTGTCCGGAAGCCAGGCATCGAGGTTCACGGACCACGAGGCCCCGCGATTCGACGACATGCGGTCGGGGTCGTGCCTGTGTCGACTGTCGATCATTTTGACTCCCGCGCCGACGGCGTTCAGTGGCTGACCAGTTCCCGCCTGAGATCGTACTTCCGTATTTTGCGCCAGAGCGTGGTGCGGCCGATTCCGAGTTCGGTGGCGGTCCTCGTGTAGTTCCAGTTGTTGTCGTTAAGGGCATTGACAATGACGGATCGCTGGCTGCTGTCCATCAGGTGACCTTTCAGGTGGAGCGACCTTCGCGCCGGTCCCGGTTCCTCACCGGCCGGTTCGCGACCGGCGGAGACGAAGGAGATATCGTCAACGCTCAGTTCGCCGCCGCTGCAAAGGGCGATGCCTCGCCTGAGCGTGTTTTCCAGCTCGCGCACGTTGCCGGGCCAGGTGTGACTCCTCAGTCGGTCAACGGCCGGCCGGCTGACGGCTACCGGCTGCCTGTCGGTCTCCCGGCAGATCTTCCGCACCAGGTAGTCGATGAGGATTTCGATATCCTCGGCCCGTTCGGCCAGGGTGGGAAGATTCAGCGGTATGACGCTCAGCCGGTAGTACAGGTCCTGGAGAAGCTCCCCGTCGGCAACCATTTTGGCTAGGTCATGACTGGTTGCGGCCACGACGCGAACGTCAACCCGCCTGGATGTCGACGCACCGAGGGGGCGGACTTCCGAATCGGACAGGAAGCACAGGAGCTTTGCCTGCACCGATGCCGGTATGCGACCGACCTCGTCCAGAAAGAGCGTTCCGCCGTCGGCCTCCTCCAGCAATCCCGGCCTGCCGGGTTTCGCCGACGCGTGAGAACCCGCAACGCAACCGAAAAGCCCTGACTCCAGCAGCGATTCGGGAATGGCCGCGCAGTCTGCGGTGACGAACCTCTTGTCCCGGCGGTCGGAGTGGTGGTGGATGGCGCGCGCGAACAGTTCCTTGCCGGTGCCCGAGGGCCCGGTGATCAGAATGGTGATGTCGGTCGCGGCGATGCGCCGTGCTGTCTCCTTCAACTGCGTAATCTGTTTGGAGATGCCGATGATGTTGTCGAAGCCGTATGACATGGCCACGTGTTCGCGAAGAACCGTGAGTTCGCGCCGCATCAGCCTCAACTGCACGGCCTTTCGTACTGTCAGCAGCACCTGATCATCCGAACACGGTTGTACGAGGTAGCCAAAAGCTCCGTCGCGGACGGCGTCCTCGGCGGCGTCGACCGATTCCGGTGCCGCCAGCAGAATGAGCTCGCTGCCCGGATAGCTTTCCCTGATTTCTCTGACTATCTCAGGCCCGGGGGCGCTGCGCCCGCGAATACCGGCGAGAATGACATCGGGCGTTATCCCTTTGACGACGCTCGTGCCTTCAGCCGTCGAAACGGCTTCGTGGACACGGTGGTGCGGACCGGTGAGAAGTCCGGCCAGTGCCTTCCGCGGCGGACCGTCGTCATCGATGACCAGGATCTCGATATTGGTGTTGCCTGTTTTGGAATCCATATCGTTTGCTCTTCAGCAGGGGATCTCGGCCGTGGTTACCAGCCTGTGATCACCGGCCCCGCCCTGGTGTGACACGCTGATACTCATCAGGTCCGCCAGGCGGGTGGTAAATTTCTTCCAGTGCGAATGAGGTTCAAGGGAGCTCCCCGGTCCGATCGGGGTTGTCTCGCAGCAAATGGTGATTGAGCGCACGGCCGCCGAACCGGAACAGGTGATGGTCGTCCGGGTTGGGCGGCTCATTCCTCCAAGGTGCGAGCGGATGAGGGCCTCAAAGAAAAACGTGAGCGCCTGCGCCGGGGCGACGACCGTGGCCGGTGCCGCCGGCGTGGCTATTTCAATAGAGCTTTCCCGTGCCAGCCGGGATCTTACCAGTCCCACCGCCCGCTCCAGCTCGTCTGCCGGCGCGAGCCGGCACTTCTTCAGTTTCTGAAAATCGGACAGCAGACTCATCCGGGTCAGGTACCTGTCGAGTTCCGCCGTTTCCGTGCGGACGATGCGAGGCAGATCGGAAAACTCGCGGGATCGGTGGTCCACGTGCAGACTGTCCAGATGCCACGCGGCGGACGTGACTGCGGCTATCTTGCCGCGCATGCGGTGGATAAAGAAATCGAAAAGGGACCGGTCCTGCTGACCCGCATCCGTCGTGCGCCGCTGCAGCGAGACCAGAGTGAGGCTGACGGAGCCGTGGCCGATGTTATCGAGCCGAAACGACAGGTCGGGGAAGGCCCTGGACAGGTCGCGCTTGAGTTCACTGTACTCCATGTCCACCAGTTGCGCGGCCACTCGCTTCAGGAGACTGCAAAGCGGTTCGTTGGCGGCCATTACTTGTCCGGAGTCGCGGTCGACGACCATGATCGGAGTCGCCCCGGCAAGGGCTGCGTCCAGTCCGGGAATAAGCATGCCGGCACGCATACCGGCTTTCCGGAACCGGAAAACAAGGTCACCGAAAGGCCTCTGGTACCGGCGATCTCGAGGCGCGGCTTCAGAACACACCAGGCCGAGCACGATCGGGCTCGGCACGGCGGGATCCAGAACGGCCGTGTAAACGTGGTATCCACTGGCACTCCACGGTTCCTCGGAGCGGACTCGGTGCCAGAACGTGGCCGTGGAACCTGAATTGAGCGTAGTCTCTGCCTCCCGGAGTGGAAGGACGTTCAGGCCGTCGGGATGCGAGAAACGACCGTTATGGAACAGGAAGCACGTGGAGGTTTCGTCGGTAAGGCAGTTGAGCAACTCCCGGTCGCCGGGCGTCAGCCGGCCACGGAGGTGCAGTCCCAGAAGCAGACTTTCAATACGAGCCGGCAGGCCGGCTTGAGATACAGGCTCGGACGGTTTCTGGTTTTCGCGCCGCGGCAACGTTGCCGCGGCGTGCAATTGCGGTCCGCTGATGTCGATCTCGCGCTCCTGTTTCACATTGAGACACCTGTTTCTATAATCGGTCTATACCGGCGGCTCTTTAGCATGTTTGGAGATTGTCTCGCAATACCGAACCTGATTTAACCTTGACGGCCATCGGCAGGGGCCATATCTTTATCCATGCCAATCTCAAGTAAGCAGGTGGAACACGTAGCCCGCCTGGCGCGGCTTCATCTGTCCCCGGAAGAGGTCGCGCAGTTCAGCCGTGAGCTTTCAGTTATCCTTGAATACATCGATCAGCTCCGGTCCGTGGACACCGAGGGCATAGAGTTGCAGGATCGGCCTGCCGGTATGAGGCCCGTGCACCGCGAGGACGAAGTGTGCCCGTCTCTTCTGCGCGAGAAGGCGCTGGCCAGTGCTCCGGATCAAGACGGCGAGTATTTCCGGGTTCCCAGGGTTATCGGATGAAAAAACCGGGCGTGCTGGCGGTTATCCCGGCTCGATTGAGATCGACGCGGTTTTCCGGCAAGGTGCTCTATCCTTTCCGGGGCAAGCCGCTTCTCTACTGGGTTTGGCGCGAGGTTCGTCGTTGCAGTCGGATCGACCGCCTCGTCGTGGCCACTGACGATCGCGAGGTACATCAGGCGGCTGAGGCGTTCGGTGCCGAGGTCATGAGAACCTCAGCCCGGCACCGGACCGGCACAGACAGGGTGGCCGAGGTCGCGGAAGTGCTGGGCGGAAAGCTGATCATCAACGTTCAGGCGGACAATCTGGGTTTGAAACACGCCGTCCTGAACCGGGTCATTGACCGGATGAACGAACATCCTGCGATCCCGGTCGCGACTCTGGCCCGGCGGATTGAGACGGATGATGAGTTGTTCAATCCCGGCCTGGTCAAGGTAATTATCTCCGAAACGGGTGAGGCGCTGTGGTTCTCACGATATCCGCTTCCCTATCTGCAGGGGGCCGATGGCCGCCGGCGGGCCGGGCAGTTCGGGTTCTACGCGCATATCGGCGTCTATTTCTTCAGGCGGGCGGCCCTGCGCGCTTTCGCCCGGTCCAGGCGCACGGCCCTTGAAAGGGCTGAATCGCTCGAGCAGTTGCGGATCCTCGAGCGCGGTGGCAGGATACGGGTGTTCAAGACCGCAATGCGTTCCGTATCGGTGGATCGACCGGAAGACGTGAAAAAGCTGACTGTCTTATATAAGTAAGGATCCTGTATGTCTGAAAGCGGCAGTACCAAGTACGTCTTCGTCACCGGCGGAGTGGTTTCGTCGCTGGGCAAAGGGATTGCGGCTGCCTCGCTGGGTCTTCTGCTGCAGCGGCGGGGTCTGAAGGTCCAGAACATCAAGCTCGATCCCTATCTCAACGTTGACCCGGGAACCATGAATCCTTTTCAGCACGGCGAAGTGTTTGTTCTTGACGACGGTTCCGAGACCGATCTCGACCTGGGTCACTACGAACGTTTCCTCGACCAGTCGCTCGAGAAGGGGAACAACGTCACGACCGGGCAGATCTACCATACTATCATTACTCGGGAGCGCCGGGGCGACTACCTCGGAGCGACGGTCCAGGTTATTCCTCACGTGACGGAGGAAATAAAGGTTCGGATCAGGAATCCCAGCCGGTCGGCGGACAGGCCGGACGTGATAATTGCGGAGATCGGCGGCACGGTGGGAGATATCGAATCTTTGCCGTTTCTGGAGGCGATCCGTCAAATCGGCCTGGAAGAGGGCACCGGCAACGTCCTGTACGTCCACGTGACGCTGGTCCCGTACATTCCGACCGCCGGAGAGTTCAAGACCAAGCCGACCCAGCACTCGGTCAAGGCGCTCCGCGAGATCGGTATTCAACCGAACATACTTCTGTGCCGCTCGGCAACGTCGATTACCGACTCACTCCGTCAGAAGATCAGCCTGTTCTGCTCGGTGCCGGCTCGTTCCGTGATTGCCGCGCGTGACGTGTCGACGGTGTACGAGGTGCCGCTGGAGTTCCACGAGCAGAAGCTCGACGACATCGTCGTGGGGCATTTCGGTTGGGATCTTCCCGAACCTGACCTGAGGGAGTGGGAAGGAATCGTGGAGAAGATCAAGAATCCGCGCCGGCGGATCAAGATCGGTATCTGCGGCAAGTACGTGAATCTGAAGGATGCCTACAAGTCGATCATCGAGGCCTTCGTTCACGCCGGCGTCGCCAGCGAGGCCGAGGTCATCCTGGTCTGGGTCAGTTCCGAGGAGATCAAGAAAGGCGGGGCGGAGAAGTTCCTTCACGATGTCAACGGCCTGTTGATCCCGGGCGGTTTCGGCGAGCGCGGAGTGGAGGGCAAGATCGAGGCCATCCGCTACGTCAGGGAGAAGAGGATCCCCTTCCTTGGGATTTGTCTCGGGATGCAGTGCGCCGTAATCGAATTCGCCCGGAACGTCTGCAACCTGAAGGACGCCCACAGCTACGAGTTCTACCGTGACCTGAAGCATCCGGTGATTCACCTGATGGCGGATCAGGAGGGTGTGGCCGAACTTGGTGGAACCATGCGACTCGGCAAGTACCCATGCCGCATCGCTGACGGCACCCGTTCCCTGGAGGCTTACGGCACCAAAGACATATCCGAGCGACATCGCCACCGCTATGAGCTTAACAACGCCTACCGGGAGATGCTGGAGGACAACGGCTTGGTGATCGCCGGCGTGTCTCCGGACACGCGCCTGGTCGAGATAGTCGAGGTGCCGGGTCACCCCTGGTTTGTCGCCGTGCAGTTTCACCCGGAGTTGAAATCGCGGCCCACCAAGCCACATCCGCTGTTCAGGGAATTCGTCAGGGCCGCCGTGATGCACGGCGAAGGCAAACAGCAGCGGGCATCAGCCGGGAGGGATCGTTCCGCTGACGTGTCCGCCGCTGCGCGCAAAGAAGCCGGCGGTTTAGATCAATGACAGAGATTCAGTCGGGGCGATTGTCCTTGGCGGCTATCTTCTTACCGCGCAATCAATTCAAGGCGAACGAAGCGGTGTTACCTGTTGACAGCGCGCGGCCTTTTCGTTATCGTTCGAATCCGTTTCAAGGCTGAAAGCGGCGGTTCCGCAAATGCATATGTTGTCACTTGCACTTTTTCTCCTGGTCACGAGGCCGACCTTTGACCTGGGCACCGAATCAGAAGCCAGACTCGAGCGGGATACTGTCTGGCAGGCTCGGGGTGAGCAGTTCTACGATGAGCCGATTGACCCGGACATGTATTTAATCAGGCCGGGCGAACTGTTGCGAGTGACGTTCATCGGCACTCAGCTACCCCCTCTGCAGTTGGCGGTTGATGCAGAGAGCCGGATCGTTGACCAGAATCTGGGCGTGGTAGATCTTGCGGACCGCACGCTGAGTGAGGCGCGCGGCCTCTTGACTCAGGCCATGGCGCGGGTATATAACACCGGCGAGGCGGCTGTCTCGGTGAGCGATCCGTATCCGGTGGTGATCCGGGTCTCAGGAGCGGTGAACCGGCCGGGCCGGTACCGCGCGTACCTGTCGCAAAGGGTATCAGATATCATTGACTCCGCCGGCGGCATCGCGCCCGGAGGTTCAGCCAGACGGCTTCGGTTCGTCAGTCCGCGCCGGGAGGTGCCCGTCGATCTTGATCAAGCGGTCATGACGGGTGATCCCGGAGCCGATCCCTGCCTGTATGCCGGTCTTCACGTTATCGTCCCGCCCCGTTCGACGACGGTGGTGCACGTGCTCGGGGCTGTCAGCAACCCTCGGGAAATCGAGCTTATCGGCGGCGAAAGCCTTGATCAACTGCTGGCTCTGGCGGGCGGCCCGCTGGCCGACGCCGACGTCGGTTCCAGTTACCTTGTCAATGACTCCGGGCGAAATCCGCTGATGCCGGGCAGCATCCGCCCCGGCGATTTCATTATGGTCCCGACCGGTTCGGCAGGGGCACGAGCCGGGGATGTCATACTCGTTGGTGCCGTGGCCAGGGTCGGGCGGTATCCGTACCGTGACGGTATGAGTCTCTCCGATCTTTTGACCCTGGGTGGTGGCGCGGCAAAACGGGCGAATCTCTCCCGCGTGACCATCTTCCGCAAGGCGGAACCGGACGTTTGGAGCCGGCGTGAAGCCGCGCGCTACCCGCTTTCGCCGGCTGCGGAGGCTGATGTCGATGCCGGTGCCGTTATGCTCAGGCCGTCCGACTCGGTCTTCGTCCCGGTTCGGCTTGGCTACGTGAAAGTGAGCGGAGAAGTGCGCTATCCCGGGTTGTACGAGTATCGTTCAGGCAAGGCCGCTTCCTACTACATCGGCAGCGCCGGCGGCACCACCGGTCGGGCGGAACTCTGCACGGTGCATCTTTTCGATCGCGTCGCAGAAGTGACCGGCCGGATTTCTCTCCAGTCGGCGGTCCGGGACGGCGACGAAGTGGTGGTCAGGTGTTCGGAGGATCGGCCGTGAATCAGAATTCGTCAACCAACCTCTGGTTGTTCCTCGAAGTGCTGGCGGCCCGGCGCGTCCTGATTATCACGCTCGTGCTCGCAGGTGCGATTGTCTCGGCTGTCGTGTCCTTGTTTCTCCCGGCGTGGTACGAGGCTACTGCGCTGGTGTTCCCGTCCCGGGAAATGATGGCGCCGGTTACGGCGTCGAAGAATCTGACCGACATCGCTTCAATTACCGGCGGCATCGAGTTACCGGTCATGGTTACGCCGTCCGACATGTACGCCCGGCTGCTCAAAAGCCGGGCCGTTACGTCCGCCATTATTGAGCGCTTTGACCTTAAGGCCCGCTACGGGGCGGGAAGTATGTACGAGGCGAACGAGCAATTGCTCAGGCATGCCCGCTTCCGAGTGACCGAGGAAGGTCTGGTGGGCATTAGGGTCGAGGATCGAGATCCCGAATCGGCCGCCACCATCGCCAACGCTTTTGTCGACGAACTGAACTCCCTGCACCAGCGAATTGTCTCTCAGCGCGCCCGGCGGAGCCGGGAATTCATCGAGGCCCGGCTGGCTGAGGTCAGGACACAACTGGACGAAACGCGGCGCGAGCTGGAGCAGTTTCAGATCGAGAACCGGGCGCTGGATTTCGATGAGCAAACCCGGCTGGCGATCGATCAGGCGGCGGAGTTGAAGGTCGAACTGGCAAGAGTGGATATCGAGATCGGCCTGGTCGACGAGGTGCTGGGCTCAGATAACCCGCAACTGGTCGACCTCAGGAAGCGCCGGCGCAGCATCGTTCGCCAGCTCGAAACGCTGGAATACGGCGGCAGTGACAGCTCCTACTTCTCCTTGCCCCTGGCTGCGATTCCGGGCCTGAGGGGAACATATGAGTCCCTCCTGGGTCGCGTCGAAGTGAGTGAGACGGTGCACAAGGCGCTGCTGGAACTGTATGAACAGGCCAAGATTCAGGAGAGTGCCAAATCGACGCCGCTATCCGTCCTTGACCGGGCGACCGTGCCGGAGATACGCAGCCGTCCGCAGCGGACCTTGATCGTGTTGGGCAGCACCGGCGTGGTGTTCGTTCTGGCCCTTCTGCTCGCGTCCTTTCTGGCCTACCTCGAACGGTTGCGGCAGACCCGGCCCGATGATTACGCGCGGGGGCTGCGGTTTGTCGATGCCTACCTGGGGTGGCTGCCCGGCGTCCGTCGAGCATCCAGGGACCGGACGCCGTAACCATGCGGTCGCAGGAACTGTCCCCGGCCGGTGGCGACGGCGTAACCAACCGATGGTCGGTCCGGACCTGCAAATGAGGTCTTCAAATGGAAACGTCCGTTATATCACCAACCGCCAGCCTGGGTCCTGACACCAGGTGTGGTGAATTCTGCCACATCGGGGACGCCGTCACGATCGGCGCCGGCTGCCGGATCGGAAGCCACGTGGTCATCCACGAGGATACGGTCATCGGCAACAACGTCCGCATCGACGACGGCGCCGTGATCGGTAAGCGTCCGATGCGGGCCGTTATCTCGGCGGTCACTGAGGATCGGGAATTGCCGCCAACCCTGGTCGGCGATAACGGTATAATCGGTACCGGTGCCATTGTCTACCGGGGATGCGAGATCGGGAAGAACGTCCTGGTTGCTGACCTGTCGACCGTTCGAGAAAACGTCACGGTTGGGGATTTCTCGATAGTCGGCCGAGGCGTGGCGATTGAGAACCACTGTAAGATCGGACGATACGTAAAGCTGGAAACCAACGTCTACATCACGGCCTACTCTGAACTGGCCGACCGGGTGTTTGTCGCTCCCTGCGCCGCTACGTCCAACGACAACTTTGTCGGACGCACCGAGAGACGCTTCAAGCATTTCAAGGGGGTGACGGTCCGTAAGGGGGGTCGTATCGGCACCAACGTGACCGTCCTGCCCGGCCTGACCGTCCATGAAGATGGTCTCGTGGCGGCCGGGGCGGTGGTTACGAAGGACGCGCCGGCCGGAAGAATCGTCGCCGGAATCCCGGCCAGGGTGCTGCGCGATGTGCCGGCTGAACAGTTGCTGGAAAACCAGGGGTGGGAGGACTGAGGCAGGATTATGGCTGTACCTCTATTGGATCTGACCAGGCAGTACTCATACTTGAAGCCTGAACTCGACCGGGCGGTGCTCGACGTGCTGGCGCACTCCAGGTTTATCCTTGGCCCGGAAGTCACGCACCTGGAGAGTGAAATCGCCCGTTTGTGCAAGGTGGACCACGGAATCGGCGTGGCCTCGGGGACCGATGCCCTCATGATCGCCCTGCGGGCGGCGGGTGTGGGACCCGGTGATGAAGTGATCACGACCGATTTTTCGTTTTTCTCGACGGCGAGTGTAATCGCGCGCGTCGGCGCCACTCCGGTGTTTGTGGACATTGAGCCGGACACGTACAACCTTGACGTAACGCTGATCGAGCAGGTGGTGACGGATCGGACCAGGGCCATCATCCCCGTTCACCTGTTCGGCCAGCCGGCCGACATGGACGCCGTCATGGAAGTAGCCGCGAGGCACGACCTTAAGGTGATCGAGGACGCTGCACAGGCGATTGGTGCCGAGTACAAGGGGCGTCCGGCCGGGTCCATCGGGGATTTCGGTTGCTTCTCGTTCTATCCCACCAAGAATCTCGGCGCGGACGGCGATGCCGGTATGATCGTCACGAAGACGCCGGAACATGAGACGCTGTGCCGGTCGCTGCGCGCCCATGGAGAGAACCCAAAATACTACCACCAGTTTATCGGCTACAACTCCCGGCTGGATACAATGCAGGCGGCGGTCCTGCTCGTGAAACTGCCGTACCTTCGCCAGTGGTCGCAGATACGTCGCGAGCACGCGAGGCGGTATGACGAAGCGTTTGCCGATGTGCCGGACCTGGTGACGCCCGCGGTCAGGGAGTATGCCACTTTCCACATCTACAACCAGTACACACTGGCCTCGACCAGGCGGGATCAGGTCGTGGCGGCGCTCAAGAAAGCCGGTATCGGCTACTGTGTCTACTACCCGGTGGCCTTTCACGCCCAGACCTGCTTTGCCTCGCTGGGATACAAACCGGACGAGTTTCCGGTGTCCAGCCGGGCCGCCTCGGAGGTTTTCTCCCTGCCGATCTATCCGGAGTTGACGGCCGAGGAACAGTCCGAGGTAATCGATGCCGTGCGGCGGGCACTGGCTTAGGCAACCATTTCGGGAATCCCGGTTATCGGGGGAGAATCACTCTTGGCAGCAGGGCGAGTAGTTGTCTTCGGATGGGCCGAATCGATTCACACGAGGCGCTGGGTCGAAGGGATGGCCTCGCGCGGTTTCCGGGTGAAGCTCATCTCGTTGGGCGGGCGAGCTCTACCGGGCGTCGAGACCGTCATTCATCGACGCGCCGGTAGGCGCTCTTACCTGTTGTGCGCGGGCGCGGCGGCACGGGAAGCCCGGGACTTCGGTCCTGATCTCGTCCACGTTCATTACGCGACCGGGTTCGGTCTCTGGGGTCTTGCCGCACGGCACGCGCCGACACTGGTATCGGTGTGGGGCACGGACGTGGAGGCAGGTGCCCCCCGCTGGTTCCTGCGTCCGTTGGTCCGAAAAGTGCTGCGCCGGGCGGCATGGATCAGCGCCACCAGTGAGTACCTCAAGCGAAGGGCCGTCCATCTTGTGCCGGAGGCTGCCGAGAAGATAACGGTCATCCCGTTCGGTGTCACGGTGGGGGAGAAGCCTCCGGCGTTTCCGGCCGATGATACGATACGAATCTGCTTTATGAAATCCCACCGTCGGGTCTCGGGACCGGACATTCTCCTGAAGGCCATGGCAGAGGTAGTCACCGAAATTCCGAACGTCCGCCTGTCGATAGCCGGATCGGGCCGTATGACCCCGCACCTCAAACGGCTGGTCCGCTCCTGCAATCTTGAGGACCGGGTGAGCTTTGTCGGCCACCTGGAGCCTGATGAAGTGGGCCGGTTTCTGGAAGGACACCATTTCATGGTCATGCCGTCTCGCAGGGAATCGTTTGGCGTTGCGGCGCTTGAGGCGGCAGCCTGCGGTCGTCCCGTGATCGCGTCCGACGTCGGTGGTGTTCCCGAGGTGGTCCGCCACGACCACACCGGTATTCTCGTTCCCGCCGGTGATGTCGATCGGCTGGCCCTCGCGATAGTCGAGTTGTCCCGGGACGCTCAGCGGCGGCAGCGGCTGGGTGGCGCCGCCTTCGAGTTCGCGCGAGCAAAATATCCCTGGGAAAAATCGCTTGACATGATGTCCTCCCTTTATGAACGGTTAATCGATGAAAGCTGAGCGCATTCCGCTTTACGATCTCACCCTCTCCAGGAGGGCTATCAGGGAAGTCACTGACACGCTGTCGTCGGGATGGCTGACAACCGGTCCCAAGGTCAGGGAGTTTGAAAAGGCGGCGGCGTCATACCTGGGTGTTCCGTATACGGCCGCGCTGAGTTCGGCGACGGCCGGATTGACTCTGAGTCTCAAGACGGCCGGAGTCGGGGGCAGAGAAGTCATCACCTCGCCGTTCACGTTTATCGCCACGGTGGAGGCAATCCTGCGCAGCGGAGGCACGCCGGTCTTTGCAGACATCGACCCCGAAACGCTCAATATCGATCCCCGGGACGTGGCCGGGAAAATATCAAAGCGCACTGCCTGTATTCTGCCGGTGGACATCGCAGGCTACCCGGCCGATTACAGGCAACTTCGCCGCCTGGCCAGGCAGCATGCGGTTTCTCTCCTGGCCGATTCGGCGCACTCCTTCGGTGCCGTCTACCGTGGGAAGTCCATGGCCAGGCTGGCTGATGCTGTGGTTTTCTCCTTTCAAGCCACCAAGAACCTCACCTGCGGAGAGGGCGGCATGGTGGCCTCGCGCTCGAAGTCATTCGTGGAGCGGATCAGGCTGCTTTCCCTGCACGGCTTGAGTGCCGGGGCCTACCAACGGCGGTTGAAGCGGCGGTGGGAGTACGACGTCAGCGATCTCGGGTTCAAGGCCAATCTGTCGGACGTGCACGCAGCCATCGGACTCGGGCAGATGGCGGAGTTTGGCAGGAACCAGGCCAGACGGACGGCTATTGCCGGTCGCTACGTCAGAAATCTTGACGCCTTAGGCGACTACCTGGCCCTGCCGCGACCGGTGTCCTGGGTGAGCCACGCCTGGCATCTGTTCATTATTCGGCTGCATCTGTCTCGTCTGAGCATCGACCGCAACCGATTCATCGCGCTGATGGCCCGGCGCGGCGTAGAGTGCGGCGTGCACTACCGGCCGGTTTTCGCCTTTTCCTTTTATCGGCGACGCGGCCTGAGTGAGCGTCGGTGGCCCAATGCGGCCCGGGCCGGGCGCTGCGTGGTGTCGCTGCCGATGTACCCCGGATTGAAAATGGCGCAGGTTGATTATATCTGCGACAGCATCGCCGAAATCGTGATGACGCACGCCCGGTAGGAAGCCGGGGCATTCTTCACCCGCATCTGCCGGTGCCTGTTGTCTGCACCGGCAAAATTTTGTATAAATTGTCTATGCCGGCAAACCTTCCGCCACAGTATTACGAGCTGGAGCGCGAGTTCCGTGCCGAGAAGGACCCGAGGGAAAGGCTCAGGCTGGCCCAGGAGTTGTTGAAAATCATGCCCAAACACAAGGGCACCGACAAACTCCAGGCCGACCTGAAAGCCAAAATAGCCAAGCTGAAGAAGCAGATCGAAGGAGGGGACAGACAACACGGCGCGCATCAGGCGCCAGCGCACGATTATATCCCCAGCGAGGGGGCCGGGCAGATCGTGTTGATCGGACCGCCCAACTGCGGCAAATCTTCCCTGGTCGACGTTCTGACCAACGCCACGCCGCTGGTTACGGATTACCCGTATGCGACGCGCGAGCCGCTCGCCGCGATGATGACGTTTGAGACGGTTCAGATACAGTTGATTGACACTCCTCCCATTTCTCACGATCTGTATGAGAACTACATGAGCAACCTGGTGCGCAACGCTGACCTGGTGGCCCTGGTATGCGACCTCTCTAATCCGGCCATGAACGACAATCTGAGCACGGTGTTGCGACAGCTGGAAGAGAAGCGCATACTTCTTCGCCCGCGGGTCGAGGAACAGCCGGAAGACCCCCGCTTCTGTGCCAAGAAGACGATTTTCATCGCTCACAAGGCCTACGAGGACGAGTCGGGGGAAAAGCGGGCGTTTCTGGCCGGTCGGTTCCCGGGATTCGCCATGTTCGCCACTTCGATAATCGATGATGAGTCCCTGCAGGCGCTGCGTCGCGGGATGTTTGAGGCGCTCGGCATCATCCGCATCTACACCAAGCAGGTGGGCAAAGAGGCGGAACTCGTGAATCCGGTTATACTCCCGATAGGGGGAACGGTCGAGGACGCCGCCCTGAGCATACACAAGGATTTTGCCCAGCGCCTGAAGTTCGCCAAGGTCTGGGGTGTCGGCAAATTCGACGGTCAGCGCGTGCACAGGGATTATCGGCTTTCCGACGGAGATATAGTCGAGTTCCATATCTGACCTGTCGCATCCAATGGGTCAAATAGGACTTGACATTGCCGGAACCTGCGGCCAAAATTACCCTGATGGAACGGGCACCGCGTTTTAACTTCCACGATGTCCTCTGGGCTCCCGCCCGGGCGCTCTCGGCCAAGCAGATTTTTTCCATGACGGTCTTTCTGGTCGCGGCGCTGCTCGTCTATGACCTGTTCTACTACCTGGCCTTTCTTATAGACGGCGAGCCGCTGGGGATCGCATTCTCGGCCTACGGTCTCTTTCCGTTCGTTGACTTTGCGTTCAACGGCCCGGCGGCACGAATATGCTTCCTGGTCGGCGTTACGCTGTCGCTGTTTGCGCTGATGCTCGGCTTTTTCGCGGTAGCGTCCATCAATGTGGAAGCGGTGCGCGGTAACCGGTTTTTCTCGGCGCGGGGCGCCGTTCGCTTTGCCCTGGTCCGCTTCCGCCAACTGTTCCTGTCCGAGTTGACCATCGTCCTTTTCGTGGCCTTTATTGTCCTGTTGTTTTTCCTGCTCGGGCTGGTCAGCCGCATTCCGTTGATCGGTCAGTGGCTGTACACGCTCCTGTTTGTCGTGCCGAACTTCATTGTGGCCCTGTTTTCGGTTTTTATCATCTTCGTCTTCACGCTGACCATCCTTCTTCTGCCGGCGGTGGCGGCGGCCGAACGTGAGGGTGAAACGTTTGCAGCCATCCTCGAGACTTTCTCGACTGTCATCCGCCAACCCTTCCGCTGGGCCGGGTACACGGCCTACTCTTTCGTGGCGGCCAAGGTGTGCAGCTTCCTCTATGCCTATTTCTGTTACCGGGCGGTGCAGTTCATGGTCTGGGCCAGTTCGCTCGGCGGAGGCGACGCCCTGGAGCGGCTGGTCAGGTCCGGCCTCGGTCACCTTCCGGTCAGGGAAGACCTCGTTCGGGAGCTGCTCAACGTCTTCCCGGGAGTCCCGTTCGGCATTTCGGTTCTTCGGTGGCGCTGGGACGGTTCCGATCAGGCGGTGAGCTACCTGATGGCGGTCATGCTGTTTCTCGTCTTCGCGACCGTGGCGGGGTACCTGCTGGCGATAGTCGCGGCGGCGCAGGCTCGCGGGTACGTGGCGTTGCGGTACATCAAGGACCAGTACAGTATTGCCGACGAAGACCCGCTCTTCTTCACGGATGAGCACGTCAACCCCGAGGTTGTGGAAACGGACGTGCACCCCGGCACGTCGGACAACGGCAGTCCCTCATAGGTTTCAGGCTTCCCCTCATGCAAACCATCCGTTTCGTCAAGCGAATGCAGCGAGTCGCCCGAGGGCTGGCCGCCGAGGGCAGGACTATCGGGCTGGTGCCCACCATGGGGTCTTTGCACGAGGGGCACCTTTCGCTGATTCGGCGGGCGAAAAAGGCCGCCGACGTGGTTATCACCACCATCTTTGTCAACCCGACCCAGTTTGAGCGCGGCGACGACCTGAGCCGATACCCGCGCGATGAGAAGGGAGATCCGCGCAGGATCCGGGCCGCCGGCGGCGATATTGTCTTTGTCCCCGCAGCCTCGGAGATCTACCCGGCCGATTACCAGACCTGGGTGACGGTGGACCAGCTGACCCGGACGCTGGAGGGAGCCTCGCGGCCGACGCACTTCAGAGGCGTGACTACGATTGTGGCCAAGCTGTTCAATATCACGCGTCCCGACGTGGCCGTGTTCGGCATGAAGGACTACCAGCAGGCGGTGGTGCTCCGTCGCATGACGCGCGACCTGGGCTACCCGATCAAGTACATTATCGCGCCGACCGTGCGGGAACGCGACGGCCTGGCGATGTCTTCCCGCAACAGGTATTTCGACGAGGCCGGCCGGCGCGAGGCGCTGTGTCTGTACTACGCGCTCACGTCGGCCCGCGAGTTGGTCAGAAGCGGCGTGACATCCGCCCGTCTGATCGAAAAGGAAATGCGCGCCGTGATAACGGCCGCCTGTCCTTCCGGTGCGATTGATTACATCGCCTTCACCGACTTTTCCAGCCTCGAGCCACTCAGGACGATTGGTCGGGGCGCGATCTGTTCGCTGGCCGTGCGGGTCCGCGGGGTGCGCTTGATCGACAACATGAAACTGATATGACGGCGCCGCGCCTGCTGCTTTTTCCGCTTGACGATTCTGCATTCTCGTATAGATTACCCGCGAATTGACACTCGTCGGGAGCAAGGCATGACGTCAAAGGCGAACATTGGCATAGACTCACCGGGAGTAAACGTCGCCGTCGTCAGGAATGACGCCGACGGCTGGAAGTTCCTGGTGCTCAAGAGGGCGGAGCGCGAATCCTACGGCGGGTACTGGGGATTTCTGAGCGGCGGCAAGCAGGGCGATGAGAAGGTGGCGCAGGTCGTCGTTCGCGAACTCAAGGAAGAGACCGGACTGAGCCCGACCGCCATCTGGGCCACCGAGTACGTTGTACAGTTCTACGAGCCGGAGTTCGATCGTATCTGGATATTGCCGCTGATCGTAGCCGTTGTCCCTGCCGATTCGGCCGTCAGGCTGTCACCTGAAAACAGCGAGTATGAGTGGCTCCCGCCCAGGCGTGCGAAACTCCGGGTGAGTTGGAAGAACCTGGCCAGGGCTGTCGAGGATGTCAGCGCGGAACTGGAGATATATCCGGCCCGCAACTGGGTCGAGATCCGGCCCTGAAAATCGCTCCCGAGTGGGAACCCTGTGGGGCGTTTAGAGTTACACGGTACATCCGGTTCGGACTCGCGGCCGGGGGTTGACGGGGTCACGGAAAGTGTTATATTCGGCTGGTGTTCTGGACTTTGTGACGGGTTAGCGTAACGACATGCTTATCTCAGTCTGCAAATCGAAAATCCACCGGGTGACAATCACTGATTGTAACCGGGACTACGTCGGATCTATTTCCATCGATGCCGACCTTATCAAACGGGCGGACCTTGTACCGTACGAGAAGGTATTGGTGGCCAACGTCACCAATGGAGAGCGTTTCGAGACGTACGTTCTGGAGGCGGAACCCGGCAGCGGGACGGTAGCTCTGAACGGAGCGGCTGCCCGCAAGGGGGACAGGGGGGACCTCGTAATCATCATCGCCTACGGGCTTGTCGACAAGAGTGAAGCGAGCGGATTCAAGCCCGTGATCGTCCACGTCGACGGGAATAATAAGCCGACCGACCGCTGAGTTTACCCGACGACGTCCAGGGAACCACGGCCCGCAAAATTCTCATGAATGCCCCGCTGACAAGGAAAGCCGCCGTCGTCCTGGCCGCAGGCAAAGGCAAACGGATGAAGTCCGACCTTCCCAAGGTCCTGCACACCATCAAAGGTCGGCCGATGATCGCTATCTTACTTGACACGCTGGTACAGACGCAGTTCGACCGGATCATCGTTGTCATCGGACACGAGGGGGAGCAGGTCAGGGCCGCTCTGGCCGGATACCCGGTCCAGTTTGTCTGGCAGCGGCGGCAGCTCGGGACCGGCGACGCGGTGAAAAAGACAGGTGAGCTTCTCGGCGATTTCGAGGGTACCACGTTCGTAACCGTTGGTGATGTGCCCTTCCTGTCCGGCCGGTCGATCCGGGGGCTGTTGGACCAGCACGAGGCTTGCCATGCTACCGCTACGTGCCTCTCGGCCATACCGGCAGATCCCAAACAGTACGGCCGGATTGTCAGGCACGGCGACAGCGACCGGCTGGAAGCGATCATCGAGTACAAGGATGCCTCCGAGGACATTCGCAGCATCAGGGAAGTAAACACGGGGATTTTCTGCTTTGACAACCGCAGGCTGTTCGAAGCTCTGGACGAGATCCGCAATGACAACGTGCAGCGCGAATACTACTTGACGGACGTAATTAAGATATTACACGACAAAGGGTTAGCGGTACATGTAGTGCCCGTGAGCAATCCCGACGAGGCGGAAGGCATCAACTCCGTCGAGGAACTGCAAAATCTTGCCCGAATCTTCGACGCCAGGCTCTCCGACTGAACATTTTTCTCAACCCGACCGGCCCCTCGGGCGTTACAATGTATAGGCAACCGTGGAGCTATCCGATACTATTGAAGAAGCCGTCCTATAATTTGGGTTGACGGGACGATTGCACAGGCGTAGATTAAATTATAGAGGTATGATGGCACTATGAGAAAAGCGCTTGTAATACTGGCGGTGTCGGCTTTTGCGTGTGCCGCCGTGGCACAGCACGCTGACGTTGCCGAGGTCAGGCAGGCGGTTTCGGAAGAACCCCTGGGCCAGCGACCCTCCCCCACGCCGTTTTCGCTGCTGGATGCATCGCGCATGTCGTGGTCGCACAGTTATTCCATATCCTTTTTCTCGGGCGGGAACGCGTCGGGCTCGTTGGGTATGCTTAATTCCTCGATGTTCTACGAACTGTCACCCACACTCTCGCTGTCGATTAATATCGGCATTCTCCACGACCCGGGAGCATTGTGGGGGTCGCGCGACCGAAGCGCAACTCTGCTGCCTGGATTCGCGCTTGATTTCCATCCTTCAGAGAAGTTTCGACTATCGCTGGCCGTCCAGCGATATGGCGGGCTCTTCTCCCCCTATTTTCACCCGGGGATACAGTCGTGGCGCGGTTTGGCGCCTCGATACTGAAATTGTATCGACTAAGTATTTTCGCATAAAAAGAAATTGCTAATTCGTTATCCTGCCAGTAGTTTTTTGCATGTTTGTATCTGCAATGCTGACTGAATTCCGGTTCCGCTGCCTGCGAGCGGGAAAAACCCTCCGTGACCTGGCCCGCCGCTACCGGATCGAGGCGGTTCTGGCCGTAATCCTGATAGCGGCATCGGCCTACCTGATATCGTTCGGTGTACGGCTGAGCACGGGTGTCTCCGGGACCATGCCGGTGCCGAAGTACACCGCGCGGCTGCAAATTGTCAACGGTACGGATGATCCGGGCGTGCTTGCGCTCGTTGCCGAGAGGCTCAACGGGTATGGCGATCCGGATCTTGAGATAGAAGTGGTGGCTCGCGAGAACTTCGACCTGCGCAAGATTGGCCAATCGATCGTTGTCTCGCGCCAGGAGGACCTGACAGTGGCCGGCCTGCTTGCCCGTAGGCTCGGCCTGCCCCCCGGGCAGGTCCGCTACCATCCACTTGAGAACAACCGTGATCACGTATCGGTCACGCTGGTGCTGGGCACGGATTACGGGCGCCTGACGCTGGCCGGACTGTCAGAAGAGGAGATTGTAGACTAGACTTGAAAAAGCAGTCCCCCCTTGCCCTTGCCCGCATGGCCGGCCGACTGGCTCTTGAGAAAAAAGGCTTTGACGTCAGGATCCTCAAACTCAAAACCCTTTCGTCTGTATGCGATTACTTTGTCATTGCTTCCGGAGAGGTGGACGTTCAGGTCAAGGCCATCGCCAAAGCCATCTACGACGGGCTTGCCATAGCCGGCTTCAAACCGCACTACCGTGAGGGCATGAAAGAGGGCAACTGGGTTCTGCTTGACTATATCGACGTGGTCGTGCACGTCTTCCATGAACCCACCCGGCAGTTCTACGCGCTCGAGAAGCTCTGGGGGGACGCGCCGGTGGAACAGCTGACCGACGAGTGAGTGGAAGACCTGACGAGGATAATGAACGAAGGAGTGACATAACGTGCGAGGGAGCTTATGGAGATTGCAGAACTGAAATCCAAAACCATTGCCGAACTGCTCAAGATTGCCGAGGGTCTGGACATACCGGGTGTCTCAGGGCTGCGCAAGTCGGAGCTCATCTACAAGGTCATGGAGAGTGCCTCCAACCAGGAAGGGGTGATCTTCGCCGAAGGCGTGCTGGAGATAATGGATGAAGGCTACGGTTTTCTCCGGTCGCCCGACTACAATTACCTTCCCGGTCAGGACGACATCTACGTCTCGCCGTCGCAGATCAAGCGGTTCGACCTGCGCACCGGTGACACCGTCTCCGGACAGGTGCGCCCGCCCAAGGACAACGAGCGGTACTTCGCCCTGCTGAAGATTGAGGCGGTCAATTTTGAAGATCCCGAGGTGGCCAAGCACAAGACGCTTTTTGACAACCTGACTCCGTTGTATCCCGAGGATCAGTTCCTTGCTGAGACTGCCACTGAGGAGTTGACGACGCGGATAATCGACCTCATGTGTCCGATCGGCAAGGGTCAGAGGGCGCTTATCACGTCGCCGCCGAAGGCGGGCAAAACGATCATTTTGCAGAAAATCGCCCAGGCTATCACGACGAACCATTCGAAGGTAAAGCTGATCGTTCTGCTGATCGACGAGCGCCCGGAGGAGGTTACGGACATGCGGCGGTCGGTCCGCGGTGAGGTCATCTCGTCGACCTTCGATGAGCCCGCCGAGCGGCACGTTCAGGTGGCCAAGATGGTGCTGGAAAAGGCGAAGCGGCTTACCGAGCACAAGCACGACGTCGTTATTCTCCTTGATTCCATCACCCGGCTGGCCCGAGCCCATAACGCCGTGGTCCCGCACTCCGGCAAGATCCTCTCCGGCGGTGTTGATTCCAACGCCCTGCACATGCCCAAGCGGTTTTTCGGCGCGGCGCGCAACATCGAGGAGGGCGGCTCGCTCACGATCGTCGCTACGGCTCTTATCGAAACCGGGTCCAGGATGGACGAGGTGATTTTCGAAGAGTTCAAGGGCACCGGCAACATGGAGATGGTGCTCGATCGGCGGCTGGCTGACCGGCGGATATTCCCGGCCATGGACATCAATCGGTCCTCCACGCGTAAAGAGGAGTTGCTGCTTTCCGAAGAGACGCTGAGCAAGGTCTGGATCCTGCGCAAGTTCCTGGCCGAAATGAATCCCATGGAAGCGATGGAGTTCCTTATCGACCGGCTGAGAAAGACCAAGGACAACGCCAAGTTCCTTGCCTCGATGAAGGATTGATCCGGTCCCGACGGCCTGCGGGCCGGTGCCCCAGAGCAAACTGACTCTGCCGCCGCCTGGTGCCCTCAGGCGGTCTCGCGAGGGATCGCGGTGCCCGACCGGCGGTGCCCGGGCTGCCCGCCCGTGCTACCTGACTTTTTTGCGGATAATCCCGCCTTCGGTGCCGACCGCCCACAGCCAGTCTCCAACAAGCGTCAGGTCAAGGACGTGGAAGGACTTGGCCATCAGTTCCTGCTGCCACGTGTGCCCGCCGTCGGTAGTCGTGAAAAGGCTGGTTTTGGTCCCGCCGATGTATCCGACCGTGTCGTTTACCATGACCACGCAGGTGAAGTGGCGTTCATCGTCTCCGAGGTCGACGGGATGCCAGGTTTTCGCGCTGTCTTCGGTGTAGGCGCACATTCCGTGATTGCCGATCATAACGCCGTTCTTTCCCGAAAGCGCCAGTGCGCGTCCCGGTCTGCCGTCACCGATTTTCTCGGACTGCCAGCTCTTGCCCTTGTCCCTGCTGACGTTCAGGTAACCCATGGAGGCGCAGTACAGGGCGTCACCCGGGAGGTTCAAGAGGTCCCCGTACGCCTGCCCCGAGAGGCTCAACGGTCTCCAGGTGTGTCCGCCGTCCGTTGTCCGCAGGGCAATTCCCCCGAACGGAATGTCTTTCGTCGGATATAGCCCTGTTGTCACGCCGGTCCATTTGTCCATCATGCACATGCTGACCAGGGTCGCAGCCGTATCCGGCCAGGAGATGTTCTGCCAGTGCTCTCCGCCGTCACGAGTCATGTGAATGGCCCCCTTGCGCCCGCAGACGTAGCCTGCCATGCCGTCGAGAAAGTAGACGTCCTCGAGCGGCTCACCGGCGGTTATCTGCAGGCCCCACCAGGTGGCGCCGGCGTCGAACGTGCGCGCATGCTTGCCGCCGTTGGTGACCAGATGGCCGGTGTCCGGATGTACGAACGACGCCCCGGTGATGTTTTCGCGGAGGGGGAACTCGACTGCCTCCCAGCCCTGGGCAAACCCGGCGGAACGGGCCAGGAAAAGGATGAGGATAAAGGTACCGGTGGTTTTCATGGTGTTTTTAGATTGTCCTGAATCTCATGGTTTCTTACACTCAAATCCGGCAGAAGTTCTTGATTTGTATAACGTGGCGCCAAGATACACGTCGGGAAGATCGAAGTCAATCGAGCACCCATAGTTGTGAACAGCTGATCATGGATAAACCGCCTCTTGTAGAGTTGATCGACGTGGCTGTCAGAAATGATCGCGGCGGCATGGTTTTCCGTGACCTCAATTTCGTGCTTCCGGCGGAACGGTCGGCGGTCATTACGGGCGCGGCCGGCGCCGGCAAGACGCTCCTGGCTGAACTCCTGATCGGCCTGCGTTTCGCCGAAAGCGGCACCGTCAGGCTGTTCGACCGGGAACTGCGGCCGGCGAAGAACCGTCTCATCAGGAGGGTCCGGCGCCAGATCGGCGGCGTTGGTGGACAGTTCGGACTGGCGCCCACTCTTACCGTATCTGAAAACATCACCCTGCCGATGGTCATAGCCGGAGAGCGCAAGAAGGTTCAACGGGAGCGGCTTCGCAAAATGCTGGCCGAGTTCTCGTTGCTCAAACAGGCCGGCGAACTGCCCGGCTCCCTGACTCGAGTCGAGAACTCCCTGGTGCAGTTTGCACGGGCGTCGGTGGCCAACCAGCCGCTCATGATTATCGATGAACCGTCGGCGGGACTTGATCCCAAAACGTTTCTGCGCGTTTTCGAGTTTCTGGTCAGAGTATCCGTATCCGGACGGTCGATGGTTATTCTGGTGTCAGAGACTCCCGGTCAGAAGATGCCCAATACCGACTATTACCGGATTTCCGACGGGGCGCTCGTATGACACGGATCGCGCGCGTACTGACCGAACTGGCGCGGAATCTCAGGCGTTATCCCGGCACCGCGCTGGGCTCGCTTCTGTCGTTGCTGCTGCTCTTTCTCCTGTTCGACCTGTTCTGGATCGCCAGCGTGACCTCCGACCGCTTTTACCGCGACCTGTTATCGGAGATTCGGATGGAGGTTTTTCTCGACGAGGGGGTGGCTGACTCTTCAATTACCGGGCTGAGCCGGTCGATAATGTCTCTGGAGGAAGTAAGCGCGGCGGACTACGTTTCCAAGGAAAGCGCGCGCGATGAACTGGCTCGACTGGTTGGTATCGATCTGTTGGTGGGCTACGACTCCGCCAACCCGCTGCCGCGTTCGTTTGTCCTGACCATAGAACCGATGTATCTGAACACGCAGGACATGGCTACCCTGGAAACGGAACTGGCCCGTCTTACCGGCAGCGGTGAGATCCAGTACAGCCGCCATTGGCTGGAGAAAGCGGAAACCACCAGGTCCCTTATCCTCAGGATCGGGCTGGCCCTGGGTGCCCTGATTATCCTGACGACCCTGATAAGTTCGGCCAACAACATCCGCCTGATGGCGCGGACCAAAGCGGTCGGATTCCGCCAGATGCTCCTGCTGGGGGCCGGCAGGTTGTTCATCGCGTTTCCTTTTGTGCTCGAAGGTTTCCTGCTGGCCGGTCTCTCGGCGGCCGCGGGATGGGCGCTAATCTTCTATGGACGCGGGAAGGTTGTCTTCACGCAGTTTGAACTGGTGTTTCCCGCCGGAGACGAGGTCGTCATCTATTGTCTGATCATCGCCCTGCTGGGGAGCCTGAGCGGGTATCTGGGCGTTCGAAAGTTGTTGAAGTGAAACCATGAAAACGCTGCTGCCGATCTTTCTGGCTGTGACAGCCGTCTGTCTGCTGGCCGCACCCGGCCGGGGGGACCACGAGAAGGGGGATATTCTCCTCCAGCGCAACGAGATGGAGCAGATCAAGGCCGAGGTCAAGAACGGCCAACAGCGGCTCGACTCGCTGCACGGCGAGCAGTTACAGGTTTCGCGGAAGATCACCGAGTACGATCAAAAGATTTCTTCGGATGGCAAGATCATCGGTCGACTCAACTCTGAACTGGGTCAGCTTCAGAGCGACATTCAGAGCGGCGAGGCGGAGTTGCAGGAGCGGGAGAACATGCTGGATCGCCTCCACCGACGTTACCTGGGCAGCCTGCGTCAGTTCTATTTTGCCGCTTCCGGTCGTACCGCCCTTCTGCCCGAGCTTCCCAACACGGAGCTTGAAAAAGCCCGTCAGGTCGTCTACCTGACGGCGCTGGCCGGGTTTGAGTCGCAGAACGTCACTCAGGCCGAGACTCTGCTGGCCCGGACGAGCGGGGAGTTGACCGAGTTGAGCGGGCGAAGCCGCACTGTCTCGAAGCTGAAAAAGAGCAAGGAGACATCGGTTGCGCTCGAAAAAAGCCAGCGGAGCAAGCAGCAGCGTGACCTTGACCGCCTGCAGCGGAAATCCCGGGAGGAGGCGGACCGAATCCTGACCCTTCAAAAGGCGGCCGAGGAAATGGAAGCCCTCGTTGCCCGCCTGGAACGAGATCGGCAACGGGCCGTGAGCGGCGGCGAGGCGTCGGCGGGCAGATCGCTTTTTGCCACTCTCAAGGGGCAGCTTCCGCCACCCTGCGGGGGGAGAATCGTGGCCCAGTTCGGTGCCTCGGTGGATCCGGTGTCACGCCTGAGATCGTTCTCACCGGGGATCACGCTCAGGGGCCGGCCGGGTAATTCCGTTCGGGCGGTGGCCGCCGGGACGGTTGCCTACGCCGGTGATTTGCGCGGATACGGAAATTTCGTTATTATCAATCACGATAATCAGTACTACACGACCTATGCCGGCCTGGGCACGGTGCTGGTCTCACAGGGGCAGCACGTTCAGGGGCAGGCCAGCGTTGGCACTGCCGCCGGTGACGGTCTGGTGAAGTTTGAGATCCGAAAAGGCAGTGAGCCGCAGGATCCGGTGAAGTGGATTCGCTTTGAATCACTTTGATCCCGTAAAGATTCAACCCAGGGCGTGGTCGATCCTGTCGCGTTCGTTCAGTGCGGGGCGGGTCGCCTCCACCTATCTTTTTTACGGGCCCGACGGGCTGGGCCACTGGCCGCTTGCCGTTTCCTTTGCGGCTCTTCTCAATTGCCTCGAACCGGCCGGTGACGGCGAGTCCGGGCTGGTGACCCCCTGCGCGCGGTGTCGACACTGCCGGAACATTTTCGCACTGAATTTCGAGGGGCTCTATTTCGCCCTGCCTATCCGTTCGCACAAGAGCAGCGACGAGATGATTGAGTTGACCGGCGAGGTGCTCCAGGAGAAGCGCGAGGAACCCTTCAGGATAGTCCTGTCGCCCTCTCCGACCAGTATCCCCATCAGGATGGCGCGCGATATCAAGAAGGCGCTGTCGCTCAAGGGGGGAGAGGGGATCACCCGGGTGGTGCTGTTTTATCGGATGGAGAAGATGAAAGCCTCCTCGGCGGACGCCCTGCTCAAGCTCATCGAGGAGCCGTCGAGCAACACGGTGATCATTTTGACGGCGACCAGGCCGGACACGCTCCTGGCCACCATTCAGTCGCGGGCGCAGAAGGTCCGCCTTGACGGAATCAGCGAATCCGCCGCCGTGGCCTATCTGGCGTCGAAGTACGGCACCCGTGAGGATCGCGCCCGGCTGGTCGTGCGGTTGTCCCAGGGCAACATCGGTAAGGCCATTGCCATGACCGATGATACCGATGAGCCGGACAGTTCTCGCAGGGCGGTCGGCTTTCTCTTGTTCAGGTCGCTTTTCACGGAGACCAGGCCGGCCGCCATCGCGCTGTTGACCAAACTGATCAGTCCGAATGATCGCTCCGCCGCAGAGGAGCTTCTCGTGCTCTGGCAGTCGTTGCTTCGCGACTGTGCATACTACGCCGCTACCGGCGACGGCGACGCGTTGGTCAATATTGACTTCGCGTCGGAACTGATAAAGATCGCCCGTTTCTTTGAACGCACGCAGCTTGCCGTGCACATGACGGCCGCAGTCAAAAATGCCCTTGCCGATCTGTACCTCAATGTGCATATTCAAACGGCGCTGGCCGCATTGGTGCTTACTCTCAAGTCACGTATACCGGTAGCCGGTTAACCGGGAGCCGGCGCGAAGGAAAAGGACCTCGATGGCGGAATTGTATCTGATAGAGTTCAAGGGATCGCGAAAAGAGTACTTCTACAACACGTACTACCACTCGCTCAAACCGTCCGACATGGTCGTTATACAGGCGGAACAGGGCGAAGACGTGGGTGTCCTTTCGAAAAAGATCGAGGTTGACATCAATTTCACCGGGGCGGCAAGGCCGCGGTCGATTCTTCGTCCGGCAGGCCCGGAGGACAGGGCGCGACACGAGGACCTGCGGCGCCGGGAGGTCGAATGTAAGGTGGAGATCGTCAGGCTGGCCAAGAAGCACGGTCTGACGATGAAGATTGTCGATGTGGAGTACCAGTTTGACGGCAGCAAGATCACGTTCTATTTCACGGCCGACCACCGGGTGGACTTCAGAGCCCTGGTGCGCGATCTGGCGGCGCGGTACAGAACACGCATCGAGTTGCGCCAGATCGGCGTCCGCGACGAGGCGCGGCGGATCGGCGGCCTGGGTATCTGCGGATTGCAGCAGTGCTGTAATTCCCATATCCGCGAATTTGCGCCGATTTCCACCCAGCACGCCCGCGAGCAGGATCTCTCGCTTAACCCGGCCAAGATCTCCGGCAACTGCGGAAGGCTGCTGTGCTGCCTGCGCTACGAGGCGGAGCAGTACGCCGCGGTCAGGCAGATGTTCCCGTCCGTGGGAACGCGGATCAGGTCGCGCAAGGGTACCGGCACGATCGACCGGCTCGACGTGTTCACCGATGAGGCCGTGGTAGTCGATGACGAACGTGTGCAGTTCCGCGTGGGTGCCGACGATATCCTCGGCGTCGAGGAGGAAGGGACGCCGGCGGCTCGTCCGGACCGGGGCGGTTCAACGGGCCGCTATCGGGACGACGCTGAAGAAAGCGGCATTAGTGCCGATGAACTCGACGAAAGTGAAGACGTCAACAGTTGATGACTATCCGGGAGCAGCACCGTGCCCAAGCCGATTTACATAACCACTCCGATCTATTACGTCAATGATCGCCCGCATATCGGGCATGCGTACACCTCGATTGCGGCGGACCTTCTGGCGCGCTTTTACCGCCTCGCCGGCCGCCAGGCTTTCTTTTTGACCGGCACCGACGAGCACGGCTCGAACGTTGCCGAGGCGGCCGAAGCCGCCGGAATGTCGGAAATCGCCTTCTGTGATCGAACGGTGGAAACGTTCAAGTCCGCGTGGAAGAATCTTGACGTCGAGTGCGACTACTTCATTCGTACCACCTCCGAGCGTCACTTGCAGGCCGTTCGGAAAATACTCGACGCCATGCGGAACGCCAGGACCGACGACGGCCAGGAGGTCGTGTACTCCGGCTACTACGAAGGTCTGTACTGCTCCGGCTGTGAAAAGTTCATAACGGAGAAGGAACTGGTCGACGGGAAGTGTCCCGATCACGGGCGTGCGCCCGAGAAAATCAGGGAAAAGAACTACTTCTTTCGTCTCACCGCCTTCGCCAAGAGTATACGCGAGAAGATCGAGTCCGGCGAGCTGCGCATTCTTCCCGAAGAGCGCCGCCGCGAAGTGCTGGGGCTGATCGACCAGGGCCTGCCCGATTTCTCGCTTTCCCGTGAGAGGGTCAAATGGGGTGTCCCTCTATCGTTTGATCCCAGCCAGGTGGCCTACGTCTGGGTGGATGCCCTGTCCAACTACATCTCGGCCATCGGATATGCCGACGACGAAAAGTCGTTCGACAAGTGGTGGAACAACAGTGAGATTGTTCACCTGATGGCCAAGGATATCCTCAAGTTCCACTGCCTGTACTGGCCGGCCATGCTGCTGGCGGTCGGCCTTAAGCTGCCCGACACCATTTTCCTTCACGGGTTCTTCACCGTCGACGGTACCCGGATGTCCAAGACGCTCGGCAATACCATCGACCCCAACGACATGGCGGCCCGGTTCGGCCCGGACGGAACGCGGTACCTGCTGCTGACGCAGTACCCGTTCGGCATCGACGGCGATATTCAGGCCAGCCGCTTCGTCACCCAGTACAATGCCGACCTGGCGAACGACCTGGGCAATCTCGTCTCCCGCGTGGGCAAGATGATTACGGCGAATTTCGACGGCCGGCTGCCCGGCCCATGTCGGGAGATTGACGGGCTCGATGAACTGATGCAGCGGGCCGAGCGCGCCCCCGGTGCCGCCTACGAGCATATCAAGCACTTCCGCCTGAGTCACGCCGTCGCGGAGGGGATAAGCCTGGTGCGGGCCGCCAACAAGTTCTTCAATGACACCGCTCCGTGGGTGCTCGCCCGCGACGGCAAGCGGGAACAGCTTGGCGGTGTTCTCTATGCGTGTTGCGAAGTCATTCGAATTGTCTCCATCATTCTGTACCCCATCATGCCCCGGAAGATGAAGGAGGTTCGGGCAATCCTGTCGCTGGACGACGGCACGCTGAGCCTCGAGGACGCGCAGCGGTTCTTCGAGCTCCAGGCCGGCGCCGCGGTGTCGGTTGACAAACCCGTGTTCCCGAGGCTTGACGCGCGAGTCGCGGACGGCATGAAAGCCGCACGTGGTAACTCGGACGACCAGGCTCAGGACAACCTGGTGGACATTTCAGAGTTTGCCCGGCTGGAGTTGCAGGTGGCCGAGGTCCTGAAGGCCGAACCGGTCAAGGGCGCCGACCGGCTGCTCAAACTGCAGATCAACCTTGGTGACGAGCAACGGCAGATTGTGGCCGGGATAGCCCAGTTCTACAGTCCGGACAAGATCACGGGCATGAAGATCATCGTCGTCACCAACCTGAAGCCGGCGGTCATCCGCGGTATCGAATCGAACGGGATGCTGCTGGCGGCCACCAAGGGGGAGCGTCTCGCGCTGATTGTGCCTGAGAGTGACCTGCCGCCCGGCGCCAGGGTCAGTTGATGATCGATTCTCACTGTCATCTCGATTTTGACGCATATGACGGCCGCCGCGACGCAGTGATTGACGAGGCCGAGAGGGCAGGCGTGCATACCCTGATCACGATCGGCGTCGACCTGGACTCGTCCCGCCGCGCCGTGCAGATTGCCGAGAAACATACGTCGGTGTACGCAACCGTCGGTATCCACCCGCACGATGCCCGCACGTTCGACGACGAGACCGTGACAGAACTCAGGGAACTGTCGGAATCCGAAAAGGTGGTGGGCATCGGAGAGATCGGCCTCGATTACTATCGCGACCTCTCACCCCGTCCGGTCCAGGAGCGGGTTTTTCGCCGCCAGCTGGAGCTGGCGGCCGAACTGCGCCTTCCCGTAGTCATTCACACGCGCAACGCCTTCGCGGAGACGGTGGCAATCGTCCGTGAGTATGCCGGGCGGCTGGCCGGGGGGGTCTTTCACTGTTTCCCCGGTGACGCCCGGGACGCCGGCACCGTATGTGACCTCGGGTTCGTGGTATCCGTGGGCGGCACCATAACCTACAGAAACTCGCGTATGGCCCGGATGGCGGCCAAGGTGCCGCTCGACAGAATGATCATGGAAACCGATTCACCGTTTCTGACGCCTGAGCCGTACCGGGGCAAACCGAATCAGCCCGCGTACGTTTCGTTCGTTTGCGAGAAGCTGGCCGAACTGCAGAACGTGAGCCGAACGGAGGTGGCGCGCGTCACTGACCGGGTGTGCCGCAAACTGTTTCGTCTTGGCGAGACATTCGAGGGGTAAGCGGTGGCGGCTTATCGTCCCAAGAAGCGACTGGGCCAGCATTTTCTTAGATCGCCGCACGTAATCCAGAGTATCCTTGATCTGTTGCAGTGCGGCCCGGACACGCGGCTGGTCGAGGTCGGCCCCGGACGCGGTGCGCTGACCCGCCCCCTGGCCGAAACCGGAGCCCGGCTGGTCGCCGTGGAATTCGACCGCGATCTCATTGGCTACCTTCACAAGCTCGTGGGGCGTCTGCCCAACGTCGAGATCGTCAACGCGGATTTCCTCACCTTCGAGCCGGACGAGACGTCCCTGCCCACGTTTTCCCTGGTCGGCAACCTCCCGTACAACATCACCACGCCCGTGCTCGACTGGTGTATTATCTATCGCCGGCGGCTGGTCCGGGCCGTCCTGATGGTGCAGAGAGAACTGGGTGCGCGTATAGCCGCCGGACCGCACACGCGGGACTGGTCACCCCTGGCGATCTGCACGCAGCTTCATTTCAAGGTGGAGCGCCGTTTTGACGTTCCGCCCGACAGCTTCAGGCCGGTGCCGCGCGTCTCGTCCACCGTTATCGAGCTGCTGCCGATCGCCACGACCGTCGATATCGACCTTTCGCTGGTGAGTCGGGTCGTGCGGGCTTCCTTTGGGCACAGGCGCAAGCTGCTCGTAAACAATCTGGTGCCGGACGTCATCGGCTCTGCCGAGATCGCGAAGCAGGTATTGTCGGACCTGTCACTGCCGGCTACCTGTCGTGCCGAGGAACTGTCGATCGCCCAATTTTTGCAATTGACTCGGTATCTGGTCGCGCATAACATACTGCCAGTGGAGTAGATTCGTAGTGGTGCCGTACTGCCGGCACCGAAGTTTCGTTGGCCGGGATGACACTCTGGGAGACATGATGGCACTCTTGACGGTAAGCCTTGACCAGGTGGGGGCTCTTCGCGACGCCCGAAAGCTCATGGAGCCGGATCCGGTGCAGGCGGCGGTGCTGGCGGAACTCGCGGGCGCGAACGGCCTGGCGGTCCAGCTTCGGCGCGATCGCAGGTACATCCGTGATCGTGACCTGTACATGCTTCGCGAGGCCGTGAAGACCAGACTGACGATTGAAATGGCCCCGGTGGATGAAAACGTCGAGAAGGCGCTCGAAGTCAAGCCGTCCATGGTCAGCCTGGTCGCCGACTACGCGGACACCGACACACCGGTGGCCGGTATCGATTTCGACAACCCGATGGTGGATTTCAGCGACATTGCGCTTCGGCTCAAGGGGGTCGGTATCGGCGTCTGCTTTTTCGTCGAGCCGGATGCGGATGCCGTGCGGGGAGCGGCCCGGGCGGGGGCCACGGTCGTGATGCTAAACTGCGGCGGTTTCACCCAGGCGCGGACGCTCGAAGAGGCTCAGCAGGAGCTTGACCGAATCGATCGGGCCGCTCAGGCTGCTGCTAAGGCCGGATTGCCCGTTCACGCCGCACGTGGTGTCGGCTATAACAACGTGTCACCGTTGCGCGAACTAAACCTGATCGACGATTTCGTGGTGGGTCATGCCATCGTCTCACGGGCCGTTCTGTGCGGGTTCGACCGGGCAGTCCGTGATATGCTCCGCCTGATCGGACCGCGATCGCTGCCGGCGTGATGTCTTACCCGTCAAACCCGCCGGATTGCGAGCGCCTGCGCATCGTCGTCCCGGGGGAATTAGGTCCTCAGCGCCTTGACCGGTACCTCGCTGAGCATCCCGATCTCGCGCTCTCCCGCACACGGATTCAGAAGCTTATTGTAGACGGCGGCGTGTCTGTCAACGGGCAGGCGGTTGACAAGAAGCACAAGCTGACGGGGGGAGAGGTTGTCGAGTTGACTGTACCCCCTCCGGAACCCACGACGCTGGTGCCCGAGAATATCCCGCTGGACATTGTCTTCGAAGACGAACACCTCCTGGTGGTCAACAAGCCGCCGGGCCTGGTGACACATCCGGCAGCCGGGAATTATACCGGAACGCTGGCAAACGCGCTGGCCTACCATTTCGGCCGGCTGGCCGGTGCCCCCGGTGCGGATCGTCCGGGTATAGTGCACCGGCTGGACAAGAACACGTCGGGACTGCTGGTGGTAGCCCGCAACGACCACGCCTATGCCTCGCTGCAACAGGCTATCCAGTCAAGGGAGCTCAGGCGGACCTACCTGGCGGTGGTGTGCGGCCATATGCGCAAGGACAGCGGGACTATTGATCTGCCGGTGGGGCGTTCCGTCCGCGACCGCAGGAAGATGTCCGTCACCGACCGGCACAGCCGCCCGGCCGTGACTGGTTACACGGTGACAGAGCGATTCCGTTCCTACGATCTCCTTGATGTGCTGCTGCAAACGGGGCGGACTCACCAGATTCGCGTTCATTTTTCTCATCTCGGACATCCGGTTCTGGGTGATCCGGATTACGGGGGGCGGCAAAAATGGCACCGAGGAATTTTCGGCCCGGAGCGACCTCTGGCCAGGGAGATTCTGTCCCTGCTTGGCCGCCAGGCGCTGCACGCCCGGAGGCTGGAGTTTGTCCACCCGTCCACCGGCGAAGCGTTACAGTTCGATTCGGAACCGCCGGAAGATATTCAGGTCGTTCTGCGCCTGCTCGACGAAAGAGGGCGCTGATTCAGCCTTTGCCGATAGGCCGGACTGTCGCCCGGTTGAATGCGCCGTCTCCGTAGTCGACTTTCCGGGCGCTCCCGTCGAGCGGCTGTTGACATATCCGTCCGGGGCGGATACATTGGCCCTGTGTCTGATTCCCATGCCAACGATAAACTGGATTACGCCAAGGCGGGAGTTGACCTGAAAGCCGGTCAGGATGCCGTCGAGAGGATAAAGGCGCTGGCGCGCAAGACGTTTGGGGCCGGGGTCCTTTCGGAAATCGGCGCCTTCGGCGGTTTCTTCAAACCGGACCTTGCCGGCCTTGCGTCGCCGGTTCTTGTCTCCTCGGCCGACGGCGTGGGCACCAAGCTGAAGCTGGCCTTCATGACCGGCAGGCACGACACGGTCGGCGAGGATCTGGTCAACCATTGCGTCAACGATATTCTGGTGCACGGTGCCCGGGCTTTGTTCTTCCTTGACTACATCGCCACCGGCAGGCTGGAGCCGAGCATAGTTACGAAGGTGGTTGAAGGTCTCAGCCGGGGCTGCCAGGCCAACGGCGTGGCCCTGCTCGGCGGCGAGACGGCGGAGATGCCCGGCTTCTACCGGCTCAACGAGTACGACCTGGCCGGGTTCATCGTCGGCGTGGTGGACGAGAAAAAGATCGTCAGCGGTGCGACGATCGCCGAGGGAGACGTGTGCATCGGCCTGCCCTCCAACGGTCTGCACACCAACGGGTACACCCTGGCTCGCAAGATCGTCTTTGACGTTGCCGGCCTGAAACCGGATGATGTCGTGGATGAACTCGGCGCGAGCGTGGCCGAGGCGCTCATGAAGGTGCATACCTGCTACGCCGGTGTCATTCATCCCCTGCTGGATTTGGTCGACGTTCACGGCATGGCGCACATCACGGGCGGAGGCATTCCCGGCAACCTGAGACGGGTTATCCCCGACGGCCTGTCGGCCGAGATCGTCAGGGACGGCTGGCCGGTGCCGCCGGTGTTCGAGTTTCTCATGCGGGCCGGCAACGTATCCCTTGACGAAATGTATTCCGTGTTCAACATGGGCATCGGGTTCATACTTGTGGCTGCCGCCCGGGATGCCGATAAGATTAAGGCGGCCGTGTTCGCCGCCGGAGCGACCGCTTTCCCCATTGGCCGGATCGTCACCGGTGACGATAAGGTCAGGCTGGTGAAACCATGATGGTGCTGCTCGTGATAATGGACGGCTGGGGCCTGCGTCAGGCCACTCCTGACAACGCGGTGGCCGCAGCGCATACGCCGGTATACGACGAACTCCTCATGTCCTCGCCGTTCGCCGTTCTCGAGGGTTCAGGGCCGGCGGTCGGCCTTCCGGAAGGGCAGATGGGCAACAGCGAGGTGGGGCATCTCAACCTGGGCGGCGGGCGCATCGTGTATCAGGACATAACCCGCATCGACAAGGCCATCGAGACCGGCGAATTCTTCAGCAATGACGTTCTCAGCGCCGCCATGGAGCGTGCCGCCGAGGAAGGCCGCGCCGTGCACTTGTTCGGGCTTGTCTCCGACGGCAACGTGCATTCATCGTTGAATCACCTGTACGCCCTGGTTGAACTGGCCCGGCAGAAGAACGTCAGTGACGTCTTTCTGCACGCCTTCACCGACGGTCGTGATACGCCGCCGACGTCGGGCCAGTTCCACATGGCCGAGGTCCTGCGCAAGTTCGGCGAAATCGGACTCGGCAAAGTGGCGACCATCGGCGGGCGCTACTACGGAATGGACCGCGACCGGCGATGGGATCGAACTGACCGCGCATACCGCGCGATTGTCTATGGCCAGGGGGAGAAGTTCGAAGATCCGGTCGAGGCTATTCGGGCCTCGTACGCCAAGCAGGTAACGGATGAATTCATCGTGCCGCTGGTTATTGACCACGGTAATCCGGAAGTCGGCCGGCTGAACGACCGTGACGTGGCGATCATGTTCAACTTCCGGGCCGACCGGATGCGCCAACTGGCCTATTTCCTCTGCGGTCATGAGATTAAGGGCTATATCCACTACCGCATTCCCGACGCCGAACTGATCACCATGACCAACTTCGACAAGCGGATGTACGAGGCCAAGGTGGCTTTTCACTCCATGGCGCTCAGCAGCATTTTGGGGGAAGTGCTGTCCAACCGCGGCCTGAGACAACTGCGCACCGCCGAGACGGAGAAATACGCACACATCACCTTCTTCTTCAACGGTGGTGTCGAAGCCCCGTTCAAGGGTGAAGACCGGGACATGATCGCCTCACCCATGATACCGACATATGACATGCAACCGGAGATGTCGTTGGATGAGGTAACCGACAACGCCATTCGGAGAATGAGTTCCAACGATTACGCGTTCGTGCTGCTCAACTACGCCAATTGTGACATGGTCGGTCATACCGGCGTCTTCGAGGCGGCCAAAAGAGCCGTAGAAGCCGTCGACGCCGGAGTGGGGCGGCTCCTCAAGGAGGTGAAGCGCCAGAACGGTGTGGCCATTATCACGGCCGACCACGGCAACGCCGAGCAGATGATTGACCCTGAGACCGGAGGGCCGTGGACGGCTCACACCACCAACCCGGTGCCCTGTATCCTGTACGACCCCGCCGGGCAGTTGCGGAAACGATTCGGCCCGGACCCGGTCAGGCTTCGCGAGAAGGGGATCCTGGCCGACATTGCTCCCACCATACTCGACATCGTCGGCATTGACATACCGACGGAGATGACCGGGACGTCATTAATCGTGCGAGGTTAGTCGTCTGCTGAGTCTTTTTCGATATATAGCCCGTCTCCTTGTTCCGCCCGACATTGAGATCCGTAAGCGGCGTTTCGAACTGACCGTCTGGGCCTTTCTCCTTTCGCTCTCGTTCTATCCCGGCCACCTGGGATTCCTGGCCTGGTTCTCGCTGGTTCGTCCCGTAGTGATAATCGCCCGACTGAGGGGACGACCGGCCTTCACCGCCGCCTACTTCTTCGCCTTTATCTTCAATGCCTTCTCCCTGTACTGGGTGGCGCTGGTGACTCCGCCCGGCACCGCGGCTGCCGTCGTCATCGTCTCCTTTTACTATACGGCCGTGCTGGTGATTTTCAACCGCCTGCACCACCGGCGGCCGCTTTATGGAGCTATTGCTCTGCCTTTCCTCTGGGTCGGCATGGAGTTTTTCCGGACGCTTTCGCAGTTTGCCTTTCCCTGGTCGGATCTGGGTTATTCGCAGGCGGACTACCTGTACGTGTTGCAGATCGTCTCGATCATATCAGTGCACGGCCTGTCGTTTCTCATCGTGACAGTGAACGTCCTGCTGTGGCAGGTGTTTCGCCGGGGGCTGTCGGGCGAACGGCGGATCACGTGCGGCTTGATATCGGGGGCGGTCGTCCTGTTGCTGGTGGCTTACGGCTGGGCCGTCATGCCGCCGTACCCGGTCGCGGGCACGTTCAAGGTTGCCGTGCTGCAGGGGTCGGTGCCGCTGCATGAGAAATGGGCGAGGGCCAACGAGGATTACAGCCTTCAGCTTTATGATTCCCTTGCCCGGTCGATCGGTGACAGCGCCGTAAAGCTCTACATCTGGCCGGAGACGGCGGCGCCGTCGTACCTCTCTCACAGCCCGAGCGACCGGCAGGTGGTCGGCGCCACGGCCCGCGCCACGGGAGCATATCATCTGGTCGGGGCGCTGGGCGCCTCGATGGTCGGCCGTGAACCGCGGCACTACAACTCCTGCTACCAGTTCAATCCCGAAGGCTACATGGAAGCCCGGTATGACAAGGTGAGGCTGGTGCCGTTTTCCGAACAGGTACCGTACCAGAGCTACCTGCCGTTTCTTCGCAGGGAGGTCCTGTCGAAGTACCTGACGTTCATCGAAACCTACGACGTGCAATGGTGGTCCGATTTCCACCCCGGCGATTCGCTGGTCCTGTACGAGCTACCGGACGCCCGTTACGCCGTGCTGATCTGCTTCGAATCAACATTCCCCAATTACGCCCGTGAGGCTATCCGCAAGGGCGCGGACTTCATCGTCGGTATCACCAACGACACCTGGTTCGGCCACTCGGTGGGCGTCTACATGCATTCGCGCATTCTCCTGACGCGGGCGGTCGAGAATCGTTGCTGGATGGCTCGTGCCGCCAACAGCGGGATAAGCTACATTGTGGACGGGTACGGGCGGATCAGGGGAGAACTGCGTCTCGATGAGGTGGCCGGTCTCGTCGGCGGCATCGAGATGCTGGACGGCCGCTCAGTCTTCACCCGAATCGGTGACGTCGTCGGGCTTGCCTCGTTCTTGATAACGCTCGCAACGATCGGTATATTGCTGTTACTATGGATTTTCAGAAGGGTATTTCCGGCCGCTTCCTCCTGGCGCTGACCGTCCTGGTGCTTGGCGGCGTATCGACCTTGCGTCCCTTCGGCTGGGAAACGATTACCTCGTTCAAGGACGTACGGCGGATGCGCGTGATCGACGATACGCTCTTCCTGGCTACTTCCGGAGGAATCCTGGCCGTCACCGACCCGCTGGTGCCGGGCCTTATGTACACGAATCTCGACGGTCTCGGCACGGCGGACATCACGGATATCATCGTTGACGCCGAGGGCCAGAAATGGGTGACCGGCTACGGGCAGTTCGTGCGGTTCGGCGGCCCTTCTCCCGAGCGGTTTCCCACGCTGCCGGTGTACGGGATGTTGAACCTGTGCTGCGTGGTTGATGACGGTGACGGCCTCTGGCTTGGCAGCGACAGTGGCCTTATTCTGTTCACCAAAGCGGGCGTGGCCGGGGCGGGATTCGCGGACAAGTATCCAATCACATTGGTGAACCCGTTCCCCCCGGTGTACGACATCTGGCTCGAAGACAGCCTGATATGGCTGGCTACGGGCAACGGGCTGGCCTTCGCCGACCGTCGCGAACCCGACCTGCTGAAGGCACCGGCGAACTGGACGGTTTTCGATGTTGCCTCCAACCCGGAACTGGCCACGAGCGTGATACGCCGCGTGACGCGCTATGAGGATTCCCTGTATGTGATCACCGGCGGCGGCGCATTTCATATGAGCATTGACGGCGCCGATACTTCCTTCACGGAATCTCCGTTCGCTTCCTCGCAGACGTTCTATGACATGCGCGTCGATAGTGACTCACTCTTTATCTATTACTCCGGCGGCCTGGCGCTTATCAAGGACGGTGCCATCATGGCGATCCCGACGCCGGGGGCGCCGACCGCAAAGGTGACCGGAGTGAATACCGGCGACGTCCGATGGGTGGTTGCCGACCGTGAACGCGGGGTCTATTACGATCAGGGGGGAAGTTTCCGGCAGTACGCGTACACCGGCACTCCGGGCAACCGCGTGACGGATGTGGCGATTGACCGTGACGGTACCATGTTCGGCGGTTTCCTGAACCAGCGGGCGGCCAGAAGAGCCGGCGAGTTGTGGGTCACACTGCCGTACGAGCCGCGCCATTACACCACCGTTCTCACTTCCGACGGGTTCGGTTATACCTGGATCGGCACGGAAGGGGGAGGACTCTGGCGAACCGACGGGACGGCACTCATCAATTTCAACGATACGAATTCCACCATCATTGGCAACGAGGCCGCCCATTCTTTTGCGTGGGTCAGCGGGGTGCGCATCACCGGCGGTTACCTGTTCGCCTCGCTTTACTACACGTACAACGGTTACCCGGTGGCGGTGGCGCGCCTTGACGGGACCGGCTACCCCGTGCAGTGGGATTCCCTCGGTCTTGAGGACGGTATTTCCAACGACGTGCTGCAGTCAGTCGACTATTACGACGGTGTCCTGGCGGTGGGGTCGCGTTATACCGGTGTCTACTATTGCGGAATCGGCCCCGATCCGTTGGACAAGAGCGACGATTTCTGTGTCAACTTCCAGAAGGCCAACTCGTTTCTTCCTTCTGATGCGGTCAAGGTGGTGCGGTTTTCGCCCGAGGGTGAGCTGTGGGCAGGAACTAATTTCGGTCTCTCGCGGCTCGATGAGAGCCTGGGGCAGGTCGGCGAGATCGGCCGATGGGTTGATGTCAACCTGCCGGCGGGAGTGGGGCCGGAAATCACGGCCCTGGAGTTTGACAGCCGGGGCAATGCCTGGATCGGCGCGAGAAACGGTCTGGTGCGCTTCGATGCCTCCGAGGGCACCTTTGAGTTGTTCAACACCCTGAACAGCGGCCTTGTCGGCAACGAGATCAGTAACCTGACGCTCGATGCCGCGACCGGCAACCTGTATGTCTCCACCGGTTCGGGGCTGTCGAAGTACCTTTCGGCCACCGGTGGACTTACACCCGTGCTTGACTCCGTGCTTGCCTATCCCAATCCCTTCGTAATCAGGTCTGCTGACGATCGGCTGCAGTTCAGCTTTGCCGGCCGGTATACGGTGCACGTGTTCAACGTGGCTGGCGAATTGGTCTGGGAAGTGACCGATCTCTCGGATGAGTCGTGGGACGGTCGCAACCAGCGCGGCGAGCCCGTTGCGTCAGGCGTGTACCTGTTTGTCCTGAAGGATGCTGACGGGAAAGTGGCCAGGGGGAAGTTTCTGCTGGTCCGTGACCAATGAAAACCGTTCGCTGCACGTCCTCCCGGCTCGCCAGGGAGGTCATTGACCGCCTGAACGCGGCATCGTTTTTTTCATCGATGGGCTTCGCGGAGCTGTGGCGGGTGCAGGGCGGTCGCGAGGTCTTCTGGGTCACCCAAAGCGAGGAGCAGGTGCTGGCCGTGCTGTCGGGTGTCGAGTTCGGCCGTGCGCCGCTGACGAGGTTTCAGGCCATGCCCGCCGGGTGCTATGCCGAGTTGGTGACGGTCGCCGATACGGACATCGACCGCCCGACCGTGGCGCAGTCAACCATACAGGCACTCACGGAAGCCGGCTATGCGATAACGTACCTTGCGGACTACTGGTCGCACCTTGGGCCCCTGCCGGGCGCGGAGGCCAGCGGGTGCGCAACCGTCCTGGTAGATATCACGGATCCCGGCTGGCAGCCTCCGGACAGGAAGATCCAGTCCGAGGTACGCAAGGCCGAGCGGGAGGGAATCGGCGTAGAACGCTTTGACGCGCGAAGACATCTCGACGGGTTTCTTTCTCTGGCAAAAGCGACGGGTAAACGCCACAGCCACAAACCGCTCTATACTGAGCGGTTCTTTCGTCAACTGGCGGCGCTGGCCGAGCGGGACGCGAGGATAAGGTGGCAATATACGGAGTACCGGGGAGAACCGGTCGCCTCACACGTCAACCTTGTCCTGGGCGATACGCTGCTGAACTGGCAGGTCTATTCGGACAGAGCCTTCTCTTTTCTCAAGCCCAACCAGTACATGCTTTACACGGCGGCGAAAAAGGCGGCCGAGGACGGCATGCGGTACCTGAGCCTCGGGACGTCTCCGCCGGACGCCGACAGCCTCGCTGCGTACAAGCATAAGTGGGGCGGCTCGGATCACTGCTATAACCTGTATCGTCTGAAGTCCCGATGGAGTCGGCTGCTTTGGAGAGCGTAAAGCTGCGAATTCTGGTGCTGGCGGACAGCCGGTCGTTCCACACGGAGCGGTACGTGCGTGAGTTGCGCCGCCAGGGGTGCCACATCCTGCTCGCCTCGCTGGAACGAGGGTCGACGTATCATTTTCGGTTGAAGTCGCGAGGCCCGGTTTCGTCCCTTCACTACGCCCTGGCTTCATTTGAGATTCGAAGGCTGATCAGGCGATTCCGGCCCGATGTAGTCAACCCGCATTTCGTTTCCGGTTACGGATTCATCTCGGTGCTGGCCGGAGCCCGGCGCAGGGCCCCGGTGTTTGTCAACCTCTGGGGCTCCGACGTGCTGGTCGTGCCGCAAAAGTCAACACTGCATCGCTGGAAGGTTGCACTCGGTTTGGCGCGGGCCGACTTCGTGGCCGGAGACTCGGCCTTCCTGCTGGACACGGCGCGATCCGTCTCGGCCTTTTCATGCCCCAGCGCCGTGATTCCGTGGGGTGTGGAAAGCGAGTTTCTCTCGCTGCACAAGAGGGATTATCGTTTTCACACGCCCCTGCGGATTCTCGTGCCGAGACCGCACGAACGGGTATACGGTAACACTCTCATCGTGCGGGCCCTCGCTCCGCTGATTGAGGACGACAAGGTGCGGGTGACGTTTCCGGGGTTCGGCACGCTGTTCGAGCGGTTCCGGCATGAATCCCGTGCGGTGGTCGGTGATCGGCTGCACTTCTACGACGTGCTCCCGCGAGCCGGCTTCCTTGCCATGATGGCCGACCATGACATTTACCTGTCCAACGCGCGTTCGGATTCGTCCCCGGCGTCGCTGATTGAGGCCATGGCCCTCGGGCTGGTTCCGGTGGTGGCTGATGTTCCCGGTGTGCACGAGTGGCTCACGGACCAGAACGGTTTCCTGTTCGAGCCGTTTGTCGGCGACACCCTCAAGAAAACAATCCTGCACCTCATTGACACGCAGGAGGACTTCCGGGCGATGCGACGGCGCAACTTCGAGCGCGTCAAAGCGAACGCCGTGTTCGAAGATAACGTCGCCAGGACGATCAGTATCATGCGCGAACTTGCCGCGCGGAGGAAGAAATGAACAGGAAGGTGCTCCTGATCTGTTACTACTTTCCTCCGCTGGGTCTGGGCGGCGTGGGCCGGCCTCTCAATCTGTTCAAGAAACTCCCGGCGTGCGGCTGGGACTGCGACGTCCTGACGGTCAAACCGGTCGCGTATCGCGCCTACGAACCGGAACTGCTTGACGGCGTGGATACGAAAGATGTCCATCGGTCGGGTTCGCGCGACCCGCAGCGACTTTTGTACCTTGCCGGGGTGCGTCGTGTCGGTGACTCGGCGGCAGACAGGGCGCGAAAGGTCTCGGCCCGGTTTTTCCCTGACAGCAAAATCGGCTGGGTCAAACCCGCCGTAAGGCTGGGCCGGAAACTGGTCCGGCAAAACAGGTATCACGCGCTGCTGTCGACATCACCTCCCGTCTCCGCGCACCTTGTCGCCCGGCAGCTCAGAAGTGACGCGGGCCTGCCCTGGGTGGCCGACTTCCGCGACTTCTGGACGTCCTACAAAGTCGAGGACACGTTTGACGAACCTTCACTTGTCACCAGGGGCAAACAGTTGCTGGCGGCGATCGTGGACGAAGCGACTGAGATTACGACCGTCAACCAGGCAGTCAGCGAGTATCTCGGATGCGGCAGGGTGGTGACGAACGGTTATGACGCCGACCTGGCCGCGAACTGGCAGCCGCCCGCTGACGCCGATCAGTTCGTCATCGGCCTGCTGGGATCGTTCAGCGCGGAGGTGCCGGTGGCGCCGTTGTTCCGAGCGCTGTCGTGCCTGCGCGAAGTCAGTCCTTCCGAGTTTGATAAACTCCGGCTGCTTCAGGTGGGGCAGGTCGATCCCGACTGGTTTGCCGCTCAACTGAAGGAATATGCTCTGCACGAGCGATGCGACGTGAAGCTGTTGCAGGGGAGGAAGGAGACAATCCGCCTGCTGTCGGCAACTTCGCTCATGTACACCGCTACCTCGGTCGGGGAGGCGAAGATTCTTCCCTCCCGCGTGTTTGACCTGCTGGCGTCGGGCCGCCCGATCCTGGCCTGTGCTCCCGGTGACAGCGAGGTGGGGCGCCTGATCGAGGCCACGGGCAGCGGTGCGTGTTTTGACGAGTCCAGCCTTGGGCGGGCGGTGGATTTTCTCACCGAGATCATCCGGGCCAGGGAAACCGGGGGGCGTGATATCACGCCGCTTCCCGACTACGCCCGTAAGTACTCCTCGGAGGAGATGGCCGGATCGTTCGCCTCGATATTGGACAATCTGCCATGACCGCGCCTCCGGAAATCTCGGCTGTCGTGATCAGTTACAACGGCATGAAGTTCCTGCCGGACTGTCTGCGAACCCTACAGGAGGACCTGCGCGGATTTCGTCACGAGGTGATCGTCGTCGACAACGGCTCGCGTGACGGTTCGGTGGAATTCGTGCGCCGCACGTTCCCCCGGATGACCCTTATCGACAACGGGCGCAACCTCGGCTTTGCCAGGGCGGTCAATATCGGGTTACAGGCCGCAGCCGGAGATTTCCTGTACGTGCTGAACCAGGACCTGCGTTTTCCCGACGGCACGGCCGCGCGGTTACTGGCACGCCTGAAGGCTGACGACACCATCGGTCTCATCGGGCCGGCGTATCACGATTTTGACGGCCACCTGCAGTCGTCGGCCAGGTCGCTGCCGAGTTATCGCCACATGATCTATAAGACCCTTCTCCTGGACCGGCTGTTTCCCCGTCACCGCGAGTTCTCCTCCTGGAAGATGGGCTGGTTTGATCACCGGTCGGAGATGTTCGTCGATCAGCCGATGGGGTCCGTGATGCTGATCCGCCGGGAGGTGGTTGCACGGGTGGGCCTGATGGACGAGCGCTTCCCGTTGTTCATGAACGACGTTGACTACTGCCGGCGTATGAGGGACGCCGGGTACCGGCTGCTGTACTATCCCGAGGCCGTGGTGGAGCACTACGTCGGGGCTTCGACGGGAGCCCGGCCTTACCGCATGATTGTCTCCTCGCACCGGTCGCTTTATCGATACCTGGCCAAGTACGCCCGTGCGCGAGAGTATCCGTTGCTGTGGTTAAGCGGCCTGTTGCTGCTGCTGGGCCTGGTCCCGCGGCTGCTGGGACGCCTGCTCCTGCGTGCCATTAGTAGTGCGAAGCTGCCGCCCGGAAGCCGCTGGCGGGGTTTGTGACAATTGCTACTTGAATTCGGCGTCCGCGAAGTCGGCCAGGGTATCCGGCGAGCCGGTGATGAATTCGATCAACGTTGTGATATCGAGCAGATTATGCAGAGCCTGCTGAGTCAGTTTCCCGGGATGTGCGGCAACCCGGTCAAGGGCGCGGGGGTTGAGGTAGTCCGACATCGCCTCGCAGCGCCGGTTCCGCCGGGCGATGCATTGGATGATCGGTGACGCAGCCGGGTACGACCTGCCGGGCCGGCGTATATCCCTGAGACGTTGGGCCAGGGACGGGTATCGGGACACCAGCGTGATCAGCGAAAGTCTGCGTCGATATGCTGACGATGTTACGACGCCGCCTCTGGTGGCATCGGCGATGGCGGCCGCAGGCGGCGACAGCCGCGCCAGGAATGCAGCGTAAAGCCGGTGGTTCTTCTTCTGCTCCCAGGAACAGGACATGACCTGTCGGAAGAACGACTGGTCGTAAAACGGCGTCGCGTTCCACACGGCGGAGCGGTTGCGATCTTCCCCCTCGAACAGCCAGTTTACGCCGTGTTCGTAGAACATGAAGTGGATGTACTTCTGATCGGGTGATTCTTCCGGGTACGACGCGACCTGGGCTTCAACCTGTTCTAAGATTCTTTCCTGAGATATGCCTGTCAAATCCGCCACCATCGCCGGCGGCATAACGCGGAACTGGCTGGTAACGTATCTTGCCACTGCCCGAGGTGAAGTCAGGCGGCGGGGGGGACGAAGGTCGGGCAGCACCTTGTCTCCGCCGTCCCCGGAGAAAAAAGTGACGTTACGACCGAACCGTTTTTCTATGTGGTCGAGAAATCGGATGTCGGAAGCCATCGCGGAACTGACCAGGCCGCCTTTGATATTGAAAATCTGCCGTACTTCCCGGCCGGTCGGGGGCGGCAGGTTAACGAGTTCCCAGTGAAGTTTCATGCTGTCGGCCAGTTCGCGAGCGCGGACGGCATCGATGCTTGCGCTTCCCCGGCCGTCGTCGAACGTCACGGCGTTAAATCGGCTCCCGGCGGCCAGGAGCCCTGCCGCGACGGTGCGGGAGTCCAGACCTCCACTCAGTGACATGACGTTATGCCCGTCCGGGTCGGCCTGCCTTTGGCAGGCTGCGGTGAAGCTTGAAACCAGATCCTCAACTACGTCCGCGGCCCGTCGGGAGACATCGTTGCCTCTGAGGTCGAACCGGTGCAGCGTCTGCCGGTGGACGTCGCCGGTCGGCGGGTGACACCGAACAAGTGTGGCCGCCGGCAACCGACGCACGCCTTCCAGGAGCGTCCTGCCGCCCAGGGGAAACCCGAACAGCAGGTAGTGAGCCACGGCCGCTCGGTCCAGCGACAGGGCGTCCGCGTACCGCGGGAAGAACATGATTTCCCGTGACAGGCAGAACCGCGACCCGTCCTGGTATGCGTACACCGGGAGCCTGGCGAGCGTATCGTTAAGGAATGCCCAGCCGCCCGTCCGCTTCTCCCGGGCGAGGACGACAAAGGCGCCGTCGTGACGCTCCAGCCAACTCCGAATCCGGACGGCTGTGCCGGCATCGTCATCGAACATATCTCGCGCCAGCGCGAGGACGTCGGCCCGAAGATCTGCGCCGGTGCAGCCGTACACGTGTCCTTCGACGACGACGAGATAATCCGGCTCGTCCAGAATAACGACCGGGTACTCCGGATAACGGGTCAGGCTCAGCCGGACGGCCCCTGATTCGTACACCGTCTCCCGCCGGTAGCGCTCGTCGTGCAGCAACTCGTCGAGCGACCGGCTGAATTTAGCCCCGTTATGCTCACCACCCGGCGAGCACAGGAAGGTGAAACCCGGCACAACCAGTCTCCTTGACGCCAATGCGGCGCAGGCTATACGTCTCGCGCCAAGTTACCTTATCACGGCCGAGGTGTAAAGGATGGTTTGCAGTCGGATGGTGCTCCGGCAGTCCGAATGCCCGGCGGCGTTATCGAAGGAGCGACATCTTTCGCACGGCGGTGCGATCGTTCACCGCGAGGCGGTAGAGGTACACGCCGCTGGCGGCCTCGTTGCCGCTGCTTGTACGGCCGTGCCATGGCACCACGTGACGCCCTGCCGCCATTACCTCGTCCTTCAGGATCGATACGATCTGCCCGAGAACGTTGTGGACGTCCAGCCTGACATGGGCCGGCTGCTGCAGATCAAAGGCGATGGTCGTGGCGGGGTTGAACGGGTTGGGATAGTTCTGCTCCAGCGAAAAACCCTGCGGCGCGGCATCCTGATCTTCATCGGACCCGGTAATGAGCGAGCCGGCGCACGTAATCTGGCGCGTTGTCATCCCCGGTGCCACGGCGGTGAGTTTGCAGACCGTGTTGGGATCGGCCGGGCCGTCCAGGATTGTCCGGCCGCGCATGTCGGTCATCGCCGTGGCGATCAGTTCACCTTCGATGGACAGGACGATACGGCAGCCATCGACAGGTATCCCGTCGCACGTGACCGCAACGTCCATTCGCCCGGAGTCCCTTGTTACCTTTACCGCCGGTGTCACCGGAACCTGCAGGTATATCCTCAGGGAGGGGTCGCCGAAGAAATTCTGCCCGTACACGAGGTCGCGGTACATGAAGTGGGCCGCCTTGGAAGCGTACACGGCTTCGACCGCCGGGCACTCCGGGTGGGCGAAAAGTGAATCGAAAAAGGACCTGTGCAGGAGGTGACTGAGGTTGACCCACCCCCAGCGCGAATACGCCACAAACGCCACCGCTCCGGCCTGTCCGGCCGCAAGGAACGTCTGAACGAGATTGGGCCCCGTTTCCAGAAACGGCGGCTGATCCTTGTCGAATCCCCCGTTGGCGCAGGCCAGGGAGTAGTACAGCGAGCTTTTCCCGTTGGCCGCAAGACCGGTAACGTTGTCGTTGTTGAAGAGCGACTTCGGCCATTCGTTATAGTTCGAAGTCCTGACGCAAAAGGCATCGTTGCCCCCGTGGGCGATGACGTTCACTATGCCGTACCCCTCGGAGAGGACGCTCTCAAGATCGTGCGCCGGCGGGTTGGTGGGGTTGGCATCGTCACCGCTAAGCCGCTCCACGCCGCTGATGGTATCGATCAAAAAGCAGTCCGGGAACGCCTCCGCGATCAGGCCGTGCTGCCCCGCCTGGCCGTAGTCGCGCATCTGGTCGGACGAGAAGAAGAAGGCGCGGGCCAGGTAGTCCCGGTCCCCCTCCCCGGGAGACATCTCGTACGCGATCAGCTTGCGCGTGTAGTTTTCGATTTCTTCCGGAGTGTTGAACGGCAGCCGTCCGACCAGCAGTTCGGGGAAAAGGTCCGGCCGGTCATGCAACGGTTCGCCCCAGACACCGTCGTTGTCGGCGTCCCACTCGCCGGTGAGATCCGCGAAGTACAGGTCACAAATCTGAAGATAATGCAGCGACGGTGTGCCGTACGTGTTGAACGCATAGGCGTACCTGATGGGCAGAACGGTCTCGTCTCCCCCAAGAAGCACGTAACGGCCGCCTGACTCATGGAATGCCTGCAAGTACGCCCGCAGTCGCTCGGCGTCGTCCCTGCCGTCACAGGTCGCCAGCACGTCCTCGATAAGCGTGAGTTGCGTTTCGTATCCCGTCTCGGTTCGATAGCGGGCGAGCGGTCGAAAGGCATCGGCCAGCGCCCCGGACGTAACGATGACATAACCGGGGACGGTCGTGTCACTCAGGGCGGCGGACCGCGATGACCGCGAGATCGTTGACGCCGCGACGTTCCTGCGGTCAAGGAGCGCGTCGGGTTCAACGAGACGGGAGCCGACGTACAGAAACAGCGACTCGCAGAAGGTGGCGTTGCCGCAACTGTCGACGGTTACCGGAAACACGAGAAGGTCCGCGTACCGCCTGCCGTCGACCTCCAGTTCTCCAAGCGCAGCCACGTGAGCGGTGCCCGTTACGGAACCGGCCTCCGACAGCCAGCCGGGCGCGACAACGGGTTCGGCTTCGGACGTCGGCACGTCCGGCGCAAGTACGTCCGGTCCAAACTCAGCAATCCTCTTGGCCGGGCCGGAGAATGCCCTTACGCCGACCACCGTTTCCCTCCCGTAGAGTTCTACCAGGCAACTCTTGGCGGGAAGCGAGAGCGTTCCAACCACCGGCACGACGCTGAAATCGTCGTACCGCACTTCGACGACACTCTCCCTGACACTGAGGTCTGATGCCGCGAAGGAGATGGTAGGTCTCTCTGCCGACTGCGCGTAAGCAGCGAGGACTAAGGCAAGCACGGGACTCCAGTGGCAGGCTTTCATCGGTCGTTCCTCGTTTCACGTTGAACCCGATAGAGAACGTGCAAGCCTGCTGCCCCCAAAAGCGGGGGGCTTGACCTGAAATTGACAGAACTACAACCGTATGTCCGGCAGCCAATTACGGAGACAAGGCTGGTCGATCAGGAAAATTGTTCCATCTGATTGTCGGCGGAGGCAGTGGGATTAAGACAATATATGGTGGGACATTACCGGTTCTTGGAGCGAGTTTCAGCAAAGACTGCTTTGCCTCACGTCTTGCCAATCCACAACGGCTTACAGGATTGGCGATATTTCTCTTCTGTTACCCATTGGAGTGTCTTCAGTTAAGAGGCGAAAGAACTTTAAAAAACCGCTTGACACCGAGTGGTGAATTTGTGAGTTTATAGACGATTTTTGGGTGAGAGTGGTAGAGAATGGGGAGCAACGTTTGACCGGACTCTATGGCAAATTTCAAACGACCCTTGATAACAAAGGGCGGTTCGCAATTCCGGCCAAGCTTCGAGCCGCAACCGGGCCCGACGGCACGCGGCTCTTGGAAGGGGAACTGGTTCTCACCAAAGGACTGGAGGGATGTCTGAGTATTTATCCGGCGGTCGAGTGGGAAGAAATACAAAGACGTTTTTCCTCTCTCAATTTCACCCAGAAAGACTTCCGTTTTTTCAGTCGCCGGTTCTATTCTGCTGCAGGTGTTGTCACGCCCGATCGTAACGGACGAATACTGATCCCCTCGCATCTGGTCACGGAAGCCAGGCTCAAGCGCGAGCTACTGGTTATCGGGGTCAATCGCTGGGTCGAGATATGGGACCCGGATCGCTTCGCGTACTACCTGGAGCAATTCGCCGGAAGTTACGAGGAAGTAGCTGAGCGGTTGTACACCGGCCATGACCAGCGGTCGGAGTAACGTTGGCCACCTGCCGGTCATGGCGGCAGAGGTGGCCGGGCTTCTGGTCACTGATCGTGACGGTGCCTATCTGGACCTGACGACTGGCGGTGGAGGACATCTCAAGTCGCTGGCAACACGACTGGGAAGCCGGGGACGGCTGTTCGGTATTGATCGCGACCAGGAGGCGGTCGACCGGGCTACCCTGGCCCTCAAAGAGACAACACATGTTCGGATGATAATTCGGGCGGCCTTCGCCGATCTTGCGGCGGTGGCCGGTCGGATCGGGGAAGAGTCGTTTAGCGGTATCCTGCTGGATCTGGGAATATCCTCTTACCAGTTGGAGGATCCCGGGCGTGGTTTTTCGTTCAGACATGACGGTCCGCTCGACATGCGATTCGACACTTCGTGCGGGCGTCCAGCTTCGGCCCTGATTGCCTCGTTCGATCAGAAGCAGCTAACGCGACTCATCCGTCAGTACGGGGAGGAGAAGCAGGCGGCACGGATCGCCACGGCAATTGTCAGGGAGAGACAGAAGCAGATGATTGGCACCACCCTGCAGCTGGCCGACATCGTCCTCAACAGCGTCCGGCCTCCGCACCAGACCAAGAGCCTGGCGCGCGTGTTTCAGGCGTTCAGGATCGCCGTCAACGATGAGCTCGACCAACTGGCCCGCGTCCTGCCCCTGGTCCTGGGGTTTCTTGTCCCGGGCGGGCGGCTGGCCGTCATTTCCTACCATTCGCTTGAAGACCGCCTGGTAAAACGTTTTCTCCAGGCCGAGACGAAGGGCCGTTGTACGTGCCCGCCGGGGATCCCCCTCTGCGTGTGCGGAGCCCGTCCGACCATGAAGACGGTGACGCGCCGCGCCTGCGCTCCCCGTCCGGACGAGATTGCACAAAATCCGCGGGCCCGTTCGGCGCGTCTGCGCGTGGGGGAGAAGTTGTAAACGATGGCTCGCTCGGTTCGAAAGTTCAAGGAGACCGTTCAGATACGCTCGGCGTTTTTCCAGCGCCTGCGCTGCCACAAGTATATTCCCATCGGTGCCATTGCCTTCGGCCTGCTTGCAGCCGCCTGTGTTCACGTCTGGCAGCGCGTGATGGTGATTGAGCTGGCCAAGGACGTTGCCGCGTTGCGCGCGGAAAACCGGTCCCTGGTCGACGACGTGAAGAAAACCAGCTCGGATATCGCGGCCCTCTCCATGGCCTCGCGAGTTGAGCGGTACGCCCGCGACACCCTCGGGCTGCAACCGGTGACGGCCGATCGCCTCTTTACGCTGATCAAGAAGTCAGAAAGGGAAATCCCCCCCGACGAACTGACGGCCATGTTCTCGTCAATCAAGCGCGTGGCAGACTACCTTCCGATTGTCACGGAAGCCCAGGCATCAGGCCGGGAACTCCGTCCCATCAGGTTTGACACCGTTGCCAGGGAAGGATCAGCCAGGTGAAGCGGACGCGTATGGAGAACAGACGCCTGGGTGTCCTCGTTTGCCTGGTGGCCGTGTTCTTCCTGACGGCGATGGCGCGACTCGTACAGCTACAGGTGGTCAAGCACGACCAGTGTCGTGAGATCGTCGACAGCCAGTCGCGCGGCAAAGTTGTCATTCCGGCGGCACGCGGCATGATTTACGATCGCTACGGCCGCGTGGTGGCAAGAGACGTCGCCGGTTCGGCGCTGTACGCCTACCCCCACGACGCGGGCGAGCTGCAACGGGTGTCTTCCTTTCTTGATCGTTACTACCACCTGAAGCCCGGCTCGGCCATCCGGAAGTTCGGGCTGTCAGTGTGCAAATTTCGCTACATCACGCGCCGCCTGAGTGACGAGGAGGCCGAGAGGATCGCGCAGGCCGCCCCCCGCGGACTGTACCTCCGTGAACAGAGCCGAAGAGAGTATCCGTTCGGCGTGGTCGGCAAACAGGTCCTGGGATTCACTGACATCGACAACAAAGGGCAGTCCGGTTTTGAGTGGGCCTCTGATTCCGTTCTGGCCGGTCAGACCGGCCTGGCCGACATTCTCCGCGACGGCCTGCGCAACACCATCCGTGTCCGGGAATCGGCCCTCGTCAAGCCGGTGCGAGGGACTTCGGTGGTGCTCACCGCAGACTGGCGGCTCCAGGGCATTGTCGAAGGAGAGTTGCAGGCGGCGGTGGATGAGTATCAAGCCCGCTCAGGGGTAGCCGTTTTCCTCGATTGCCGCAACGGTGACGTCCTGGCGATGGCTCACTATGACCCGACGGAAAGTGATCGTCTGCATCCGACCAAGTGCCGGGCCGTGACCGATCAGTTTGAACCCGGCTCGGTCCTGAAGGCCTTCACCGCGGCCGGGCTCCTTGATGCCGGTGTGGTCAAGCTGGATGATTCAATTTTCTGCGAGGAAGGACGCTGGAAAATCGGCCGCCGGATGCTTCATGATGACAAGGAGCACAGCTGGCTGACTTTTCGCGAGGTGTTCGAGCTTTCCAGTAACATCGGCGTCGCCAAATGTGCCATTCAGCTCGGCGGGCCGGAGTTGATCGAGACGTTTCGCCGGTTCGGCCTGGGGGAGAAGCCGGGATGCGGATTGCCGGGAGAAACGGGAGGCGTCCTTCGCACCATGCGGTGGTCCGAATACAACGTCGCCTCTCTCGCCATGGGGCACTCGGTGGCCGCCAGCCCGCTGCAAGTGGCGGCCGGCTTTGCCGCTATTGCCAACGGCGGCGATCTTGTTCGCCCCCGACTCGTGCTTGGCACCGTGGACGAGAAAGGATACGTGCGTCCGACGGAAGAGCCGGAGAGTTTCGGGCGGGCTTTCAACCGGTCGACCAGTGACTCACTGCGGGTTCTTCTGCGCGGCGTGGTGGAACGTGGCACGGCGATGCCGGCGCACTCGTCAAGCGTGTCCATTGCCGGCAAGACCGGCACCGCTGAAATCCCTGATCCGGAGCACGGGCGGTACTTCAAGAACCGGTTCATGGCGTCCTTCGCCGGATTCTTCCCGTACGAGTCGCCGGTTATCGCAGGCATCGTGGTGCTTGAAGACCCCAGGCCGATCACGTACGGCGGTTACACGGCCGGGCCGGCCTTTCGCCGCATTGCCGAGCGCTACACGGTGAGCAACCCGGACCTGTTTGCAGTTCCCGAACAAACACTGGTTGCCGACGCCAGGCGGCTCGACAGGACCGTCGAGACGCCGGATTTCGTCGGGCGTGACGTCGTCCTGGCCAGACAGATGGCCGGCCAGCGGGGGATTATGCTGCGCACATCCGTCGATGAGGGGACGGTGGAGTGGCAGTATCCCCCGCCGGACCGGCTGGTCTTTGCCGGAGACGAAGTGGTGGTCGCCGTCCGGCCACACGACCCGGACCGGAGGGTCATGGCCGACCTTCGCGGCATGACCGTACGGCAGGTGGCGGCCCTTCTCCACCATCAAGGTATAAAGTTTGTCATAGAGGGAAACGGCCGGGTAGTTCGGCAGTCCGTCCGGCAGGGCCATGTCCTGTCGGCGGCGACGGTCTGTCGGCTAGACTGCCGGCCGGGGTAAGGAGCTTGCTATCACTCTCGGAGAACTCATACGGGGATTCGACGAGGCCGTGCTGCACGGCGACGGTGCAGTGGAAATCGCCCGGGTGGAATACGATTCCCGGATGATCGGCCCGGACTCCCTGTTCTTTGCCGTAAGAGGATATCGCCGGGACGGCCACGATTTCCTGAAGCAGGCTTACGACAACGGTGCCGTTGCGGCCATGGGCGAACGCGACAACGGTGACCCTATCCCCACGTACGTCCACGTCCCCGACATTCGCAAGGCCATGGCGGACGTTTCGGCCCGGTTTTACGGCAGCCCGGGGCAGAAGCTCAAGGCGTACGCCGTTACCGGGACCAACGGCAAGACGACCACCTGCATGATGCTGCGGGAGATTCTCGCGTTATCCAACGGCTGCACCGGCCTGGTGACATCGCAGGTCTACGATACGGGGAAGGAAAAGTTCACGGCGGAGCGAACGACGCCGGAGTCGCTCGACCTCCAGCGCCTGCTGTACCTCATGAAGAAAAACCAGTGCGTCAACGTCGTGATAGAAGCTTCGTCGCACGCGCTCGTAATGCACCGCCTGGACAACGTCAATTTCCGCGTGGCCGTATATACGAATCTTACCCGCGACCACTTGGACTTTCACAAGACCATGGAGGAGTACCTCAAGGCCAAGGCGTCGCTCCTGGACAAGCTGGACGGCCGTCTCGGGCACGCCGTGATAAACCTCGACGTCCCGGAGTTCAAACCGTTGTTCGGACGGGCGGTGGCATCTTTTCTCAGCTACTCACTGGATAACCGCCAGGCCGACGTCCGCTGCGGGGAGCACGCGTTCAGGGCGGACGGCACGATCTTCGATCTTGTCACGCCGATGGGAAACCGAACCGTCCGCATTAAACTGCCCGGCCGGTTCAACCTCATGAACGCCCTGGCCGCCGCCGCCGGCGGGCTGGCCAGCGGTGCCGATCTCGACAGTGTCGTTGCCGGCCTTGAAAGAACGATGCCGGTGCCGGGCCGGCTGAACTCGATCGACGTCGGACAGCCGTTCGCCGTGTACGTCGATTACGCCCATACCCCGGATGCGATTGAACGCCTGTGCGAGGCGGTTCGTGAACTCAGCCGGGGGCGCCTGCTGCTGCTGTTCGGCTGCGGGGGCGATCGCGACCGAGGCAAGCGGCCCATGATGGGCCGGGCCGCGGCCAGGTGCGCCGACTATATCGTAGTTACGTCCGACAACCCGCGCGGCGAGGATGCCCGGGCCATAATCGGCGACATCAAGCCGGGGCTGAAGGGCGCGGAATACGAGATCCACGTCGATCGCAGGGAAGGAATCGCCGCTATAGTGCGCAAGGCCGGGCCCGGGGACGCCGTGGTGCTGGCCGGCAAGGGAGCGGAAACCTACCAGGAGATCAAGGGGGCCCGACACCCCTTTGACGAGGTAGCCGAGGTGAAGGCGGCCGTTGCGTCGCTGACTCTCGACGAAAAGACAACGGACGAGGGCAAGTGATCACACTGAGTTTCGACAAGCTTATGCGCGTGACCGGTGGGGCGCTCAACGAGGCGTCTCACGGTGATCAAACGTTCCGCGGGGTCTCCATTGACAGCCGCACGCTGAGTCCGGGGGAATTGTTTGTGGCCTTGCCCGGAGAGCGTAACGACGGTCACAATTACATAGACCAGGCTATCGAGCGCGGCGCCGCCGGCGCCCTGCTGCAGTCCGAGGCCGTCCGGTCATCACCGGCCCGGTATCGCTTTCCTGTCGTGGCCGTGGCGGACAGTCATCAGGCCCTGATCGAACTGGCTCAACATTACCGGGAACGCGTCGGCGCCAGGCGGGTCGGTATTACCGGCTCCAACGGTAAGACGACGACCAAGGAAGTTGCCTTCCGCCTGCTCCAGGCAGTCCAGGACGGAGTGTTTCGGTCACCGGGCAACTACAACAACCTTTACGGCATGCCGCTGGCGTTGCTGGCCATGCCGCAGGAGACGAAGATTGCCCTGCTCGAAATGGGCATTTCCTCACCGGGCGAGATGACTCGCCTGGCGGAGATTGTACGGCCCGACGTCATGCTTATCACCAACGTCGGCCCGTCTCATCTTGAATTTCTCGATTCGGTCGAGGGCGTGGCCCGGGCCAAACTCGAAGTAGTACCGACCATGTCGGCCGACCAGCCAGTGATTATCAACGCCGACGACGACGTTCTCGTGCGGGAAACGGTCAGGTTGCGCAAGGACTACGTATCCTTCGGCATCAGGAAACCGGCCACGTTCACGCCGACGGCGGTAAAGCGTGATGCCTCCGGCGTGACGGTAGTGCGTATCGGCAAGGCCACCTTCCGGCTTCCACTCTTCGGACAGTACCAGGTCTACAACCTGCTGGCGGCGTACGCCGTTGTGCATACGCTCGGCGGTCGCCTTGACGGCGTCGATACGGCGGCACTCAGCTTTGAGTCCGTGCCCCTGCGCGGTGAGACGGTGACCAGTCACGGTGTCACGTTTATCGTCGACTGTTACAACGCCAACCCGGACTCCGTCAAGTCCGCCCTGGCGTCGTTTGCCGAGTGCAACGATCACGGCCGCCGGCTCATAATCCTGGGGGATATGCTCGAACTCGGCTCGAGCAGCGAGCGGTACCACAGGGAAATAGGACGAGCCCTGGCTGAACTGACGTTCGATTACGCGGCCCTGGTCGGCCCTATGACGCGGCACACGGTGGACGAAGCGGTCAGCGTCGGTGTGGCTCCGAACGTATTGGAGCACTTCGAGAGCGCCGACCTGTGCGCCGAAAGGATGAAAGCCAAACTTCGCGACGGTGACCTGGTCTACGTCAAGGGCTCGCGGGGAATCGGCCTGGAAGTGATCGTCCGGCAGTGGACCGGGCGGGAGGAGGAGGCCTGATGCTGTATCATCTGCTGTATCCCCTTACCCAGTACCTCTCGGGGTTGAACCTGTTCAGGTACATCACGTTCCGGACGACCGGCGCCACCGTCACAGCCATCTTCATTTGTCTCGTTCTGGGGCCGTTCTTCATCCGCCTGCTGCGAAAGTACCAGGTGGCGGAGAAAATTCGCCCGGACGGGCCGGCCAGCCACAAAAAGAAGGAAGGCACACCGACTATGGGCGGCCTGATCATTCTGGCCGGGATAGTCATCCCCACGCTGCTTTGGGCCGACCTGACGAATTACTATGTCCTGATGGTTCTTCTGGTGACCGTCTGGCTGGGCGCCATCGGCTTTATGGACGATTATCTCAAGGCCATCCGACGCCAGTCCAGGGGGCTGGTGGCGAGGAAGAAGATGATCGGCCAGGTGCTCCTGGGGGCCGTCTTCGGCCTCCTTCTGACCTACGTTGCTCCCGGCGGCCTGTACGACGGCACGACCGGTATTCCGTTTTTCAAGAACTACGTGCTGAACCTCGGCGTCGTGTACGTGCCGTTCATCATTATCGTCATCACCGGGGCCTCGAATGCCGTGAATCTCACGGACGGTCTTGACGGTCTCGCTATCGGTCTGTGCGCGCTCTGCTTTGTCGCCTTCGGCGGCATGGTCTACGTAAGCGGCCGTTTGGATTACTCGAGCTACCTGCAGATCGAGTACTTCCCGGGCACCGGCGAGCTCGCGGTTTTCTGCGGCGCGGCGGTCGGTTCCGCCCTCGGGTTTCTCTGGTTCAATTCACATCCGGCGGAGGTCTTCATGGGGGACACGGGATCTCTTGCCCTCGGCGGGGCGCTCGGCGCCATCGCCATCCTTATCAAGAAAGAACTGCTGCTGGTCATCGTCGGGGGCGTGTTCGTCATGACCGCCCTGTCGGTGATCATTCAGGTATTGTCATACAGGTATCGAGGCGGGAAACGCGTTTTCAAGATGGCTCCGCTTCACCACCACTTCGAGTTGCTCGGGTGGGCGGAGCCTAAGGTAGTTGTGCGATTCTGGATCATTGGAGCGCTGTGCGTTCTTCTGACTCTGGCGACGCTGAAGGTAAGATGACGGCGGAAGAGAGAATAAACGGTCGCAAGATCGGTGTTGTCGGGATGGCTCGTTCCGGCATGGCCGTGGCACGACTGGCGCTCAAGCACGGCGCCTCTGTCTTCGTGTCAGATGCCGCGCCGCCGGCCGGGCTGACCGGTCAGACCGATGAACTGTCGCGGGCGGGAATCGAATTCGAGACCGGCGGGCACACCGAGCGGCTGCTCAGCCGCGATTACCTCGTGTTGTCGCCCGGCGTGCCGCTGACCGTGGAAATTCTGCGGGCCGCCGCCGAGAGGGGTATCCCGTTTTTCTCGGAACTGGAATTTGCCTCCTGGCTTTACCGGGGAAGCATCATCGGCGTCACCGGCTCCAACGGCAAAACGACCACCGCCTCTTTACTCGGCGAAATCCTCGCCGCCGACGGGCGAGACGTGCGCGTATGCGGCAATATCGGCCTGCCCTTTGCCGAGGTGGTGGAAGCACTGACCGAATCGTCAGTGGCCGTGGTGGAGGTCTCGACGTTCCAGCTTGAGACCATCGCCGACTTCCACCCGCACGTCGCCGTCATCCTTAACCTGACTCCGGATCATCTCGACCGGCACGGTACTTTCGAAACCTACAAACGGATCAAGTACCGCATAACTGAGAACCAGACCGCGGACGACTATTTCGTCCTTAACCGGGACGATGCCGAATCCATGGCCGATGACCCGCCGTCGCGCGCGTCCCGCCTGTATTTCAGCACCGGCCGGCGTGACGGTGTGGCCGCCTTCGTTGATAACGGCACTTTGTACGTGCAGGTATCGGATGCTCCGGCCGCTGTCGTTCGGTGCGACGAGATTCGCATTCCCGGTCCGCACAACCTGCAGAACGCCGCCGCTGCGGCCGTCGTGGCGACGCTGTGCGAGGTCGAGGCCGCCACCATCGGGGACGTACTGCGGTCGTTCCCCGGTGTGGAACACCGCCTGGAGGCGGTCGGAACGGTGGCCGGCGTGGCGTTCGTCAACGATTCCAAGGCCACCAACGTCGACTCGGTCTGTTATGCCCTGAAGTCCCTGCCGGGACCCGTCCATCTGATATGCGGCGGGCGGCACAAGGGCGCCGGTTATGATCCGATCATTGCGGCCGGGCAAAACAGAATCAAGGGGTTGGTTCTCATCGGCGAGGCGCGTGACATGATATTTGAGGCCCTGGGCAGATCGTTCCCCGCCCGGTTCGCCGATTCCCTCGAGGAAGCCGTCCGGAAAGCGTTTGAAGATGCCGTGCCGGGCGAGACAGTGGTCCTGTCGCCGGGCTGTGCCAGTTTTGACATGTTCGACGATTTCGAACACCGCGGCCGTGTCTTTAAGACCGCCGTGCAGGCGTTGAAAAACAATCGAAACAGCAATGAAAAAGTCTCGCGCTGAAAACCGCTACGACGAGGGGTTGCTCCTCGGCTACCTGGTCACACTGGTCGCCGGGCTGATCATGGTCTACTCGACTTCATCGATCATCGCTGAGAGCCGTTTCGGTTCGCACCTGTATTTTCTCAAGCATCAGATGATCTGGACCGTGCTGTCACTTTTGACGGTGTTCGTTATCTACCGGCTGGACCTGAAACGGCTGGCCGTGTACTCGGTGCCCGCGCTTATGCTGACTTTCGTCCTGCTTATGCTTGTGTTTGTCATGCCCGCGCGAAACGGTTCTCACCGGTGGTTGACCATGGGGCCGCTGACCCTGCAGCCCTCGGAATTGTTCAAGTTTCTGGTTGTGGCTTACCTGGCTTTTTCGCTGTCCAATCCAAAACGGAATCTCGGCGACCCGAAGCAACTGGCATTTCCATACGTGCCGATAATCGGCCTGGGCCTGGCCCTGATCCTGGCTGAACCCGATCTTGGCACCTGCGTGGTGCTGTGCCTGACGGCCCTGGGGATGTTCTTCCTGGCCGGGGCGCGTCTGAGGCATCTGTATGCGGCGCTCGTTCCCCCGGCGCTGATCGCGTCGTTCTTTGTGTTTGTCCTTGGATACAAGAAGGCCCGCATCCTCGATTACGTTGCGTCCGTTATCGATCCCATTCAGGGCGGCTACCACGTCAGGCAGGCGGCCCTGACGCTCGGCTGCGGCGGCCTGCTCGGCACCGGCCTTGGAGAAGGCCGTCAGAAGCTCTTCTACCTGCCGTATCCCCATACCGATTTCGTCTTCGCGGCCACTGGTGAGGAGATCGGCCTGCTCGGGCTGTTGCTCGTCATGGGTCTGCTCTCGTTCCTGTTGTGGCGGGGGTGGAAAATCGCCGCGGCGCAGCCGGACCGGTTCGGTTTCCTGCTCGGAGCCGGCATGACCTGGTCGCTCTTTGTCAACATCGCGATCAACATCGCCGTCGTGACTTCCCTGCTTCCCGTCACGGGGCTGGCCCTGCCGTTCTTCTCCTACGGCGGATCTTCACTTCTGATGTCGAGCGCGGCGGTGGGCGTCCTGCTGAATCTTTCGCGGAGGGTGGCGCGATGACCGGCGCGGCGAGATCGGCACGTCTTCTGTTCGCCGGCGGTGGTACGGGTGGACACCTGTTCCCGGCCATCGCCATCGCGGACCGTGTCACTGAGCTGCTCGGTGCCGGACGGAGCATAGACATTCGCCTGGTCGGGACGAAACGGGGCCTGGAGTACCGGATCAGGGAATCACTGGGGTATCCGTTGGACGTGATCAGCGTGCGAGGACTGGCACGTTCACTCACCATTAAGAACCTGCTGGTGCCGTTCGTGCTGCTGGGGGCGATGATCAAGGCACGCTCGTTGCTCAACCGTTTCCGGCCCCACGTCGTCGTCGGCACGGGCGGCTATGTATCGCTGCCGGTTCTCAGGATGGCGGCGGCCGCGAAAATCGCCACCGTCCTGCAGGAGCAGAATTCCTATCCCGGCATTTCCAGCCGCAAGATTGCGCCTCACGCGGCGCGCGTCTATCTCGGGTTCGAGGGCGCGCGGCGGCACCTGCGTACGCGGGGACGGGTGATGGTGACCGGTAATCCCGTGCGCCGTTCGATCACGAGCGGCAATCGACAAGAGGCTGTCGGAGTTTTCGGACTGGATCCGCGGAAGAAAACGATCCTGGTTCTGGGCGGCTCCCAGGGAGCACGTGACCTGAACGCGGCGATTTTGAAAGGCCTGAAGGCGGCTTCACTGCCCGAGGGTTACCAACTGTTGTGGCAGACGGGGAAGAGGGGTTACAAGGACGTGATCGCGCAAGCGGGTGAAAAGGTAGAACCTCACTCCCTCTTCCCTTTTGAAGAGCGCATGGACCTGGTTTACGCGGCGACCGATCTGGCCATTGCGCGCGCCGGAGCGCTCACGCTGGCCGAACTGCAGGCCTGCCATATCCCTGCCATTCTGATTCCTTACCCGTTTGCGGCCGGCGACCATCAGATCAAGAACGCCCGCGAGGTTGCCGACAGCGGCTTTGCCGAGATTATCGAGCAGGCGGAACTCGACCGCTGCGATCTGCTCGAACGGGCTGTCACCGTCTGTCGATCCGGTCGGGCGGACCGGATGCGGGAGAGTATCATCAGGGCGACTACCGATAGAAAACCGGCGGTGGACATTATCGCCGAGGATTTGATCGACTTGCTGGAACAGCAACAGGCATGGGAGGGCGGCGTTGACTCGTGAGCTATCGGCGGATGTCAAAACCAGAGGATTTGTACGCGGCATGGTGATGTTCGGACGATTCAAGAAATTGCATTTCGTCGGTATCGGCGGAGCCGGTATGTCCGGCATTGCGGAGATTCTCCAGAACCTGGGCTACCATGTCACCGGTTCCGACAGCACGCTCAGCGAAGTCACCGAGTATCTCGGCTCGCTCGGCATCCGGGTTTTCGACGAGCATCGAGCCTCCAACCTCGAGGATATCGACGTCGTGGTCATCTCGTCGGCCATAGGGGAGAACAACCCGGAAGTGGTCGAAGCGCGGCGCCTGGGAGTTCCCGTCATCAAACGTGCCGAGATGCTGGGCGAACTCATGCGGCTCAAGTTCTCGATCGGCGTGGCCGGAACCCACGGCAAGACCACCACGACGTCGATGGTCGGCATGATACTCCGTCGGGCCAACCTCAATCCCACGCTGATCGTGGGCGGCATCGTGTCTGAGCTTGGCACCGGCGCCTCGCTCGGCGAAGGGGACTACCTGGTCGCGGAAGCGGACGAGTACGACCGTTCGATCCTGGCCACCTTTCCGACCATGGCCGTGGTGCTCAATATCGAACCGGACCACCTGGACTGTTATGACGGTATCGATGATCTGAAAGAAGCGTTTCTCACGTATATCAACCGCGTTCCGTTTTACGGTTCCGCCATCATATCGGCCGATGACGGCAACATCGCGGAACTCCGGCCGCGGATCACCCGGCCCTATGCCACTTTCGGCTTCTCGACCGAGGCCGACTACCGGGCGCTCGATATCCGCGCCGAATCCGGGCGCACGATCTTTTCCGTTTATCGTCGCGGTGACCTTCTCGGCGAGATCATTGTTCGCGTGCCCGGCCGCCACAACGTGGCCAATGCGCTGGCGGCCATTGCCGCCGCCACCGAACTGGAGGTTCCGTTTGAAACCATCGCCGATGCCCTCCGATCCTTCAGCGGAGTGGAACGCCGCTTTGAAGTTGTCGGCCGGGTGGATGATATCACCGTCATTGATGACTACGCGCATCACCCCTCTGAAATCAGGGCGACCCTGAGCACGGCGCGCGAGAACTACACCGGCCGCCTGGTCGCCGTCTTCCAGCCGCATCTCTACTCACGCACGCGCGATTTCCTCGAAGAGTTTGCGGAAGTCCTGGCCGCGGCCGACAAGTGCATCCTGACGGATATCTACCCGGCCAGGGAGGAACCGATCCCCGGTATCACCTCGGATCGTATCAGGCAGGCGGCGCAGGCCGCGGGCGGCGGTGATTTCACGTACGTCGGGGTTAAAGAGAATGCCGTAGACGAGATCGAACGAATTGCCCGTCCGGGCGACGTCATCCTTATCATCGGCGCCGGTTCGATAACGCATATTCGCGGCATGGTGCTCGAACGGCTGGGAGGTAAGTTCAAATGACCGTGAACCGCAGACGCATCGTGCTGGCGGTGCTGGCCGTGGCGCTCACCGCCGCAGCCGTGACCATCAACGTCACTGACGTGTGCCACCTGGAGGCGGTGACGCTCAACGGCGAGCCGGTTGAGAACTGGCAGGACGAGTACGGCCTGTCCGAGGATAGAATGATCCTGCGGCAGCCCGTGGACAAGCTCGTGACCGCCCTGCTTGACCAAGAGGGCGTATTCAAAGTCGACGTCGACTACCAGTTGATGCACGCCATCGATGTGCGCACCAACAACTTTACGCCCGCCTGTTTCGTGGTGGACGAAAAGAGCGGCCGGCTGAAGGGATTGAACGCGACGGCCCGCGTGGTTCTTCTCGGTCCCTCGGTGGCCGACTGGGAACACCCGGTGCTGACCAACGTGACGGCCGACCGCCTGTACGACTACTGCGACGACCCGCGGGTGAGGATTATTGTGCCGCAACTGATCGAGCTGCGCGGGGACAACGTGGATCTTTACCGCTTGATAAGCGAAGTCGATTTCGGTCGCACGGACTGCCTGATCGTCACCGTCGCCGGGCTGCCGTACCGGCTGAAAGTCGACGCCGCGCAGTTTGAAAGTCAGATTAATGAATATGTGACGTTCCTCGAGCAATTCGATGCGGACCTGAAGGCCGCTGACGCCCTGGACCTGCGCCTGGACAACATGATCATCAAGGAAGGTGGAGCGCAGTAGCATGGCCGGGAATCGGATGGTGGCAGCGCTCGATATCGGCACCAGCAAGGTGCTCGCACTGATCGGCGAGATGGATGACCAGGGTGGCATGTACATAATCGGTCACGGCCGGGCGCCGTCTGACGGGCTGCGACGCGGTATGGTCGTCGACATGGACAAAACGGTGAAATCAATCCGCAAGGCCATCGACGACGCCGAGCTTGTCTCGGGGACGGAAATCGATCGCGTCACCGTGGGCATAGCCGGAGAACACGTCAGGTCTATTAACAGCCATGGGGTCGTGGCCGTCAGCCGCACCGACAACGAAATCACCGCCGCCGACGTCCGGAAAGCTATCGAAGCCTCGCGCGCGGTGGCGATACCGGTGGACCGCGAGATAATCCACGTCATACCCCAGGGTTATTCGGTGGACGATCAGTCCGGCATCAAGGACCCCGTGGGCATGTCGGGGGTCCGGCTCGAGGTCGAGACGCACATCGTGACGGCGTTGGTGACCTCGGCCAGGAATATCTTTCGTGCCCTGGAGCGGTGCCGCCTGGGCGTGGACCACATGGTTCTCGAGTCTCTTGCGTTGTCCCACGTGCTGCTGGCCGAGGACGACACGGAAGCCGGGTGCCTAGTTGTCGATATCGGCGGGGACATCACCAATGCCTCGGTGTTTTACGACGGAGCCATACGCCACACCGGGGTTATCGGGCTGGGTGGCCGAAACGTCACAAACGACATTGCCATCGGCCTGCGCACGCCGGTGGGACAGGCGGAGCGGTTGAAACTCGGTCACGGCGCGGCCCTGGCTTCGTCCGTGGACCCGTCAGAGATGATCGAAGTGCCCGGGGTCGCCGGGCGCCCGGCCCGCGAAATCTCACGCCATGTCCTGGCGTCCATTATCGAACCACGCGTCGAGGAGATATTCTCGCTGGTCAGCAAGGAACTCCGGAAGCTTCACCGGCTCGACACCTTCACCGCCGGTATGCTTCTGACCGGCGGCGGTTCGCTGCTGCCGGGCACGCTGGAGCTGGCGGAACAGATTTTTGACATGCCCGTGCGGGCGGCTCAACTGCGGGGTATCGAGCATACCCCGGAGGAACTGGACAGCGCCCCGTTTGCTACCGCGCACGGGCTGCTGGTCTACGGGTTTGCCTACGAACCGGTCGGCGCCAAGACGGGGGCGCTGGGCGGGTTGTTCAGAAGGATTGAGCAATGGATAACAAAGAAATTGTAGTCAACACATAGACGTCCAAGGAGGAACTGAGGATGTCAAGCGCGAAGCATCAGTTTGATTTTGCTTCCGGCTACTCAAACCACGCAAAGATCAAGGTGGTGGGTGTCGGAGGCGGTGGCGGCAACGCCATCAACCGTATGATCGCGGCGGAATTGCAGGGTGTCGATTTCGTCGCCATCAATACGGATGCCCAGGTGCTCGACCAGAACTGCGCAGAAAAGCGGGTTCAGATCGGCGGGCAGATTACCGGCGGCCTCGGCGCCGGCGCCAACCCCGAGACCGGTCGCCGCGCCATGGAGGAAAGCCGTGAGGAGGTCAGCGAGATCATGGGCAATCCCAATCTCGTCTTCATCACTGCCGGCATGGGCGGTGGCACCGGCACCGGCGCCGCGCCGATCGTGGCCGAGATTGCCAAGGAGGCCGGAGCCCTGACGGTGGCAGTTGTGACCAAACCGTTCCGCTTCGAAGGGCGGAAACGCAAGGAACGCGCCGAGCAGGGACTGGCCGACCTGAAGGCGAAGGTGGACACGCTCATAACGATTCCCAACGAAAGACTGTTGGAAATCGTGGACAGGAAAACCACCCTCAGCGAGGCCTTTTCCACCGCCGACGAGGTGCTGCACCAGGCCACCAAGGGCATCTCCGATCTGATCACGATACCCGGGCTTATCAACTGCGATTTTGCCGACGTGCGGACCGTCATGCTCGAGATGGGCGACGCGCTCATGGGTACCGGCTGTGGCAAAGGGGAAGAAAAGGCGATCGATGCCGCGCGCGGAGCCATATCGTCACCCCTGCTGGAAAACGTGTCAATCAGCGGGGCGCGAGGGGTGCTGATCAACGTCACCGGCGGAGAGGATATGTCGCTGTTTGACGTCAACACGGCCACCTCGCTCATCTACGACGAAGCCGGTGACGACGCCAACGTCATCTTCGGCGCCGTTATTGACCCCGTCATGAGCGATCAGATGAGGGTTACGGTAATAGCCACCGGCTTTGGGCATCGCGCCGAAGCGGCAAAGAAGCAGGAGCAGAAGGTCACTTGCGCGCCGCCGGCCCGTGCCATGTCACTGTTCCCCGAGGACGTGGCGCGAAGGGTCGTGCGGTCGCCGAGTCCCAAGGAGGCATCCCCCGCAGTGGCCCAGGTACAATCCGGTTACCTCTCCGCTGAAGACAACGAGCCGGGTCCGGGTAACGGGAACGGTAACGGGAATCAAGTGCGGGCGCGCGTGCCGATCTTCTCCGAGGATGATCGAACCATTCCCGCCTACATCAGGCGACTCGATGAAAGTGAATAGCGTCGTGACAAGATAGAGAACGGGCCGTGAAAACCATAGCGCAGGAGTCGCGATAGAGAAAAGTTTGCAGTTTCGCGCTACTCTTGGTTCCTCCACAATGCCGCCGGTTAAACTACCCTGCCGGCGGCATTATTTTGTGCCGGTCATCGGTCCGTCCGCTATCGTATGGGGCGGCTGCCCCAGTATCGGCGGCATTCGCAGATCACGACCCCGTCGCCTGAGTTCAACGTGTTATGCCGCAACGGATTCCAGGACTGCGCGAACGGCACGCTCTTTGCAGAACAGCACCCTGAGAGCTAAGTTCTATTTTGAACCAGGAACGGTGACATGGGTATCACGTTACATTCCAATCTTACCAACGGGCTGAGCCTGTTGAGCCTGACGAGCAACCTGTCGGTGTTGTACAAATCTGCGGAGAGACTGGCTTCCGGATTGCGCATCAACCGGGCTTCGGATGATCCGGCCGGGCTGGTGATATCCGAACAGTTGCGCTCCCAGATTGCATCGCTGAACAGCGAGATCGACAATATTTCGTCAGTCATCAGCAAGTATCAGACGGTCTCCTCGACCGTCGGCGAGCTTCGTTCGCAGCTTACCGACCTCCGCGCGCTGGCCGTCGCCGCGGCCAACGAGGGCGGCAACAGCGAAGAGGCCCAGCAGGCGTACAATACGGCTGCCGGGGCAATCGTGAACACCTTCAACTCGACCGCTCAAAACGCCGAGTTCAACGGTTCGCGAACGCTCGACGGGTCGGAGGGGTCACTGGCCGAGGTCTCCGAGTTGACGGATATCGACCTGTCGACACCACAGGCCGCGGCATCGTCGATTCAACAGATCGATGGCGCCAGCGCCGAGCTTGACTCCGTCCAGACGGAGTTGGGCGCCACCCAGAAGAATGAGCTGGAAAGCCGCCGGGCTTCTCTGCAGGTGACTCGTGAGAACCTGGTGGCGGCGGAATCACAGGTGCGGGACGCGGATTACGGTATGGAATACGCGAGATTCGTCAGCAGTATGATCCGCACCCAGGTGGCGATGGCGATGGTGGCTCATACCGCCCTTAACGGGGCCGGGGTGGTGCGCCTGATGGGCCTGTAGTGTCGGTCTCCCCCTCATCCATTGGATGGTTATGTTGCGCATGCCGCCGGGATCGGCTCCTCCCGGCGGCTTTTCTATGCCCGGAGGCAACTCAAAAAAAAACCGCCCCTGGGGGCGGTGAGCCTAGAACCGCCGGACGCGCCCTTTGCCGGGGCGCGCGGCGCGAAGGCTTTAGTTCACGCCGAGGCTGATTTGGGCTTTTTGCGCTGGACGTTCTTGGTGACTTTGCCTGCTTTCAGGCATGACATACATACGGATACTCGCTTCGGCGTACCGTCGACCACCACCCGGACCCGCTGAAGGTTCGGTATCCAGCGGCGTTTGGTAAGGTTATGCGCGTGAGAGACGCTGTGTCCGGTCATGGGCCTCTTGCCGCAGATTTCGCATACTTTAGCCATAAAACTGTCGACTCCTAAGGTAATGTGGCCATAAAGGTACGCCCTGCGGCTCAAAAGGCAAGCATTTTCTGGAGATCCGGCCGCGCCGGGGGCAGCCGGACATATGGGCCGTGTGTTTGACTGGCGTTTCCGGCTGGCTTATACTAACTTGGATACCTGTTTTGACCGGCGCGTATAATCGGCAACTTGGCAGGATACTCTATGCTTGACCTCAGATTCATCCGGGAGCATCCGGACTTGGTAAAGACCGGAGCAGCCCACAAGAACGAGACGTGCGACATCGACCGGATTCTTGCCCTTGATGAGCACCGTCGGGACATAATACGCTCCGTCGAGCGGCTCAAGGCGGAGCGCAACCGGGCCTCGGCGGAGATAGGCAAAAAGAAGCAGGCCGGCCAGCCGGCCGACGAGGCGGTTGCGCAGATGCGCGCCGTGGGCGACCGGATAGCTGAACTGGATAAGCAGTTACACCAGATCCAGGCCGACCTTGACACCGCCTTGACGTGGGTACCTAACCTGCCGCACGAATCGGTGCCGATAGGCAGGGACGAGGCCGCCAACGTGGTCGTCCGCGAGTGGGGGCAGATACGGCAGCCGGAGTTCAAGGTCCTGCCGCACTGGGAGATCGGCGAAAAGCTGGGGATTCTTGATCTGGCCGCGGCCGCCCGGGTTTCCGGAGCAGGCTTTTACGTGCTTAAGGGATTGGGCGCCGGTCTTCAGCGCGCCCTGGTAAACTACATGCTCGACCGGCACGTCGCCGACGGTTTTACGGAAGTTCACATCCCTCACCTGGTGACGGCCGAAACGATGTTCGGCACCGGGCAGCTTCCGAAGCTGGACGACGACATGTACAAGACCGCTGATGAATCCCTCTACCTGATTCCCACCGCAGAGGTTCCGATCACCAACCTCTTCAGACAGCAGGTCATCGGCCATGAGGACCTGCCGGTATGCATGGTCGGCCATTCCCCCTGTTACCGGCGTGAGGCCGGGGCGGCAGGAAAGGATACTCGGGGCATGATTCGCGTGCACCAGTTCGACAAGGTGGAGCTGGTGAAGGTGGTTCGCCCGGAGGACTCGTACGAGGAACTGGAGTCGCTGGTCGCGCAGGCTGAGAAGGTCCTGCAGGGGCTGCAACTGCCGTATCGCGTCTGCATGCTGGCCTCGGGCGATCTGTCGTTTGCCTCGGCCAAGTGCTACGATCTGGAATTGTGGTCGGAGGGAGTTGAGCGGTACCTGGAGATCTCCTCGGTGTCCAATTTCGAGGATTTCCAGGCCCGGCGAATGGCGTGCCGCTTCCGCGACGAGACAGGGAAGCTGCACTATCCTCACACGCTGAACGGCTCCGGGGTGGCCCTGGCCCGCCTGATACCGGCTATTCTCGAGAACTACCAGAACCCTGACGGGAGTATCACCATCCCCGAGGTTCTTCGACCCTACATGCATGGAGCTGAGCGGATCACGTAATGGCGGCAAAGCGGAAGATCATAAACCGCACGTCAGACCTGTACATCGGCAAGTCGACCCTGTTCAAGACGTTTCTCCTGGTCGGGGTGGCGGCGGTCTCGGTGGTGTTCATCTGGTATACGTTCTCCGTTATTGACGTTCTGAAGCAGGATACGCGCCGCCAGGTGGACCTGTACGTCAAGCTCTGGCAGGAGGTCGCCAACTCGCCGACCTCCAGCGGGGAATTGCAGGTTATCTTCGACGAGGTCATCCTGAAAGCCAGCTTTCCGATTGTCGTCTGCGACAGTGCGCGTGTGCCGCACTCGTGGCGCAACATCCCCGGCGTTCTGCCCGGTGACACTGCCCTTGCGACTCGCCTGAAAATGGAGGAAGTGACACAAAAAATGCGGGCGGATAACGGGGAATACCCGCTGTATATAACCCCCGAGCACGTCAATTATTTCTACTACGGTGATTCCCGGGTCATCAGCCAGCTCACGCTGATGCCTTTTATCGAAATTGGTATTGTCCTGGCCTTTCTGGCCGTGGGAATAATTGGCTTCCAGAACATCAGGCGCAGCGAGGAACGGTATATCTGGGTGGGCATGGCCAAGGAGACGGCGCACCAACTCGGCACCCCCATCTCGTCGCTGCTGGGCTGGCTGGAGGTTATCGGTGTCGAGAATCGTTCCAGGATGGATTCACAGGCCCAGCAGGAGCTTATCGCGAGCACGGCGGAGAATATGCAGGTCGACGTAGAGCGACTGCAGCGGGTGGCTAACCGTTTCGGGCTGATCGGATCGATACCGGACCTGGACCCCTGCGATCTGAACGAACTGGTCCAGGAAGCAGTCTCGTACTACCGTCGGCGTGTGCCATTCAAGGGGAAAGGGATTCAGATTCGGTTTGAGCGAGGAGAATTGCCGCAGGTGCACGCCAATGCCGAACTGTTCGGCTGGGCGCTTGAAAATCTCATAAAGAACAGTCTGGAAGTTGTGGATTCCATGTCGGGCAGGATCGTGGTTGCCACCGCGGCCGGCTCCGAAGGCACGGACGTCTGCCTGGAAATAAAGGATAACGGCCCGGGGATAGCGGCACCGGCGGCCCGAAAGATCTTCAGGCCGGGATTCACCACGAAAAAACGCGGCTGGGGAATGGGCCTTACCCTTGTCAAGCGTATAATAGAAGAGTATCACGGCGGCCACATCGACTTAAAGCGATCAAAACCCGGCGAGACGGTGTTTGAAATACTACTGCCGGTCAGGAATAACGCAAAAGGATAACGATGACGACAGTGTCGGATAAGAAGCGCATTCTGTGGGTGGATGACGAGATCGACTCGCTCAAGCCTCACATTCTCTTTCTGGAAAACAAGGGCTTCGAGGTGGTACCGGCCATGTCCGGTGATGACGGCATCATGGCTGTCAGGCAGCAGTTGTTTGACCTGGTTCTGCTCGATGAGGTCATGCCGGGCAAGGACGGTCTGACAACGCTGGAGGAAATGAAGGATATCCGTCCGTACCTTCCCGTGGTCATGGTCACCAAGTCGGAGGAAGAGAGCCTGATGGAGGAGGCGATCGGCCAGAAGATTGATGACTATCTCGTCAAGCCGGTCAACCCGTCCCAGATTCTCCTGGTCATAAAGCGGCTGCTGGACGCCAGGAAAATAATCGATTCCTCGTCCATGCGCCGGTATATCACTGAGATCAACCGGTTCAACCAGCGCCTTTACGGTCACATGGCACCGGAAGACTGGCACGAGGCGGCACGTATCGGGGCCTCGTGGAATCTGCAGCTGGATGAAAGCAACGACGAGGGCCTCCAGCACACGCACACGGGAACCCAGAAAGAGTGGAACATCGAGTTCACGAAATACGTGCTCAGCAACTACAGGGACTGGCTCGATAGCGAGCAGCGGCCCCTCCTGTCACCGGACGTCACCACCCGTTTTGTCGTTCCGAGGTTGAAAAAGAACCAGCAGGTGCTCTACATCGTTGTCGACTGTCTTCGTCTGGACCAGTGGATGCTTGTCGAGCCGCTCCTGGCCGAGTTCTTCAATATCGAGCGACACTACTATTACTCCATTCTTCCCACCGCGACGCCGTTTGCCCGCAACGCGCTCTTTGCCGGACTGTTCCCGGATGATATCGCCAGAACGTACCCCGAAAACTACCGGTTACAGGACGAGGGTTCGTTGAACCGGTACGAGGAGAAGTTCCTTCTCGATAACCTCGCCCGTCACGGTGTTCGCCCGGAACGGCAGGTCCGGTATACCAAGATCTTCAGCAACAGCGAGGGGGAGGAACTGGCCAGGCGCATCTCCGATTACTTCGAGTGCTCGCTGGCCACCATCGTGTTCAACTTCCTTGACATTCTTGCGCACGGTCGTTCGAACAACGTCATTCTCAAGGAGATCGCGGGTACGGACGCTGCGTTCCGTTCTTTGATGAAAAGCTGGTTCGTACACTCGCCGTTGTTTGCAATCCTCAAGGCTTTTGCCTCGCGCGATTTTACCGTCGTCCTGACCTCGGACCACGGCTCGGTCCTGTGCAAGCGAGGCACCATGGCCCACGGGCGGCGTTCAACCTCGACCAACCTGCGCTACAAGTACGGTGACAACCTGAATTCCGACCCGAAAGAGTCGTTGATCATCAAGAAACCGGCTGAATGGCGGTTGCCGCTGTTCACTCTGGCCACCACCTACATCATCGCCAAGGAAGATTTCTACTTCGTATACCCCAACAACTACAATGAGATGGTGCGTCTGTTTCAGAACTCCTTCCAGCACGGCGGCATTTCGCTCGATGAGATGGTCGTGCCGCTGGCCGTTTTGACCCCGAGGTAGAGTTCCGGTGAGGGCTCTTCAGATCGTTTCGCATTCGGAGGAGCAGACGCTCGGCCTTGCCGCCAGGCTGGCCCCATCCTTCGGGTCCGGGGATGTCGTCGTGCTTACCGGCGAGCTCGGGGCCGGCAAAACCGCTTTTGTCAGGGGACTGGCGGCCGCCCGCGGTATCAGTGAAGACCTCGTGAGTTCGCCGTCGTTTACATTCATTAACGAGTATCCGGCCGAGGTGCCACTGTACCACTTCGACTTCTACCGTCTGTCGGACCCGTCGGAACTGCGTGAAATCGGCTGGGACGACTACCTTTCGCGAGACGGTCTGATCGTCGTCGAATGGGGAGAGCGAGCCGGTGACCACCTGCCCGACCGCTACTATCTGGTCACTTTTGCCATCCTCAGTGTCAACGAGCGGCAGATAGACCTGTCACTGGTGCAAAGATGACCGGGCGCGAGTACAGGAACATGCTGGCGATCGATACGGCCACGATGCGCCTGAAACTCGCGCTGGCCTTCGGCCCCGACCGGCTGGTGAAATCAGACAACCGCATGGAACGCACTCACGGCCAGATGATCATGAAGAAAATAGACGAGCTTTTTCTCTCGGCCGGGCTGGCGAAGAAAATGCTGGACGTAATTGTCGTCTCGCGCGGTCCCGGTTCTTTTACGGGGCTGCGGATCGGCCTGGCGGCAGCCAAGGGGATATCCGCGGCCCTGGGCATTCCCGTAATCGGCGTGGACCTGTTTGAGCTGTCGGCCTATAAACTCCGCGACGTGGCAACGCCGGTGATTCTGCTGCTGCCGCATCGTCGGGACGAATTCTTTACCGCTGTCGTCGAACACGGGGCCTGCTCCATGGAGACGGTAAAAACTGTGCCACTCGGGGACGTCGGCAAGGTTGTCTCGGCCGGGCAGGTCAGGTTGGTGGGTGTCGATCCGGCGGCGATGTCAACCGAAGCGGCCGCCGCCGCGCACGCCGAAGTGCTGGAATATGACGCGGCCGATCTGCTGCACGTCGGGCTGCGCAAGCTCGCCGCCGGCGGGCCTGACGACGTCACGCGCCTGGAACCCCTCTACCTGCAGAAGTCACAAGCGGAGATACGGTTTGAAGAACGCCGGAAACGAAAATGAACTGGCCGTTGTTCTTCGGCGCATGACCGAGGGCGACCTGGCTTCCGTGGTTCGGCTGGAGAGGCAGATTTTCCCGGATCCCTGGCCGCGTTCGGCTTTTGCCCGGCAGCCGGGCGATGAGAGTTGGGGTGCCGTTATCGCCGAATACGAGGGCCGGCTGGTCGGCTATGCCTGCTACCTGGTTGCCATCGGCGAGTGTCACCTTATCAATATCGCGGTCGATCCGGAGCACCGACGGAAATCGGTTGCTAAACAGTTGCTGTTCTGTATCTTTCAGGTCGCTGTTGACAACGCGTGCAAGCTCATACGTCTCGAGGTTCGCGTGTCCAACGAGACCGCGATCGCCTTCTACCGGAGGTATGGTTTTGAAAAGCTCTGCCAGCGGCCCGAGTATTACCAACAGCCGCAGGAGGATGCACTGGTAATGGTCAAACCCCTGGAAGCACCTACGAAGAGTGAGTGACCATGGAGTGGTTTAAAAAGGCAAAATCAGGTCTCGTAGCGCAGGAAAAGCGAGATATCCCCGAAGGACTGTGGACGAAGTGTCCCTCGTGCGGCGAGATCGTATACAGCAAGAAGATGGAGCAACTGTTCTGGGTTTGCCCCGGCTGCAACTACCACTTTCGTTACAGCAGCCGCAAATACATACAGTTGCTGCTTGACGACGGGCATCTCGAAGAGTTGGACACGAACTTGAAGTCGATTGACCCGCTGAAGTTTCGTGACTCCAAGAAGTACGTTGATCGTCTCAAGGCGGCCAATGAGAAATCCGGCGGCACTGAAGGTTTGATCACGGGGCTGGCGAAAATCGGCGGGATGGAGGTGTCGTTTGCGATCATGGACTTCACCTTTATAGGCGGCTCCATGGGGTCGGCGGTAGGCGAGAAGGTCGCCAGGACGATTGAGCGCTCGGTCGAGCGCGAGATCCCGCTGGTTATCGTCTCCTGCTCCGGCGGCGCACGCATGCAGGAAGGCATCCTCTCGCTCATGCAGATGGCCAAGACCTCCGGGCTTCTGTCCAGGTTGGCTGAGAGGAAGATTCCCTACATTTCCGTCCTGACCAACCCGACTACGGCCGGCGTTATGGCCTCGTACGCGTCGCTCGGCGACGTTGTAATTGCCGAACCTAAGGCCCTGCTCGGATTTGCCGGGCCGCGGGTGATCCAGCAGACGATCGGGCAGGATCTTCCCGAGGGTTTCCAATCCTCCGAATTCTTCCTTGAGAAGGGATTCCTCGATAAGATCGTCGACCGCAAGGACCTCCGTGAAACCGTCATCCGGCTGTTGCGCTATATGGGGAAGGGCTGATGGCACGACACAGCTATGCGGCGGCTGAACGCTTTATCCTCTCGCGGGAGTTCTTCGGCATGAAGCTGGGTCTGCAGAACATCACCGAGTTTGCCGACCTGATCGGCCGTCCCCAGGACGCCTACCCCGCCGTCCACATCTCGGGCACCAACGGTAAGGGGTCTACGGCAGCCATGCTGGCCTCGGTGATGCGGGCCAACGGGTACCGGACGGGCCTGTTCACCTCGCCGCATCTGGTTGACTTCCGCGAACGGATAACTGTCGACGGTGAGCGGATAACCAGACATGCCGTCATTTCGTTCATCGATCGGTATCGCAAAACCCTGGTAAAAAAAAACTCTCGTTCTTTGAGCTGATAACCGCTCTGGCCCTGGACTACTTCTCACGAACGCAGGTGGACGTTGCGATCGTGGAAACCGGTCTTGGCGGGAGGCTGGATGCCACCAGCGTGCTGCGGCCATGCCTGACCGTGACCACCAACGTCAGCCGTGACCACGTCGAGATTCTCGGCGCCACCTTAAGGCGCATCGCCGGGGAGAAGGCGGGTATAGTCAAGCCCGGGGTTCCTCACCTGATCGGAATCCTACCGGGCGAGGCCGAGAAAGTCATGCGTACCGTTTGCCGAAAGCTGGATGCGCCCTTTCATAGTCTGAGAACGTACGACTTCGGGGCAGACAGCGCCCGGGGCCGGGTGGATTTCAACGGGCGGTGGTTTCGTGCGGCCGGGCTGTCGGTGCCGCTGCCCGGCAAACATCAACTCTACAACTGTGCTCTTGCCCTGGCGGCGGTCGACGTGTTGTGCCGCAGCGGTTTCAAATTCACGCGTCGCGCCGTAAGGCGGGGACTTCAAGCCGTCGATTGGCCGGGCCGCTTCCAGGTGGTGAGACGTGACGGTCGGCCGACCCTGGTGCTTGACGTTTGCCACAACGCCGGCGGGGCACGAGCCTTTGTGGCAACCTTCGCGGCTCAGTTTCCCGGCCGTAAGACTTCGATCATCCTCGGCCTGGTGAAGCGAAAGGAGCACCAGTTGATCGTCAGGGCACTTTCGCGCGTGGCCGCAGACTTCTCCCTTGTCCCGCTCAGGACAAAGCGTTCGACCAATCCCCGGGAACTCCTGGCCCAACTTGACTGGACTTCAATCCCCGTCAGGGCATACGGCCGGTTGGGCACCGCCTACGGTCATCTGTTGAAATCTTCCGGGTCAGACGATATTATAACGGTGACAGGCTCTCACTATCTGGTAGGTGAACTGCTGCGGGATTATATGCGAGTATGAAGAAGAAATCGTCCAGGAAACCTGCGAAGACCGGGCCAAAGGCCGTGTCACGGGATCAGGCTAAGTTCGCTGCGGCCGTGGAGTCGGTGGCCGACCTCAAGGGGCAGTTGGAGGAGAAGGTCGGGCTGCTCAGCGCCACCAACCGGCAACTGAAGCGCAAGATATTCGACCTGTACACGATTTTCGAGATCAGCCGGAATTTCAACGCTGTCCTGGACTACCAAACGCTGCTGGACAGCTTCATTTTCACCTGTCTCGGCCAAGTTGGAGCTCTCAAGGGGACTATCTTCCTGAAGCGCGACGGCCAGTCGGACCGGTTCTATCCGGCCAAGTCCAAGGGCTCGGGAGACCTGCCGGGACCGGATCAGTACTTCTCCGCCGATTCGCAGTTGGCCAGATACCTCACCAAACTGAATCGACCGTCTCTGACCGGGGACCTGCTCAAGAGTATCTCGACCACGAGCGAGCAGGAAATTCTTCAGTCGTTTGAGTCGGGCATTGTCGTCCCCCTGATTTACCAGACGCGACTCAGCGGCATCTTTGCCATGGCCGATAAGATCTCCGGGCGGGAGTTCAACGTCGACGACATCGAATTCCTGTCCATTCTCGGAAATCAGATAGCCGTTGCCATCGAGAACGCCCGCCTGTACGAGGGGGAAAGGAACGCCATCCAGCAGCTTCGAGCCGCTCAGCAGCAACTCTTGTATTCGGAGCGTCTGGCCGCGCTGGGTGAAATGTCGGCGAAAATCGCGCACGAAGTGAACAACCCGCTCGGGATCATCAAGAACTACGTCGCCCTGCTGCAGCGTTCGGTGGGCAAAGACAGACCGGAGGGCGAGTATGCCGAAGTCGTCGGACAGGAGATCAACAGGATTGCCGACATAGTAAAGCAGCTTCTGGACTTCCATCGGCCCCGCAGCGTTACCCGGAAGCGCGTAGACGTGGCGAGCGTGATCGACGAGGTGCTGGTCCTGATGGAGCGGCAGTTGGCGTCGAGCAGAATCGAGGTGCGTCGGGATTTCGACGTGAAGGGTGCACACGTGCAGGGTTCCCCGGAGAACCTCAAGCAGGTCGTGCTGAATCTTGTGATAAACGCGCGCGACGCGATGAGTGAAGGCGGCTGCCTGACCGTGTCCGTCGGCGCTGAGCAGGGCGAGGTCATCATCGGCATTGCGGACACGGGGCCGGGCATATCTCCTGAACTTATCCCGCGGATTTTCGAGCCGTTTTTCACCACCAAAGAGCCGGGCCGCGGAACGGGGCTGGGACTTTCCGTCTGTTACGGCATCATACGCAATCACAACGGGTCGATAACGTTCAAGAACCTCGAGTCCGGCGGTTGTTTTGAAATCCGGCTGCCGGCTGGCCCGGAGAAGGAGTGACATGGCGGCGCCTGCCGAAAAGATTGTCGTTATCGACGACGAGAAGCGGATGTGTGATTCCCTCGAAGCCCTGCTTCAGGGGAACGGTTACGAGGTGACCAGTTTCCAGAATTCCGCCGACGCCATTGAGGCGATCCGGCGCAAGAGGGTGGATCTCGTCATAACCGACATCAAGATGCCGCTAATGGACGGCCTGGAAATCCTCCGCGAGGTCAAGAAGATCGATGATGGGATTCCGGTCATCCTGATGACGGGGTACGCCTCGCTGGATACGGCCCTGGAGGCAATCGCCAAAGGGGCGTACGATTACCTGCTCAAGCCGGTGGAGTTCAATCTACTGGAGCTTGCCGTCAAGAGGGCGCTGGAGAAGCGGCGGGTCGAGCTGGCGCAGTTGCGCCTGATGGAAGAATTAAAGCTCTCCAACATGATCCTCCAGCGGCGCGTCGGTGAACTCAACGCCCTGTACGAGGCGGGCAAGTCGATCGGCTCGTCGGCTAACCTCTCTGAACTGCTTCGCCAGATCGTGGTGCTGGCCTCGACCGTCACCGAGGCCAGGATCGGCTCGATCATGCTGCTTGACGAAGCCCGGGAGCATCTGACAATCGAGGCGGCCATCGGCCTGGATGAGGAGATCGTACAGAACACGCAGCTCCCGATCGGCGCCTCCATCGCCGGCTACGTTGCCAGGAGCGGCGAAGCGTTGATAGTTAAAGACGTTGAGCACGACGAACGCTTTCAACGGATCAACAACGAGCGGTACGGAGCGGCCTCACTGCTGTGCACGCCCCTGAAAATCAAGAATACCGTCCTGGGCGTCATCAACATGGCCCACAAGGAGGATGGCGGATCCTTCACCGAGGACGACCTGCGCCTGCTGACCACCTTCGCCTCTCAGGCGGCCGTGGCCGTGGACGACGCCTACCAGTTTGAGAAAAGCCGCCGCCGGTTGACCGAGTTCGAGATTCTGCACGAGATTCAGACCGAGCTGCATACTCTGGCCTCGCTGGCCAGCTTTAGGCGGATTCTCGTCAGAAAGTTGCGGCTGGTTTTCCCCATTGACTACGCCATCTGGTTCAACGTCGACCGCTCGGCCAGGCGGCTGGTACCCGACGGTGCCGTCGGACGGAGCGACATCCCGCTGACGGAAAGCGGCCGCATAGACCTGTCGAAAGTCGACCGGGCCGAGGTTTCTCTTCATGACATCGACCTCCATGAGCTGGATCCGCGCGATACGCCCGCCCTCACGCTCTTTCTGAGCGAGAAGCTTCGCTCCAACGAGCATTACACCAGCCCCCGTGGGGCCTTCATGGCGGTCCCCATCGTTCGCAGCGGCGAACTGGCCCACGTGTTCTGTCTCGGCGCCGACAGCGACCGGGCTTACGGCGAAGATGACGTCTCACTGGCCCGGCTGGTTATCAACCAGGCGGCCGTATTGTTCGAGAAGGAACGGGCGCTCCTGAACGCAACGCGACTGCTCACCATGGGCAACATGATCTCGGAAATCTCGCATGACCTGCGAAAACCGCTGACCTCCATCCGGGGGGCCCTGCAAATTCTTCGCGAACGCTGGCCGAGTATCGCCGAGAAGTCTGATTTGTTCGAAACCGCCGAAGAGGAAGTTCACCGGATGAATGACATGGTGCGCGAACTCGTCGACTTCTCGAACCCCAATAAGTACGAGACGACCAAGCTGGATCTCCGCCAGGTGGTCCTTCGGGCCTCGGAGCTCGTCGGGCCGGATCTTCGCAAATACCACATCCGGTTCGAGTGCGAATTCGACGAGGCCGACTGGGAGGTAATCGTCAACAAGAACCAGATCCTCGAAGTGTTCCTGAATCTCTTCATGAACGCCATCGATGCCATGCCCGACAGCGGCACCCTCAGCGTCAGGGGTCTCGTGGAACAGCCCGAATACAAGAAGGGAAAGTACCTGGCCGTCAAGGTCATCGATACGGGCAAGGGGATGAGCAAGAAGGAACAGGCCCGCATGTTCGAGCGCTACTATACGACCAAGGAAACCGGGACCGGCCTCGGCCTGGTGGTGGTAAACCGCATTGTCGCGGCCCACAACGGGACCCTCAGCGTACAGTCGAGCCTGGGCAAGGGCACCACCTTTTCCGTGTACTTCCCCCTGGTCTCCTAGAACCCCTGCAGAATTTTGCCGAAAATCCGCAAAATAACTGAAGAACCAGCTTGATTTCTAAGGCTCTCTGCCGATACTTAGACAAGCCGGACCCCAGAAGATGGCAAAAGAAAAGACTAAAATCCTTGTTATCGACGATGACCCGAAGGTCTCCTGGATTCTCTCCGAGGGGCTCGACTCCAGTTTCAATTTTGTCTCGGCGCGTGACGGCGTCGAGGGCATTCAAATGATCTCCACGGAAAAGCCGATCCTGGTTCTTCTGGATATCAAGATGCCCGGAATGACCGGGCTGGAAGTCCTCGAGAAACTCAACAAGCTCGAGAACCGCCCGGAAGTGATAATGATTTCCGGCCACGGGGACACCAAGTACGTGGTAGAGTCGATGAAGCTGGGGGCGGCAGAGTTCATTGACAAGCCGTTCGACGTCCGTGAGGTGGAGATACACATCAACGGCGTGCTTGAACGGATGCGCCTGAAGAAAGAGGTTACTGACCTGAAGAAGGAACTTCAGGTCCGCGAGCATTACGGCAGTTTCGTCGGTGATTCCCAGGCCATGGCGCGCGTCAAGGGGATCATCGAACAGGTGGCAGACTCGGAGCTTACGGTGCTCATTCGTGGAGAATCGGGAACGGGCAAGGAGATCGCCGCCCGTTCACTTCACGCTCTTTCCAGCCGGAAGGTTCAGCCGTTTGTGAAGGTAAACTGCGCCGCCATCCCTCGGGACCTGCTGGAGGCCGAGTTGTTCGGGTACGAGAAGGGGGCGTTTACAGGCGCGCACAAGAACAAGCAGGGCCGTTTCGAGTTGGCCAACAAGGGTACAATTTTCCTTGACGAAATCGGCGACATGCCCATGGAGTTGCAGTCCAAGCTCCTTCAGGTGCTCGAACAACAGGAGTTCGTGCGCGTCGGCGGCATCCAAAACATCCACGTCGACGTGCGCATCATCTGTGCCACCAACAAGAATCTCGAGCAGGCCATAAAAGTGCAGGCTTTTCGCGATGACCTGTTCTACCGGCTCAACGAGATTACGCTCTTCCTGCCCGGCTTGCGAGAACGCCCCGAGGATATACCGCTTCTGGTCGAACATTTCCTCGACATGTACAACGACCAGTATACGCGGCAGCAGCCCCCCGTATCGCCCGAGACCATGGGCAGGCTGACCGAGTTCAGTTGGCCGGGCAACATCCGGCAACTGGAGAACATGATCAAGCAGGTGGTGGTCAGGGGAGATGAGAGTATTATTGCCGAGTTGATAGTATTAGCCGGCGAGAATTTGCCGGAATCGGTCTTCGGGTCCTCTTCGCCGCCGGCCGATCCGGCATTGACCACGGAACCGGCGCAGCAGGACTATTCGCTGAAGCACCGCGTCAGCAGGACAATTGCTGCCGAGGAAAAGCGGATGATCAGCGAAGTCCTGGGCAAGACCAACTGGAATCGGCGTAAGGCCGCCGATCTGCTGCAGATCAGCTACCGCTCCCTTCTGTACAAAATCAAAGACTACCAGCTTAACGCTGCCAAGTAAGCAACGCTCACCTGATCCGACCTGTTGGAAGTCTGTGCATTTTTTGAGCAGTCGGTTGCACAGTTGTGACTTGGTTTGCGCTTCACGAGCCGGTCTTCCGGCGCCAATCGGACCACAACCTCACCTCTATGCCCCGGTCTTTTCAGGAGTAACGCCGCCTTAGTGCCTGCTGCATAGAAAGCTGACAGGTCCTCATACCCGCCACAACTATCGGAATGATAGTTGCTTACCAGTAAGGTGCTGTATGCAATATGCGGATTTGAGAGTTGAGAGGCACACCCATATGATGGTCAGCCAGAGAGAGCCGCTCGGTCAGTTGTCTGAGTCATTTGTTGCGCGCGCCGGCATCGAGTTGAAACGGGCTGAGCGGTATCGAGTATTTGTGGCCCTGTCCGTTTTGGACATGGAGTTCACCAAGGAGTTCTTCACCGAAGTTGAGTATGCCCCGGTGATGGATGGCATTCTCGGCGTCGCGCGTAACTCCGTCCGAGCGTGTGACTACGTATCGCTCGTCGGGCCGCATCATGTCTGCCTGCTCTTTCCCGAGACGTCGCGCCAGGGAGCCGAGGTCGCCCTTCGGCGGATCGGTGATTCCATCCGCGAAGAGCTGGCCCGCCGGACGGACAAGACAATCGATCAGGTGATTCCCGTGGAATTGTCATCGTATCCGGACGCGGCGGGGGCCAGGACGGTCGAGGATTTTCTGGAGGAGTTGCAGCACCGCGCCAGAAACTGAAAAGCCTTGGGCCTGCTAAGACCCATTCCCACAAGAAGGTCGTCCACCCCTCTGGATGGCCTTCTTCTTTTTTCCCCGATGAGGCGGGCCGGTCTGAGTTTGCCCGGGCTGAGCAGGACCCGGCAGAAAGGGCCACGGAGAAACATATCCGCGGCCCTAAATAACATCTTGTTTCGGCTGTTGTCCGGCTTGCCTACCAGCCCATGATCTGTTCGAGGTTTTTGTTCAGCCGTTCGATACGTTCCTGGTAGTCTTCCTTTTTCGCCCTTTCCCGCTCGACGACCTCTTTCGGGGCGTTGTCGAGGAAGTCAGCGTTGGCCAGCTTCTTTGAGATTTTCTCGAGCTGTGCCTTGAGACTGTCCAGGTTCTTCTGCAACCGCGCCTTTTCCACCTCGATGTCGATCAGGCCCTCCAATGGAACGAATATTTCCGCGCCTGAAATGACGGCCGAGGCGGACAGCGGCGGTTTTTTCACGTCCACGCTACAGTGCAGGTCCTTCACCCGGGCCAGTGACCGGAAGTACTCGATATGGTTCTGGAGCAGCCGGCCGAAAGACTCGTGGCTGACGCGGATATACAGGTCGGACTTCCTGCCCGGGGGGACGTTCAATTCAGCCCGCACGGACCTTACGGCCGTCACGACTTCCTGGATCTGTTTGAGGCTGTCCTCGAGCGAGTTATCTACGTGCTCACCTTTGGTGGTCGGCCAGGGGCCGAAGCAGATCGTTGCGCTCCGGCCCGTCTCAGCGTCGCCTGAAAGTTGCCGGGCGATCTCTTCGGTCACGAACGGCGTGAACGGGTGCATCAACCGGAGAATGCGGTGCAGGACGTACGTCGCCACGTTCAGCGAGTTTTCCCGGATCGGCGTTCCCGGCCGGTCAGGTTTGATCAGCTCGATGTACCACGAGCAGTAATCATCCCAGGCGAAATTGTAAAGCGTCTTGGCAGCCGTCGAGAGCCGGTATTCGGCGAAGGCCTTGTCCACCGCCTGGATAGTGCCCTCCAGCCTTGACAGTATCCACCGATCGAATATGACGAGATCCGTATCATCGAGCTCCTCCAGCACCGGCTTGCGCCCCTGAAGATGCATCATCACGAAACGGGACACCTGGTAGAGCTTGTTGACGAAGTTCCGGCCAGTCTCAAAGGTGTTCTTGGTAATCCACGGATCCTGGCCGTCGGGTGTCGCCAGGACCAGTGAAATACGCAGGGCGTCGGCGCCGTACTTGTCGATGATCTCGAGCGGATCGATCCCGTTGCCGAGGGATTTGGACATTTTCACGCCGTTGGCGTCCCGCACCGTGCCGTGAATGTATACGTCGTTAAACGGCGTTTCGCCCATGAACTCGTACCCCGCCATGATCATGCGCGCAACCCACAGGAAGATAATCTCCGAGGCCGTCACCAGGGCTTTGGTAGGGTAGAACTTCTCAAGCTCGGGTGTCCTGTCGGGCCAGCCGAACGTCGAGAACGGCCAGAGCCAGGATGAAAACCAGGTATCCAGAACGTCTTCGTCCTGGACCAGCGAGGCCGGGTCGTACCCCGGGCACTGCTCGGCGGCGGGGCGGGCAACGGAAACGAACATGGTACCGTCCTCGGCATACCAGACCGGGATGCGGTGCCCCCACCAGAGCTGCCGTGATATGCACCAGTCCCGGATATTCTCCATCCAGTGCAGGTAGGTCTTGGACCAGTAATCCGGGTAGAAGCGCAACTTGCCGGACTTGAGCGCCTCGATGGCCGGCTTGGCCATTTCACTCATCCTGACAAACCACTGCTCGGAGAGGTACGGCTCGATGACCGTATGGCAGCGGTAACATGTCCCGGCCGAGAGTTCGTATTCCTCGGTCTTCTCCAGCAAGCCTTTCTTTTGAAGATCCGCGACCAACTGCCTGCGCGCCTCGTAACGGTCCAGGCCCTTGTACTTGCCGGCGTTTTCGTTCAGCGTCCCGTCGGTGTTGAGGATGTTTACTTCCTGGAGGTCATGCCGCTTCCCGATCTCGAAGTCGTTGGGGTCATGAGCCGGCGTAACCTTAACCACGCCGGTGCCGAACTCGGGGTCGACAAAGCTGTCGGCCACTATGGGGATCTCTCGTTCCAGGATGGGCAGAATAACGGTCTTGCCCATGTTCTTCTTGTACCGGCTGTCCTTGGGGTTTATGGCCAGGGCCGTATCTCCAAGCATCGTTTCCGGACGGGTGGTGGCGACCGTCAGGTAGTCGTCCGAGCCCTTGATCTTATACTTGATATACCAGAGATTCCCGTCGAAAGTCTTGTGCTCGACTTCGTCGTCAGAGAGCGACGTTTTGCACGAGGGACACCAGTTGACGATCCGGTGGCCGCGGTAGATCCACCCCTTATTATGCAGGTGGATGAAGACCTCGGCCACGGCTCGCGACAAACCGTCGTCGAGCGTAAAGCGAGTGCGGTCCCAGTCGCAGGAGCAACCGATTTTGCGCAACTGGCCGAGGATGATGTCCTTGTTTCGATAGGCCCAGTCCCTGGTCCGTTCCAGGAATTTCTCACGGCCGATCTCGCGCCGCGTTGTCCCCTCTTTGATAAGCTGCTTTTCGACGATCACCTGGGTGGCGATCCCGGCGTGGTCAGACCCCGGCAGCCACTCGGTTTCGTACCCCTGCATGCGGTGCCGGCGGATGAGAATATCCTGCACGGTGTTGTTCAGGGCATGGCCGAGGTGCAGGACGTCCGTGACGTTCGGTGGCGGGATGACGATGCTGTAGACTTCCTTGCCGGAGCCGGGATCAGCGTGGAAGTAGCCGTCCTCAACCCACTCGTGGTAGAGCCTGTCCTCGACCTCGGCCGGATTGTATGCCGCCGATTTCTTAGCCGTTTTGCCGTTATTCTTGCCCATGCCGCTCTATTTCCATATATTGGCCGACCGGAACAATCCGCCTGGCCGGCAAAGCTTTCCATAATAGGCCTTTCCCCGTGATTTTGTCAAGGCCTGAAACTTTCGGGGAGGCTTGCTGGTTATTCGGCTGAACACAAGGTTGTATCGGCAAAAATGTCAGATTTGAAAGCGCAAGTGCTGGACAAAAGCCTGCCGCCGTTCAAGCGGCTCACGCTTCTGATGGAAATGCTGCGCTCGCCGCAGGGGTGTAACTGGGATCGAAAACAGACCCACGAGACTCTTCTGCCGTACCTGATCGAAGAGACGTACGAGGTAGTCGATTCCATTGCGTATCAACGATATGCGGAACTGAAGGAGGAACTCGGCGATCTCCTCTGCCAGGTGGTTTTTCATGCCCAACTCGCCCGCGAGCGCGGTGAGTTTGACATTGATGATGCCGTTACTCACCTCGTGGACAAACTGATTCGCCGGCATCCGCACGTTTTCGGTCGGCCGCGCGATCTCAGCCCACAGGAGGTACGCGACCAGTGGGAAAAGATCAAGGTCAACTCCGGGGAGAAGCCATCAGTGCTGTCAGGATTGCCGAGGTCGATGCCCGCCCTGACGATGGCCTTTCGCATGGGTGAGAAAGCGGGTGGATTCGGCTTCGACTGGTCTGATCCGACTGAGGTGATGGAGAAGGTAGAGGAAGAACTCAAGGAGCTCAGGCAGGAAATTTTTTCCCCATCACGTGAGGGTGGCGACCGCATCGAGAGTGAGGTCGGAGACCTGTTATTTGCGACGGCTTCACTTGCCCGCAAGCTGAGCGTCGATCCGGAACTGGCCCTGAAACGAGCATTGGACAAATTCCGCCGCCGGTTTGAACGTATGGAGGGGGAGATCGCGAGTCGGGGCGGGACGTTTGATGAGTACACGCTGGAACAGCTGGAGCAGTTGTGGCAGGAGTTGAAGCGGACCGAGTGACGCAGCCGGTGGCAATAATGGGCCATATATTGTTATAAAGTCCGCTTTTGGTCGGTCGCAACCGAGGGCGCGGATCTCAAAAATGGCGCATTTTTTAGTTGTTTTGACACATGGCGGCCTTTTTATTCCGGCGGAAAATACGTAGGTGCCAAAGGGCGTGACCTGTTCTGTTGATACATTATCAGGATACTCGTTGTTCACGGATGAAGATATGCCGGAGGCGCGCTGACGTTACGCGCCAAGGAGGGATGCCTATGGTATGATGTGTCGTAGTAAACGCAAATGTGCAAGACACCATGCAGTCAGACGCCCCTGGAAGTGATAGGCCGGTGGTGCTGTTCGGCTGCTTCGTAACACGAAAACCAAAGCTTCACAGTAAATAGAGGATCAGGTATGAAGAGAGTACTAACTGTCGGATTCGTTTTGTTGCTCGTAATGAGCGCCAGTTCATTCGCGACCCAGACTCGTGTGCTGACGATGGGTCAGAATGGAACCATCCTGGTGGACGACGCCAACGTGATGGAGTTCTACGGACGGACGTTCAACTACCCGGATATCGCCGTGGCTGACTTTGTCCCTGGTGAACCCAGTGGTGATATGCTGGACTTCGGGATCAACTGGAAGTTTGGCGAAGACAAGCCGTGGGTGCTGGGCACGTATTTCTCCACCGAGGCGGCGGCGAATCCCATGGACTACTACGGCAACAATCTGGTGACCTGGGACATGGGCACCCCGCCGGGGTTACCATATAACAGGCGCCTCGATCTGTTATACGGCCGGCTGCTCGGCACGGTCAATTTCGGTTTCTACCTCGGTTACATTAACAGCTCACGCAGTTCCGACGTGACTGACGACAAGTCCGAGGAGAAGTTCAACCAGTACAAGGTGGGTCTCGGTCTCACCTCGGATAAGGGTGATTGGGATCTGGCCGTGGCCGCATACTTCGGCTCGTTCAGTGATAAGGACGCGGCCGGCGACGACGTGACCGAAGCCGACGGATACACGGATTTCTATGCGCGCGGCCGGTTCTTCTACCAGTATAATCCCACCCTCACGTTTGTGCCGCACGGCGAGGTCACGATGGGCAGCCGGGGACGGGTATACCCGGAACTGGCGGCTCCGCCGGCGATCGATCCGGCCCTTGACTCCACCGCGCTGAAGAGTTCGCATACGATGTTCGAGCTCGGTGTCGGCATGCATTACACCCCGGCCAGCAACGTCCTGGCCGTTCTGGACTTCGGCTTCCAGCTCGACTCCAAGAAGAACGAGAAGACCGATAATCACGAAGCTGCCGATCCGAAAACATCCGAAGTCAAGCAGAATGAACTTGTTCTGCCGTTCTGGAAGATCGGTTTGGAAGCGGACGTGTTTTCATGGATGGACGTGCGGTTCGGCGCCATCTCCAACTGGACCAGCTTCAAGCAGGAGGAAGGTGCAAAGCGCAGTTACGCCAGCAACGACACCTACCTCGGGTTCGGTTTCCACTGGGGCCGGCTCCACGTCGACACGTATACCGATCCGGAACTTGTGATTGACGGGTTCAACTTCATTTCGGGCAGCAACTACGATTCCACCACCAGGAATATGAATTTCATGGTGAGCGCGCTGTACGAGATGTTCTGATCATCCGGATTTGCAACACGGATACGAAAAGCCCGACCCCGTTGGCGGTCGGGCTTTTTCTTTGTCACGTCCGGAGTGTGCCGGAGTCTACTTTTGCGCGATCATTTCCTGTACGAACTGAGGCAGGGCAAAGGCGGCGCGATGCGTTTCCAGGTTGTAGTAACGCGTCGTCAGTTTCAGTCGATCCCAGCGCTCGCCGTCCAGGTCAGCCAGCGGGTCCGGTCCCTTGCTGCAGAACATGAACGCCCAGTAACCCGACGGGTATATGGGCATGAAGCAGGTATACAACCGTACGACCGGGAAGATGTCGGCGAGATTGGCGTGCATGGCGGCGATCGTGCCCCGGTCGAAATAGGGTGACTCGGCCTGGGCCACGAGAATCCCGCCGTCGTTCAGGCGGTCGAAGGCCGCCTGGTGGAAGGGTTTCTGGAACAGCTCGGCGGCCGGCCCGACCGGGTCGGAAAGGTCAAGAACGATGACGTCGTACCTGTCGGTGCCGCGATAGATGAATTCCTTGCCGTCCCGGAAAACCAGTTCGGCCCGCGGATCCTCGAGCCCGGCGGTCAGCCGCGGGAAGTGCTTCCGGGACGTCTCGACCACCTGCTCGTCAAGCTCACACATGGTGCACCGCTCGACTTCGGGATGCTTCATCACCTCGGTCAGCGCGCCGCAGTCTCCGCCGCCGACGATCAGCACTTGTCTGGGATCCGGATGGGTGAACAGCGGCACGTGGACGATCATCTCGTTATAGGCGTTCCAGTCGTTCTCGGCTACCATGAGAGATCCATACAGGACCAGGAGTTTGCCGAAGAACCGGTTTTCGATTACGTCGATCCGCTGGAATGGGGACTCCGACGATTCAAGAATGCGGTCGACCTTCAGGGTCAGCCCGCAGCAGCCGTCGTGCAGCTCCGAGTACCACACGTTCCAGAGGTCGTCCATTTCCTGGACGGCCACGCGCTTGCCCTCGCTGTTCTTGTTCTCCGCCATATCTGCCTCAGTCAATGACCTTGTACTCCGGTCTGGCCAGCGAGTTGAAGGTGGAGCCGGAAACCGCGCAGTACGCCCCCGTCAGCGGAAAGACCAGCATATCACCGACCTGCTGTTCGGGGATCATGAGCCCGTCATACATGACGTCGAACGAATCGCAGGTCGGGCCGGCCAGAACCGACAGCAACTCCCGCCTTTCACCGCGGCTGATCACGGGATACTGACACTGATCGTAGACTATTCCGCTGAACGTCGAGTACAGGCCGTCGTCCAGATAGTACCACGTTTTCCCGTCCCGAGATGATTTGCCGATGATGGTGGAAAGCAGCGTCACCGGGCTGGCTGAAATGTACCGTCCGGGTTCGCAGATAACCCTGATGCCCGGACGGATCTCCTTTTGGAGCGCCTCCGCGATAGGCGCACAGAATTCGTCGATAGCCGGCACCGGCTCCACGTATTCGACCGGGAAGCCGCCGCCGATGTCGAAAACGGTGGTGTCGAAACCCGCCAGGTCCAGCCGGTGAATCAGCAAGTGCGCGGCGTGGATGGCTTTTACGTAGTTCTCCGGGTAGATGCACTGCGAGCCGATGTGAAAACAGAGTCCGTCGTATTCGTGGCCGGCTGCCCGTATTTTCTCGGCAAGAGGCAGGACCTCGTCGACCGTGCAGCCGAATTTGTACTGCAGGTTGACAACGGCGGTCGTATTGGTGTTTATCCGAAAGCGTATGAGGATCCTGAGCTTCTCGTTTGTGTAGCGCCGGAGCTTCTCGGTCTCGTCGACATTATCCACCACGAAGACCCTGACCCCCTTGGCCACGGCCTGGTCAAACTCCCGGAGCGACTTGATCGGGTGCGAATGAATCAGACGCGCCGGGTCGATACCGGTGGCCAGGACGGCGTCAATCTCCCGCACCGAGCACACGTCGAAACTGCCGCCGCACCGTTGCACCTGCCTGAGGATGGCCGGGTGGTCGTTGGACTTGACGGCGTAGTGGAGGTCGGCTCGCGGAAGCGCCGCCTGGAGAGCCCGGCAGTTGCGACGGACCCCCGAACGGGATAGCAGCAGGGCCGGCGTGGCGGCACTCGTTGAGGCGAACAGGTCCCGGATCAGTTCGGTGTCCAGATGACGCGAGACGGGAGCCCCCGTCATACTGCTGACATTGACGGCATGAGTCACAGTGACCTCCTCGTTAGAGAGGTGAAGAGGTGATGCCTACCGCCGGTGATACCGGCTTGTGGTCGATGATCTCGTCAGTTTCGGACGGGATGCCGCGCTTCAGTTCGCTAACGGCCGGGTGCTTGCTGCCGAGCATTTCGCGTATGTATTCGTGGGCCTTGTAGGGATCTACGCTGTCACCACAGGTGAAGAAATCAACCGCGGCATATCCATACTCCGGCCACGTGTGTACGGAGATGTGCGATTCGGCAATCACCACAACCCCGGAAACACCCTGAGGGGAATACCGATGAAAGACTGAGCCGACGGCAGTGGCGCCGGATTGTCGGACAGCCTCGTTCATGTATTCTTCAATGAGGTGCTCATCGTCCAGCACGGCCCTGTCGCACTCAGAGTATTCGACAATGAGATGGCGTCCGAGCGTCTTCATTTTGATCCCTCCTTCATGGTTTCAGGGTTGATGGTTTACATCTGGGGTGGGGCCACCACCCACAGCAGTCTGGCCGCGGTCTTTCCTTCGTTGCTCAACTGCTGGGTTTTATCCGCTTCAAAGTAAAAGCAGTGTCCTCTGGCTACTTTGTACGACTTGCCGTCAAGCCGGAGCGTGACCGTCCCCTGAAGTACGTATCCGAACTGCTCGCCGGGGTGCGGTTCCTGTTCGTCGAGCTGCTCTCCGGGTTTCAGCTCGAGCATGATGGGGTCCATCAGGTAATTGGTCGAACCCGGGATAAGGAGATCGAACCTGCTGACTCCTCTGCTCTCAAGCTCCACGCGCTCGGACGGAGAAAAGACCACTTTGGTCACGGCGTCGCTGAAGAACTCCGGCAACGTCACGCCGAGCGCTTCGAGCAGGCCGGCCAGCGAATCGATCTGTATCGACGTCTGGTCGTTCTCCAATTGCGAGATAAACCCTTTGGTGAGCCCCGCCCGGTCAGCCAACTCCGCCTGGGTCAGGTCCGAAGCCAACCGTAAGGCTCGTATTTTCTCGCCAATATGAAGATCCAGCGTGCCCGCCTTTCACAACCGAGTTTAATAAAGACTAACTGTTTGTTTAATAAGTGGGGCACAGTATAATCCCGTGCCGAAAAATGTCAAGCCATTTTTACCCGAATCTGACCATTTCTTTCGTGACGCGCACCGGCAGCGGCACATCAGGCTCGCGCCTGAATCGGGAGGGAAGCCCGGGGCGACGGCGACCGGTCGAGCCTCCGGTGCAAAACGGCCCTTTTGCCGCCGGGGACAGCCTGCGCCCGGCACCGGCGAACCGCCGGCTACATTCCGCTTTTTCAGGGGGGAGGCTTGCGCAACAGGCAGATTCGACTAAATTGGTGCGCATATCATGCGGTCCAGTCGAAAGGAGGCGTCGGCATAGAAAAGTACAATATCGTCATAATTGGCGGTGGCCCGGGAGGTTATACGGCCGGGATACGTGCGGCGATCAAGGGCGCAAAGGTGGCGGTGGTGGAATCGCGCGATCTCGGGGGCGTGTGTCTGAACCGCGGCTGCATCCCGTCCAAAGCGCTGATTGCCTCGGCGGCCCAGTATCAGCGTATGAAACACGCCGACAGCTTCGGAATCAGGCTGAGCTCACCGCCGGTGTACGACTGGCTCGCTATGCGGGCCCGCAAGGACAAGATTGTCAGCGGGCTGGTGGGCGGTATCGGCCAGCTTTTCAAATCGCACGCCGTGACGCATTACCACGGGTTTGGCACGATCAAAAATCCCCGGCACGTCACCGTTGTGGACGAGAACGACCGGGAGATCACCCTCGAGACTGACAATATCATCGTCGCCACCGGCTCCCGCGCGATCAGTATTCCCGCTTTCCCGGTCGACGGCCGGAGTATACTGACCTCGGATCATCTGCTGGAGTTGGACCATCTGCCAAAGTCGATGCTGATTATCGGTGCCGGGGTGATCGGCTGCGAGTGGGCCTTTATGCTGTCCCTGCTCGATGTCGAGGTCCACATGGTCGAGATGCTCGAGCGCGCCCTGCCGATGGAGGATAAGGGCAGTTCGAAGTTGATAGAACGTGAACTCAAAAAGCGGAAAGTGTCGCTTCACGTTAATACCAGAGTGGAGTCGGTCGTGCCGGGTGAAGGCGGTGTCCAGGCGCGGCTGTCCGATGGTCAGACGATCGACGCCAACCAGGTGCTGGTGGCGGTCGGTCGGGCCTTCAACACCGAGGAGATAGGTCTCGATGACGTGGGCGTTGAACTCAACGAGAACGGGTCCATCAAAACCGGGGGCGATATGCGGACCAGCGTCGAGAATATCTATGCCGTGGGTGACGTTCGGGGCGAAATCCTGCTGGCCTATACGGCCGTGCACGACGGTGCCGTGGCCGTGGACAACTGCCTTGGGGAAAAGGCCGAAAAGGACTACAGCGGTGTGCCCTCGGTGATCTTCACCCACCCGGAAGTCGCGTCGGTCGGGCTTCAGGAGGACCAGGCCGCTGCCCGGTACGACATTGCTGTCGGCAAATTCCCCCTCAGGGCGCTGGGCAAAGCGCACGCCGAAAACGAAATCGCCGGCGAGGTCAAGGTAATCGGTGACAGGAAGACCGACCGACTGCTCGGCGTCCACATTGTGGGCATCCATGCCACCGAAATAATCCATGTCGCCGCTCTGGCCATAAATCGCGGTTTGACGGTGACGCAACTGGGCAGGCTGATATTCGGCCACCCGGTAGTCTCGGAGGCGATTATGGAGGCGGCCCATGATCTTCACGGGACATCGGTACATCTGGCTCGAAAAAAGTCCTAGGCGCAGTTTTTGACGGCTCTGCGTCCAGGCGCCCCGTTTCAGCCCAAAAGGCCCTTCGCACTTTCTGCGCGGGGCATTTCATTGTTAGACAAAGCATTGCGTCACTGTATCGTAAGCGGACAGGCCGACGCTGGCGCACAAACTGCGTTACTGGACGGTAGTGCCCACCGGATGAATACAGGCTGGCGCACTTATCGTATCAGGCTGCAACCAGATACAGGAAACAACCCCGAAGAGTGGGAGATCGGCACAAATGTTGTTCTTACATACGCACGTAGTTAGTTACTCTTATATACGCAGTATGGCGGTGAAGGGTACGTAAGAGGTGGGGACAAAGGAGTTCCTAGTGAGGGGGAGCTCCTTTTTCTTAGGCGGTTACGCATAGCCGCCTTTTTTTATTTCACGTGCTCTGCTGCACGCTGACTGAGGCCGTGTGCGGCCCCACAAGCCTCTTCCGATGACTCTCCAGCTTTGATCCTGCCGCACGGAGTTGATTCCCGGTGGTGACGGCTCGATACCGCCGTCGCCTGCCTGTGTCGACGACCGCCGCCGAGTCCTGCCCCTTCGACGGCGACTGCCACCTCTACCGAGCCCTGCCGCACACGATCAGGTCTGGTGCCGGCGCATTGCTAATCGGTGCCCTGCCGCGCGATATCCGGTTTGGTCCGGGAATGCCATCCGTCAATACTCGGTCTCGAGCCGACGCTCCGCCGGATAATATTCGGCTTCACGCTGGAACACGGGCGGTCGGCACTCGGTCTCGAGCCGACGCTCCGCCGGACAATAACGGGTTTGGTCCGCTGACACAGTCCGTCGGTATTTGATCCCGCCCGGGAATGCTGCCTGCGGATGTCCGATCTCGAGCTGATACGCTGCCTGTCGCGATGCAGCCTGGTGTCGGCACGCTGCCGGTCGAGATTCAGGCTGGTCCTGAGATGTTGGCTGGTCGGTAAACCTGTTGGCGTGCTCGGCCGATCTTACATGCATGGTGTGCGGAACCTCTTGACTTGCCGGAGGTTTTTATTAGATTCAATCTCCTGCAGGCTGTAGAGTATGGCGGTGTAGCTCAGCTGGTTAGAGCAGCGGAATCATAATCCGCGTGTCCGGGGTTCGAGTCCCTGCACCGCTATATTTTTTTAACTTCCCTATTGACAATACATTACAAAGCCACTATTTTACTCAAAAAGGCGTTGTGACGATTTTGTGACGCCGTTTTTGGGGAGGATAATGGATGGGCACAGTCTACAAAAGAAACGAAGTCTATTACATCAACATCGTCTCCGACGGAAAACGGGTCCGCAGGCGGGTCGGCAGATCCAAGAAGATTGCGGAATTGGCTCTCAAAGATCTCGAGGTCAAGATCGTACGCAAGGAATTCAACCTGGATGTGCCCGACGGTCGGATCGATGATCTGTTCCGGGCCTTCATGGAATACTCCGAGACCAACCATGCGCCGACAACTACGCTCCGGTACCAGCAGGTGATCCAGAATTTCCGGCTCTTTCTGGCAATAAAGTACCCGGAGCTTACAAAGATCTCGCAGATCAAGCTGGAACTCCTCGAAGCGTACAAGCGGTACCGCCGGATGGTTGACCCCAGGACGGTCAGAGTACCGGACGAATATCAGGAGAAGGTCCCGCAAAACGTTCTTGCGGGAAAGGCCAGGACCATAAACTATGAGCTGAAAACTCTCCGGTTGATTCTCAACTTTGGCAAGAAGCGGGGCTTCTGCCACGAGAATCCCACCGAAGGTCTGACCTATCTCAAGGTGATCGATTCCAGGGAGCCGCGGTTTCTCACGAAGGAGGAGTGCAAGCTGCTCCTCGAGAACTCGGATAAGAAATACTACGCGGTCTTCTTCACGTTCCTGAACACCGGTCTTAGGCTCGGAGAGCTGGTCAATCTTCAGTGGCGAGATATCGACTTTAGCCGCCGAATCCTGCGGGTTCGGAAAAAGAAAGATTGGCAACCCAAGTCGGGGGAAAGAGACATCCCGCTCAACTCCGAAATGATCGTGCTCTTGACGAGCCTGAAGCCCAAAAAGGCCGACAAGCATGCCTATGTCTTTACGCGTCGCGACGGCGGCAAACTTGGCGCCAAGCTGCGTCAGGCTCTGATTCGAATCGCCCGGAGGGCAGGTCTTGACGATCTTACGAAGATTCACAGCCTTCGCCACACTTTTGCCAGCCATCTGGTCATGAGCGGTGTCGACCTGCCGACTGTCCAGCGGTTGCTCGGGCATTCCGACATTCAAACGACTATGATTTACTCCCATCTAGCACCTGATCACCTTTCCGGGGCCGTCGAGAAGCTGTCATTCAGCTGATTTTTCGCTTCTCAACAATACGCAGATCTGGTACGCGTGACTTACTGCCTTTAGTCGATCGGGCCTCAAGCCATTTGAGCACGTCCTTCTCCCGGAATCGGAGCAAACGCCCGACCTTAATGTGCGGGATAAACCCGAAATGGGTCCACGCGTAGATGGTGGCCTTCTGGACGTTCAGAAGTCGCGCTATCTCATCCGGTGTCAGGAGCCTTTCCATAGGTGCAGTGTCTCTGTTGGCAGCATCTGTCACCAGTAGCCGTCAAAACTCCTTAGGTCTGGCTCAGCTTCGCTCGTGCGCCAGGTTTCTGCGAAATCGATGCTGAGCCTGTTTTTTGTGTCTGCCCATGCTTTATCTCTTAAATCGAAATATCGTCGCTCTACGGCGATTTCACTTCCCGTAAGTCGTTGTCGTTCAATGTGCGATTTGTCCCCATTTCAGGGGTCCGAGACTGCTTGTTTGACTGCACCAAGGCTCCGGCCCGCTGAACATGTTCCTCAGGGATAATCACGTCGTATTCGTGTGAGCCGTCCGGCATGTAGTAGACGCCGCCGGGACGGCTGTGCTGCCAGCGTATGATGTGATCGTAGTCATCTCTGCTGCAGCAATGCACTTTGTACTTATCATCGAACCATTTCCAGATGTCGGCTTTCATGTCGTTTTGTCACCACATGAAACTGCGTTTTGTCGCCACATGAATAGAGTATCTGATACCATTGCTAACCTGCCTTCTTCGTCACGCGAATTAACGCCTCGCGAGTGGGCCTCGGGATGGGGAGAATCCTGCGGACCGTGGATGCTTTGACCTCCCACCTGCGCGGAGTGCCGGGCTGGTATTCGACGAGGCCGACCGCTGCAAGCGTCTCTAACAGCGTCCCAAGGCGACGTGGTGTACAGCCGCAGGCGTCGGCGATCTCGCGGTGGCCGGCGTGAATCAGCCCACCGGGCCCTACCCGACGTTTGACTTCAAGGCCGGGGAGTGCCACCATGTAGACGAGTACCTGCAGGTTGGTTAAGTGCTTCTGCCATCCATAGTCAATGAAGGTGAAGTTCCTGTAAGCTTTTCTTTTCGATAGAACGCGGGATGCAAACGGGCACATGTCCTCACCTACGCAAAACGACTGTAGTATCGCGTTGGTACACGAGTAGTTATATTCGCTGGCGTAACTGTTGTTTACAGCTCTGTTGAGGTCAGTCGGTGTCAGCGGGGGATGGTTGAATCGATTCCACCTTGTCAGGTAATCAGCAATGAATTCGTAGTTCTTGCCGACTCGCTTCAACTCCGATGCTATAACCACAGCCGATGTGTTCCGATCGGGGAATTCTCCTTTGGATAGAGGGGTGTCGGCCAGGGTGGCCACACACGGTCGGATGTCCTGGCCCGGATGGTCGATAGTGCGGGACAAATGTGAGGAGGTTGCTAACCCTTGTAGAGTCATGTCAGGTGTGATCACGTCAGGCTTTGGTTGCCCGGATCGGTGGGACGTGTCGTTACGCCGGACAACCGGGGTCATCGCCTCTTGTCGTTCCTTACGCCGCATACTCCGCTCCGAGGATTCGCCGTCTCTGACGTATTCGGTCAGCATTCTCAAAAGGGCAGCTGATCTCCCATTCCTCCTGCTCGTGGCAGTTCAGCGCCACCTTCATCACCTTGGCTTTGTCGTACACTTTCATTTCGGCCCGCTTGACGAGCTCACCGACCGGGACAAACTCCACCACGATCACCCAGGGCGCCTGGCTGATCCAGGACGAGAACGGAGCCGGGAAGACGTCGAACGGGCTGAACGTCTTGAACCACAGCCCCTCGTACAGAACTTCATCGACTTCGTGGTCAACCGTCCCGACGTGCTGACCCGACAGCACCACCGGTACCTTCCGATGGACTTTGCCTACATCCCGTCGCCAGCTCGGGATCATGAACCCCGTCCCGTACAGGAAGGAGTACTTCACCAGCCGGCAGACCTCGAGAAAGAACGTCGGCGCGTGCTCCAGGTAGTGCTGCACTACCTGTTCGTGGCGTTGAGCCTTCTCAACCGATCGCCCGGACGTCGGCGAGACTGCGACAAAAGGTGTGTGCTGGAAGTACGTGGTGATGACGCGCACGGCTTCAAGCTCGATCTGCGGGAATAACTTGTGGAAGTGAAAATTGGCCCGCCCCCTGCGCCCCGAAGTCTTCGTTACATAGCCATGGTAGGCCCGGCGGATCTTCCGCCAGTTCGCGCGTCTGGTCCGAAGCGCATCCTTCGCCCTTTTATAGCGGTCACGGATCTGCTTCTTCGGGTCGGGTTTGACCAGAAGCCAATCATGTACGGTGTTGCCGGTTCGTCTTGCCATCGCATCCGCGACGGCCGGAGTTCCGGTGCATTAACCTGACTTGACGCCTACACTCAGCCTAACGCGAATTTTCAGCCGTTTGTCAAGTACTAAATTCCTGCCCGGAGTTCGGTACGGGCTTCCGGGCGCCGAGGCAGACCAGTGTACAGTGAGCTCTGCTCTTTCTCATGCGGAATCAATCTCCCTGTTTTCCTGACCCTAACTCGTTCTTTGATCGCCTGTTACTTCCCCAAAACCGGAAAAAACCGGAAAAAACGGAAATTTCCGGGAATTCGCGCTGCCAGCGCCGGTTTGCAGGGATCGAGCGCGTCTTTGCTCTGGCGACTCCGGCACCAAGGACTCATTCAACATTCCCACTTTCCTGTCCTCGGGATCTCGTCCTGTATGGCACCAAAGAGGAAACTCGGCAGTGCGCGCGCAAGCTTTTGCGATAAGAGACAGGCCGGCACGTCAGAAAACGATCTGTGTCCATCAGCCTCGGTCGCCCGTGTGGTCCGTACTAATGACGGATTAGCTCAAACATAAGATCCGGGGCACCGTTGAGGGATCCGCAAACGCCGACCAACCTGGGTCGGCTGAGCTTCGCAAATCCCGAACCAAGGGGTGACGCATCTGCGTATCGCCAGCTGAGCGATCAATCCAGGAACCACAAGCTCTCTCACTAGGGCCCTTCGCCGATACATCGACTCACTTGTCCTGTTTCTTCATAGGAATGGGCTTGACTGGGCACCGCCTAGTCATTAAGTTGCTAACTGGTGATGTGGGATCTGTTGGACGGATCCCCCAGGCTCGCCTCGCTCCATGGTGATTACTCCTCAACCTTGTGGGGGTCCCAGTCCAGGATGACTATTGGCTATCTTTGCAGTGTTAGGAAAGCAAGATAAGGTATCGAGGGGACGCTTGGCGAATCAAGATCAAGTTTCGATTAGCGGTATTCCCGAACCCGGGCAGCTTGTGTCACTTCGGAACAAAGTCTGGGTTGTAACTGATTTACATGGTTCTGACGTGGGTAGATTGTCAGTTCCGGAGTTGGTTGATGGGAAAACACATCTAGTAGGTGTCTCATCTCTTGAGGATGATGCGTTTGGTGATGAACTTCAGGTACTTTGGGAACTTGAACCCAGTAAACGAATATACGAGCGTGTTAGTCTTCCGACAGTCTCAAGCTTTGACGGGCCCGACCTGTTGGATGCTTTCCTCAATGCCGTGCGATGGGGGGCCGTCTCTTCTGCTGACCAGAAATCACTTCAGTCTCCATTCAGGAGTGGAATTGACCTTGAAGAATATCAATTGGATCCAGTAGTTCGCGCTCTTCGGATGCCAAGAGCGAATCTACTAATTGCTGACGATGTTGGTCTTGGAAAGACAATCGAAACCGGGCTCGTTGCACAAGAGCTCTTCTTGAGGCACCGCGTGAGAACTATGCTCGTAGTTTGCCCTTCGTCTCTTCAGATTCAATGGGCAACACAGATGCGTGATAAGTTCGGTCTGGAGTTTCGCATCATCGACAGCGACTTCATGAAGGAACTCCGGCGTCGACGGGGATTGCACACAAACCCTTGGAGGCACTTTCCGCGCTTGATTACATCTATCGACTTTCTCAAGCGCGATCGTCCTATGAGGCTATTTCGAGAAACTCTGCCGGCTGAAGGTGAACCTCCATACCCCCGCCGTTATGATCTACTGATTGTTGATGAAGCTCACAATATGGCACCGTCTGGTAAAGGTCGTTATGCCACTGATTCTCAAAGAACAGAGGCTATTCGCACATTAGTCCCTCACTTTGAGCACAGGTTGTTCCTCACTGCAACGCCACATAACGGGTACACGGAGAGTTTTACTGCCTTATTGGAATTGCTTGACAACCAACGATTTGCCCGAGGTGTGATGCCTGACCGTAAACAGCTTGAGACGGTCATGGTTCGACGAATGAAGAGCGAACTTGAACTTAAATGGGATGGCTCAAGACGCTTTGCCTCTCGGGTGATAGATCCACTTGAGGTCGACTATACGGATGCTGAGCGGCTTGCACATCAGAAGCTCAGAAAATATGCGGAATCTCGGCAGCGTACTGCTAAATCGGATTCAGAAAGACTGGCGACTGAGTTTGTTCTGAAACTCTTAAAGAAGAGGTTGTTCTCATCACCTGCCGCCTTTGCCTCAACCTTGGAGAAGCACGAACAGTCCTTGATGACCGCTAGAAAGCGCAAAACAGTAACAGCAGCACCTTCAACTAAAGTCTTACGAAAGACAATTGATGAAGTTGAGGAAGAGTTTGCTGATGATGATTCTTATGATGAGGCTACTAATGAAGCGTTGAGCATCGCGGGTCGTCTGTTTACAGATCCTTCAAAAGGTGAACGTACACTTCTCAATGACCTTAAAGAATATGCACGAAATGCATCAGTTCGGCCTGACAGTAAGGCAAATGAGTTAATCCGGTGGCTCAAGCAAGACATCTTTGTCAAGGGTCAATGGACTGATAAGAGGGTTCTAATCTTTACTGAATACAGAGCCACACAAAAGTGGCTTCACGGCATTTTTGCATCTGAGGGGCTCGCGGATCAGAGCCGCCTAATGTTGCTCTATGGTGGAATGGATTCAGATGATCGGGAACGGATAAAGGCTGCGTTTCAAGCAGATCCCGCCATTTCCCCAATTCGAATCCTTCTGGCTACAGATGCCGCTTCAGAGGGAATCGACCTTCAGAACCACTGCTCAAGTCTGATCCACTATGAAATACCGTGGAATCCCAGCCGGTTGGAACAGCGGAATGGTCGTCTTGATCGCCATGGTCAAAAAGCGTCTGAGGTCACAATCTATCACTTCGTGACAAAGGGATTCAGAGACTCAGACACTGGAAAATCACCAGGGGAGCTGGATGGAGATTTGGAGTTCCTGATGCGAGCTGTTTTGAAAGTAGAGACCATTCGCGAGGATATCGGTAAAGTCGGACCGGTTATTGCCACGCAGGTGGAAGAGGCAATGCTAGGTGCTGACGTGCCCCCGGTTGTTGTACCACTTCCTAAGTTAGTCCTATCATAACATTTTTGTCAAGCTGGTTGGGTGGTTGAATCGCTTCGGGAGCCGGCGGACGATACCTGAGCGAACTGTGCGGACGCC
>Ga0307379_10000073_pt1 | contig 174025 bp, 279 predicted proteins | sample UN2MG_FD_202237 | JGI IMG/M metagenome (GOLD analysis project Ga0307379, IMG submission 202237) | Soil microbial communities from Risofladan, Vaasa, Finland - UN-2 | ecosystem: Environmental > Terrestrial > Soil > Coastal area > Acid sulfate soil | place: Finland: Risofladan, Vaasa...
ATATAAAAAAAATCATTAAAAAAACAATAAAATCGATCTATCAGGAGAAAATATCTCCCCTAATCAACATTACTAACTATTTCTGAGCTTAAATACATAACTCCAATACCAACTACAGTCCCAAATCCAAACCAAAAAGTATTATTGAAAAATCCTAATTTACCCCTTCTTTTTTGTAGCTCCTTATCCGTTTCATTAAACAGATCCTTATAAACAATAATTTTTTTATTCAATAAAATATCACGATCAACACCCAAATCTAATTTGCCTTGTTGTAAAATTACTTTCCTATCTAATAAGAAAATTCTATTATTCAGTTCGAAATTAGTCTTCTCGACAATCTCAACCTTCTGCTGTAACAATTTAACTTTCTCAACATTTAGGCTATCATCTGTCCACGCTACTTCAATTTTTTCAAACTCTTCAACCGTAAAAGCAACCATCGGTTCAGCAAATTTGTAATTTTTACCAGCATCCAATATCTGTTGAGAATAGACAGTAAAAACTATAGCGATAACGATAATCATCACTCTCATAATTACCCCCTATTCAACCTTTCTTTCATCTTCTTAACTTTTTCTTCCAGCGATTCCTTGTCGGTCTTCTTGTCACTATATTGAGCGTCAAGCGTACTCATCTTAGCATCAACACTTTCCTTCTGCTTATTAAGTTTTTCAATCTTATCTTTATTAGTATCAAGATCCTTATCTAATACCTTTAACTGCTCATCGATCTTACCGGACTTCTCTTTATTATTTTTAAGTTTCTCATCTATAACTTTCAGATCGGATTCAGCTTTAGTTCTTCGTAATTTTGACAATAACTCATCTGCCAATCGACTCTTTTTACCAACAAAAATCTTAACTACAATTACAGTCATAATAGCAAGCACAATGCCTATGACTATCAGCCAGTGCTTTACCTGCACATTATAGAGTTTAGCGCTAAAACCCTTCTTGTACATGATAATAACAGCAGCTACAACAATGAGTAACAGAACTCCCATAATAACGATAAAAGCATCCATTCGTTACCTCCCATTGAATAATTCAAAAACGGGTATCCAATTCCTTGCCCTTTTTTCCCACGTCCAACTTTCTTCAACTATTTCACGACTTTTAATGCCCATAACACGACAACGATCCCTATCTCCCCTTAATGTCAATATATAATGAGCAAAACTTCTAATAGTTTCCTGTATTTTATTATTATCCCCAATATTATAAGCATCAACAATGAATCCATTTTCCCCGTGTTGTATAAATTCAGATATCGCCCCTACATTAGTAGAAATTAATGCCTTCCCACACGATGCTGCTTCAAACATAGGGTTAGGAGCACCTTCTGTTAAACTTGTACATATTTGACAATCTACATTATCAAAAAACGATGGCATATCACTATACTTAATACTATTTTTGGGAGTATTACTTAACAACTTAAATTCTATATTTTTATGTATAGATAACTGTTTCATTAAAGGTAATAAAACAGATGTATAACCCTTTATGTCAATTTTACCAGATGTCTTCTGTGCTACCCACCCAATAACAAAAGTCTCACTTTCAGGCTTACTAACTGGAATAAACATATCATGATGAACTCCACCTTGAGCACAAAAAACATTATCATTTTGATCTTTTAATTTATCATAAATAATACGAGAAGTTCCTACTAACGCTTTATATTTAGGGAATATCTTCTTAGATGCATCGTAATGCAATAATTCAAAATTATGACTAGAAACCCCTGCTGACACTTTATCAGGCATCGATTGCATATCATACCAACTCATAAAATGCACTAAATCATACTCATCTATAAACTTACGATGAAAAGCTGATTTAGGGACTTTATCAATATTATATTCAGGCAGATACCTTATAACAGCACTAGCATCACGATCAAATGCCCAGTTAAGAATATCAGGGACTAATAATATTTTCATTTTTCAATCCTTATAATAGAAAACTTATCCTGCATAATTGAAATAGATACTGAATAACATTCCATTATATTTTTCCCTATAATTTCATTCAAAGACTCTTCAGAAAAATGATGAACCATAAATGGTGTCTCTACCGTAATGTATTGCTCGACATGATTAGTAACAATAATAACCTTATCTTTAGCTACTCTTACCATCTCACTAACAGCCATCGATGGGTCTAATGTATGCTGTAACATAGCTACGCTCACAACAGTAGAGAAACTATTATTATCAAAAGGTAAATCTGTAGCATTAGCCACTTTAAACTCAGTATTTACCAATAATTTCTTGGCTTCTTCAACCATAGATGATTAAAAATCAACTGCAAAATCAGGAGAATATAACAATCCAGAATCACCGACACCACAACCGACTTCTAATAATGGATGTGTAATTTCTCCCAATAAAGGTAGCACCAAATCTTCTAAATCTTTTTGATTATTTGGGTTCTCAATATGAAATTTTTGATGATGATATTTTGATTCCCCATTAAAATAATCTAACGTTCTATTATGCAATTCACTCATGCTACCCTCCTAATTAACCATATTGAATCTTTAAAAAATTCTACAGAACTAAACCTTTCATCAACGGCTTGCTTAACCCCTTTATAACCATCTTTATAATCATGACCACAAAAAATACCACCAGGCTTAATTTTAGGTAACCATTCATCTATATCTTTAGAAGCATATTCATAATCATGATTAGCATCTAAAAATAACCAATCAACCGAATTATCATTAAACTGTTTAGCTGAATCAGCAGAATCACCAACAATAACATGATTATCAAATTCTATCATATTTTTTGTAAATTCAGCCATAACATCCTCTTCAGTGGCTCTTTTTCGTTGAGTAGGATTAGTTACAGCCCCTTCAAAAGTATCTATACTATACAATAACTGACCCCTACCAGAATCTCTAATGCCGCTAGCGATAGCATGACTACTTCTACCTTTCCAACACCCGATTTCAATAATAACAGAATCACTATGTAACTGCAACATCTGATTATATAAAAAATCTAACTCATGCTTAAGTATCCATCCCTGAATGCCAATATCTTTATATAACATATTATCCCCTTTTATGTGTAACTTTTAATAATAGGATTATTAATTGCCCTTGTCTGAGATAACTTATGATAATCTACAACCCTATTATTTTCATCCCTATAAGTATTAGTATATCTTCTATGCGATCCGTCATGCTGCCTATGGAAATAAAGGACTTTTTCTACAATACATATATCAAAATATTTTAAAATACGAATCCAATAATTATAATCTTGACCCACCCTTAATTTAGGATCAAAATACCCTATTTTATCAAAAACAGATCTTGTCCACATAGTAGAACCACCGGCAAGAAAATTACTATTTCCTATATTACTTTTTATATGATCAACACCAGTTTTATTAACAGCTTTTACCCATGAATTATGAGATTCATTCCCATTACTGTCTATACTACCTATTCTACATGATACAAAATCATAACCACTTTCTAACATTTTAACTTGCTCATACAGTCTATCGGGAGCACTGATATCATCATTATCTTGCCTACAAAAATATTCCCCTCTACTTGCATCAAGTATCCTATTTAATGTATATGGGACTCCCATTTGTTTATCGTTCTCTAATATTATAATCCTGTTATCATTATACTTATTTAGAATATCACTTACAGGCTCAGTAGAACAATCATTAATAATTATCAAATCAAAATCAGTATAAGTCTGAGACAAAATACTATCAATACTTTGTTGTAAATATTTAATATTATTACGACATGGCATCATTACAGTAATCATACTAACCCTTTTTTAACAAAAAATTATTAACTATACCAATAAATTTCTTTGAATAAATATCTAATGTTCTATGTCTAACATTTTCAGAATAACCCTTTTCTACCAATTTATTCCTATCATTAGAATAAACAACATAATGAGCTATCTTTTCTGCTATCTCATCATTTGTCATTTTATTATCAATCTCAAGCATCCACCCCTTATACCAATTATGATTTTCATCAGGAATATCTCCACAAAGCAAAGATTTACATAGTGGAACTTCAACATACTTTGATAATGCATATCTGTGTTTACTGCTACACGCCAACACTATCTTTGCCTTATTCAATTCTGTAGCATAATCAACTATCTGCTGCTCAACATTTTCTATGTTATACCCTGGATGTCTTAAAATTCTACAATTGAAATTCCTTAAAATTTCACTATTAATCACACGTTGAAACCTTGCCCTTAATGGATAATGGGTAGGAGAAAGAGCCCCAGTTACCAATACATCACACTCCCTCATAAGTCCATAATCCCTAAATATATTCTTGCTAACGCAATGCGGATTATGGAAAAATTCTGCAGTTTTAATATGACCGTACTGCCGAATATCATTCTGGTGATGACAAAGTATTAGACTTGATCCACTTCTTTGTATCTCCTCAGTCGTCCATCTAACATCCCACATCTCATTATACCTTAAACAACATGGAATATCATTAACCTGATCAAACCCAGGCATCTCTAGCGGTTTATACCAAAGTATTATATCAGGATTATATTTATCAGCAACTTGCTTAACATTATCAAAATCATCCCAACCAGGGCCTGATTTAAATACAGTAACATCAGTATTATTGCCTATTGTCTCAATGGAATGGAACCTGACCCTATCCAATTTATGTTCCCAATGCTTCTTATCACAAAGATACAAAATCTTGAGCATACTAACTCCCGTCCTTTACAATCTTATGATATCTACGGCTATCTGTCTTAATAATATTCAAAGAGTCAATTTCATCAATACGAGCGACTATCATTTTATGATATTCATGATAATTTTTTGACCCATTACCATAAATCAATAAGACACCACCAGGAATAAGAACCCTATTAGCCTCCCTGAAAAACACTGTAAATAACGCTATTAACTTTTCATCAAAAATCCACAACCCATCATGAGATGGTATCCAACCCTCACCATTCTCATTGTCATGTCTCATGTAATCCTTAAAAACCTGCTCAATAGATCCCTGACTATTAATAATAGATAAAGAACAATCATCAAAAGGTAATCTACCATTCTCTAAATAATTCTCAAATCCATCATACTTTATATCGATGCACTGTCTGTTATGTAATAACTCAGAAAGCTTATGATATTTTCTCCCCATCATATTATGCACACCAGCCCTACACTCTACCCCAATAATTCTATTACCATAAAATCGACAAATTTCCAAAAATTCACCAGGGCCAGTCCCTATATCAAAAACATATCCACCACCATTTTTTATAATAGGGAGATTTTTATTAATATGATCATTCTGTTCTTTTAATCTTGCTCGCCGATTATATTTCTTACTAATAAAAGCATCCTGCAACAAATCTACATAATCCAAATCCCAATCATCATTAGGTGACGGATATAACTCCAATTCAGTAGGCTCTACCATTTTATTAAATACCTCCTCAAATATTTTTACATGACTTTTCCAAGACCACTCTCTATCTATCGTATTTCTAATATTTTTACCACATTTATTCGCCATAGGAATAATTTTACGTAAAGCAGAAACTAAAGCATTAACATTCCTCTCACATATAATTCCATTCTCACCATCAACTATAAGAGAATCTGCTATACCAGCATGAGACGATATTATTGGCAATCCACATGCAGCAGCCTCAATAAGCCCATTCTGCCGACCTGCCGATTCACTCATGTCAACATATATATCTATTTCTTCATGATAATACTTAACCATTTCATCTTCACTCCTCATCCTATCTTCTCTTATCGCAGGATTAAAGACAAAATTAAGATTTGCACAAGCCTTCCTAATAATATGTAAACCACGAAAAGCTTCCCCAAAATTTCTTGAACTCCCTGCCCATCCAACTACTGGTTGACTTCCTATTTTACAATCAGAAAAATAAAACTTATCAGTATCAACACCACCCGGGGCAAGAATAACATTTGGGTGCATCTTCGAAAATCTATCATAGAGTTTTTGATTAGATACAGCAATAACTCTGGCTACATTTACCACTTTTTGTGGATCATTATAAAAAGCATGCCTAACATTACTTCTAATGGCAAGTACTAATTTATCCCTGGGAATATTATTTTTCTCTATAAGATGATATTGATAATCACATAAAAATAAAACAACAGAATATTTACTATGATCGATGTTACCACTCTTTTTAGTATAATGAACGCCGACATCCCAACCTTCAATATTATCCCTAATACCTCGATATATCTTATCAAAGACCCACCATTCGGCATCCGCTACCACTAATACTTTTTTATTTATCATAAATCATAACAATACTGATAAGGCTTCATGTTACAAATATATTCTTTATTTTTTCTTTGCTCTTCTAATCTTAATTTATCATCACTAAAAGGTGTTTCTTTATTATAAACATATAATGGTTCAGGAATATGTCTTATTCTTCCAATCCCTGCCATTTCTATTGCCGGAAACATTATCGCTACATCCCATGCACTTTTAAAATACCTACTATTCTGATCTCTTAAATCTGAGTCTTTTATTCTCTTCCATACTTTATATTTCATAGTCCTTAATGCTGTCCCCCTCCAATAAGAATTCCTTATCCCAACAACAAAATCCCTATCCCTATAGGGCTCACTATTATTGGGCATATTATTAGATGGGAATCCAACCCAACTACCATGCGTAACTAAAACATAAGGGCTACTTTCATAATAAGATTCAACGATAGATAATACGTTTTCGCTATATAACCAATCATCAGCATCAACAAAAACAATTACATCATTATCTTTCGGTTTCAATAACTCTATTGCTTTAATTATATTGGGAATAGCATATAATCTTTTTTTATTAATCTTAACACCCAATATATCAGATGCATATCTACTTGCTTTCCTATATGTCAAATCATCGGCAGGATCAAGAATAACCTGCGCTCTCCAATTGGTATTATCTTGAACAATAATAGATTTCAAACACTTCTCAACATAATCATCAGCAGGACCGCCAACAACAACTATCTTAAAATTAATCACCGTTAGCACCCATAACAAAAGTCATAAACTCATGTTCCTGACCTGCAGACTTTAACTGTTGATACCTTTTATATAAAAAATGTTCCTTGATTATCTCCGGATGATCAGAAAATGGATATGGATTCATACTATTTAAATCAGCACAAACAATATGCTCCCTAACCCATTCACTAGCTGTATCATTAAGATGTTGACAATCAAAAGAAGCATCGCTTCTCGAAATGTAATATTTAACCCTTAATAATAAACTCTCCCAATTTTTCATCTTAGAGTAATGATAACAACGAATACCATTAAAAAACAAAACTTCCGACTGACCAGACCTTTCAAAATTTATTCTATCCCACATTTTCCCGACATTTTTCCTATAAATATTTTGCCCATCTATAGGGTCTCCCCAATAACCAATTTCATCGACATCATTCTTATATACTCTTTCCATATAATTTTTCTTATTGTAATGTTCAAAATCAAAAAAATTATAATGCGGAAAAAGAATCATATTACAATCAGAAGATACATCGTCTATTTTAAGTCTTAATTTTCTTAAATGATTTCTCTTATAAAATTCATCGGCATCAACAATAAATATCCAATCTCCAGTGCACTGCTTTAACGCAAACTGTCTCTGCTCCAGTTTATGGGCAAAAATCATTTCTTTGTGAAAAATAATCTTACCATCTGGATCAGGAAATTTATCAACAATTCTAAACCCAGAACCATCAAACTTCGCCCCAGCACCCCTTAACAAATCAACCATACCTTCTACAATGACAATCTGATCAACATAATTGTAAATATTTTTAAGACAAGACTCCAACCATAAATAATCATTAAAGTAAATAATCATCGCCGAAACAGTTTTTTTGTAATTAATCATTTTCCAATGCCTTCATATCTTTGTATAAATCTATATATTCAAAATTTTCGGGAACTCTTATATTAGAAACAAGATAATGTTTTATAGTCCCAGATTCAGACACTACCACTTCATCAAATATTGTCTGTCTATAACCATCTAACATTTTATCTCTCTTATTATCGCTATTATACATTTTCTGATTATGTGTTGTAGCCTTGCTGTTAACGCCAAACTTCCCCGATTGCTTTTTATGCTTAACATGATAAATTTCCATCCCCAATTTAGTAAGTGGACACCGAATACTTATTATACCATCTTCAGCACCCCAACCAATAAGTAAATTTGAATAACCATTAGACTGTTCAAATTCAGATCTCTTAAAAACAATACAACCACCATGCCCCGGTCTTTTCAATTTCTCATCAGTAATTTTCGGATTCTTAATATCATCTTCTATAATTGTAATAAGATATGACCAAGGCACAAATGGCCTTTTCATTCTACCTGTCATTTCTTCAAAATCAATCTTTTCTATAAACCTTATGTCAGCATCAATAATTGCTATTGTACTACCACTTGATTTTTTAAAACCAATATTCCTAACTTGCCCCAATTTGAATGGTTCATCGTTATTTTGCTCAACTATTACAACCTCATACTCACTACCCCTATAACATTTACGGATATTATAAATTAAACCATCCAGCATATAGAGCCGACTGCTATTTATGGGAACTATAAAACTAATCACAAAAATTCTCCAATTAAATATGTGGATCGCTAAAATGATCCTCATTAAATTCATCATCGTTTTTTAGCAATTCTGTATGACCATCATTAAAGGTCAAAAGAATATCGTCACTAGTTTCACCTAAAAACTCACCATAAATCATTCCCAGGTCTATATACTTTTTTATCAATTCTTCACCAAAAGTATCGCTCAAAAATTCAGGAGCAAATTGGAACTTAATCTCCACCTCTCCTGTGTCAACTTTCTTCAAACCTTCGAGTAAATCTATGTAATATTCCCATCCTTCTTTAATCTTATGATCAGGAATATTTTCTGACCATTCAAGTTCTATAGAATCTTTATCGCAAAAATCATAATGCGTATCAATATACGCTAGTATAAAACCTTCAGCAGATTTCCTATCTAAATAATCAATAGGTATAACACCACCTATAAAAGATGGCTTCACCCCAAAATCATCCACCGGAACATTTGGCAAATCTGTTTCATATTTATCAGGATCATCAAAATAATCATAATAATAACCCATAACAATATGATTACATTTTAAAATATCCGTAAGAGTCATACCAAAAACGGAAGTATCATTCAGTTCTTCTTCTACACTACCAGGCTCATCTAATTCCAGTTGCTCTCCATATTTACCATTGAGGTCACTTATACTTTCTTCGATAAATTTTCTAGACTGAACTTCGGTAAGTTTTTCGTCAAAGAAAACACCATTAACAAAGACAGTGATATATACATCCATCTTCGAAATAGTAGCAGGCGTGCCATCCGCGTGCTTATACCCTTTTTCTGCCCATAGCAATCCTAGAGACGTTGACTCTAGGGTGACTTTTACCTTTTTCTGATTCTTCACCATTTATAATAGCCTCAAAAGATTCTCTTAAAACATTAACTAATGCATCATGATTATTTTCTACACCATCGCCAGTATGCTCAAATTTCTTTATAATATCAGTCAATTGATCATCGGTATAATTATCGCTATCACAAACAGTATTCTCTACAAATTCACATTCAAAAACAAATACTATACCATCCTCACTAAAATGAAAATCTTTCATTTTAGCAGAATCACCAGGAAAAGTCCGGTTATTTACTACCTCATCAAATTCAATATGATCCCTTAATACATCATTGAAAAAATCACTCTTATAAGCATAACCAGAAGATTTGTTACTGCAATATTTTATAATCTCACTAAATTTTACTTTCAAACTATATGTTTTAGTAACATTAAGAGAAACACTGATAGCATCCCGAAATAATTCAGCCTTATATTTATCGGGATCCTTATAACTCTCATCTCTCCATATAACTTCATATTTATCTCTCTCATTCAACTCATTTATAATATCATCAATAGATGTTACACCCTCAACGTCCATATTCATAACACCAAACCCAGGGGCATCTGATTCTCTTTCTAATTCATAAAAAGCATGACTGAGTTCAGAATTTAACATAGTGTACCCTTTATCATACTTAAAAATCAGAGCATATTCCTTTAAGTCAAAATCTACACCCATCCCATTATCTACAGTTTCCCCGACCAATGGTGTTTTCAGAATAACAATCGGACTAACATGATTGCCGTCACATATCTCTTTAATCTTATCTATCATATTACCTCATCTTTCAAAAAATTAGCTTCATCAACTGACTTATGGACAGCCCCAACCCCACCATTTATATGAGAAAAAAATCGGTAAACACATTCATCTTCACGATTAACCCTAAAGACAGTCAACTTCTCTTTCATATGATCATCAACCTTAACATTCATAACTTTCAAAACTAACCTGTCAGACTCTGGATCAAGTTCAACATAATTAACGTCTTCACCTACTGCATCCATAAAATCATCAATGTCACTTTGACTATATACATCTTTCTCCTTGTTCTGCCCTATCCTAAAATAAAGACAATATTTTCTTTGATCTGGAGAAAGATTTTCTGTACTTTCATCAGCAGTACAATATCCATCTTCATTATTTGAACAAATAATTTCATCACAATCAAAATCGTCTATTTCCTGCATACAATATGGCATAATAACTATATCCTTTTAACATTATATCTCAATGAATACCCTCTTGACTCGTCTACATTCTCAAATACTTTATTTATTCTTTCCAATTCATCCTTAATTAATACAAACTTTTGAACTAACATATCCTCAGGCCAACTATTAAGATCAGAGCTTGGCTTTCCACCAGCAGCATCGCTGAGTTCAGTGTAGAAATAAGAAGTCGGAAGATAAAACCGATCAAACTTACCGGCAAATGCCTTTAGCCTTTCTTTTAAATAGCCAATATGGGCAACTGCTTTTTCAAACGTCCTATCTTCATCGTCTGAGTCATACCCAAAATAAAATTGGAAATACGCTTGAATCTTATTGCCCTTAGGGAAATAAGTATACTCACCATGACCGTGACTATCAGTACCATCTTTCTGTAGATCATCCCCGATTACCCTTTTCTTCCTATCATCACTCAAATCAGAGTCAGCCCTAACGCCGTCTTCTGGATATGCCCAGAACAAGTGCCTTCTGCCACATACAAAGAACCCACCCATCAAGTATGATAGATTACCAGAACCACATTCCGGACAAGTAACCCTAAAAAGGTCGCCATCTCTATCAATATAATTAGGCTCATAAGTAAGACTCTTCAAATAATCTTTATAGACATCATCAATTGTCGGAAGATTGTTTTCTTGGGGTGATTCTCCAGGAAACTGCTGAATAATCTTTGGTTTTCTAACAAACTTATTCATCATTTACTCCTTTCTATATACATATATAATATAAACTCATCTTGATAAAAATAAAAAAGGACTGACTTTTTCAAGTCAATCCTTTATCAAAAAATATAATCAGGAGATTTACTTTAATACATCGTATAATAATTCAGACTGTATAACCTTATTATTCTGTACTTTCTTCCTTATCACTACCCAACCATTATCCTGTGCAAATTTATCTTTTTCAGCATCCTTCAATAATTGCTTACCGTTATGATATACTCCATCAAATTCAACAAATATCATTCTTTTAGATAATGCTAAATCAAAAATATAATTACCAAGAATAAACTCAAACTCAAAATTTTCATTATTAAATTCTAAAAAATCTATTAACTTTTTATACTTCCACATTTCACGTAATAGCAAAGTCTCTTGAGCGGAAATAAGGTTTTTACTTTCCAATCCAGATTTCCTTTGTGCATTACGTCTTTTATCAGTAACACTACCTGAAGATGCACAAGACCTTGAACAAAAGTCAGGACTCTTGGCTCCTGTTAATGTATCAAATGAAGATTTACAATATAAACATATTTTTTTTATAGGGACTCTTTTATCTAATCTTTCAGCATTTCTTTTCTTTGCAGCACATGATAACCCACAATAAAAAATAGTCCGGCCATTCTTAACTTGCCTATTATATTCTCCACTATAAATTAGAAAACTATTACCGCAATATCCACAGATTAAATAAATATCCATAAAAGACTTATACAAAAATAAACTTAATTGGAAGTGAGGGGAGTCGAACCCCTGTGTCATTAGCACCGTTAACAAGTCGCTACATGTTTAGTCTATCTTTTTATAAACTCTCATCTTCTAATGCGCCGACAAACAAGCTCAATAAAAGACCAGTGCCTTATCTTACTCACCGGCCAACACTTCCGGCAAGCCAGTACTCAAATTTGGGTCGAATCACAGTGAGTACACCCGTAATCCAACCAGACCACTTTTTTCTAAGCAGCCATACCGTATACTAACTCGTAATCTTCGCCAGTTAGTTTTTGTATCGGATGATTAACGAGGCCAACCGACATCCTCGACATGCTACTTGAAAATTATACCAAAGATCGAAAACCAGTACACTCCCTTCGTTTCAATCCACGCACCAGTGAATGGCGCGACACATTAAATTAATATTTTACTTTTTTTATCAAAATATCGTTTATTTATTATGATACTTCTTCCTTATCGCTAATACAGGATCTTCAACTACTTCAACCTTATCGCTTTCATCATCCATTAAACTAGCAAGATTACTAACCAACCCAGTAGAAAGGCTTTCGTTCCCCGTATCAGAAACTATTGAAAAAACATCATTCTCAAGATTAATAGTTATTTCCATAGTATAAATATCCTTCTTAACCGGCTCTGATTCATCTTTCCCTAAACCCATCTGTGATCTTAAAAACTCAAGTAACATTTCCTGTAAATACTCAGTCTTTACCTGACTCCAAACCTTAAAAGTATCTTCCTTGAGATTGTACTGAATTTTTATTTTCAATATTACTCCAATTCTAAAATTTTAAAATCTCCCAAAGTTATAGAACGAGAAACCTTATTCCCACTCTCAACATATTGAATAATTGTTTCAATTCCTACAATGGCTGACATCATACAAATGTTCCTCGATAAAGGATACTCGCACACATCAGGGCCGTTATTACCTTTTGGAACAATATATCTCTCATTCCATACAACTTCACCATAACCTTCAGCTAATCCAATATGCAAACAATCAATTTTTCTTTCTTTACAAAAATCAGTAACAATTCCACGGCTCTCGCTATTATCAAAAGAATCAATAACAATCAGATTTTCTAATTCGGGCCAATTAATTTTCTTTATATTCGATTCAGTTAATCTTTGATCAATAACATTTATCTTAATGCCCATACTGGCAAAAGCAATATTTTTCATCACCTGAACCTTTTTCGATCCGACTTCTCTTTTACCCCATATCTGCATTCCTCTATTATGGTCTTCAATGCGGTCATTGTCAACTACGGTAATATTCTCAAACCCCTGCCTTATCATATTGACAATCAAATTAGAGCCAATAGCCCCGCAGCCACATACCACTATAGTATAATCTTTCAGCTTCGAAACAATATCTTTACCACGATACGACATTTCATGCTCTAAATGATGCATCCCATTTTCCTTTCTGCTCTATTGCAAAATAGAAATTACCTATAAAAAAATCCTTAACAAATTTAATCTTCTTATCCTTAGTAAATAAGTAAGAATTCCTTACTGTTTTATTACTATTCCATATACCACAAATAAGATCTTTCCAATGACAACTAACCCATGCCCCCATTGTTCTCCTATCTCTGTCGCTATATTCAATCCCATCTCCTGGGTGATTATGGTAAAAACCCAGCAACCACCTTGAATTATATACTTTCTCCCAGTCAAAGACAACATTAGCAGTGCCACCATTAGAATGATACACTATCCTTCCTATGCGGAACCATAATATTTTTATGCCAAATAAAAAGTAACAATTTTCCAAAATATTCCTTTATTTAAATAAATGCTCCTGCCCTGGCAATGTATATACATATACCTTAACGCTCGGGCAAGATTCCTTGATACACTCTTCAATAATATTCCACTTCCCCTTCGCAAGCCCAGAGCCTATTCTCGGCATATGAATGGTACAATTATTATTACTAGCCTGATAATGTACAGACCCAAGGCATCTCTTTAATGAACCATACCTAATAGGTGGTACACCATCAACTACCTTAGTCCCTTGCTGTGCAATCATATTTGCAACTATGATTTGAGTATTAACACTGACCAGTTGAATGTTACCCAATTTAGGCTTTAAACCAAATTCATTAGGAGATTCGAACCACTTCCGGTATCCTTCTTCCGCTAATGGGTATTTTTTGCTTAATGCCAAAACAAAACCTCTGCCCCACCCACCTATATCATTACAAACATGAGCAATAATAGCAGGCTTGACAATCGGTTCAGTTGCATCTCCGGTAATATATTCTATCATAATTAATTCCTTGTCCTTATTATTAAACTCCTGTTCTGCCCTTCTCTCATAACACCAACTAAACTTTTCAAATCAAAATCACTATCATGACCATTCAAGCAAATACCGGCAGAAATAATATTATGGGCAGAATCCTTACTTACAAATGAAGTGTATTCATTTCCATCAACCATATAAGTAATAGAATAACTGTCCTTACGCTCTCTATATGAAACTAATTCACCGCCAGCATGAGAAACAGCATCTTTAAGTCCATCTTTAGCCGTCTTCTTATGTAATTCTTTATCCATTCCAAATTTAATTGCATAAGCTGCCTTTTCCTCAAACATGAGTCCTGAAAACTTTAGTTTATCTGGCTTTAGTGCTTTAGAATAATTTTCTCTTAAATATTCACCTTTCATTAAATCATTATTCTGGTCTGCTATTTCAAACCATATATTACAACCATCGAATCTACAAATAACAATTTCGAAATCAAGGGTATTATCATCTGTCAAATATATTGGTAACAATGATTCAGAACTAATCCCCAATTTATTCCCCTTCTGAGGAATACCATAATAAACACCATTATTCTTATAAGAAGTGACCAATCTTATTGATGGTAATTTTTTCAAATATGCATCAACATCACTAAAATCTGCTTCACTCTCAACTTTCGCATTCTCAAAATTAGTAGGCTTAAACATATACCACCCAGGATCAATAGCCTTGATCTTCAAGGTATGAACTACACCCTGGATTCTCATTGCAACAATCCTATTGCCAAAAACAGGAGAGATAAATTCCATTTCTGTAATTTTACTCTCCTGTTCAGCAAACTTATCCAAAATTTTAAGTGGATCAACCATGCTTTTAAGCTACTTTCTTTTTTCTACCTTTCCTTAGCTTCCGAAAAATCTCATCGAAAGGTTTGCGGACAGGTAACGGATAATCCTGAATCTCATAAAGCAATTCTAACTTTGATTTCTGAGATAACAATGGGATTAATCCCGGTAAAGCATAATATCCTTTATCGTCATCTGAAATATCAAACTGGGTATAATCTCCCACAGCATTTGTTAGCCCAGCCCTAAAATTTCTGATCCAAGAAGGCTCATTACCATAACGTGAATCAGCATCAACTCTGATAACAACAACATTAGGATCAACATTCATAGCATTTTTATAAGATGTAATAGCATCGCCTATAAATGGTGCACGGTTTTCTCCTTCATCCGTAATCAAAACTATCTGCTCGACATAATACTTCATTCTCTGGAGAAACGCTACACCGACACCAACAGATGTCGCTCCACCAGCATTGACACCTCTAAATGCATCCTCCCACGAAGTCATTGTATGACTTTTAGACTTTATTTCACGTGCCATAGTATCAGCGGTCAAAACGTAAAGTTTATCATTAGTAGCACCAGAAATCATAGATGCTACTATCTTACCAACCTCAATAGCAATGTCCATACTCGCTGAAACATCAACTATTACAGCAGTTGGTAAATTGATAGTTCTTTTCCTCTTGATACTTTCATCGGCAACCTTATCTAACTGATCTGCAATTTCAGAATCTTCAACGCCGGATGATGTCTTGGCAACTTTTGCCTTTAATCCAGATACATGCTTCGCACTCTCTGCCTTTTTCAACTTCTCCATAACAAGTTTTTTAAGGTCAGGATTGTTATACGCACCACGATCCCTCAATGATCCAATGTTATTAATTACCTGTTGAGGAGTCATCTGACTAATCAAAGCAGTAAGAATACTCGGAGTCATTTTCTTAATAAGACCAACAGCAGTAATATAAGGAACGTTATTCTTTATAATAAGTTCTGCCTTTTTAGCCGGACTTCTGGCTTCCATGATCTGCTTCAATATAATAAGCTTACTATCTTCAGGGATATTTCTATCAAAAAGAATAGCCTTTGCCCTGTCAGATGGCTTCATCTGAATCGACGCATATAACCCGATTATTGGATTAAAGTTAGAAAGCACTACATCATCAAACCTATCATTATCACTCTCAAGCCACTTTAGATAATTGGCTATTTCAACCTTTAATGAACGGGTAAGATATCTTTTAAGCCCTACATATTTCTTCTCTGTAATAGGCTTATCAATAGTTTTTCCACCCTTAATCTTAATCTTCTTAGTTTTGTCCCTGGTCGTTATTTTAACCGGCTTTCCTCTAATAAGACCTTTTACTCTTTCCTTCATAAAAGGTGGAAGAAGCCTGAAAAGAGCCAGCCCTGTCTCTCTATTATCAATAAATGGATCAACACATAACAAACCGGTAAAAACCTCATTATGATCCCTGATTTCACCAAATTCCCCATGCCAAGCTGCTAGCCGTGCATAAAAAAGTGGATCTGATTTCTGAACTGCCCTATGCACCTCGATAATCTTATCAAGGTCGCGATGAGGGCATTGTAAAATTGAGTTCAATAAAGAGACTCGCTCATCCGACTCAGGTCTGGATGTATCTCTAGTCATACAACCCTCCTTGTAAAATGATAAAACTTAATTATTTATTATTTTCCGAATTCAGCGTCAGGTCGGACCGTTGCATTACCATTAGCATGTCGCTCAATAGTATAGTCTGAGAACTCCGATAATGCTACATCGAGGTGATCTGATACCGCTGTTTTAATTTGAGTATCAGATAAATCTTGTACATTATCGGCTGCACCTTCAGCAACACCAAGGGCTTGCAATCTTCCCTGTGGGAAAAGTGTAGTAAGGTCAAAGTCCTGAGACTGATTTCTGAATTTAACATGAACTGTAGCCATAATGTACCTCCAAATGCGATAAATCTATAAAAAAGGGTTAGCGTCCGTTTTGAAAATGCAAGTTTTGGTTTGCGTAATAGGAATTGAACCTACGACAATTTGATTAGTAATCAAATGCTCTACCAACTGAGCTATATGCAATGTATGCATTAAAGGTCGAAGACGCTTAACCCATATTATTCCTTAATAAACTTTTAATTAATATAACCACAAAAGTAAAAAAAGTCAACAACTTTTTATTTTTTCCCATTTTTATTCATCGTAGCAGATATCCTGCTATTATTTTCTTTAACTAACATATCAGTATTAAACTCTTCATTACATCTTTTACATTTATAAAAAACATACTTATATTTAACGTCACATTCCCCTGTTTTATCAATTTCTGTTCGTTCTCGAAGAATATGATCACCATTACTACAATTGGGACATTCAACCCCTTCTTCACCGGCAATATCAGAAAATCTTCTACGATGAGATATTAATTCATCTCCATACAACTTCCCCTTCATTGCTCTCCATGCAGTAATTGGGAGTTCGATAGTGACTCTAGCCATATCATAAGCACCACTCTTATTACTCTTCGAACGAAAATACTCTTCATTCCTAACTTCAATATCTTTATTCATTGTTTTATCTTCCATATCCTAATATAACAAAATAAAGAAAAAAATCAATAAAACTATTATTTTTTTTCATTTATCATTTTTATAACACCATCTTCCATTTCAACATAATTAACAGCCTCATTAGCAATAGCTTCAATATGTTTATCAGTTAATGATATTACTACACCACCATCTTCATCCGATACTTCCATAAAATCAATATCATCACCACACATATTATAAAGCATCTTAGCTAACCAATCAACTTTACCAAGAGGTATTTTACCCTTAAATGAAACATTTCTTCTGTTCATATTACTTCGGTTTTTTTGAAGGGGCAAGTTTTAACACATTAAAATCTTCATCATTATTATCATTCAGGAATCTGCCATTCAATTTTTCGAAAATAACCCTGATCATTAACGTCTGTAAAATCGACTCCTGAATATACCTTTTAGTTAAAACGTCAGGATTCGGGATACCATCCGTATTCATGTGCGCAAGCACTTCTTGAAGCCTTAATATTTTACCATCTAATTCATTTAAAAGTTCTTCATATTCATTATCGGAAACATCTTTAACCGGTATATTATTTCTAACTTCACCAAGTTTATACGTTAATGCCAAAAAAGTCTCATAACTCTCATGTGAATCACCCAATACAATAAATTCAACAGGATCTTCATCAGAAGTAGATGTAGTGTTAATCTCACTCTTAACTTGACGAACAATAGCTATTAAAATTATACCATTTATAAAAATAGCCAAAGGTATCCAAATACATAAAGTCAATACCATACATCTAACCAATCAAATCTTCGGATGTCATAACAGGAATACAATCATCTAACTTTAAATAATTCCTCAAAAAATCTCTCGCCCTAATTTGATCCTTCCCTAATTTATAGTCATCTTCAAAATAAAACTTTACCCATTCATGAAATTGTAATTGCTCATTATATTTAAACGGCTTATTAACTCTAGTTAATATATCTACCCACCGTACCCACTGCTCCTTAGTTATCTTTGGACTTTCAATTCCGACAACATGCTTGTGCTGACAAACTTCTTTAAAAACAGAATCTAAAATATCCATGCCTGTCATTCTACATTTATAATGCCTAACATTATAAATTAAACATCTCTTATCGTTATCAAGGAAAGGACAAATCGTAACCCCATTACTATCTCTACCGTTATCTCTCAATAAAATCTTATATGGATCATCAAATTTACGAAGTATATAACTGGCTACATATAAGAATTCAGCAATACAAATATAAGGGGAAACACAACAATTTTCATTACAATTTTCACAATCAAAATCACATTTAGGAATAGCCTTATGTACCTTTTTTATTTTATCAAAACTATCTATCATATTTATACTCAATAAATATGGCACTTGTTTCTTTCTCTTCAGTTTCTTATTATTTGATCTTGACATTTGGGTCTCTTCTGGCAACCTTTACAGTACCATTTGCCCGCTTGGTTAATTTAGACCTTCCTATAGTATCCAGAAAATGATGTATCTCCTTCCCTGCTTCTCGATTTGGCCTATTAAGCGGTTTCGGTGCTCTCGGCATTTTCTTTAAAACACTCTCTGGGATTTGACCTTGAGACCTGTAATTCTCCCTTATCCTTTTACTTATTATATCATAAGCATGTATCTTTCCAGAACAACAACTCCCTGACTGCACTTGAATTTTATTCCCAGATTCATCTTCTTGATAACTAACTCGATACCCTCTAGATGAATCAATAACTTCACCACAAATGTCACATTTAGTAACTTCTTCGATAAATTCACCGGTACTCCAGTCGTATACTCTCATTCCCTAAACTCCATTCTTAATATCCTACTAGTCTTACGTTTATGATATCCTGTCCAATTCAAAATTATATCACCCGATTCTTTACCAGTTTTAAGAAAGCTTAATATTTTAAAAGCGTGGTTCATGTCGATACTGGGCTGATTAAAAATAGGGCTCAAATGTTTCGGAACAACAAAAAATTTAAACTCTTCTAATATATCATTTTTTAAAAGCAACTCCCTATACTCATCTTTTATAGACAAGATATGAGAATCAGTAAGCCCCCTACTTGCATATTTATCAATAAGTGCTCTATATGCCTGCAAATACTGGTCAACAAATATCTGTTGTTCAGTATAACCAATAAAACCATTACGTTTAGCATACGCCTGAATATGTTCCTTGAAATGATCTAATACATCTTCATGTATCCACACTGTAGTTTTCATGGCTATTGCAGGATGATTAGAATTAAAAGTAACTCTATAAATATTAACTGACACTTCAATGCCCCTAACTATAAAAATCCTTAAAATCAAATCTATTTTTTAAGATAAGACTCTTCTTTAACTTATTCTCAGCGTCTATTTTGTGACCGGATACAGTATTTTGCTTTATTTTTAACAATTCCCCTATCTCCCTTTCATTCAATCCTTCCTTATAATAATAATAAAGAACTAAAAATTTCTTACGAGATAATATCCGTTTAACTTCACCCCAAAACTTACTTAAGTCACTTTCAACTTCAACCTTCTTATATTCAAAATCAATTTTCCTACTAAAATCAGAATTAGCATTCCTTAATACAATATCAAGATCATCTATGTCATATTCATCTCCACATATACGATTTATATAATCGGTAAAATTTATTTCATTTGCCCACTTACGACAAAACGAAGATCTTAGCCCTATATTTCCCAATGCATTTTTCTTACCACCATAATCATTCATCACATCTTGAGTCAGCATCCTTTTGATATATCCGGCAAAAGGGACTCTCTTTTCATGATTAAAACTCCTGATACGTATTATAAAATGCTTATAAACTAACGACCTCACATCTTTTTTATCTTCTTCTGTATATCTCAAATCTCTCTGGGAATAAACTATGCTACGAATCAAATTCTCATATCTAATGAGGATGATCTCTACGGCTGGCTTTGCTATTGGGAAACTAGAATTAGCCCAATAGACAACTGCTTCGTCAGTAAGTTTTAACAGAGATTGCTTACTCTGCGGGACTTCCCCTGGAATAAACTGATCCATAGATAGTATTATCATCTAGTGTTACGACCAATAGCATCTGTAACAACACGTATCCCTCGTAATCCGAAAAATGATAATACTATGGATTCGTTACAACAACAAAGGATGGTAATTTAAAACAACAGTGCCCTTTATTTTAATACAACTATACACTCCACGCCTCCCACATCCCAGCGTGGTATTTAATAAAAACAATACTTAACTTTTTATTAACTCCACAATATAATGACAAACCGATTTCTTCAAATGCTTAATCTCATCTCTCTCGATTTCGGTGCCACCTATACCTTTGAAATTTGACGGCCGAATAGATACATCCTTATTAAACGTATTTCTACCAGATAAATATTTAGTATCCTTTGACCTTTTCCTGAAAATCTTAACTGCTCCTACCTTATCATAAATCTTCTTAATTTCAAGTAATTCAGGTTCGGTAGGCTCATCACCATCTATAATAAAAGCCAGCCCTTTCTCTCTAGCGTCTGACAAGACACTATTATATTCAAAATCATCATTAAAACTTTGGCTGTTTATATTGATTTTACCATTATTGTCAGCATTAAACAAAGAACTTTGTGATAATTTATAAATCCTTATTTCGTTGTCATCATTCATCTTCCCCACTCCTATTCGTCTTTTCCCTAAGATTCTTCATTTCCCAGAACTCCTTAAAATCTTCATAATAATATGGGCATACTAAACATTGATGGGGTTTTCTATCGCAAAAATTAAATAAATTATCATTACCTATAGTTTTAATCTGCGATAAAACTTTCTTGCGATCCGACTCATCTTCAAACTCTATTGTATCTACCTCCTCAAACATTTCATTGAGATTTTCTACGTCAATTTTTGTAGATTTACACTTAAAAGACTCTTCTATGCTATGCTCATGTAAAAATTTACCAAGAATATTAACTTGTTTAAAAAAATATTTTTCAGCACTGCTAATCTGCCCCATTTTCTCTCTCTCTATTTTACGACCAGCGCCAACCATAGCAGTATTTTCTTCTTCCGGTTGAGTCGTACATTGACTCCTCCCAAATTTACCCAAAATACTATCTGCCTCAGCATCTCTTTCTTCCTCTTCAGTTTTATCTTTTTTCTTCGATAATCTACTTCTACCAAAATCAGAAATAGCATTATCTGTTTTTCTCTCATTCTCAAGTACGCGGATCATATGCTGCATAGCATCCGGCTTCATTAAAATATCATTTTCGCTATATCCACTAATTTTATCTTTAGTTGATTTTACTGACTGCTCAAAAACCAAATTCTCATAAGCAGAAATAGCGTTAAGCCTTAATTCCCAAAGTCTCTCTTTTATGCTACTTTTGTCCATTTAGCCGCCGAATACCCGTCCTTATCAATCTCAACATTCAATTTAACGTCAAACATTTCTATTAAATCTCTAACGTGAGTTATTAAAATAATCTTATCAAATTGACTTTTCATTGCACTTAACGTTCTCATTATAAGAGTAAGATTATCAGGATCCAATTTCCCAAAACCTTCATCTATAAACATCACTTCTTCACCACCACATATAGCCACTCTGAGGGCAAAAGATATTTGGAAACACTCTGCACCACTATAAGTGTTAAACGTCCTTTTCTTGCCCCTTCTATCCCTTATCATAATGATTATCTTATCCTGATATGAACCATCTGCCCTTTTGGGTCTTTCAAAACTAATGGTCCTATCAGCTTGCATTGTTTTTAACAATTCATTAGTCTGATTCTCAATTTCAGGCAACATATTCTCTATAATCAAAGTCGGAATACCAGATTTACTATACATCTCGATGGCTCTTTCCAACAAAAATTGCTCTTCCTTGAGATCAGCCGACTCTTCCATTTTCTCATTTAACTCTTCTTCCTTCTTAATAATACTTTCCATGATCTGTTGCTGTGCTCCAAAATCACGCATAAGCTGAGTGAACTCATCTCTATTTCTTGATAAAGTTTCCGTAGCTTCTTCCTCCCTTGCCTGTATAACGCTTAATTTAGAATCAAGGTTACTACGGTCAAAAGAATCAAGGTCCTTCGATAATTTAGAGACCATCGTCTGCTTATTTTCAATTTTACCGACTAAATTATTTTTTCTTTCAACTAAACCTGGGAGTTCCCTTTCAGCCGTATCAAGTTTTTCCTTCTCTCTAAGAAACCCTTTCAATTCACCATGCCTAACTCGAACGGATTGATGTTCATCCTGATTATAAACAATAGCACCCAACTGTTGCCTCAAAGAAACTAACGTTTCAGTTTTATCGGAATATGCCCCACTATCTATTATACTCTTTAGATGATTTATTTCATGAACTAAACGATTAGATGTTTCCCTTGCCACTGTAATATTCCCAATTTGAGTTTCAAGTTGACCAAGCTCCCTATCAAAAGAAGATTTCTTACTCAAATTATTATTCATTACTAATAACTGTTCATTATTATTTTTTAATTGCTCCTCAAGCAAATTCATTTTCTCGACATTATCACGCCCCTGCAACTTATAACTATCTATCTTCTCAATTTTCTTCCCCTTAATAAAATTCATTCCGTTATCATCTACTGGTCTTTCACACTCGAAACAAATTCTATCTTTCATAAATTGCTGCATCTTAACAGTCTCTTCATTTATTCGCTCAGACAAATTTTCATTAGTAGTTTTAATGGCAGATATTCGAACTAATATTTCCCGATTCTCATTTTCAATATCACCAGTCTGGGCTTCCAATAATGAAAGAGATTCTATTGATTGTCTACAATTCTCATGCTGCAGTTCAACTTCATCGGCATTCTGCAAAACTGCTATAGCATTATCATTATTAGTTATAGCCTGCTGATATAACCTCTCAACTTCTAGCTTTGCATTATTGACTTCATTCTCAATATTTGATATTTGATTTGTCAAATTACTACGATTCATTAATGCTGTATCTAACAATTCTTTACTATTTTCAAGCGACTGGAATTCAGTAAATTTTTCTTCTATTTCAGCCTTCCTGGAAACAATACCTCCCTGCTCATTAATATTACGTTCTACACCATCCTTTTCTTTAATGAAATCATTTATTTCTATATTGACAGACTGCAGATCACTTTCTATTCTTTTTACGTTATCAATAACTAAAACAAGACCATCCTTTTCTTTTGTTATTTTGCTAACTTCAATTTCTATTTTTTTGATGTCATCCTTAGCGCTCATAATCTTTTTATTCAAGCCATCTATTGCTAATTGGACATCTCCCTTTTGCTCTATCTCCAGCTTACAAGTTTCAAGGTAATGGTCAATCCCATCAAGCATCACTGTTACCTTATTAAGTTTATTGACTGCCTTTTCTCTTAATAACTCCCATACCGTAATCTTCTTCAACTTGCTGACTTCCTCTATAAATTCAGCAGGTCTTAATCTCGCTAACCTGTTAGCTTCATCCTGTGGGAAAAAAGCACTATTGCAAAAATTACTACAGTCCTTACCTAATATATCTACCACTTTTTCGCTGGTAATACTTTTTGATTTAGCAGTCAATGGAATTATCTGTTTTCCAATAATTTGATTCAATTCACATTTAACCTGATCACATTTAGCTATATCATTTTTTGTTTTTGATAAACGATACTCCCTTATTATTTCGTATGTTAATCCATCATGGGAAAACTTATATTCAACACTCATATCCTTACTGCCATCGTCAATTATAAGTTCTTTTACTGAAGTCTCAGCATCATCTATCAATACTTTCCCATATAATGCCAATAATATTCCATAAAAAATAGTAGACTTGCCAGTCCCATTCTTACCTACTATTGGCATCACACCTGAATGCGGGAATACTATTGTTTCATCTTTATAATTCCTAAAATTCACAAATTTAATAGATATTGGGTTCATTAGCTATTCCAAACTTTTAATTTTATTTTCTTTATCAACATTAACCTCATCTAAAAGGTCTTTTGTTAACATCACAAGCCCTTGTAATGCATCCTCAAATTCCCCTCCCTTTAATTTACAGAATTCTTCTACAGCAACAATCGGGGATATGATATTATTTATTTCATTCTTCTCATGGTCTATGTCTTCTATATCAACTCTATAGTCAATATCAAAATAAACAGTATTCGACAACTCTTCCCTTATCTTATTTATATCAATACTAAGAAGCTGTCTTTCTGTTACATTATAAACTACCCTAACAATACAATCTTTAACCAATGCATTTACTATTGATTTAAGTATAACTCTTGTAGGGTTGGAATCTTCTGGAGATACTGAAACTCTAATTGTTTTAAACCTCGTATAAAAATCTGATATTACATGCTTTCTTTTTGAAACATTATTATCTTTATCTATCTCAAAATATACATATCCCTTTTTATCTGCTTCCTCTCCAAAATCATTTGGAAATAAACTCCCAGAATACCAAATCCTATCATCTACAATTAATGGTTGATGGATATGTCCTAATATAAAAGCTCCAAATTTATTAGTAGCCTGAAACACTTCTTTGGGTACTATAAATTCTTCGCTAAATATATTGCTCCCCATATAATGATTTTTCACACCAGCAAGAGAAAGATGACCTAAAACAATACTGGCATTATCACCAACCTTTGCCTTCTTAATTATATTAGCAACAGCATTACCTGGATCTTGCCCATATTTTTTCCAATCTTTAGGATACAAATATGGCAACCCAAGGATGTCTATTAATTCTCCGTTTTTAGCTGTTATAGTCTGAGTCCCAACACTATCGACAAGAAATATATTGGGCAATTTATATACTCTATCGGCAACAAACGGGTGCATAGCCCCTTCTGTCCGTGGGGTACAATGATTTCCAGGTATAAATACGACTGGCAATCCCTTATCATTACAATACACTAGCCGTTTCTCAAACTCTTCTCTCACCCTATTAGTAGGATTAAGCATTTCAAAAATATCACCGGCTATCAATAATATATCTGCTTCATTTATAGCCTTATCAATAACACTATCAAATAAATTAAAACCTTCCAGTGTCCTTGTATTAAGTTTAGAATCCTGATCTAAACTTCCATACAAAGATAATCCTAAATGTAGGTCAGCAATATGAAAACACTTAATCAGAATAACCTCTTTTGTTTATAGTTCAAAATCTCAACATTATTAATATATCACAACTTATTAATAATATAACAATAATAGAAAAAAAGTCAACATTCTAACTTCAATTCAAGCATTTTATCAAATAACGTTTTTAAATCCCTATACATCTCTTTTTTCTTAATCATCGGAAACTTAATCATTCCGGAAGGGTGATTTAACGGGTATATCAAGATATCCTTACCATTAATTTGTTTTTTGAAAAATTTACCATGAGTATCTGATATTTTTTTATTTGCTCCCAAAAAATGGTGTAAAACTTTCCTTCCACAAATAGCAACAACAGCAGGAGATAAGATGTTTATCAATTCTGTTAAATAGTCTTTGCACGATTTCACATCATTTGCCATTAACTTATTGTCTTGTGGTCTACAATGGACAAGATATGTTACGTATATTTTATTGGTATGTATATTAGCCGCACGCAACAATTTCTCAAACAACCTACCTAACGGACTTGACCATGCATTTCCAGTTCTATCCTCTTCATATTCAGGATAATCCCTAACTAACAATAAGTTAGCACGGAAGGTGCCGGAACCTATCATAGCATTCTTTCTTTCATCACATAACGGACACTTATCACATTTCGTGATACTTTCATCAAGAAAATCGAGCCGTTCTATTTTATCTTCAGGACTTTCATTTTTTTGCAAAACTATTACCCCTCAAATCTTTCCCACCCCTAAACATTGCCCATGCCTGCTTATCCATACTAAATACCCTGATATACTCACACTCAAGACATACCTTGTCTATTTGTTCCTTATTTGAATAAAGGCAATATTCTCTCAAACAACGGAATTGGAATTCTATCTTTTTACTCATCTTTCCAACTCCAAGTCTCAGTTCCATACAGTCTATACAATCATCCTTAACTTTTTCTCTTTCGTTCCTGTGACACTTACCGAAAGAACAAGAAATTGTTAAAGGTAAAACCTTCTCCTTTATTTTTTCGCCCCTTTTAATAAAATCAGAGCAACTACCATACTTAGGGCATCCGGTAGATAATAAAACCATCCTTGTCAATCCAGATTTATTACATACAGATGCCTTATTGCAAAATTCATTCTGCCGCATCACTATCTCCTTTCAAATAATACTCTGAAACTATAGAGTGCTTTTGTCGAAAAACATCATATTCATCTTTATTCAAATATCCATCAAAAACGACAATAATCCTTGCTGGAGCAGAATAATTTGGCTGAAAACAAAAAACACTTACAACCATTGCATCTTCTGTAATATCACTCCTTACATTACCATCAAAACCTTCATACTCCATTGACATCCACTTTTCTCTTTTAACATAAGTAACAAAATCTCTTAATTCAATTGCTGGTTTCTTAAATAAAAACCTTCTACCATCATTATCTATTAATGTATTTCTTTCTTCTTCAAGTGACTTGATATCATTGGTTATCACTGTTAATTCAGCATAAAGAGTTTTATACTGATGGTATTTATCATCAATCTGACCATTAATTTCTTGAATTCTATCACTCATTAATAATCCTCATTTCACAATAACTATAATATACCATCATCAAAATAAAATTTATTAAGTACCAAAAAAATTCCTAAAAAAATCAACATTAACTCCAGCGTTCTGACCCATTTTTGAAATATCCACATATACTTCACCATTTGGGTCTATAACAACATTAGGCTTACCTGTTTTCATCTGTTCATTTTGAACATCACTCGTAGTCTTAACTTCAACATCTGGCTGCTTTTTCTTCTTCCTTAAATTATGTACACCTATAGAAATATCGTGAGACCTTCTCTTACTTTTATCCTTTAATATCTCATACGCTTCCATTACTTCCCTAAATTTATTTTCAGCATCTTTATCCCCAGGATTCTTATCTGGATGATATTTAATTGCCTTTTTCCTATATGCCTTCTTTATAGTATCATCGTCAGCATCATAGTCAACATCAAGAATCTTATAACTATTTTTCAACATAACTCTTGCCTATTTTCTGGCTTCTTTCTACTGATTTACTTTTCCTGCTACCGTCTCTCATATCATAAACATCAATTATATCACCCAAAAAAATTGTTAATATTTTACGCAAGACAGCAACTATTAAATTAGACTTTAAACATAACTCATGAACTTTCCCATCATTCTTTTTTATATCAACGGTATACCCTCTATGAAATCTACAGCTATTGGCTGACCCTTCATACTTGAAATATTTCCTTCTACAACGACCATCGCAATATTTCATATTACTTATTCATCCATCCCAAAAAAAGTCTGCTCTAGACTGGTATTAGCTCGTAACCCCTCTAATTTCCTAATCGCCTTTTCATGAAAATCTTTATCTATTTCAAACCCTATAAATTCTCTTTCTAAATCCCTACAAGCAAGGGCAGTTGTCCCACTACCCATAAATGGGTCTAATATCAATTCCCCTTTTTTAGATGATATTTCGATCAATTGTTGCATAATATGCAACGGCTTCTCAGTCGGGTGACCATACTCTGATGGTTTTACATTAGTCATTTTTATTTTTCTATATTTACTGAAATGTAACTTCCCCTTTAAATCATTAAAACATGCACCTTTCTCTCTTATGTACATTATGTATTCGATGTCTGATAAATATTTATTGTTTTTAGTCGGAATAGGATTTCGCTTACCCATCACAAGTAAATCCCAATTGAACCCATTGCTAACAGCAAAGGTTATATAATCAACAAGCAAATCTTTTGAACAAAAAATATAGGCATTAAACTTCTTCAATACTCTGACGCATTGCTCTAAAAATAAGATAGGGTCAAATTCATCTAAATCACTATTATGAACATTTTTTAACCAATCTCTCTTATTATGTAAGCCACCACCAGACTTTGCGTGAATTCTATACGGAGGGTCTGTTGCTACTAAATCTATAGAATTATCAGGTATCTCATTAACTAATTCATAAAAATTGCCAAGTGTTATCTTATTGATAAATCTTTCCATTATTAAACCTCGATGTTTGATTCATAGGCAAAAATTGCATCATCTAATATATCTTCAACTTCATCTATAATTTCAGCCTTAAATTCATTTCTCTTTAACGTAGTAGCCCTAAAAATTCTTCTGCAATATTTATAAACAGTATCTTTTGATAACAATTCTTTAACATCATCCTGATACTTCATCCTAAATGTATTAATCATCATACATTTTGCACAAACGCCACACATCCTTTGATAAAATGGGAATTCGGGATAATTCTTAATTGCCCTTTTCCTATGTGATGCTAAAAAACCACTCAACATCATACAACTTACTGTTTCCTTCATAATGTCAGGATAATTTTCCATCAAATAAATAAGTGGTGTTTTTGTATCAGGAACTCCACTAACCATCTTTATATCAAGTCCAATATTACTTAAAAATTCATTAAATAATTTTATTACCGGGACCGTCTCGCTGAATGTCGGTGGTTGAACATGAAATATATCTTTCTCAGTCTGTATTGTCCCCATTATAACCTGCGATGCCCCAAAACTTAAAGCAACAGGAATAATCAATGCTGTAGCCATTGATATTTCAGCACCATTTAGAATACCTCTATGTTTCTTAAAACTATTCTTTATTTTTATAGATACTAATTTGACTCCAATTTTATTACATATAACAGAACAAGCACCTCTCTCCTGTTCAGGACATATACCCATAATATTATCAACATAAACTGCTACAACATTATCTTTCCCATAATTTTCAATAGCCTTAACTAATGCATAAACAGAATCCTTACCACCAGACAAACCCACCACAGCCCTTTCGCCTGACACCCTATAGGATATAGGCTCATACAATTCTTCTCCATTCTGCTCTATGGTTGGTGGCTCTAAATCAACCCTACTATAATAAAGATTTATAATATCAACTACAGCAATATCAACAGGACGATCTAGTGAAATTTTTTCGGGGAAATAATTAGGGGCTATAGAATAAAAAACACCAACATTATAATATAAAATATCAAACAAACTCATAAAACTTTTATAAAAATCTTTCTGTTCAACACTAAATATCTTTCCACCAGTAAAAAGAGAATGCCCCTCATGAACAAGTGTAGCAACAACTTTTCTTCTCGGATCATCAATAAAATAAAGTGTCTCCTTTACCGGAACTGGCTGATAATTTTTTGTCTTAGATGTCATTAATGCTCACTTAATAATTAATCTCAAACCCACTCTGTACAATCAGATATAACATCTGATTATCGTTACCAACTTTTAAATCTGATGGTATTACTTCTCCATTCAACACAAAATCAACGGGTATAATTCCACCTGAATAATTACTTAATATCCCCTGTAAATTCATTATATCTGTTTGACTCTTTCCTGAAACATTTATCTGCAAAGGCTTAACAACACTTGACAATTGTGACTTATCTGGCAATATCGCCTTATCTATTATAATCTGAACTTTATCATCATTTTTATCTACCCTGCCCTGAATAATAACAATGTTATCCATAGTTAAAATTTCTTGACACTGATTCCTAGTCCTCTCAAAAACTATTCCAGATGCTGCACCACTATCATCCATCAAATCAACATACAACATGATACCTTGAGAATATGTTTTAGATTTATAACCATTAATAACAACTGGTAATTCAACCTTTTTGCCGACATAATCCTCAAGATTACCCAATTTTACAGCAGAATTAAGAAATAATGCGGCAGCTACTTCAAGATGATTATAACTTATTGACATCCCTAATATCTCTTTCTCTCCCCTTCCCTTTTCTTCATCTGTCAAATCGGCAATATTAGGAAGATTAATGCAAACATCATCTTCTTCAACAAGATCATCACATAAATCATCAAAAGTTAACTGTCCTCTATCGTTCTTATCTAATTTATCTTTCCCAATACTTATAGCATCCGGCAATATAGACAATAACTGTCCCCTATTAGCAATACTATCAAAACAACCGCACTTAATTAAACTCTCCACAACCTTTTTGCTCACCCTAACTCTACTACAAAAATTTTCGAGTGTTGAAAAACTACCGTTCTTATTTCTATCAGCAAGAATTTTATCAACACCCACTGACCCTAAATTCCTAATAACCGCTAACCCACATCTTATTTTATTATCTGCAGTAACTTCAAAACCTCTATAACTCTCATTTATGTCAGGTAACATTACAGGAATATTTAACCTTTTTGCTTCGATATAATACTGCTTTATTTTATCGTCTTTATCCATAATAGACGTTAAAAGCGATGCCATAAACTCTATCGTATAATTTGCCTTTAAATAAGCAGTCCAATAAGCTATAAGGGCATATCCAGTGCTATGTGCTTTATTAAACCCATATGCTGCAAATTTCGCTATTTCTTCAAAAAGATTAGTCATTTGGCCATGAGATAACCCACTTGTATTAACTCCTCCATTAACAAATTCTTCACGCATAGCATCCATAACTTCCTGTTTCTTTTTCCCCATCGCTTTGCGTAATACATCTCCCCTACCCATTGTAAATCCACATAATGATACTGACAACTGCATTATTTGTTCCTGATAAACTATAACCCCATAAGTCTCTTCTAAAATAGTCCGCATTGATTCGTGTAAATATGTGATTTGTTCATACCCATTTTTCCTATTAATAAATCTGTCTGTCATACCAGACTGTAAAGGTCCAGGTCTATATAAAGCAACAAGAGCAACAATATCAGCGAAATTATTATTCTGCATACCAAGCCTACCCAACAACTTCCTCATACCATGACTCTCAAGCTGAAATATTCCTGCTGTTTCCCCTCCATCCAACATCCGATAGACCTTATCGTCGTCAAGGGGAACTTCCAACATTTTGATATCTATTCCCTTCCTTTGTTTAATCAATCTCTCTGTTTCGCTTATTACGGTCATAGTACGCAAACCTAAGAAATCAACTTTCAACATTCCGGCAGCATCAACACTCTCCATATCAAACTGCGTAGCCAGTTGCCCTTCCTTATCAACTGTAAGTGGAACAAAATTATCTATTCCACCATCTGCTATAACTATCCCACTAGCATGTATACCGGCATATTTAATACACCCGCCCAATTTTCTACCAACATCTAATAATTCTCTATTAACCGAATTTTCTTCCAACGCACTTTTAAGTTCATCATTGGCTTTGATATTATTGTCAATCGTATCAGCAGGCAATAATACCATTTTAGATATTCTCTGACTCTCCTGGAAAGGTATCCCCAATACTTTAGCTACAGCATTGAGGGCACTTTTTGCTCCAAGTACTCCAAAAGTAATAATACTACTTACATTCTCTTTCCCATATTTATTCGTAACATAATCAATAACATCCTGTCTACGAAAATAACAAAAATCTATGTCAATATCAGGCATAGAAATTCTTTCCGGATTTAAAAATCTCTCAAAAAATAATCCGTATTTTAATGGGTTAATATCAGTGATAAAAAGACAATAAACCACAATACTTGCAGAACAACTACCGCGACCAGGGCCAATCGCTATCCCTCTATCCCTAGCCCATCTAATAAAATCATGCACTACAAGAAAATATTCAGAAAATCCACATTCTTTAATAATACGTAATTCATATTGAATTCTATCTTCGATCTCTTTTGTAATTTCTCCATTAAATCTAACTTGTGCCCCATCATATGTTTTCTTCTCAAGATAATCATTCAGAGTTGACCCACTAGGAACAGCATATTTAGGGAAATGATGGGTTTTTAAATCTAACTCAAAATCAACTTTATCAGCGACTTCACACGTTCTATGTATAGCATCTAAATCATCGGGAAATAATATAGCCATTTCTGACTCTGACATTAAATGATAACCAGTTCCATCATATCTCTGCCTATCTGGATCATCCATCTTTTTCCCGGTACCTATACAAAGCATAGCATCATGGGCTTCAGCATCGTCCTTATCTAAATAATGAGTATCATTTGTAACAACAAGAGGAATGCCAAGTTGATTAGACATCTCCTTAAAAAAACTTCTTATAATACGTTCCTTTGGTATATTATGTTCCTGGAGTTCAAGGTAAAAATCATCACCAAAAACACTGCGATACCATTTAACTTCTTCTATAGCATCATTAATTCTATCAGATAATACTAATTGCTGTATAGACCCAGCTAAGCAAGCAGGTAAACAAATAAGTCCATCCTTATATTCAGATAACACCTGTTTATCTATGCGGGGTTTATAATAAAAGCCTTTTGTAAAACCAACAGATGATAATTTAACAATATTTTTATAACCAATTTCATTTTTTGCCAATAAAATAAGATGTGAAAAACCTTTTTTGCCCTTTTCGGTAGTTTTATCTGTCATTAAACCTTTAGCCAAATAAAATTCACATCCAATAATGGGTTTAATGTTATTTTTAACCGCCTTTTTATAAAAATCAACAGCACCATACAAATTACCATGATCAGTCATAGCAACGGCTGTATGCCCAAATTGCTTCAACCTATCAAATAATGGGTCTAACTGAACTATACTATCACAAATTGAATAATTTGTATGCAAATGCAAATGTGTAAATGCCAAAATAATCTCCATTTATAAAAATGTTGTACTATATACAGTATAAACATCAGACCAAAAAAGTAAAAGCCCTTAATTAAAAGGGCTCATCTATAACCTGCAAATATGCTATTTACGCAATATAAAAGACGGCTATTCTCTACCCATTAATAGGTTTAAAGAGTTAATGGCTACTAACTCTTTACTAATACTTCTATTCTTAACAATAGAATAATAATAACTCAACTGACTTATCGCACCTTCTATGTTATCGTTGTTTATTGATTTCAAAGTATCATCAATCCCATCGCTAATAATTTTGCATCCATGCCGAACACATAAAACATCCCTCAATAATATCATTGAAAAATCAAGAAAATTTAATAAATCAAATTTAGTTTGTGATATTTTCTTGGTATAATTAAAAAAAACATCAAGTTCACCATTCTGGACAGCAATCAACTCATCTACCATACCCCTATAATTTATATCAATCTTTTTAGCATAGGGATAATTAAACTGCCTACACCTTGACCTAATAGTAGCAAGAAGACCAAAAACATCAACTGTAACTAATAGGAATATTGATTCAGGGGGTGGCTCTTCCAATATCTTCAATAATGCATTCTGAGCCTGATCGGTCATTCTATCTGCATACTTAATAATAAAAACCCGATACTTACCCTCAAAAGGCTTCTTAAAAGCATCCCCTCTGATACCCCTTATTGTTTCAATTTTTATGGTACTCAATTCACTCGACTCATCATCTTCATTCGGGATAATTGTAATATCAGAATGCTCATTTCTTTCTATTTTTGAGCACTGCTTACAGACATTGCAGCCAGTCCCATGTTCACAATTTACCCTTTTAGCAAAACCAATAGACTCATTAATACCAACATCACTATCAGCAACATGAATGATATACGAATTACCAATCTCAAACTCCAATGAATCTGCAATCCTTATAAAATCACGCATAATAACACTCGAAAAGTTTCTTTAAAACAACACTATTTTTTGATAATTTGCTTCTAGCTGTCTGCTCAACTTGCCACGACCATGATTTAGCTGAATCATCATTGTATGATTTATTGTCACGCTTGCGAATTTTCCTACCAATCCCCTTATAAGTTTCACCACCCTCACCATCAAGTCCCCATCTCATTGAAACTACATCAATCTCATCAGGACTTAAGTGTTCACTCATTTCACTCATCAAAATATCTCTCAATTCAGATATAGATATTTCATCAGTAAAGTCGCCACGTTCGGTATCATCGCCGATAACAGCAACATTATCCATAACATCAGCATCATCCACTATTACATTTCTACTATTCCATAATTTCTGTTTTCTAATAAGATTTAACATTGAACCATTTATACATCTCTTGAGAAATGGTATTGGTGAATTCCCACTCTTCATAGATTTACTTGGGGAAAATTCTATAGCGCCCTTAAATAGCGCTATATTGCTCTCACTCTGCAACTCTTCCCGTGGAACTATACAAGAATTACCATACATCTTATTTGCTTGCTGATAAGCAAATTTCATGTAATTATTGTAAATTTCCAATGCATCTTCACGTGAAACCTTTTCGGATTTTTTATTACATTCCTCTCGTTCTTCAACACTCTCAATATATCTCTCAAGATCTGTCTTATTTTCTGCATTTATACTATACAGCCCCTTAACAGGCTTTTTGTGCCCATTATTATCGGAACAAGAATAAATCCTTTTAAAAATTCCTTCTTTTTTCCCTATGGATGCATTCAGAATACCTCTAATTTGGGCTTTGAAACCTTCATTATTAACTTTATTTAACTTTTTACAAATAGCATCGTATATTTCATGCAAAAAATAAGGTCTGCCGCCAGCTTCACTTAAGAAGCTGACAACATGATATTTTAACGTAGCCTGCCTTGGTGCCAACTTTACCCCCTTAACAAAAACTACTACCCGGGTTACTGTTCCTTTTTTTCTTCCTTTATCATGCCAACAGCTTCCTTGAGGAGTGCAGCATTATTCCGCATCATATCTTCATTCTGGATATTATTTAGTGCCTGAGTTAACAGTCCGACAACATCAGATCGAACATTTACATTCTGCACTGGATGAACCTCTATCCTTTGATTACCCATATGCTGAACTATCTGAATAACTCTCATTGTTTTCCGGTCTTGTTCCTCGGCATTTTTTTTCAATTCTTCAGGGGTAAGTGGGCCTGACTGCTGCGGTTTACCTGGGGGTGTTGGTGGTATAGGTTCTTTTTCAGTACCAGGGCCTATCGGAGCAACATTAGGGGGAGGCCCTTGCTGATCTTTTACATCACTAGATTCATTGGTGATTACTTCCTTTTTTTCTGCATCAACAGGTTTTTTCTCATCTGTTGACTTGTTATCACTATCTGCCATCATAAGCTCCTTCTGTAAAATGTTAAGCTAATTTTAAGTTATTATCTAAAACTCTCTTTTTGAATTTCCTGTATATCTCAACCATAATATCAAGCCTAGCACTTTGGTCATTAACATCACTCTTAATTCCTTTTAATGCTCCCATGTGTTCTTTAACAATTCCTTCTTCTTCCTTTGTCAAATCAAGTTTATCTAATATCTCCTGTAGAATACTTATCTTTGCATCATTGTGATACAACATGTTCTCATTACCTTCGACAGTTTTTTTCAAATTATCCATCTCATGAGTTACAAACTCTCTTCTAAATTTTGGATCATTGATACAGTCTTCTAATTTCATCTATCTCTCCTAACTATTGCAAAAGTCAATAACAAAATTCTCAATCACAGCATTGCAACTCAGAGGACTGCTTTTCAATTTGATATCCATTGACAATAATTTATTAAAAGCCCGTACAACGTTAGTTGTCCCCAATTTCCTCGACTGACTCCCGACATTTCGCAAAAAATAAGGGTTAATACCTATTCTTTGAGCTATCGTAATATCATCGAGTCCAACACGATATAAACTATCATAAATAAGAATATTCTTAAGTTGACGACAAAGAAGAGCGACCAATAAAATTCCCTGATCGCTCCTATCTTTTATCACATTTCCAATAGTTTTTAATGATTTGACAGTATCTTTTGAAATGATCATATCAACAAGTGAAAAAATGCTATCACTCCTTATGTTCGACACTACCTGACTAACATCTTCAAGATTTATAGAATCCTTATTGACAGTATAAATCAATACTTTCTTTATCTCATTTTTCATTTTAGATAAATCAAAACCAATCATATCTATCATAAAGTCGATAATATGCTGATCAACATCTCTTTTTTTATCTGCAAATCCACCCTTTATCCGATCAACCATATCATTATATTCTAACTCATAACAATTTATGATAACTGCCTTTTCAGAAAACTTCTCTATAAATTTTACTTTTTTAGGACTGATCTGTTCAGATGTAGAAAAAACACCTATAGTAGAATCCCCAGGATCATCAAGCCACTTTTTTAGAATGTTCTTAACCTTAACAGTACACTTATTTACATCCCTTATAACAACAATCCTATACTCATTCATCATTGGAGCAGCACTCAACTCTCCTATAATCTGACTATCATTAACTTCCTTCCCCTGCATGATTGTCAAATCAAAATCTTCATCATATTTACCTTCATACTTTTCCAATATTAGGGATATACCTTCATCTTTCAAAAAACCCTCGTTCCCATTAAAAAGGAATATCTGATCTTTTGATTTCCTGAAACTAGTTAAGAATCTTTTATACGATAAAGTGCTCATAATTCATCAAAGAAAGTCGGCTGTGAAAAATCACTCATGACTTTATTTTTTGTCTTTCTTTTCTTTTTTGATGATAATTTAACGGAATCGGCAATATTATCAATTTTCCTTTTTGGAGTTCGAACAAACAATTTCTTACTAACTTTTTCATCTTTATTCTTTTCCATTAATACCACCGACCTGATCTCTCTTCTTTTTAATTCTATCTCTTGTCCTACAAACTATACATAATACAGGCTTCTTTGTTTCATATTTAATATAACGACCACAATCCTCACAATTTACCACCTTATCGCCAGTGTAATATTTTCTCATCCAGTCTAATCTGGCTTTTCTGGCATGTTTAGGGCAATGTCTTGGCTTATTCGTCACATATGGAATACTTACGCTACACTCGTTACCATCTGACGTTGGATAGGTGCATTTCGCAATTTTAACTACTTCTTTAACCTTTTTGCGATATGCATCTCTTCTGAGTTTCTTGGAGTGATTTAATTGGCAGGACTGACATCTTTTGGGCTTACGCCCCCTACCATTGTAAGTAACATAGTTATCACATTCATTAAAATTTGCACATTTATAACGAATAAAATCTTTGCAATACATTTAGGCGCTCCATGAAACTATAGTATAATATAAGAACATTTTCATTTATGTCAAACTCTTTTTAATAAAATATAAATTTTTTTCATCACTTTTTCATCGTATTTTCATCTAACTTTGAACTAATTGTGATTCTGCTACTTCTTTAAAAGTTATTTTAAATTTATGGAAAAAAAGACTATAGTGCAAATCCTTCTGTCCCTTTCTATTTTTCAAGATATGAAGAATGCAATTACCAAATTTTGAAATTTTAAACTTATCATACTGACTCTGACTTGCACCATCAACACCCAATAAATATCCTTCCCTAACCATTTCTGACATTGTTAAAAAACCCTCTTCCTCCATTTTTTTGCGAGATTTAGACTGCAATGAAATAGCTACATCAACATCATGGGAAAATTTGTCGCACCCATAAATATGATGAAGTTCAGGTCTTCCCTTATTTTGATTGATTGTATCCCTATTTGCCTGAGCTATCATTATAATAGGGATATTTAGTGTCTTTGCCAATCCTGTGATACCATTACTTATTACACCCAACTGATCAGAAGAACTCATTCCCCTATGCTCTTTATCTGCCCCCATCAATTGGACATAATCTACTACTGCCAACTTAACGCCATTACACTCAATCTGATACTTTAATATCGATGTTAATTTATTAATGGTTAAATCAGTTATCATTTGCATGTGTAATGATTTTCTCTTTCCATAATTCTCTATAGCATGAAATAATCTGCCCCTCAATTCAGGATCATTAATATTCCCTGAACTTATACTTCTCGCAGGAATCCCAGTATATATAGACATCATCCTATCCATCATCTGATCGCTAGGCATCTCCATATTCGCATAATACACTGGAATAGGAGGGGTCTGCTTAAGGGACATATGACACACCATATTTTGAGCCAGTGCAGTCTTACCATCCGATGTTCTAGCTAATATTAGGATCGATTGTCCAGGGAAAAATCCCTGAGTAGCATTATCGAGGATTCTCAATCCAGTAAAAATACCATGCCTTATCCCCTCTTCTTCCATTCTCCTTCTCATCTCTATCGCATAATCAATAGACTCCTGGGTCGGATTTTCTATAACCCCTCCAGTAGAAAAATTCATTTTATACAAATCTTTACTGACATTGCCAATTACAGATTGCATATCATCAGATTCTATTGCAGATTTTGTTATCCTTGTCCCTATATCAACTAATCTTCTTTTTTTAGCAAGATCAACTATTCTATCTGCATGAAACTCAACATTCATCCTATTTACTTGACTTAATTCCTGCAAATAAGCAAAATCATAATATCTTCCCTCATACCCATCTTCACGACCCTTTATGGTAATAATATTAAAATCAACCGGTTTCTGAGTCCCATTTAATTCAAGAACCATCTTATGAAGAATCTTATTCCTGAGATAAGAATAATCATCCTGTCCTACCATATTTAACAATTGGGGTCTTGATTCCTCATTAGATATTAATTCAGAAATCACTATCATTTCACTCAAAATATTGTCAACTGTATTGGGGACACCATGAGTATCAATTCCAAGAAATTCCTTCACAACTTCTGGAGGAACATTTACTTTACTTGATAAAGAATCAATAATAACTCTTTTTTCCAATAGGCTTAATGTCCTAGATGTATCAAGATCTGACTTAATGGTACTGATAAAATTAATTCTGTCTGTAAGAGTATTTAATGTTGTCGCTCTCAATGCATCGTCAATAATATATTCAGAAATACACCGACTCTCACTTATAACTTGCCGAAATCCTTCTGCACTTCCCAATAACAAATATTCATCAGGATCATCGTAACCTTCAGGCAAAGTAGCAACACCAATATTAAAGCTAGGGGCAATATCACCTTGTTGTATCTTCTTTAGTACTCTTTTTACAGCACCAGTGCCACCCTGATCAGAGTCTAAACAAAAAACCAACTTTCTTACATGACATTTTTCCAATAATTTTATAGTATCATTCCCAAAAGATGCACTCATTAAACCTGCAACATTCCGTATCCCATGTCGATGACACGATATAACATCAGTAAATCCTTCGGTAACTATTAACGTCCCCTTTTCTTTCCTTATATGTTTACGGGCAATATTAAGACCATACAAATAAGATGACTTGCTAGCGAATAGTACACTACCTATTCCCTCCCCAACGTAGCCCTTTTTCCAAATGCTAGTATTAACATACTTACCAAATTTATCTATAAGTTCACTTTCACGTTCCTTCTGTTTTTCTTTATTTTCATCATAAAAAAAGACCCGATTACTAAAAGCAATTGGGTTACTATTAATATCATATATAGGGAAAATAACTTTGCCAGTAAAAAAGAAATCACGGAGAACATCTATATCTCTTAGATCATCTATGGAAATCAATCTATTATTAAATGGGACATTTATAAACGACTGTTTTATAAACTGATCATCACCAAATCCAATCCCCCATTCAATAATATCACTATCTGTAATACCCCTATCATATAAATATCTTTTAATATCAGAGCTAGGGGATGAATCCATAAGATTCTTGTTTAATGCAATAGTAATAGCAGCATTTAATTTTGATAAATAATCACGTCTTATTTCTTCTTCGGTAAGTTTATACTCTTCATAATCGAGTGGAAGCCCATATTCATTAGATAAAAACTCAATAGCCTCATAATGCTGCAGGTTATAATATCTACAAACAAAATCAATAACACTTCCATGCTGTTCTTCACACTGACCGCTAAAACAATGAAACGTATTAGCATTAGAAAAAGCATCTATATTATTAACAACAAAACTTGGTTTCGACTCTTCGTGAAATGGGCATAGCCCCTTATGATAAGCCCCAACTCTCTTAAGGTCAATAACTTTACCTACGACCTTAACTATATCAACAGTCTTATTAATTCTCTCATATTCAATTTTTTTAATTCTTTTTTTTATCATCTGATTTTCCTAAAGAAAGTATCCTATTATACACATCATCTTCTTCCTTAGAAAACTTTCTCCTATTCTTTAGTGCTTTTTTATTCAAAGTTTCTTCAATTTCAAGAGACTCAATACAGACGATACTATCTCTTCTTTCTCTCTCCCATCTCTTCTTATCAGCTATCTCATCTTCTTTCATTCTCCTTAAAATACTATGTAAATATTTTATATTGTAAACCGTTGCACCATTCTTTTGACAATCATCTATAGCATCTTCTAATTCATGAATAGAAAAACCCTTATTTACTATATCATCTATTTCCATTAAATGATCAGAAACACCAATGCCACCGTAATCCATAAATACACATAGTCTTTCATATATCTCATTCCCTTTATGATGATCATGAAATTTTGCAGGATCTTCAAACCTTTCTTTATATGTTTCCTTATTAATAGAAGCATTATTTTTAGTGTATGATGCTAACTTCCGTAACAACAGCATATAATCATAACCATTCTTTATCCTATCAACAAGTGATGGGGTTAACCATTTCCTCATTAAATCTGAAAAACTTCTATAATATGATTTATCTGCTATCTCATTAATCTCTTGCTCATTATTACAGGACGGTAAATTTTTAACTCCTGCCATTTTACAAAGCCCCTGATAAAGAATCCTACCATCATCCGTCAGTAATGATAAATTAATAGGGGTATCTTTATTTACGCCATCTATATCAAAGGTATTTTGTTTCATTTTATTATTTGAAAAGCAGGTTCAGTCCTATAAATTTCTTCTCTATCTTCAGAATGTTTACTTAAATATTGAGCACAATCATAAAACTCTTCTATATAAGCCTTCTCCTTACCTGGGAACAACCTTAACGCCCTACCGACCCTCTGTAATGCTGTTGTCTTACTTGTCCCACCGCCTGCCATAACCACAGAATCAAGTGCAGGCAAATTCAATCCCTCATCAGCAATTGTAGATGCAATTATAGCCTTTAATTCTTTGGCTCTTATTTTATTCATAGCATCATTTCTTACTTCTATATCATCTTCTCCTTTAAGAAAAATGACATCATCTGGCAAAAATTTTAAAATATTTTCACCATGCCTTATTCTCCTCACTAAAACCATTACCGAATGATTCAACATTCTATGTAAATTAACCTGCTGTGCTATATATTCATTCCTATACACATTATCAGTAATACATGCATCATATATAAAATTATACTTTCTTTTCATCACTAAATCACTATACTTACGCTTTACTTTCTGAACAAATTTTTTATAAGAATTATCGTCATCAAACCTTAAGGCATCAGATTGTATTTTATCAATAAGAACAGTTTGAAAAACATAATCACATATTTCCTTTAATTTAACATAAATATGATGAATAAAATTCACGTTTCCCTCATAATGCAACCATCTCTTAACTAACCTACAGCCATCTGAATAAGTATAAATAACATCCTTATCCTTAACATTCTCCATCTTAGATTCATGCCTTTTAGCCAAATCAGGCCATTGCATATCTATCTTTCTTCTTCTCTTCCTACTATCCGGAGGATCTGGATCACAATAAAAAATATTACCATCATGATCTAACTTAACAAATTCAAAAAAATCAAAAATAGTATAACCTATTTCACTAAAACGAATTTCTGGCGCTATCAAATATTTTCTCTCTATTAAATATGTAGCACTAACCCGACATAAGATATCACCAAATATTCCTTCAATTAATAAATCATCGCCCTGATCACGCATAGGAGTTGCAGATAGCCCAATCCTATAATCAGCAACCATAACTGCATTCATTATATTCTGCTGTGTTTCTGACCTTACATGGTGACACTCATCTATAACAACAACATTAACAGTACGAAGAAGATGCCTTATCTGCTCTTTATCTTGTTCTTTTAATCTTACTTTTTCATCTACTTCATCATCCATAAATTTTACATATTTATACCCAAGACTCTTAACAATTGTTTGAACAGTACCTACCGTAACATCTTTAATATCAAGATTCTGATTGCCTATATATCCAACTTCTATACCAAGAGAATCTATAATATCATTTCTTGCCTGTTCTAATAAATCAAGTTTATGCACCAACACTAATGTTTTTCTACCAAGCGTCTGAATAAATTTACACATAATAAAAGTTTTACCGGCACCAGTCGCAGCCTGCACTATCCCAACCTTTTTCCTCTCGACCTCACCAACAGCATCCATCTGATAATCATATAACTCTTTAACCTTACTATGAACCCACTGCCAGTCAAAAGATTTTGAAGAAACAGGTCTATTGTCAACAACAGAATAAACTATTTTTAGTTCAATTAAAAAATTAATCAATCTCGATAAAAGACCTGTCGGAAAAGATAGATCCTTCATATCGAAAAGACGTATCCTACCATCCCACCTACCACTCTGAAAACTTGGAATAAAATCAGCCTTCTGTTCACGAAAAGAAAGTAAAATATCAATCTTCTGATAAACAGCCTTTGGAATATATCCCCTTATAGTAGACCTTATTGGCCCTACTGTTATATTTACAGGTTGATCCATATTAAGAAGCTCTCGCTAAATCGGCAATCGGCAAACAATAAAGAGATGTAAACTTTGATCCATGTTTAACGTTTTTAAGAAATACGTAAACACTATCCTTATCTAAGAAGACACCTCTAAATTCATCGTTACCTTTTGTCACAAAAAGATACTCATTACCAACTTGCAAATTATCTATTTTACGCATAATAAAACATCCGTTCCTAAAAATGTAGTAAAATCTACCATATTGACACCATCAACATTAACGCTTCCGCAAGCGGAAGTCTTACTTAACTCCAATGTCCGTTTAGGTGGGCTGAAACGTTTCCACACCATAATTCAAAATATTTATAGCCGCATTACGGTCCCTGTCAATCATAAGACCACAATCGCATACGTAAATCCTATCAGACAATTTCAAGTTATCCTTGATAGCCCCGCAAGCAGAACACATCTTAGATGATGGGAAAAAACGATTAACAATAAGAACTACGTTATCACGTAATTTCGCCTTATATTCAAGAAATCGCCTGAACATACCAAGTCCTGCATCAGATATAGCCCGTGCCAACTTATGATTTTTAACCATACCGTTAACATTTAAATCCTCAATACAGATAGTATGATATTTAGATGTTAACATATCAGTTAACTCATGCAAAACCGCCTTGCGTTGTTTTGATATCAAAAAATGAAGTTTAGCAACCTGAAACTTGGCTTTTGCTTTCCGATTACTGCCATTCTGTTTTCGACTCAATTTACGTTGCAGTTTTTTAAGTTTAACAAGACTATCCTTAAGCTTCTGATTAGCCGGAATAACTACCCCATCACTTAATGTAGCAAGATTTTTAATCCCTAAATCTACACCGATAGAACCTACTCCAGCAACTTTATTATAATCAATAGTTTCAACAAGAATACTTACGAAATATTTACCAGCACGTTTACTAATGGTAATCTGTTTAGGGACTCCATTAAAACATAATTGTTGCCGAAGTTTAATTAATGTTTTTAATTTTTCAATCCTAATCCATCGACCACGGATATCAAACTTAGGCTGCTCTCTCAAAGAAAAAGAATCATTAATATTTTTCTTCTTAAATTTCGGAAATCCAGGCTTCTTACCGCTCTTAACTCTACGGAAAAAATGTTTAAATGCATTATCAAGATCATCTATAGCATTGCGAGTTACACGTTGACTAATTTCTGAATACCAAATAAATTCTGATCGTAACGATTTATAAAAATTTAAAGCAATTTTTTTATTCCATTTAACTGTTTTATCAGAAAAATGATTCAATAACTGATTATAACAATGCCTGCGTGAACCGCAGGCTTTATCTAAATAGATAGCCTGATCTTTTGTAGGATATAATTCTATCTTATGTGCAAGTAACATTTTTCTAAAAATTCCTATCATTAAACGTAGTAAAATATGCTATATTTTACTACGTTTTACTATATCATCGCTTACTGTTAACAACCCTTTGGATATAATATACCCCCATCGACATCAAGAGTATCATGACATCAACCAATAATACAACGATAACTCATCAATTAATAATTATTTTGCCCCGGCTGCTGATTATTTGGGGGATAATAATTAGAATTATTCCCCTGCGGTTGTTGCTGCTGTACCGGTGGCTGTTGCCAACCAGGTGTTTGCTGAGGTTGCTGAAAAGAATTACTCGGCTGACCAAAGTTAGGAGATTGTTGTACAGGCTGTTGTACAGGCTGTTGTAAGGGGTATTGTTGAAATGGCGGCTGATTCTGCCCCCTCTGATTCCTTTTTACTACATAATCAGTTTCAGAAAACTGCTGTGTATTTGCCCTTATAGTGGCAATTTTACGTACACTCTGAGATTTAGCCTCAATACCCTTCACTACAACTTCAGCACCCTCATATTCAATTGCAGTTTTTATTCTAAGTTTATCAGCAGCAATAACAGCATCATTTGCCTTAGCCATCATTTTCTTTGTGGTAACATTAATTCCATCATCTAATTTTATAAACTCTCTAGCGCTGGTTACCTCAGATTCATGCTCTGCATATTCTCTGGCTTCCTTCTTTTCAACTGCAGCAGAACAAACCCTCTGAAGAGCCCCCGGTAAAAAAGCAAGCCATGCTTCTAATTCTGCATTATCAACACACGGACTTATATGAAAATCAGGATTCAGAACATCTTCTATTGACTGTGGTAACATTTTTCCTCCCTACATTTTTGGGGCATCGCATAGCCCATGTTTAAAAGCACAAAACTTACATATCCAAACTTCCCTAGGGGTCTTTGTAAAAAGACCGCTGGCAACTTTTGTAATTATCGCACTCGTTTTATCTAATATTTTTTCTATCTCAATTCCCATAAAACTTACCGGAACAAGGTTTGAACTCCTAACGTAATACAAAGCACAATATTCTACAACATTATACGGTAAATTAAACTTCTTACAAAAAGCCCATTGATATAACCCTAACTGCAAATCATCTTTCAATTTCTCCTGAGTATCTTCCCATTTGCCAGTTTTATAATCTAATATCCTATAATTAGCAGGCAAGTCAACTCGATCTATAAACCCATACAAAAAATCACCAGTAGGTAATTGTTCATTAAAATTTAACTCAATAGCAAATGGCAATTTCTTAATATTATTATGCCTATCCCAAAAATCAGAAACTATCCTTTGCCCTATTTTATAAAACTCCAACTCTTCTGCTTCATAATCATAACCAAGGAATTGCCATCTCGGAATATTATTTTTTATTGCTTTAGCAAAATCTTTTAAATAATCATCTGCAACCCAATGATCTTCATAATATTTTAATAGTTCTTCCTTTGAAGGAAATTTAAAATTACTAAAAGCAAATTCTGCACATTGATGAAAAGCACTTCCCCAAGTCAATGCTTTTGCATTACCCTCAGGAAATTCTTCTAATATATAACTGCAATAGAATTTATAAGGGCAATCTTGATAACTCTTTAATTTAGATACACTCCATCTTTTCAATTTAAACATATGCTATTTATTTCATCCATCTCAAAGATGCTAAATCCCATCCAATTTTTGGTTTCGGTTCATTAGTTTTCTTTTTGGGCTTCGTAAAACCAACCCTAACTCGATCTATCTTATAGCCATACTCTTTAAAATATTCAAACTCAATAGAACTTCTTGTAGTAGATGAACTATGTTTCAAGAAATCTTCAATCTTCAACGCATACATTACATTCCATGATTCCTTCCCCCTTTTCCCGATACTCCTAAAGTTTACAAGGAACACACCCACTCCTCCTTGAGAATAAACTAATTCCAAATTCTCAATTTGATGAGGCTGAATATTTTTATATGGCATGCTCTTTTCAGCCGTCTGTTTAGCCTCTATAGCAAAAAACCTACCATTAAACAACCAAAAATCGAAAAGACTCTCATCGCTTTTGGCAGCAAAGGCAAATCCACCCTTTTTACCAAAAGCGTGATAAGTCTTATCTCTTATCCTATCGCCTGTCAATACCTTACTCTTCCTGAAATAAGCAATAGAATGATCAAGTTCCAATTCAAACTTCTGCATAGATTATATTAATCCTTTTTCTTCTTATGCTGCTTCGGCATCACAACACATATATAATCTTCACTGTCCTTACCTTTGATCCTGAAGGGAATATTGGGATTTTCAATATCAATCTGAACAGCATCGCATGAGATATTCTTCAAAACTTGCAATGCATACGTAGTATCAACCCATAAAGCCCAATCTTCTTTGATCTCACCATATTCCGTTGTGAACGGAATTTCACCGACCTGCGTATTGGCTACATTCTTAGCGTTAACAATTGTAGCAAACCCTTGACCAAATCCTTCATTAGTCATTTTTATGGCGACATCATTAATCTGTGATCCATCGGGGCTACATGTATTTGCTGCATCGGCTATTTGGACCTTTCTCATTAGCTCTTTTCTGTCAAATGTGATACCAAGAACAAAGTTACTCGGAACAATTTTTTTGTAATTGATATACTTACCAGAAACCAAAAGTGAATCCATCAACAACCTACCAACACGAACATATACCCTGTCTTCCTTTATATTTATATCAATATTTTCATCACTGGAATATTCCCTGATTGCCTTAGCTATCTTCCCAAGTCCTTCCGATGGAATCAATATCGAAAAATTTGGCAGGTCTTGTGAAACATCATTTTTTAAATAAGCAAGTTTACAACCATCACAAGCAGCCATCTCAATTTTACCATCCTGTAAAATAAGATAAACAGAAGACATCTGTGGTTTAGCCGAAGAATAATCAGCAGCAGCAAACCTAACCTTAGTATCAGCATCGGTAATTAAACTCACTGGTATCTTGAACCATCCGGTATCATTATCATCGGTAGTAATGTTAACAAAATCATCTACCTTCATAGGTTTATAATCACCATTATCCCTGCCACACTGAATGGATATGTCACCATCAAGCTTAATGATAATATTTTCATCAATATAACAATCAACTAATTTATTGATAAGAACACCATCAATTAAAATCTCTCCGGGCTGTCTCACTTCAGCATCAATACATAAATCAATACTTGTATTACCATCGGTTGAGCTAAGAGCAATAGAGCCATTGCCTTCGGGAGAAGTAAACGCCCTCATTTTTAACCCTTTTGTCCATTCGTTAGTTCCGCCTGTTCCCTGGGCTATCTTTGCAATGCCAATACTTTCCTTCAATAATTCACGATTTACTGTTACATCCATAATACTCTTCCCTTTCTATGTTTGTTATAATTTGTTATTGCTCATCCGGTTCAATCGGCTCTGGTTGATCAAGTTGTTGCTGCTGCTCAGTAAAAGCCGTGACAGCTACTTCTGACCCACTACTTTGTCTGATAGCTTCCATATCAGCCTTAATCTTTTGAACAACCATTTCCCTTATTTCACTAACAACATCAGGTCTCCCACGCATCCCTTCAATAAAAGTCCCAATTCCTTGAGCCTTAAAAAGATTCTCTCCATCCGCATTTTTAAATCCAGGGCTTATATAACTCATCCATGCACCTGCTGCAGATATTATTCCTTCTTCTCTTGCTACAGCACAAACATCCGACACCCTATCAAATCCACTCGCATAAAAAATAACGAACTCCCCCTTTCCAAATGGTGGTCCAACCCTATTTTTAACAACATCAATATTAGCTCTATGCCCAATAATTGGACTATCATCACCACCCTGTTTAATTCTTGATCCCTGCTTAATAAAAACTTTAATTCTAACTGAAGCATAAAAAGGGAGTGCCATACCACCAGATGTCGTTTCTGGCGACCCGAACATAACCCCAACCTTCATTCTGATTTGATTAATAAATAATACGCAAGCCCTTGTTCGCCCTACAATAGCAGTCAATTTCCTTAATCCCTTTGACAAAACCCGTGCCTGCAATGCTACCTGTATTTTACCCATATCATTATCTAACTCTTCTTTCGGCACCATATTAGAAACACTATCAACCACTACAAGGTCAACAACATTAGTTTCTATCAGCTTAATTATGGCATCTATACAATCTTCAGCCGAAGCATCATCAACATATAACAATTTACTAACGTCTACCCCCAATAAATTAGCAAAAGTAGTATCAAATGCATTTTCAAGATCAAACCAAGCAACGACCCCTCCGTCTCGCTGTACCTGTGCCGCGGTCATTAATGCTAATGCCGATTTTCCCGATGCATGAGGGCCAAATAATTCTATTATTCTCCCCCGTGGTAAACCGAATGCCTTCACTGCCCTATCGACAGATAATATTCCAGTCGGAATAACTTCAACATTCTGGAGTACAGCTTTAGACAAATCCCTTATTTCTACTCCACAGTCTTTCCTGATAGATGCCATAGCAGCATCTAATATATCAGACTTCTGTTGCTGCTCTTCTTCCTTATCTTTTTCAATAGAATTTTTTGATTTTTTGGCCATAAATTATCCCTCACTTTGATGTAATTTACTTCCGATGTTTATAATATACCATCACAAGGAAAAAAGTAAAAAAAAAAGCACCAAAAAATGGTGCTTTTTCATCTATTGATATAAAGGGGATTTATTATGCGATCAATCTTTTCAACTCTGCAAAATCGTGCTTTGATCTTAATGCCTTGAAAACTCTTTTAATTGCCTGGCGAACGCCTTCTTTTGTCATTTTCTCTTCTTCTCCAACTTCATCGAGAGTCATTTCTTCACCGGTTTCCAATCCATATCTCTTCGTAATTAGTATTACATCCTTTTCTCTTGCTCCGGCAGCAAGAAAAGCATCTCTTATCTTATCATTAAAATCAATATTTTCAAAAAAGTAATCAGGTCTTGAATCTTCCCGATCAGCCACAAAATCAGCCGAATCAAGAGTATCAATTAATTCTACATTTACATTGTTATCATTAGGTTGTTTACTACTAAGGGAAACAACTGATAAAAATTTACGGGTTGCCTTTTTCTCTTTCTCTCCATTTTTACCTATGACTGTCTCCAACTTAAAAATATTAGGGACAATTTCCCTGGTAATCTTATTTCTAAGACGACGAACAACATTATTCAATAAAAATGTCGTTGGCTTACCCTTATTTACATTATAAAGATGTTTATAATCATAGGCAATGGAAATAAGTTCAGAAAACATATCTTCTGGATCCTGAAAAAATTCTTTTCCCAATCTTTTTGCCTGAGAATTCAAATACCCTAAATGCTCCTCAACCCTTAATTCATCTTCTTCTTTTTTATTGGATACATTATCTTTTGCTTTTGACTGCCCATTAATACTTGCTAATTTAACGGGAATGACATTCTTTTTCCCAACTAATTCATATTCCCCCATCTTAATACGAATAAAAGTAGGGTTTTTCTTACAGATATCGCCACGAATTACAGCCTCAACATTAACGTATTTTACGCCTTTCATGAGTTTCATAATAGCCTGATGAATATGTGCGATAGTCATGCCATTACGCCCAGACCTTAATACGTATATAACCAAGTCTTTGACGCTCTTCTTCACTGGGATTACCTCCTGTTTTAGAGTGTTAGTTTTTGCCTGTTAATATAAGTATAATACAAAAAAAGAATTTTGTCAACACTTTTCTTATGTTTGTACAAAATAAATTATAAACCACTATATATTGTGGTTTTTTAGTTTATTTCAGGAGTTGCTGTAGGCGCTGTTAAAAGACCGTATTTGCCTCGTTCAACACGTTGGAAATACTTACCACCAGTCTTAATATCTCTGTTTAAAACACCACGAACATGAGCCTCATGGACATTCTCTCGTTCTGACCGAACATTAGTATAAATATCCTTCAATAACATAGGCCCATTTACCTTCAATAACTCAATCATGAGCATTTTCACGCTTTTCTTAATAGGCACTGGATACCTCCTCAAATAAAACGATAATAATTTAAAATATAATTAATGGTATTTTAATGTCAACAAATTAATAATAAAGAAATTATTTTTTTATTCATAATTATATTATAAGTACAAATCCTCATTTTCAACGTCACAAATAGCATTATGTACTATTTCATCAACTATATTATCCGAATATACCTTTAAATACTTACATTCTATACACTCAAATTCCCATTCTTTATTACCATTAACCTGATCCCCTATCAAAATTCCACCATCACCATTGGGGCAAAATCCACCAAATCTGCCAACCCCTCCACCCAAATCTCCAACAAAATGATATGTCGGTACCCCTTTAAAACCAGACCTTACAAAGATTACACTCCCGTCAGCTAATATATAATACAATGCCTCTATCCCACCAAACTCATTTATCTGCTTATAAGAACGCTTAACTAAAAAATTGTCTTTTACATAAACTTGTCTTACCATTGTATTGTTTTCTTCTCTACACTTGATTTAACATTACTCATCTTTTTCTTGAATTCACCCAAATCATTTATCTTATTGGTCTGCTTAAAATTTACCACAACATCAACTCTTTTTGAATATTTCATCTGAAATTCACTTTCAGAAAGATTCTTATTCTCCGGTAAATTCCTTAATCTATAATAATCTAACCTATTCATTACTCTATTCCAATAAAAATTGAATTATTAACCTTAATGGGAGTTATATCAGCATCGGCCGGATACTCCAATTCTAACGGTAAAAAAGTCAATAAATCCAAAGACTCATAAGCTGCCACTTTCGCATCATATTTATCGTCATCATTAAACTTCTTTAATTTATTAACAATACCCTTAGGTAATTCTTTCATATCGGAAGCATATACACTATCCAAATCACCATATGTTTGAATAATCTTGAGTGCCCCTTTTTCTCCGATCCCTTTTACTCCGCTAATATTATCACTCGAATCACCCATAAGTGCTCTCACAAACTTCCATTGATTGGGCTCTATTCCATATTTTTCCTTAATATGATAAGCCTCTACCAGTCTTTTTAGCCTTGTATCATAAATAGAAACGGTATCCGATAAAAGCTGGTACATATCATGATCAGTAGATGCTATTGTAACTGCATAATTCTTCTTATTACACATATTCACTATTTCTGCAATAATATCGTCAGCTTCATATCCAGATTTAGCATATTGCTGTACTTGTCTCATTTCTAACGTATCACAAACATAACTCATCATATCATAAAAACCATCAGGCTTTTCAGGCCTTGTGCCTTTATAGTGGGGACATTTTTCTTTACGCTTATTTTCCTTTGAATCCCATACTACAAATAAAAACTCGATTTCATCTTCCTGTTGCTTATATGATTCACCTATTAACTCAAAAAATCTTATAGCTACATATTCAGCATCCCCCTTTGCTGAATAAAAAGAAATATTATAAAAATTATTGCCATCAATAACTAAAGCCCTTTTCATAATTCAGTCCCTCAATAAAAAAAGCCGGTCTATCAACCGGCAGTCTTCTCTAAAATTATATTATAAATAGTATCTGTTGCTTTAAGTTTTGCGTCTTTCAAGGTATCAAAACCAAGCCTAACTTCCTGTACAACATTATAAAAACTATCTCTTTGATCTCTATCTGATAAATCCCTATACTTTTTCCTTGCAAACTTCTGTTTTAATTTCCTTGCCTGAAACCTTATATCATTATCTTGAGTATGGTCTAAAATGGCATTTAATATTTTTAAAACTTCGTCCGCAAACATAGGTAATCCTTAAAACGAAAATAAAATAGATGCCAATTAAGGCATCTATTCCGGAAGCAATATTATATTCCAATAAATATAGTCAGTCCAAGTTTCATGTGGAATCTTAAAACCAATCTTATCAACCACATCAACAGGAGCAGCCTTATTCAATCGTGGTGCATAAGGCGGCCTCAATAAGCGAACCTTCGCCTTATGTAACAACAGTCCACCCTTCTTGGAATTACAAGAAATACAGGCAACAACTATGTTGTCCCATTCTGTCTTTCCACCTAAATACTGTGGTATAACATGATCGAAAGTAAAACTGGATATTCCCACTTTCTTACCACAATACATGCACCTACCATGATCCCGAATATATACGTTCTTCCTATTAAAAGGAAGAGTTTTAGTGTACTCCTTAGGTACATAGTCAGATGTAGAAAGCTCTATCACAGATGGCACAAACATAGCCGTACTTGGCGAATGAACCATTACATCATATTCAGCCAATACAAATGCCTCGTCATTAAACAACTGACCTATAGCATCATGCCAATGAATAACATTGATCGGTGTCTGTGACTTACTTAACACGAGCGTCTCCACGTTAACCTCCTACCTTATTACTTTACTATAATATAAAATTCATCGAAAGAAAGTATGTTCCAATCTGAAACAACTTATTTCATATTTAAACGTTTTAATTGTAACTAACTATCTATATGACATTTATACAGCAATATTACTGTTGGCACGCCACTTGCATTATATCATCAAAGAACACTAATAATAATCCAAAAGGAGATAACATGTACATATCCATTCAGTACCCAAATAAAATTTTTGCCGACCTTGCTGCCATATTTGATAACTTCTCGGCCGTATCAGATAACTATGACTTCAATCAGCCCAATGTTCCTGCAAAAGTAGTAAAAAATGAAAATAATGTAACAATTCTAATTAAAGCTCCAGGATTCAAAAAAGATGATATATCAATATCCATACAAAACGGGGCTGTAATTATCAAAGGAAAACGTGACAGCAAAGAAAAATGGCTTGAAGAAGAATTTGAAAAATCCTTTAAACTTCCGGAGAAAATAAAAGAAAATAAAATATCGGCTAAACTTGAAAATGGTATCCTGACAGTTACCCTACCATACGCCGAAGAGTCAAAGCCTATAGCAGTCGAAATTAAGTAAGACTATTCTTTCTTAATCCATTAACATCTATCTTACGTCGAGCCCAATGTTTATCGTTGGGCTTTACGTGTTCTGCCCTTACATATTTTGCGCAAGATGTAGTAAAATCATCGTAATGAAATCTCTCCTCGAGTCTCACAACATAACCTTCACAAGGGTCACCATCAATGTTATCTTTAAAAAAATTATGAACAGTAGAACTATTCCATATACCATCATAAATAACTGGGACTGTTTTCATTCCTAAATAATCGGCCCACGATTCAGTCGCAGCCCAATCTAAACAAACATTGTCCTCATCCCAAACTGAAAAAAGTAAAAAATAACTTTCCAGATTATGATAGTGGATACTATGCACAGCATACATATTCTCACCACATAATCGCCACCCCACAGGTATTTTCCGTTTTATCTGTGCATGGAAATTCTTAACCCAATTTCTCGAAGGGTGATTGTTACTATCAAGTGATCGAGCGTGAGTATGGTCAGTATACATACTCGTATTTTCACCATCCATCTTAACAGTAACTATAACTCTTTTATTCCAAAAATGATTGTCACTCCTTAATACCTTATCATCATCCGTAAAACCTTGAGACCAAGGCAAGTGATACATTCTCGGATGCTTAATGTACTCCATGATAACAACCTTTAATTTAAGTACCCCCGGCAGGACTCGAACCTGCGACCCCCTAATCCGTAATCAGGCGCTCTAATCCAACTGAGCTACGAGGGCATGTTTAGATAATCTGTTTTAACAACTCATGTAAATCATCTTCATCCCAGAAGCAAAACTGCCATTCATCTTTAAACTCAAGGGAAACACAAAAGCCTTTCCTTATTCTCTCAAATAAACTATCGAGAACTCTTGATTTTAGGATATAATTACGTAACGATGCATACACATCCAATGGAATCATTCCCAAAAAATCCCTTATCCTAATATATTTCTTTTCTGCTTCTAATATTTTTCTCATAATGTCATTTATTCTCCATGTTCACATAATAACCTTAAAGCCGGAGAAGAGATTCGAACTCCCGACCTACGCATTACGAATGCGTTGCTCTACCACTGAGCTACACCGGCATTTATGCTTTCCTTTTCCTTAATGCTACAACACCACCAAATATACCACCGCCACCAATAAGTGCACCGACAATAATCTCTATAACCTTCAGTAAAAATGCCCTATTGTCTACCGTAGATGTCTGTATACTCGCAGTTATACCGGTTAACTTCTCAACATTCATTTCAAGTTTAATAATTTTTGCTTCAAGTTCAGATTTCTCTTTATAATAATCTTTAACACTTATAAACATATTATTAGAAGATAAGTCAGGAAGTGGTACCAACGGCTCTCTTGTTGTACCGGTAAGATTCGGCAACGGCCTTAATCTTAACCCTTCTAACTTTGGTGTTACCGTTACCCCTTTTAATTCCTTCTTCTGGAATAAAGAATCAGGATGAGTAAGTTTCTGTTGTATAAAAAATCCTCTTACTTTCTGCTGCTGAATTCCCTGCATCTTATCTAATTCTTTGTCAACATTACCACCCATGCCAAATATAACAAAAACAGACAACGTAGTAAACAGAAACGTTTTATGCATTCCCACCTCCGTTTAAAATAAATATGGAGCCTACGGTGGGACTCAAACCCACGACCTTCGGATTACAAAGCCGATGCTCTATCAACTGAGCTACGCAGGCTTAAATGGTGACCAGAGGGGGACTTGAACCCCCACGCCTATAAATGGCAACGGATTTTCCTACCACACTTACTTTCATAAGCCAGCAATATTATACTGTTGTAGCCTGGACTATATCATCACCTTCGACTTAACGTTAAGGTGTGGAGTGCATAGTCTCTGAACCTTCTTCTTGGGATATATCCTTTAGAAACTCGGCTGCTGATTGCCCAATTTCCCATAATTTTATAACTTTCACACTCGCCGTTTCCAGCCATGTTGTAGTTATGGGAACTATAAGGGTATCCCAGCAATTCTCTCCATTCACAATACTTGATTTCTCAAGTATGGCTCTCTGTTCCCTGATAAAATGATGCAATCTAACATGGTTAGTTCTAGAAATAACTACTAAATTAGTTAATTTATTATTCTTTGGATTATCATCTAAATGGTGAACAACTTCATTAGTATTTAATTTCCTTTGCAATACTTCTTCGGCTATTCTCCTATGTAACCAACAATATCCTCCACCATGAGCAGGTTCATAAGGATTCAAAAATTTACCAGAACTATGAATATTTCTATAACATTCTAAACAATATTTCTGTTCCGGTCTATTTAACCTTATCTTCTTTTTACATAATCCACAAAAACCATACCCATAACGTTTTTTATTCTTATTTCCTCCTTTCTTATAATATTGTGCCATTCTTCTTTCTAGATAACAACCATGACAGTATCGCCTACCACTTTCACAAGGATTTTTCCTACACTTGATGCACATTTTTATCATAATAACAATATAACCAAAACATACATGCAGTATCAAGAAAAACTTGAAAGTCCGCAGCGTCTACCAATTCCGCCACCTGGCCATATATAAAAGCCCACAACGGGGATCGAACCCATGAACCTCATCCTTACCAAGGATGCGCTCTACCTACTGAGCTATGTGGGCGCATTAAACATACTGTTATTTCTGTCTATCTTATCTCTCTGCTCTCTTAACAATCTCAAAACATACCCATTCGCATTAACCTGAGGATTTGTCCTTACAAATGTATAATAATTCAAACCTAAATAATCATTAGCAAACTCACCAACAGCACCAGATCGACTTATACCTGCATCGCAATGTACCAAAAGAACATCATCTTCATTGCCCCTATTCGCACAATCTATAAATTTAACTACCTGCTCTGCCTGTATCTTGCTAAACATCCCTTTTGTATCATCTGCCGAAAAACCATAATCACTATCAGTAGAATCGTAAAAATTTAAAGATAAAAAATCCTTACAGCCTAATTCCTTTACCCTATTCGGTATCCCATTCTTTAAAAACTCCCCTCTACCATTGTCGGCATAAATAGAAATAAGATACCATGAATTATACGGAATATAATCATGAGCAACCATATTGGCTATTGCCATTCTATTAATAACTTTTATAAAATTTATCACTAAAATACCTATAACTACCCTTTATCCTTCTTCATTTTAGCGTTAACTTTGCCACCATTTTTATTAAATATCCCACAGTTACACTTGCTGCCAATCCCTTTACTACCATTTAAATAATGAATACAAATGGCTACCTTATCCTGCCCACAATTTTTACAAATATTCTTCGCCCCATTTTGGTTTCCTCCCATCGACTAAAATAATGGTAGCAGAGAAGGGACTTGAACCCTTACGCTCCGAAGAACACTGGATTTTGAGTCCAGCCCGTATACCAATTCCAGCACTCTGCCATTATATTTCGATTTCTTCACAAAAGAGCAATAAGTCAAATCTTTCTTTAACCACTTTCCTAATAATGCTACAATGGATACTACCAGGACAACTATCACTCAGTCCACTACACCCGATAAGACGACATACTTTTTTCAACTTTTCAATCATTTCTAATTTTTCTTTTTTATCAATTTCTACATGTTGAACCATTTTTCCTGACTCTCCGCTCTCCACAAATTATCCTGTGCTATCCTGATATATCTCTCTGATATATCATATCCGACATATTTTCTCTGATCTCTTACCGCGGCAACACAAGTAGTACCAATTCCAACAAATGGGTCTAATATCACATCATCTTTAAAACTATACAACCTGATTAATCTCTTCGGAATATCTTCAGGAAAAGGAGCAGGATGACCCGATTTTTTCGCTGACACTGTATCTATATTCCAAACACTTTTTGTCCACTCCATGAACTCATTTTTATCAATTGTTGTCTCGTTACTGTCATCATTCCTAATAAAAGTACCATTTGAAAAAACCAATATGTATTCATGAACATCCCTCAAACATGGTGCGCTCGCAGACATCCAACTTCCCCACGCCATTGATGTCCCTGCACTAGCCCCCTTATTCCATATAATCTCACCATGCATAAAAAATCCCAAATCTATCATATCTTCAATAATATATCTATGCAAAGGAATATATGGCTTCCTGCCTATATTGGCGATATTAATACATACCCTACCACCTGGAATCAATACTCGCTTTGTTTCTCTCCATACCCCTTTTAACATCTCTCTATATTCAGATAAACTAAGATCCTTGTCATAATCCTTTGAAACGTTATACGGTGGAGATGTAATCATTAAATGAACACTACTATCAGGCAACTGATTCATCACATTACTTGACTGACAAAAAATATGATTTATATAATCATTCGAAATTTTATTTATAGTAATTGGTTCATGAACTCCTTTATTATATCCTGTTTCCTTAAAAATTTCTTGAGAATAGAACTGTTCAGAGTCATGACTAAATCTTCCTGACACACCAAAAGAACTATGTTGCGTTCTCTTTTTCATATTAGCCATTTCTTTTTCTCTCCTCGAGTCTCAGATAAACAGCATCCGTTACTTCTCGACTAGGCTTCCCTGACTCATCACAATCAAGGCAAACTATATCTGTTTTATTCCCATTCTTCAATCTTCTAACTTTACGTGTCCCAATTCTGCAGTATAACCCTACAGGATTATCTCTCAAATAACAGCAATCGTTAGCAATATTTACAAACTTTTTCTTCTTTTTACTGCTGTAGGAAGTGGTAACCTTTTTATCTTCCCCTTTTCTGACATCGCTCTCAATATTCTTTGCCTTAATTCTCTTATCCTTGTTGTTATCAGATTTTTTGGAACTATTTTTCTTTCGCTTGGGCGTTTCATCATAAATCCCCTCAAACGTGGGTTGTTCAAGCATCCGAAACCTCGTTAATAGTAATGGGACAAGAGGGGCTCGAACCCTCACGCCATTAAGACACATGCTCCTAAGGCATGCGCGTATCCCAATTCCGCCATCGTCCCTTATACTTTACTTTTTTATAAAATAAACTGTGGATAATTTTCATGGCAGGCCCGGAGGGACTCGAACCCCCATTGAAGACTATGCTTCACGGTTTTGGAGACCGCTGCATTACCAATTATGCTACAGACCTGTTATTTTTTTATATATCGGTAAGGATAACCGATTTTCAACACCTCAATTAGATGCATCCAATCATATCCTATCTCATCTAATTTTACCTGCGCTTCTTCTTCCGTATCGAAATAACCATACTTTTCTTCACATACATCAACAAATAAGTGCGTCCAATATTCAGAGCAAATTAAAAATTTACCTATTAAACTATCATCATTCAATTTCTCAATCTCTGAGCTTCTTCCACCCATTCCTATTCTTTATCCTCCGGAAAAACCATCTTCCCCAATAATACTTTTGTCATCGACTCTTCAAGTTCATCATTTGATAAACTAATTTTTTTATCATCACACTCAAAAAATTCGTGACACGATAATTCATTATCATTCTCCAGGATATCAAGCATATAACTCTTACTAAGATTAAAACATATCCTTATAGATACATCACCATCATCACAATTAGATACAATCGGAAATATTCCATTTGGCTTCACGACTCTGTTACCTAAAAAATTCAGCATACGCAATGCTCGCTTAATTTGCTCCTTACTAAATCTATTGCTTTTATGATAATTAACGTGCCATTGTTCGGGAAAATCAATAAACATTTTTATCAAACCAACAAAATCTTCAAAAGTATCTTTCTTTACCCCAGATATAAAGTCTCTAAAATCATCAAGTGGTAATTCCAAAACTTCATGTTCACAATCAATATTGCCGTCCTTATTCCTTCTATAAAAACATCTTTTCTTATCCTTTATTACTATTATTTCAGAATCACCAATTTCAATATCATAATCTATATTCCATCTATGAAAATCAATTGCTATATCACCATCATAGCCATTAATAACCCTAGATGGAACAATGTTATTCATCTTCAATATATCAATGACCTTTAATGCCAATGATATAGTTTCATCATCCGGTAACCTAATATGATCATCACCATCGTCAAAAAGAGGCTTCGATTTCAACGACCTTATTCTGTTTTTGGCAACACCCCAAATACGCTTTGACTTAACAGCATATATTAAATCAAACCCACTTGATATTTCTCTCTCATTCTCACTCATAATTAAATACCGGCTGCTCCATTTTAGATTTAACTTTACAGGGGATATTATCGTACTTCTGTAGAATCTCACTATCATTATCTCTGATAGTTTTTATCTGATCTAAATAAACTGAAACATAACAATCATTAATTTTAGTCGGATTAACATTCTGAACCTTCTCATTCACAATCTCAACATACCTTTTATCCATTTCAGCCCCTACAAACCTTCTCCCTAATTTTCTCGCCGCTACTGCCGTGGTGCCGGTACCCATAAAAGGATCAAATATCATATCTTCCTCATCGGTTACCATTAAAATTAATCTTTCCAACAAAGGGACTGGTAATTGACAAGGATGATCTACTCTCATCGATTTATGTTTAAGTCTATGAATATCAGTCCAAACATCAGAAGCAAGAGCACCGAATGGATGCATCTTCGATTTTTTGCCACCATAATCTTTTGATAAATTTTTACAATATTTACATCTTTTATGTGGTATCCTAACATCGTAGAATTTATAATCTTTAGGAAGAAAACTCAACTTTGTATAATATAATATCCCATAATGATAAGGGAGTAATGTTTTACCTAATGGTGCACTGTTAGTATCCCATGAAATCCAATGTCTAAATTTTGCTATATGATTAAGTGAATGACCATATGAAATTAACCACTTCGGAATATGATGAATAAATATTGTTCCTGCCGATTTAGTAATCCTGACCATTTGATAAATCCACTCTAGCGACCATGCCAGATAATCACTGTCACTCATACTATCTTTATAACTTCCATATTTTTTATTGAGATTAAAGGGAGGGTCTGCAAACGTCATATCAAAAATATTGTCTGGAAATTTACTCATCACTTCAAGACAATCACCGTGAAGAACCTTATCTACTACATCTGTTTTCTGATACATTATTAATCCTTATAATACATTCTAGTGGGACGCTCCAATCTCATCCCACTCCAAACTGTGGAACTCCTGGGGCTGCTTCCGCGTCGCCCACGCCCACCAGAAAGTACTATGTATTGGAAGCGAGGGAGGGATTCGAACCCTCGTAAACTTCGCGCCTTCGGGTTATGAGCCCAAGATCCTAAGCCACTAGACCACCTCGCAATAATTTATAATAGCAGCGGGCGGATTCGAACCGCCGACCTCAGGGTTATGAGCCCTGCAAGCTACCTGACTGCTCTACGCTGCGATAATTTCCTAAACTATAATATAACAAACATCCATTAAAAGTAATTTTTATGGCGGGAGGAACAGGATTCGAACCTGTGGAAGCTCTCGCTCCAACGGTTTTCGAGACCGCCGCATTCAACCACTCTGCCACCCTCCCGAATTATAGAATTTCGATGACTTTTCCAAAGATTTGCTTCGTCCAACCGTTTATACGCCCCTTATTATTACCTATCAGACAGCCCCTTTGCTCATTCTTCCCTTTCACAAGATGCGTGTAATAGTTCCCCTTAACCCTACAATAAACTATGTCTCCTACATCCACACTTTCAACAGTAGCCGGAGCAATCCTAACCGGTTGCCTTGATTTTATCAAAGGGAGCATAGAATTCCCAGGCTCTTTTGATATAATTGTTTTCCCTTGTTTTAATAATTCTTCTTTCTGATTCATAATCGTTACCTCGATAATAATGGCGGAGGACACGGGACTCGAACCCGCAAGGCAATATTTCAGCCCAAAGCATTTCCAGTGCTTTCCCTAAAACCATTTCGGATATCCTCCCTAATTTAACTATTCAATTTATTAATACGATCTTTATTCCAAAACTTTAATCTTAACTCTTCAAATTCTTCTATATATAAAAGCCCCACATGATATTCACGATGACATGTTGGACAAACAGGAACACATTTTAATAACTCTACCTTATAATTGTTTAATTTCTTACTCCCGACAAAAATTACTAAGACGGTGACAGGGATCGAACCTGCGCCCTTTTACGGGATTACGGATTTGCAGTCCGTTGCCTTACCACTTGGCTACACCGTCATATGTTCAACTTTATTCACTGTTCATGAATCGTGAACAGGATGAATTGGTACCCAGAAGGAGACTTGAACTCCTATGACCTTACGGTCACATGGCCCTTAACCATGCGTGTCTACCAATTCCACCACCTGGGCATTATTATTCTTTCCTTGATCCATCATATGAAGCAAATGTTGAATAAGGGTCATCTGAAAAACCCCTTAATCTCCTTCTCAATCTCTTTAACTTTATCATCTTACCTACCTCTACAAGATCATAAGGATTAACATCAGCATAACTCTTTGCCTTATCCCTTTTCATATAACCTCCTTAAACATCTATAACATAATTTATGGTACCAGTGGGGGGACTCGAACCCCCGACCTCACGGTTATGAGCCGTGCGCTCTTGACCATCTGGGCTACACTGGTATATTTTAATTACTAGTTCAAGTATCATATAACTTTGAGAATACTATGAAAAAATATAAATTAAAATGTATTCATTGTAAAAAAATATTTATTGTACATAAACTAAGAGATTATCATAAAAGAAAGTTCTGTGGAAACTCATGTTCAGCATCTTATAACAATCCTCGGAAACATCGAAAAGCAAAAAAAAGACCATGTTCAGTATGTGGGACTATGTTTATACCACCCAAAAATTATCTCCAAAGAATGCGCTGCGATAAATGCTTCAAAGAAAATAAATTTACAAGAACATCAATAAAACCAAGATATAAAAATTATATAGCTCCTGATATATCAGAAATGACAAAGGGCAAATTGTTTAAATCAAGAAAATCTTGGCAATCAGCAAGAAGTGCAATAACTATACATGCCATCGTAACATATCATACGAGCAATCAACCTAAAAAATGTATTATATGCAACTATTCCAAACACATTCATATATGCCACAAAAAACCAGTTTCAAAATTCTCGAATAAAGTATTAATAAAAACCATTAATTCAACAAAAAACTTAATTGCATTATACCCTAATCATCATTGGGAGTTTGACCAAAAACTTCTCCAATTATAAATAGCCGGTAGCAGACTCGAACTGCTACGGGATTTCTCCCACTGATTCCTGAAACCAGCGTGTCTACCAATTCCACCAACCGGCCTTAAAAGGAGAAGGTCGCTCACAGTAATAACCAGCCGCTTCTGGGTGGACTTGCTCACCCTTTTACTCTCTGCTGTACCTAAACAAGTCCCCGGCACCAGAGTTCATGAGCTACATTGCAACTGACAGTCACCTTCTTCTATAATTTAATTAAAGGTTACCATAAGTGCGCCGATTTCCTTGCGGTCGTCCGTGGTGATTGTCCCTACAATAAGGACTGAAGGGTCTTAGCCACATCGCACATCTCCACGGTAGTAGGTAACCTAACCATCTTTTCTTGACTTAAAACTTTTGATCATACTTATAGTAGATTTTACCACACCATAATCATTTGCTATTTCTATTTGCTTTCTTGAATCTCTCCTGATATCATTAATCTGATCTGTAGTCAATTTACACAAACCACTTCTCTCACCAATTGTACGATGTGCTCTCCCCTTTTTCTTCATATCATTCATGTTATCTTGGTGAGTACCCAGAAATAAATGGTCAGGATTAACACATGGGGGATTATCGCAGGTATGACAAACCAGAATCTTATCAGGAATAACACCTATCATTTTTTCATATATAAAACGATGAGCTAAAACAAATTTACCATTTCTACCGCCAATTTTAACCCTACCATAACCATCGACATTTCTACTCCCTTGATACTCAAAACATTCTCCATTAACTTTAATATTAGAGATTATTTTAACAAAAAAATCATATTCTGTAGAAATATATTTACTCATAACTTAAACCTAAATATGGGGGGCCAGACGGGGATCGAACCCGCAACCCCTGGAACCACAATCCAGTGCTCTAACCAATTGAGCTACCGACCCCATAACTTTCACCCGTCCATAAAAGGCTTACATATTTTCCACGCAGCACTCATTTCTCTTCCTGCCATATCTAATGACGTTGATACAGAAAAAAGTTTCTCAGCCAATTTCATTCTTCCCCTCTTAACATCTGCCGATGCCTGACTTTTAATATCATCACATAACTCATAAATTAAATTGGCTACCTGATCATATGTCATATTTCCAATTTCTCCGGCAAGATCATGCATGTTCCCTTTAAAGCCTTCTACTTCTCTTGGGTGCTTACTCATTTCTTCTCCGATAATTTGGCGGGACGAAGGGGATTCGAACCCCTGATTACCAGGTTGACAACCTGGAGACTTAACCGACTAATCGACCGCCCCGAATGATTTTGGTGGGCCGAGGAGGACTTGAACCTCCATACCCCGAAGAGACTGGATTTACAGTCCAGCGCGATTACCAATTCTGCCACCGACCCAATAATTTTTAAAAGAGACTCCATCAAGAGTTTCGCTTGAAATGTAGCCCGTGGACATAGCCACGGTACGCAGCCGCACGTGAACCTACATCGGACTATATTGATCTGCAGACCTCAAGTCACCAGAGCCATGATAAGTACTATTAAAATATACGTATCATCGACACGTATAGAAAAACGGGGCCGAAGCCCCGTGTTATTTCGATTTCAAACATGTGCTTGTTCATTCTTCTTCAAACCATCAATGTCAAAGAGCGTTTGCATAAAACATCTCATAATTTATATAAAAAGTAGGCATCCGTTTTGAAAATGCAATGTTTTACCAATTTGACCATCTCCCCATAATTAGAGATACTATTATATATCCCTAATGGAGGGGAGACGAGGAATCGAACCTCGAATGGGCTTGCGCCCACTTCATTTACGGTGAAGTGTCTTTACCATGTATGCATCAAAGGTCGAAGACGCTCTACTTTTTATTTCAAAGATCAAAATTTTATATAAAAAAGGTGGTCATCCATTTTGAAAATGCAAGTTTTTTGTATACTAATTGGGAATTGAACCCAAGACAGATCGATTCATAGTCGATTGCTCTACCAACTGAGCTATAAGCATTATGTATGCATTAAAGGTCGAAGACGCTCCACCTCATTTATGTCAAAGAACAAAATTTATAAAAAAAGCAGGCATCCGTTTTGAAAATGCAATTTTTTTATTAAGCTTTTCCCCCATAATCAAGGGTACTATTAAGTACCATTGATGGTGGGGGAACAGGGAATTGAACCCCGAATCTTTTGGTTATGATCCAAATGCTTGACCTATGTATGCATTAAAGGTCGAAGACGCTCTGCTTTTTATTTCAAAGATCATGGCGGAAGAGCGGGGGCTCGAACCCCGAAGTCCTTTCGGACGGTAGTTTTCAAGACTACTGGATTACCAATTATCCTACCCTTCCTTATATTTTAACACCTCCATTTGTCGCAGTTCTTGCAATCCCTATTGCAAGGTTTTCTTTTGACAATGGCTTTGCCTTTATTCTTCTTTTTTTTCTTCCCCATTCTATATTCTCAACTTTCACAGGTTGTCCACCATTACGTTTTCTAAATCCCTGTTTTCTTATTCTTTCCTGTTCATCTAAATGCCATTGTCTTTTACTATTCATCTCATACATCGTTAATACTCCAATTTATGGCGGAGAGTGGGAGGCTCGAACTCCCAAGTCCTTTCGGACGGCAGTTTAGCAAACTGCTGGGTTACCAATTATCCTAACTCTCCGATTAATTTGGTGCCACCTTCCAGAGTTGAACTGGAGACACCTGGATTTTCAGTCCAGTGCTCTACCGACTGAGCTAAAGTGGCATAAATTTAATAAGGTATCTACACGTCCAGTCTAGCTGGCTTCCTGCTCCCTACGCACCCATACAATCAACTTGCATGTATGGCCACCCTCGATACCTTTAATCATTTTTTATTCCTTTGTTAACATAAAAAAAGCCCTACTTCTTTCGAGGCAGGGCTTTCAGGTCTTATTTATGTGTAGTATTCTCTACTTATCCACTTTGACCTTTCACCCTGCCCATCACGAGACTAAAATCTGAGCGCAATGATGTCCATAACATATCCGAATAATGGATATGCGTCAGACTACATATTGCTAGGGTTTTGAAAGGATTCATTTGAATTTAATACTCCGGCTAAAATTATTTTTATTAAAAGAGCTTGATTCTATACGTTTTATCAATGCAAGATGAGGTGCTAGTTTGCACCCCGATATACTGAATCATTTTGCTGTGACACAAATTGTTTTATATATGTATGCATCAAAGGTCGAGTACAGAATTTCGCCCTTGTATATTTACACTTTATTATTCTCCAAAAAAATATCGGAGAAATTTAAAAAAAGGAAAAACTATCCGTTTTATAAGAGCAAGTTTTTGCTGAACTATGCCCCCGTATTGAGAGTACCTTACCGAATGATACCCCTAATGGCGGGGGCATGAGGATTCTCACCTCAGACTTCTTGTACCGAAAACAAGTGTTCTGTATGTATGCCCCAAAGGTCGAGGACAGCTTTTTCCTATATTTTCAATGAGCACAATAGATTTCTCTATCTGATACTAATATAACCCTAAATTTAAAAAATGTCAACTCTTTTTTATAAAATCTTTAATTTTTTTTAGATAATTCATCGGAACCGCTCTTCGCGTGATCCATTATATATGCCCCGATCCTACACTCATCTTCACTAAATTCAATCTGTGTATGGTGAAAACACGGTGTCGTATCATACCAATCTTTATCGTGAATAGCACAAGAATACTCCCCAGGCTTATCTCCAACTAAATGCTTACACTTATTACCATCACCGGCATGAAACTTTAAATTACCCTCAACGAACCCTATATCAGGATCGTCAACAATCATTACGCTTAATGACTTACAACAGTATCCACACCGGAGACAAATCATTCTTATTATTCCCTTTCAAGTTCAATTACAGCATGACCATGATCAGCCATTACCCCAACGCAACGATAATTACTTTGGCTAACCTGCAATCCGGAATCATCTGTAATTTCAAGCTGCTTAACATCTGCCTGCTCTTCCCAATTGTAAAACTTTTTAAGCTCATCGTGATCTACCCCAAAAATCACAAGATGCTCTGTAATACCATTAGAATCAATAACATTTGACGCATGAGCACATTTAAATCTAATAACTTCCATATCTCACTCCATATCCATCATACAACCGGTATGAACGGGTACATCTTTAGGTTTACAAGGTTTCCCAGCAGGGGTTTCACATTCCGTTACAATCGTCTGATCAGGTTTAGGGCTTGCCATTCCACATAACCAACATTTAGGATTTTTAACACTTTTCTTTGGTTTTCTCCTTAGCCCAATAGCATCCAGCACTTCATCTGATACTATACAATTATGATATCGTTCATCCACCAAAATGCCAGGGCAACCACACTTACAAGTCCCATAGCTATTAAACAAAACAACTTCTTCACCGCAACCAGAGCACTTACCAATAGTCAATGGTATTACCATAAGTTTTTTCTTAGACATAGTACCGTCCCGTTTCACAATCAACTTCAATATTTTTATCATATAAAGACGGATCAATCATCCATTGAAATAAATGGTCTTTTTCCCCTGTCTCTATTATCTCTCCTGATTCCATAACAGTAATTTCTTTAAGGCAAGTGAAAATCATTGGGCCACCAGACCAAGGGGTATCCTGTACCACTTCCTGTAAACGGAACTCCTTATTAGGAAATTCAGGAATAGGCATGTGATATATACTACCTTTAATAATTTCATCAAACATACCTTGGCACATATCATACTCTTCAACTTTGGTAGCATTTTCAACAAACTTTAAAGCATACAAATTTAACCCGATATATTGCGTCTCCCTAGACACTAATGCTTATCCTCTGATTTAACATCTCGTTCTTTATGTATAATTTTTACAAATTCAAGCTGATTCAACAACATAACTTTAATATTTTCGTAAATAGATTCCTGTTCTGGAAAAAGTCTTTTCGCCTTTTTAATCATAGGTAAAATATGATTTTCAGTCTCAATTATATAAGCCAACTGATTATCAGCAGCAAACACATTTACCATAGTCTGAAAATTATTTATTCTATCAACACCCTTACATACAGATACTATTGGATTTTTATACATAAACCTGAAATATTCAGTATTAGACACTTTTCTTCCATCAACATTCTTACTTAAACTCATAGCAGCATCAGCCATTATATCCCCAAAAAGAGAAGTTAACTCATTACATGATACATCATAATCTTCTGGGGTATCATGTAAAAATATTGTCCCATACGTTTCCTCTTTATGAATTAGCAATGGCTCAAAAACTCTAGCATAATGAGCCATAGATAATTGGTGATAAAATTCAGGGGTAAACCCATCTTTCCTTTTCCCCTTATGAATATTCGATGCATATTCCATAGCTTTAACAGCAGTAAGATATCCCCTGCCAACCAACCAATACCTTAATGATATTTTTGCTTTCTTAAAAATCTCTAACTTTGCCAACTCTTTTGCGTCCATATTAATCTTTTCTCTTTCCCATCATATGCTCAATACCACCATGAGGGTAATACGTAAAAACATTCTTAAAAGCTTCTCGAACTAATTTCATATTGTCTGCTCCCCAGGGGGGAATATAACTACATATTGCAAAAGTCTCATCCAAATCAAACTCACCTATATGAACTGATATAAAACTCTCTATAGTCTTTTGATATACAAGACAATTATTAGCCCTAAATTTCTTACAATCAGATACATCAACTGCAATAAACACCTTATGATCCGTAAAATAAAAAGATTGTGCATTATACGCACAACCAAAATCTACCACCGTGAAATGCTTCGGGATTATCATCGACAAATATTTATAAATATCAGTAAACCCCAAAAATTGATAATCTATATCACATTCATCCTGATTAAAAACTTGATCCTGTTGACCAAAAGGTATTATTTCAAGCAACTCATGCTTTTCCATCAATCCCTATCTTTCAAAACAAACTCATAATATTTATGCCCATTATCACTCTTAATCCCATCAACTTCAAACCCCATATTTATATAGAAATCGTATGTTCCAAACTCAAAAAATGATCCTACATGTAGAACCATCTCCTTTCTTTTTCTCCAAAAATCTTTTGCAAATTCAATCAATTCAGTCCCTATTCCCTGATTCCTAAAGGGCTCATCTACAACTACTGTCTGGATTTGTACGACTTCACCATACCAAGTTATACACATTACACCCTTAATAATATCATCATATTTTGCTACATAACACTGCTCTAACTTTATCTGTCCCTTAACCCATTTTTCTGTCGCCCAATAAAAATCATCGAAGTCTAATTTTAACTGCTTTTGTATAGAATAAATTTTATCAAGTTCATCTTTATTTGCTAATACTATCATATTGAATCTAGTCGCCGTCTTATGCTGCTACCACTATTTACTTCTTTATTGTCTATCTCCACTTTCTGCTGATTCTCCATCAAAAATGGATTGAGATTTTCAGGATCAGTCGGCAACTCAATTACCCCATCACCCCAAGGCCATTTACGAACCCATCCAGGGCCTGTATGAAGCAGCTCTGCAAACATAGTTAAGAGGATCACGATTCCAATAATCGCAAAAACATAAAAAACCCAAATCATATCGAATCCAGTCTGCGTTTAGCATCTGATTTAGCGTCAGTCAAAGGTTTCTTTTTCTTCTTATTAAATTGGGGGACTTTCAACGTAGGTTTTCTCTGACGACCACCGACACTTCTCTGATCGCCCCTATTCAAAAATGAGATAAGGACAAATATCATAAAGATAATACTTATGACAATTAATATATCCATCAAATTGACTCCAATCTCCTCATAATTTCTTCTCTGTAAGTTCCCTTTTCTCTCATAGCATCAATATCTTCCTTACTCGCCCCTTTTATCCACTCTCCCAATTTATTGTCATCTTCAAAAACAGTATCGAAAAAGTGTCTACTGTTATTATCATAAAATTCGCCACATTCAACCGAACAAACATTAACATTATCACATATCTCCATAGACTCGATATGATTCATTTCCTTTCCACAAACAATACATTTATTTTTCATAAAAAACTCACCATAAGCCGGACTAACAAAAACAGTATGAGCACCATTTTCAACAGCATCCATCGCTTCAACAAGATTAGAAACAACTAAATTAGTTGTCGGCATCTAACTCTAACGCAGCAGAAAAAACTTTTCCAAAATCTTTATCAAATTGATAATCATCCTTGTCAAGTTCCAATTGAGTTATAATAGTATCCATCGTCAAATCACAAAGTTTATCCTTCCAATCAGCAATGAAATAAAATCTCTCTGATTCAGCTATAACACCGAATAAAATAGGGTCTTTCTTTTCTTCTACAGTCTTCATAACTGATGTGTCATCGGGGTCGGTATGCACAACAACATAACCATCAAAAAGCCCCTTACCTTTTGCCTTATCCATTTTAGCAATCACTCTTTTAGGAATAAACCTCCCATAATTTTTTATCTTTGTAATTTTTATTATCCTGTCCTTGCACCCATGAACAAATGTCCGCAACGTATCCCCTTCAATGAATCTATTAAACCCACATGCAGCCATAGTTGCTTCCCTCATAACCCTTAAACACTTTTTCTCAACTTCTTCAACAAGGGCTATCTGTTCCCGGGGAATACTCTCCAAAATCTTTGACATCTTCTCAAGCTTCCGATACAATCTGTCTGTCTCAAGGACAGTAAACTTCTTTTTAAGAAATCTGAAAATAACAATAGGCCCCAACTTTAATCTGTTGGATGGCGATTGCGCCCCTTCCTTACTACCTCTCTTCTTTTTCTGCTTCCTTACTACAAATCCCCTTGAGTTCCCTTCATAAGGATTCTCTCCAACTTCACCATCACCATAAGCATAAACCATACCACCGGTAGAAGCATTAATAGTAAGTCGATTACTCATTGTTGAACTTGTTGAATCAAGGTCTATATAACTTGTTGCTACACCTATACCACTGCTTGCCATATTCATCACTACCTCCCGTGTCTATAGTAACTGGTTAAACAGGTTTTCATCCCCTTGACAAAAAACCTTCAATTGTCGTATCCATGCCTCATTCTTTATCTTAAACATTAACGGAGGATAACCATTTTTTAGCGGTGCTCCCTTACATACCACTCCTTCAAATGTCATCCCCTGTAATTTTCCTCTCTTAACATTATCTTCTAAAATCTTATTGACATTTCCCCGATAAAGAAACTTCGCAATATTAAGATCACCATATAATCTCAAAAAATTCCTCGGAAGTAAAATCCCCTTTTTATGAGGATTAACATCAATTAATGATAAAAAATGTTCTTCATCTGTATGTTGTCCGGCAAATGAATTTGGTCCCCAAAATTCAAAGAACCCAATTGCCTTCACGTATCTTTCTTTTCTAAATATATCAGACATCTGTTTTTCAAAATTGGATTTTATCAACTCTATTGCTTCCGGAAGGAAGTCTTGGTCTGTACCTATGAGGCGTTTCTTGCTACCAAATTTATGAAATTTTTTCTTTGGAGTCCATTCCGCTCTAATATTAGACCCATCTAATTTATCAAAGACGTAAACAGGTCTGCCATAATAAATTTCTCTACCAATGGTGGGGTATTGTTTCATAACGATACTACGAAATTAAAGTGCAAAATACTTCATTATTGCTAAACAAATAAAAAGAGCAATCCATCCGATCCACAACTGTAAACTACTAACAGGTCTATTCCATACACCAGGGCTATCCTTAAACCAACTACTCCAAAATTTCACTTTCTTCTTCATTCCTGCTCTCCTTACCATATTAATATAACAAGAATGAAAATGGAGCGAACAGGTTATCACACAAGACCTCATTCTCTTGTACGGTGGAACCCGCTATAGATAATTACTGCTCACTCTCTTCTTTATTCTCATTGCTATATTAATATAACAAGAATGAGTACAAAAGTAAACTAATTGAATAAAAATTATCTAATACCTAAAAATTCAGCCATTCCTTTTATGAAATTTTTATCCTTACCAGTGTATATCATAACCCCTGCAAAATCCCTATCGTCCTGATATACCCCGTTACCTTCCATATCAACCTTTAGGAACTTTTTTCTAACTATAAAAACGGGATTATTCTTACATTTTACGTGGTAATGATCGAACTCTTCTTCATCCACATCGGCAAGTTCATGGAAAACCCATATTTTCTTCAGCCCATTTACACTTGCTTTCTTGTTTATTTTATGCTTCATAATAATATAATGGGCGATACTGGAATTGAACCAGTGACCTCTTGCATGTCAAGCAAGCACTCTAACCATCTGAGCTAATCACCCTTTATTAAAAATTATCCATTATTTTCTCGATCTCATCTTGCTGATCCCAAACGAAATTAAGATCATCGAGATTCATCCCCTTTGCTTTCCCCATTTTTTCCTCTTCACCTTCCTTCTGATAATACTCTCTCTTTTCCAACTGAGGAGAACGTTTATTCCAGCTTACTATCTGCAGACGTAATTTATTCCCCCTCATTTCTGTTTCATTTAATACTTTAAGCACATCACATGTTATCTCTTTCTTTGGCATAAAAAACCTCGCTTGTTAGAGAAAACAGTTCAGCCATACTGTCAGTCGAAACATCTTCCATCCCTATCTTTTTCATCTCCACATAAATTTTACCGGCAATATCAAACACAAAATAACGATTATTGCCACCATCGTCATCTTTGATATGGATAGAATACTTTTCAAAATCAGATTCAAGTTTCTTCTCAAACTCATCTTCTGTAATCTGGCCAGTATCCTTTAACTGTAATAATTCTAAAAAATTATTTTTTTTTAAGAGGTTCGATATAACGGTAAGATAACACTTTTCTTTTTGTCTAGGTAAAAATGTATTTTTCATCATTCTTTTTTTAAATTATCCCATTCCTGTCGGATATTTTCAAGCCTATCCAATATCCCCTGATCAGACCCACACATAATACCGCTAATCTTATCCATAAGGCTAACTGCTGTTTTTGCAGCAATTAATTTATTTCTACCGGCAAACGATGTAGATTCCTTTGACATTTCATGTAGTCTATTTATTATCCTATCAACTTTCTCATAACTATCATCACTGCCATATATAATACCAATTATATATTTCATGCAAACGTCTGACAATAAATCAGCAATAAATCTTGCATTTTCATCGTCAAACTTTTCAACACTATGTTTGCCAGTGATATAATCAGGAGAAAGTTTCTCGACAGCCTCCTGAACAAGACATAAAAAATCTTCCGAAAAATCTTCATCGACTTCAGCATTTATTAATATTTTCATTTCAATACACCTTTAGAAAAATTCTAATCTATTATTAAAGTGTTCAACCTTTAAATGCTTGACCATTTCCCTTTCGTCTGGTGATAAACCCATAATAACCCTACCAGGCAAGTGCCTTTCCTGAATAGGATCACCATTACGTAGAGCAATCTCCACATTTTTGCCATGAGGACAACCAACCATATGCCCCAGAAACCACCCTTTACACGCTAACTGTGCTGCAAATCCATGTAAATCTCGTCTCATACTAACAGCTACTCCTACCTCCACCACAGGAACTACCTCCACTAAATTGCTCCGCAGTCCCTCTCCTTGGTCTCCTTATTTCTGCTTCTATTCTGTCACTCTCCATTCTTGCTATCTGTGCGCGAGTTAATTCTTCCGACAATGGAGAAGTCTGTTGATCAACTCTTTGTTCATCTGGATGGGGTTTCTTTCGTGGCTTCTCTTTCCCCATCATACGTATTGATAATATAACATCATCTTCATCATTATGAAGTTCAACGGTCTGTTCAGCCTCCCAATCAGAAGTAAGAATACCGTTCGGATGCATTATCAACTCATAAATACCATTTAAGCCCTTAGACGGTTCAAGTGAAGATGATTTCCAATTAACCGTCACACCATTAATTATCTGGGTTTTAGACCTACATACATCGCACTCAGTAAAATATATAGCATTATACTTAATAAACATTTTTTCGAGAGCACTTGGCGCTTTTGTCGATCTAACACTATGCCTTTTTCTGAAACTAACCCCACTAGCTCCAACCTCCTTGACATAATCAATATACCTCAAAACATCTGCCTTACTTGAAATATTATCCGTTAAAACGGCGTGTAATGTAACATCTATACCAACCTGATTCATCTCATCGCAAATATTCTTCAAATCTCTTGTTGTTGGAATGCCCCTTGCATTAAAAATAGAACTATTAACATCATCTTCCCAATGATGACGACTAATATTTACATGATCAACCAGCCCTTTAACCATATCCGGCTCAAGGGCTACGCCATTGGTCGTAAAAACAACCTTCTCAAATCTCTTCCTTAATATTTTTAATACACTTTTTATTCCGGCACATAAGGTGGGTTCACCACCAGTAACACTAACTTGATAAAACTGATCGGGGAGTAAATCTGCAACTTCTTTTAATCTTTTATTAAACTTAGTTATTGATAATGAATCACCTTCTACCCAAAAACAAAAATCACAATGAGCATTACAACCACCAGGAACAACTACGGAAAGATTCGGATCTTGTACAACGATATCCATGAGATCCCTTTCGATAAAAATGGTCGGGGTGACTGGATTTGAACCAGTGGCCACTTGAACCCCATTCAAGTGCGCTACCAGGCTGCGCTACACCCCGTTACTTTTTCCTACAATATAACAAAAATTGTTACATCAGTCAAAATAATGGTACACCATCAGGGAATCGAACCCCGGACCCACTGATTAAGAGTCAGTTGCTCTACCAACTGAGCTAATGGTGCATTTATTCATCTATCCCATTAACAGCATTTCTTGCAACCCTTTTATTCTGCTTTCTCTCTTTCTTATGGGTAAGATATTTAGTATATTTTCCAAGACGTTCTCCCTGAGAATGCAACCTACTCTTCCAATACTCCTTACCCATCTTCCCTGCTTGTTCTGCATTTTCTCCGTGCATAATACCTCAATTTAATCAAGGAATAGTACATTTTTTGCTGCTCTTGATTTATCTTCAGTATTCAAAGAAACTCTATGCCATACTTCACCAAGATTAATGGTCTTGTGGTCTACATGTGTAATTTTACCTTTAGTCATAACATTAGCATCTGCTCGCATGGTAGTCCAGTTCCAATCTCTAGCTCTTGGATTTTTATTTAATATCTTTTTGTATTCACCATCACTCACGCCATTACTGTGCTGTGGGCAAACCCACACTGAAGTCCCTCCTGTACGAATTAAAAATTCAGCAGTATGAGGATTTCCACCACCTCTTTGCATAGGTTCTTTTTTATGAATTACAGCATGTATTGGGAGAATAAAATTAGGCATTGGAGTAAAAAAGAATTCTCCCTGACGATGCATTTTTCCGCCCTTTACTCTTTTGTGTCTTTTATGAAGATTCTTTGTCTTTACTCTTCCACTCTCAGCCTGTAAAATATCAACCGGTTTTAATGCCTGTTTAGCTCCAATAACAGTACTGACCCCTGCTACTTCAGGAATAGCACAACTAAAAAAATGTCTTTCATCAAATCCACAAAGAAATTTCTTTTTATCCCCACCATCTTCTTTAGCCATAAGGAGAATATGACGATCTTTCTTCTGAACGTCTAAAACCTGCAAATCTATTATATCGCTATTCGATACAATATCAAAGAACTCTCCTTCTTTATCTCTCCGAATATCAATAGATATATCTCCATCAACTGGACGATCAGCAAGTTTTATTCTCGCTCCTATACAACTAAATTTCTTTTCAATTGTTGCTACTTTCATAATAATTCCCTCTTTTAAATATGAGGTGTACGGTAACCCGCACACCTCATTCCCTTTACATTATACGCATCTATCAAAAATGCGACAATTTTTAAAGCGTTACAACGTCCTCTGCCTGCAATCCTTTCTGGCCTTGCGTAACAGTAAATTCTACTTGCTGCCCTTCCTCAAGAGTAGCATAACCATCCGAACGAATAGCCTTGTAATGGACAAAAACATCATTTCCTTGTTCCCGCTCAATAAAACCATATCCTTTGGTCGCATTGAACCATTTGACGGAACCTGTCTCACGATCACCAGACATATACAGATCCTTCCTTTAGATTAAAAAAACATTACTTACAACGGGAATAAACAAAATTCCCACTTTCTACTTCCTTTTCATTTCCCTATAAAGTTTTACCCAATATGGATCATCAAAATATCTTTCATGAGGATACGTTGTCGAATTACTGTGAGGAATATCACCAAACCAACCTTTTCCATCCTTATTAAAACTCCATACATCTGAAATCTCCCTCATGACGGGAAATATTTCTTCATGAGGATATTTCTTAACTAAATTCTTTATTCTATGACGAAGGGCTCTATTGGCAAGCCTCTTGTCATCCTTCTCACTACGTCCACCATGACCAATAATAGTGGTTTTCCTGTAAGATTTACCCATTTGACAATCTCCTGTTAGATTATCACATTGGGCACCTCCCTTCAATAATTAATATATTGGTCATATTCATTTCCTATCAAGCACATGGGGACTTCGCTTTCACCCCTTCTATATCACTTACATAAATAAAATTATCTTCACCCCATTTTTTTATTAATTTCTTCGTCGCAATCTGTCTCTCAAATCTTCCGTGCCATTGTCCACCTTTACTCGACTTCGAACCATCGTTGAATTCTGAGGGCATACACTGTGAACAGAGAGCCTTTTTATCACGATCCTTATCCTTATAAAAACCCTGCCCCCTTGTCCAATAATGACCACAAGCAGTATTCTCTACAACTTTACATTCATCACATACAAATAAGGGCATTTACTTCCTTTCATCCCAATAACTTTTAGGCACATCATTTAAATTAATCTTATCAACCGACAAATCATTCATATTAACTCTCTCAATAATCACACCATCGAGCCAGGGAGCAATTAATTTATACTGCTTCTGCTTGTCATTCTTAAAAATAACCTTGCAATACTCAGTTTTTGTAACTCCATATTTCTGATCCCACGTTACTTGATAAACGAGAATTGAGTCCTCGATAAGAATACTTTTGTACTCTTCCCATTCGCCCTTCTCTATTTGTATTGTATCTGCTATCTTAATATTAGAAAGATTAATTCCTCGATTAGCATTCCATGTAACCAAAATAATTATAGCCAATATACAGGTAATAACAATAAGTGTTATCGTGGTGCTTTTCTTCATCGTATCCCCTTTCAAAAAATGGCTGGGATGGCAGGGGTCAAACCTGCGACCTCCGCATCCAGAGTGCGGCGTTCTGTCAACTGAACTACATCCCAGTAATTATCTTCCGCTTTTCATGGATATAACAATACTGCCTGCTACAATATTATAAAGATAATCGAAAGAAAAGTCAATTTCTCTATTAATCTTTTTTAATTTATTTATAGCCAAAGAAATATCGTATTCTCCTAAAATTAAAGGCACTTTTCTTTTTTCTACACCATTAACCACCACAGCCTGATAGCCCCAATCACTAATTTTAGTAAATAAAACTTTCTTATTTCCGAAAACATCTGTCCTTACTACCATAATTAAGCCCGGAATAAATATTTATGGTCGGGATGGGCGGATTTGAACCGCCGGCCCCTTCGCCCCGAACGAAGTGCGCTACCAGACTGTGCTACATCCCGTTAAATACTATATATCTCATTCCAACAGTTTAAAGCTAACCTTGATGCTGTCTCAACTATAGGTTTCATATCGCATGCATAAAGACCAGCGCAAGAAAAAGATCCTATTTCAAGAAGATAATATTCATTATCTGCACCTTGACATACATCTATAACATATATCGGATCAGGGGAATATTTATTAGCCACAATTTTAGCCAATTCAAACGCCTTATTATGCCATCCCCCCGTACATTCAGACTTTCCATTCTCCCGATACATACTACCGGCAACAACTTCACCTTCAGCAACAACAAATCTCCACTCAGCTTTTATATTTTTAGGAGAAGATATTACTATAAGACTATCCTTATCTGCAAACTCTTCTACCCATTCCCAGTCTTTATCAAAATGCTCAACAGTAAAAATTTTACCATCAAACGTTTTAAATCCAGAGCTAGGTCTAATAAAAATACAGCCATCTTTCCCTAACCGTTCATACCATCTCTCTTTTGTTCTCTTAAATTCAGAAGCTGGCAGCATTATATAATCATCATTAAAAAGGTATTCTCCTAAATGCGCATAATAAGTACTACACTCATACTTCTGTAAATAAAGCCAAGGCCCAGGTATCCAGCCTTTCTTACTACGTATTAACTCTCCTGCTAATTGCAACGATGCCTGAACTATCACGCAATCATTATCGGAATACTTATCTCTATTCCCAGACTCTATCGGATAATAAGTAATAGGTTCACACTCATACCCCTGTCGCTTAATTTCTTTAATTAAACGGCCATAATTATTACCCTCGTCAAAATCTTCTACAAGCCATTTAGGTTTCATATCATTTCCGGCTCAAATATTCCGTTTTCATCTTCACCTTGATAAATTATTTCCCATTCTCCTGTGCCAATATTAACCATCTTATCCTTCAACTTTTTGGCAAGTTCTCTCCCCCATTTATTATACTTCTCTGCCTTACCTTCCTTGAGAGTAGAGTAGTCTTTCTTAAAAGAATCATCATAATACTTTATCCATTCATGAAATTCAGCAGCCAATTCTTTCCCATCAAAGATATAATCATAATCGACCATTACTCCAGTATGTCCATCCCATATTCCACTACTAGAAAAATCAGCCATTACTTTTAACTTATTATCTTTATATCCTTTTACCTCTGCATGATAACATTTAGTCTTATCTTTATTATTATTAGCAGAACAAAGAATCCCTATACAACTACTATTGTAAAGGCAACAATGTATCATTTTATATTCCTACTTTCTATGGAGGGGGAGAGATGGGATTCGAACCCGCAATATACTCCAATATCCCCTACCTGGAGTCAATATACCAAAATAATTACAACGCTTTTTAATAGCAGAACCAGAAACATTATATAATTCTGCTATCTTAACAACTGGTATCTCCCAAACCATTTTTGCTAATTCATCTCTATTAATATTAAATTTCATCTTTGATAATGGCAAATTACCACTTCCGCCAATACATGAAAGACATAAACCAGTTTTACCTTCACCATATAATACACAACCACAAGAAGTACAATTATAAACCCTTATCTTAGATCTACCGCAAAATGTTTTTGTCTGACTATTACAATTAGGGCATAAAAGTCTTAAATTTTCTAATCTATTATCAGTATTATCTCCATTTACATGATCGAGGACTAATACAAGTAGAAAATTATTCCATAAAGGTTTCATACTACATAAATAACAAATATTATTTAATAATCCACCCCTTATTAATCGCTTCTTCAAACGACCTCTATTCTGATATGTAGAATTCTTTACAAGAATATCTTTTAAAGGAATAGTTCGCGTTAAATGTAAATTTTTTCTTTGATTAATTATCCCATTCTTTATATGAGTATCATCTATACCTAACTCAACAATTCTTTTTTTTAAAGTTTTACAATTACCACCATGATTTTTCAAATCAAAAAAAGCAAGTATTTCACCATAACTATTAAACCCTTTAACTAATTCAATAAATTTATTTGATTCTAAACTCCATATAATACTCTTATTCATATAAAATTCCTATTAAAAACAAGGGAAGAAGGATTCGAACCTTCAACCTTGAGACCCAAAATCTCATGCTCTATCCATTTGAGCTATTCCCCTATAAAACATAATTATGGTCTTCAGGAGAAGGCCTTGGAATATAATTGATATGTCTAAATGCGTCATAATGACTAGCCATAACTAACGACCCATGACCTTTCAAATTAAGAGCCACAATCACGACATGTCTATGTGGCTCTTGTTTAATTATTTCATAAAACTCTTCAACAGCCCCACATGGAACTACACTTCCAGTAAAATCAGCATCTTTTATATAAGTATGCGAATGAATCATAAAATTAATATTATAATAATAACGATACAACAATAACTGTATCGGAGTATCAACTGACGGTTTATTATCTCCTGTATATTTCACATTATATCCAAACGAAGTATCTCCTTTAAGGTCTACCGGAACAAACCCGTCAATTCCTATTTCTCTCTTGTCTATATTTCTCCTTGAAACAAAGATTTGTTTTTCCCCTCGAAACGATGGGAATCCATTCTCACAACGAAAAGAAACATTACCTAATAACCTTGTAGTATCTTTCGCATGTATACAGTCATGAAAAACTTCTGCATACTTTCTAGTCAAATCAAAGAACTCCGGTGAAATAACCGGCTTAACTACTTCTGCTTTATACTGACAACTTCTAATCCTAGTGAATCTTCTCAATTCATTAACCCGACACATCAAGGCTGTTGCAATATTATCTATATTTGTAGATACACAAAAACAATTTCCTAATGGATCATTAACAGATGCCCTTATTCTACGTAAATCATTATTAGAATTGGCAAACTCCACAAACAAATTACTTTTAGTTTTAAGTGCACGGGAAACCAACTGCATAAATCCATACCTTGAATCAAGATTATTCTTTGATGTAACAAGGATACGAGTCGGAACTTCAGCCTTTAATCTATTTACCAATTTTTCTTTATCATTAGAAACATCCGGAAACCAAAATATTACATCTGCCAATCTGCCAACTAAAGATTCCAATTCACTAAATGTCCCACCATTAAATAAAATTCCTTCGTGATTAATCGAATACATTACTTCAAAAAGTTTTCTAGCATAACCTGATGGTTTAGGGTCATCTCCCCATTTTCCGGCAACTACAGTATAACGAAACATTCTACCTCCTGGTTTAAGATACTTACTATAATATAACAAATATCTTAAAAAAGTCATGGGACCGGTTGGATTCGAACCAACGCGGGGCTTATTAACCCTTCGCCTTAAAAGGGCGATGCTCTCGGCCGCTGAGCGACGATCCCTAAAAATTGGTCGGGGTGGCCGGACTTGAACCGACGACCTCCTGGTCCCAAACCAGGCGTTCCACCATGCTGAACTACACCCCGATAATTTATGGTAGGCAAGGTAGGATTCGAACCTACGACCCCCTGCTTGTAAGGCAGGTGCTCTATACCAACTGAGCTACTCACCCATAATTTAGTACCCCCGGTCCGGTTTGAACGGACGACCCACGCCTTAAAAGGGCGTTGCTCTACCAACTGAGCTACGGAGGCATATAGAATCAGTGGGGGGATTCGAACCCATCACCAATAATCTACTTCTCTGTCTTACTAACTTAATCTACTAAATATGAATCAACTATAAAGCCTGTCCAGACCTTCCTCTGGCTCACGTTTTTTTGAGCTTGCGCCCATGCCATGTTGCTTTACAATATAAAACATACCTTTTGAATAACTTTTCCAACAGTCTTTCGATTATCAACGATTTCTCCGCACCAGGAACCAAATGGCATGTGCGCTGTCCTGTGCTCTACCGCTGAGCTACACTGATTCTAATAACTTATTGAAATTTAACTACGCTGTCAAAGAGCATTGTATAATTATCTATTTTTCTATCATCATGAAAATGTCCACAATAATATTCATCAAACTCAGCCTTCTCACAAACCCTTTGCAAAAATATTGCTGTTGGGTCATCTATCCTACCAGTCGGACTATCATAAACCTTATCATACTCACCAATAATATTAGACGGCAATGTATGAGCAACTATAATATCGACCTTATTTCCATGTTTCTTTAAATTCCTCCACGCATTTCTTTTATCATTTTCATTCGGTAACTCTCCAGGCCACCAATCTTTTCCTTCTATTCTCTTAACCTCTTTAAATTTATTCCCCCTTAAAACTTTACTTACCATATCGGTAGTCTTTGCCCCACCAAATACAAATATCTTTTTACCGTTTATTGTATAAACTTCACCCCGTTTAAGATGAAATATATTATCTCTAACCCTTCCTACTTTACCCCCAAATTTCTCTCCAACAAATAACTTTGATAACATATCATGATTGTCATGATTACCATCTACAAAAAGTGTCGTCCAAGGTTTATCGGAAAGCCATTTAAGCCACCATATTTCGCTTTTATCGGGCGGATCGCTCCACAACAACCCAAAGTCACCTGCTATGATTACTACGTCATTTATAGTCAATTCTCGACCTTCTGGAAACCTTTTAACTCCCAGCTTATAAATATCAGAATAGCCGTGTGTATCTCCAGTTATATAGATCGACAAGAATTCATCCTTTTCCCAATAAAAAAAGCCTTCTCTTTTTCAAGAGGAGGCTTCTTATCTTTTTGTACTTTTATCTATTTTAGGTCAGTTTTAAGATAAAGAATCCCCCTCACAGTCCAGGTTTCTGTACTGGTTGCGGCTTTACGACAAGCACGGGTTTTCTAATTATAACTGACATCACTTCTCCATTTTAATAAATAACTATTCCTAATCTATCTTAATATAACACGAAATACTAAAAAAGTCAACAACTTTATGAAATTATTTTTATCCGTTATTTAATTACTTTATTTTCATCTTTAAAAATATCGTATATTTCTCTTGGTCTCACATAAATCTTCCTTAAAGACCCTTCCTTACCACATTTTTTACAATCACCATATACAGCAAAAGGGCTTTTATTGTATTCAGTACGCTTTTTCAACTTATTTGCACAAGACATACACACACCATGATAATGCTTCTTTACCGTAGATCTTCTTCCTACATCAACACACTTCGTCCCTGCTGGCTTACCGCATATCTGACAAATATCATCCCAATTACCACTATCACTTTCATCGTGCTCTTTTAATTTATTAAGTTTTACGGCACATACTGAGCATATCATCTTACGCATTATTATCTCTCACAGCATCTAATCTCTCTTTATTCTTATCTTTTTCGTTACATACATCACTATCTATATTTTCCTTCTTTATCTTTGGCTTTCTGGGACACCAACTAGGGACATTGCATTCTTTTTTGGTGTGATGCGGCCTACAACCACACGTTATGACCTTATCGTTTTTAGCCTTACATACTACCTTAACATCATCATCACAAAACCAATCGTAAGGATCTGGATCAGACAAAACTTTATGCTCTGGACATTCAGTACAATTACTAACTTCAAAATTTATTATCATTTCAGCCCCTTTATCCTAAATCCCCTCACGGGCCTATCCTCATCCTTCCGATATAATCTCATAGCCTTCGCAACATCAACAAAATCTTTATCTAACATTTCAATTTCTTTTCTTAATTTCTCGATACTTTTATTGTACTGATCCATGTCAGCACTCCGCTGATTTTGAAAATTATTACGCTCATTATGAATAAACTCTTTAAATTTGCCTATCGCTTCATCTCTTTTAACTATTTCATCAAGGAATAAATCATCCGCTGCTTCTTTATCTTTCAAAACCCTAACTATTCTTTTGCTATGCTCACTAATCATAGTATTTGCTGCAGATAAATCTATCTGCAATCTTTCCTTATCTAACGATAATTCTCTACAATCATTCTTTAACTCATTAATTCGATCATCGAGTAATACTATAGTATGCCCTTTAGAAGTTACAAGAACATCTCTTTGGTCAACTTCAGAAACTAATATCGAAAGTTTACTCTCATATTCAGACTCCCTAAAATGAAGCATACCATCAACATTAACTTCCCAAATAAATACTTTATTCAATTTAAATGAATAATATCTCTCATCATTACCTATGGTGGTTATTTTGCACCAATTTACAAAAAACCAATGATAAGCACCATCAGGAGAACTTTTAAAAAGAAACGGAAATACCTTCCTAAACCAACCCATGTTCATCCCTTATCCCCTGTCTAACTAACATTAAAATTATTCCTAAATTATTGCGCCCATTTTCAAGCTTCCCGCACACACCCCAAAAATTATCTCCATGAAAATTAATCTCAACTATTTCTTCATTGCCAGTATGAAGCAACTTTCTTCTTAATTCTGGGATCCTGAACTTCAACATCACAATATCGGTCATGATACCAACTTTTATATCGTCCCAATTAGGACGAAGAACCAATTCGTGACCTTTTCTTTTTGCTGCACTTGCACCCTTTGCATAAGAAATAGCAATTCTATTTTCTACGGATGTCGTCTTGGATGCTTGAAATGCATGTTCAACTGTAGGGTATTGAATACCTTCATATTCAATTATAGAAGGAGAAAAATTAGACAAGAAATAATATTCCCCACGAAAAGTGCCTATCATTATATCTTACTCAATTTCTCCATTACTTCCCTTTTAACATCTGCTACAATTCTTGATTTCTCAATTCTTTTCTCAAGGGGCTCTTTTGAAATCTGCTTGACATCAACTACGCCCTTCAACAACTTTATAGCACTGATAATCTGCTCTGAATCTTCACATGGTATATCCTTTTCCATTACCACCAAAAAACCGCTAATTTGATCTGCCATCATTACTCCTTATTATTGCGTTCAATTTTTTTCTGTGCTCTGCGATCACCTTCTTTTTTTTTTCTTTTCTGTCGCTTACGTGCCCTATCTTTATATCGTTTACTACCAGGAAGAAAACTTAATTCATCCTTTTGTTTTTTCTTCTTTTTTTTATCTTTAGAATCAGTCTGGGCTTCTGCTTCCTTAGTCGCATCATCTAACATTTTTTTTAACATATTTTCTCCAAATATATTATTCTTTTTGGCTACGCCTAATTGTCATTTCGCCAAGCTCATACCCACATATAACAGGGCCTTTCCATACCCAATGACACCCGCTTTCATCATTTATCTGACCCCAGTTATCAGGATCACCATACGTAGCAAGTGCACGATCAATAGGAATTTCTCCACCATCAACCGCTATCTTAATAAGATCGCCTGAAGTCAAAGGCTTAACCATGTTGTCCCCTATCTACTATAGTTCATTTGTCTCATATGTGTATCACATAAAATCTTCTTTGCTTTACTTTCAGACTGTGACATACTCCCACTTTCACCACAAACTTCACATACAACTGCCGCTTCCTGCGAAAAAGCAAAGGCGATTCTGCTCATCATTATATCGAAAGCATCATCGCCTGTTTTTTTAAATTTAATAATCATAGAACCATATCTCTGCTTAATACTTTCAAGACGTGGTTTCTTTTTGCTATCCAATAACTTTAATTTGGAACACATTAAATCTATTACCTTAAACCACCCACTATCGCACTCTATCTTCTCAGAATCTCGCTCCCAAAAGAAATCCTTATATTTTTCATATAAGCCTACTTCGGTAATCATCTTTCTCTCCTTGCGTTATCCCATAAAAAAATTAAAGAGCGGGAAACGGGGCTCGAACCCGCAACAACCACCTTGGGAAGGTGATACTCTACCATTGAGTTATCCCCGCTTATTCTTTAAATTTATAACCAAAATAATCTATTTTAAAAAAGTACCCCCGGCAGGGCTCGAACCTGCGACCCCAACTTTAGGAGAGTTGTGCTCTGATCCTGCTGAGCTACGGGGGCTTAAATCACCCGTGGAGGGACTCGAACCCCCGACCCCTGATTTCGGAAACCAGTGCTCTAATCCTACTGAGCTACACGGGCATTAATATTCATGTAATTTATAATCGGGAATATATTGATCTTTTCCCGTCTTCCTTTTTCCCTTATCTGCCGAATGAATCATATCTATTCTCTTCTTACCTCTTTTGGCAGATTTATTAATTCTATCTAAAGAATCACTCTCAACTTTACCCTTATCTTTACTCATTCTATAGCATCCAACCTCTTGTCAACATTATTTCTATTTGCAAGTTTTTTAACTTCTTTATCAATGTCGTCAAAATTTACAGAGAACCTTACAGAAAAATATTCCATTATCCTATCTAATTTATCGACCCTATCTCTTAATAATTGATTCTCAGTCTGTAAACAAGATACAGTTATACCAGTAACATTAGTCTTAATCTCATCATTGAAAACAGCACCTTGATTACCTATTATATCGCCTTCAATATAAACATCCCCATTTACTCTCAAAGGGCCATTTATTCTACGTAATCTATCGTCAATACCCCCACTAAACCCAGACTTAATATTGCTATTACTATTTGGATTCCAATAACTATTCTTTTCAAAATCTATCGGACCACCACGCTCATTAACATTATTATAATTACAATCATCATCCAACGGACAATTTTGAGAAAGATTATGTCCCGTAAACCTACACAAATTACTCATACAACGCTACCTCTTAGAGTTATTCCCTTTCGCATCCCCAGCATCTGACTGTTCAGCCATATGAAGTAAACGAGCAAAATCATCATCCGATAATGGGAATCCTAATTTTCCCCTTTCTTTCGCATACCCTCTAAGAACTTCCTCTGTACTACCACTCTCTCCTCTTATAAGACGAAGCAAAGAAACTTCCATTGCTGCAAGAGAAATAGCTAACTCCTTTAATCTTTTCATCTTCATAATTATTTTGTCTGTATCCCATGCTCATTACATTCATCAAATTTAACTCTTGCAGCAACTTTCGAAGATCTCAATTTCTCTACAGATGCAATCTTTTTTTGGTCAAGCGTATCCTTTCCAAACATCATACCTTCCGGATCGTCACGATAATCCCATACTCCACCCATCGAATATTTCGCCTTCGGGTGTTCAAATGGATTCTTGTATTTTTTCGTATCTTCATCGGTTACATCATCTGGCCAATCAGCAATAACTTCTAACGCCAGACCTAACGGATGAAAAAATAATCGGTTTGCTTCCTGCAAAAACCCCTTATTCCTAAACTCCTTAATATTCATTCTCTTAATTTTTTGTGCCATAACTACTCCCATTTATATTATAAGATGTACACCTATAATATAACAATAAGATAGCGACTAGTAAAAAATAACGAAATTTATTTCATCATTTATGTACATTGCAAATAAAAATGTCCCCATCAGGATTCGAACCTGAAACACCTGGATTAGAAGTCCAGGATTCTATCCAATTGAATTATGGGGACGCATATCTTTTCGTCCTTGATGAATTTTTGTTTTTACTCTTATAGGTAGGTAATTGCATATCACAATTACCACAAACCACTCTGCAATTGCTGATTGCCCAGTTCGATGAATCTCCATCTATATGATCAAAGACCAATGGTACCGGTAACCATCTCCAAATTTTAATACCACAAATTTCGCATTGATGCCCCCTTAATTCTATAAGTAGTTTTTTGGCTCTACTACAATCAGAATTACCGTCTAAATTAGGAAATACACCAACATTAAGCACCAATTTTTTCCATTCACTCCGCCGATAATCATGTTGACATCTAATTTTACAAAACTTATTATTAAACGTTAAATTACCACAGAACAAGCATGAACGCCAGCGTTTTACATCTCTTATCCTATTTTTATTATTATAAGTAGATGAGCATGAAAGATCGCAAAATTTATTCATCCTTTTTTCATAAGGAAGAATAGCATTACAGTTAAGACATCTTTTCTTTAATTGGTGATATTTCTCTAATGCCTTTTTCTTTTGTCTTACTCGACAATCATCCATAGCTTCTTTACTTTTTAAATAACCAATTCTACCGGCATCTACTCTACTAATTTTTCTCAATTTTACCGCCATATCAAATATAATACTAACGATAACCTATCTGATTCCTACACCATGACTGACAAAACTCTTCCGCTGTTAATTTTTGCAATTCTTCATCATTCCTTAATGAGATATGACCATCCGACAACCACTTAATCGTATTAATATCAGACATACCTGTAACAGAATGATCATAAACAATAATTGCTAAACATTCATGCTTATCATCTTCAACCGGACAAACAAATGTACCCATCTTCATTGCAATCCTCCATTGACTACAATATAACGATACAAATATGAAAGTAAAAAGGATAATACTAAAAAAGGTAAGCACCTCCGGCAGGACTCGAACCTGCGACATTCGGATTAGAAATCCGATGCTCTATCCAACTGAGCTACGAAGGCGTAATATCATTTATCAAACTCTATCATGTAAGCTGTTTTAATAGTTGTAATACCAGTTCCATCTGGATGAGGATCATGAACCATAGCCCCATTATAAAATACTACTGCATGCCCCCTATCAGAACCCCTCGGCGAACCACCACTTACAACATAATATCCATCAACACCAATTTTATAATCAAGTATTTTTTTCTCTCCATACAATGATCCGGCATACATAAAACCATGAGGTCTAAGGACACTACATAACGGATTAAACCATACGCCATTATTTAAATATTGAAAACCTTCAAATTCAGACAGGATGATTTCGGTAACAGATGAAATAGCAGCCCAAAAACAATTCCCAATTATTCCTTTTGAAGGATTACTAATCACAGTCTGCATTACCGGCTTCATTCATCACCTAAATCTTTATATGCCTTATCAGCTATTCCCTGATACCATTTTCTCAGACGAGTAATACCCCACCTGACAAAATCTTTCAAAAAATTATTAAAAAGAGTCCATAAAAGCGAGAACGGCCAGTAAATAACCCATACTGCTATACCACCCTTATGTTCCATAGCCACTGGCTTTTTAAGGTCATAAGGCACTTTCCATTCATCACGCCTATCTCTTTCAGGATTAGCATCAAATTCATCTTTTGCCAATTTTACTTTATCTGCCCTACTATTAACATACATTATCCACTTAACAAAAGACCATATAAAGCCCATGCCAATATAACCTAACACCTTCAATGCAACCGCAACTGGTTGCCAAATCATAAATCCAAATATGGCTAAATCACCAAAAATGAAGCCCCATACATCTAATCTCCCCATAAATTGAAGAAAGAAAAAGCATAATATAAGCGCAATTATACCAGCACCAAAACTCTCCTTCTCAACTATGAAGAAAACCCATATAATAAAAGCCAACATTGCTGCATACCAACCTGCAGCCCCAAAAACAAAAAAACCTAAAAACGCTACCCATGCCGCTCCCATATATATCCTCCTATTGCTAAAAAACAATACTATTATCTAGCAATAATATATAAATCATCAGAAAAAAGTAAAATTAAATAGCGCTACGGGGATTCGAACCCCGGCCGAATGACTGAGAATCACCCATCCTAACCCCTAGACGATAGCGCCATAAATTTTAGAATTTTTTTCTTATCAACACTCTAACGATACCAACGAATAATCTGACTGTTAGGACAACAGGCCAGGCAATGACGAAGAGAAATTCTTGTACTTCGGAGAAATCGTAAAAATCGACTAATATTTCTTCACCCTTAACAATCGCTTTTAAAACCATACCAATAATAAGATACACTAAACTGACCGTCACCCATACCAATATGAGTTCAGCCATTATCCCCCTATTCTTTCTTTTTGCCCTCCATCGCTCTTAATGCTTTTACATAAGGGACATTATCAATATCTTCATCGGTAATTTCTTCAAGTTCATCCATAGAATCTATTTTCCCCCACCAACTCTCAGCACCATATACTACTTTATTAAGACTGGGTATTAATATCGCAGGATTATGACCGGCAAAAGAAGTCTTTACCTTGTCCCCTTCTAATGATGCATTAATTCCAGTGGCTAATTCACCAATATAAACCCCAAGGTATGTTTTTCCATCATACTCATTACCACAAGGTCTTATCTTAACTAATTGCCCTGGTTCACAATACCTACTATTAAGAACAGCCGTATCATCAGACTCTACACTTTTTACCCTTGACCACCCTGCTATTTCATTTATCACCATCGCCAATATTTTCTCAATATTAAACCCTTTATCTTCGGTCCTGGCAAAACCAACCATAATAGCATCGTCAAAAACTTCCTTCAATTCAGGAAGTTTTTCTATATCAAGATTATAGTCTTTCTTTAATCTCTCAAGAATCTGATCTACTGCCTTCTCGTCCCTTTCAATTTCTTCCTTAAACCCCATATTACTCCCTACTTCTTTAACTTCGCTAAAAGCCTTAATACTTCGAGATACAACCATACCATCGTAACTAATATTCCGAAAGCACAATACCATTCCATGTACTTCGGTGCACCCCTACTTATTGATCTCTCTATAGTGTCAAAATCAAGTATTAAATTTAAAGATGCAACAACCACGATACCTATACTGATACCAACACCAATCCATCCACCCTCATGAATATACGGAACATGTATATGAAAAATTGCTCTCATTAATATGTCGGCAATATATACAAGGCAAATTGCCCCAGTCGCTGCTATAACTCCTGCCCTAAAACCCTGAGTAGCACGTATAAGCCTCGCTTTATATGCTAATAACATTGTAATCAGTATACCAAACGTCAACATTAATGCCTGTGATACAATACCAGGATATTTAGCATTAAAAACTGCTGATACACTCCCTAATACAACCCCTTCCAGAATAGCATAAACAGGAGATGTAAACATTGAAATCTTTGGATTAAAAATAGTAACAATGGCAATCACAAAACCTACAAGCAAAGCGGGAATAACAAACCCTGGAAATCCATCTGTCGGAGTAATACTCCACGCCCATCCAGCCACGACTACCAAAAGAATAGACAAAAACCCAGTCCTATTAATAGTCCCCTGCAACGTCATTTGTGTATAATTAGCTACATCGAGCCCTCTAAATCTTCTGTCTGAGAGTGCTGGATTAGATGTGCGCATTATCACTCCTTTTAAATAGTTAATAAGAAACGGTGGTGGGAAATCCCACCACCTTATATTGGTACGCCCGAGAGGACTTGAACCCCCGACGCGCAGATCTAGAATCTACCGTTCTGCCACTGAACTACAGGCGCATATTATGCAAGCGGTAACTTCTTGAATACCTCCCCCGTATCTATACAGGCAATAGCAGTCAATTGGCTATGAAGATCAGGCTCATAGAACCCAACCCATTTTTTACCTTTATCGGTAAGTTTTTCTGACCATAGCAACAGAACTTTTTCATTAGGGACACCTAAATGAATTAATGTGGAATTATTCCACTCTCGATATGCATTTAAATCGCCCCTAAGAGAATATTCAGAAATCGCATGACCACCCTGTACGTTACGATAGGTTTCATCAAGATCTCTACGCACAAGCACGTACATCTTCTTCTGTCTGCGAGTATTCATCGATAATCTCCTGAATAAGGTCTTTATTAGGCTCATTCCCCTCTCTACATTTCGGTTCAATTTGCTCATAAGACCTTCCTCGCATCAGGCTATATGCAATATGCTTATGCCTATATTCTCTCCTAAACTTTAAAAGAGCGTACTGCAGACTTCCTGCATACTCTCCTTTTTTCTGTGTATCTTTTGTCTCAATTTTTGTTTCTTTAATCTTTACCGCCATTTCCTTTAACTCTTCTTTGAGAGTCTTAAAATTTTTCTTCTTTTCCATGATTATATCCTTGTTTAAATTGTTGTTTTAGTTAATAAATAATCGACAATCAAGAATATAACCACTTATGGCGGTTTGTATATCGTAACCTATGTAGGCGCTAAATTAATCTACAACATACGATTCTCCTTATTAATAGGGTTTTTAAAATTTTCACTTATCATTAAGTTAAATTGATTCATAGTTATAATATAACAAACAAGACTAATTTCGTCAATAAATTAATAACTTTTTTTATAAATACGAATTATTAACTTATTTATTTGCCATCTTTTAAAAAAGATTGGAGCGGTAGATGGGACTTGAACCCACAACCATCACCTTGGAAGGGTGACGCTCTACCATTGAGCTACTACCGCATTTTATTTAAATTGTACATTCTTTTTTATATCAAGTTTTATATTAAATTTATCAAAACCAGCAAATCTTAACATCGCTACTTGATCAGCATCGTAATTGAGCACTCTAACAGTATCAAATATCCGAAATTTATCAGGAAATAATTTCTGCAATTTACTTGCAATTACATAATAATCATCGTAATATTTATTAATAGCGTCTTCTTTAGGGAGATCATACTTTGGATACATAGGATCCCATTGACCATAATCATCGTAATCACCATTTTCCCAATGCTGCGATTTCCTAGATGTCCAGTGATTAAATTCTCCCCTTTCTGATTTTGTCGCCTTCATAAAACTCCTAACAACAAGGTCTTTATCTCTCTTTAGACAGATAACCTTAAACTCAACATTACGCTTAATATCCCTATCTTCCAATTTCAAAATAGTCTCAATATTAGGCAGATGATAAAAAGATACATCGCCAACAATAGCCCCAGGTCTGGCCAATAAATTACTGATTATCCTATACATAAATATAGGATTGGCTCTCCAACTTGTCCATGTCCGGCCATACTCATGAGAAACATATTTAACATCGGGCTGCTCATTCAACAATGCAGCAAGGCTTTGAGTTCCACAACGTCCGGTACCAATACCAAAAATAATTCTTTTCAAATCTTACTCCCGTTACTTTAATTCTATCCAATGACCATATTTTTTACTGGTCATACTAAACACCCATTCCTGCCTTAACCTACATCTTAAACAAGTTCTATTCTTATTTTCAAAAACAATATAACCATAAGAATCCACAAAAGGACGACGTATCTCTTGGTGCCATTCATGTAAATTTAGTGAACAAAGAATACTTCTCCTTTTTCCATTATTCATGTTCTCCTTATGTAACAATAAAGTTATAATGATAATGTAGATTTTCACTACTGGCTTCTAGCACGTTAGAGGAGTCACACCTCCGCTCGTTTAGGGAATCAGCACCCCGCTCTACCACCACTATAACTGCGCTATTTTAAATGGGCTGTGAGGGACTTGAACCCCCGGCAACCTGATTATGAGTCAGACACTCTAACCAACTGAGTTAACAGCCCTAAATATTAAATCAACTCCCTCGCTCCCTTGAGCATATCCCTTGTAACGCTTAAATCATTGCAATACCAAGCGTCCCACATATAATCTTGAATATACCTGTATGGGATATAACCATAACCATCAGCGCCCCAATTCTCTCCCCAACTATTCTTAACTTTTATAAGCCTTTTATTATCATCGTACCCACATGCACATAAAGCATGTCCGCCATAACAATATTCTGGATTCGCCGGTCTTGAAATAACGCCAGTTTTATCTACGAAAAAAATCTCTTCAAAACAAGCAATCCCTATTACAGCCGGTGTTTTACGGAGTGCCAATAAAAGCTCATCAAGATTATTAATCCTAAAATAAGTACCAACCAAAGACCATCTAGCAACAAGTTTTGCCCATCCACTAGGCTCACCCTTCACTTCATCAGAATAAGGCCAAGCCTTTTCGCATGGGACTCCGATACGATTCAAAACTTTCATTGCTGCCCTTATTGATGTCCCTTCTAAATCGGGCCACTCATCAATCTTTTTGCATGACCAATAAATCCAAGACTCTGATAAATCATAATACTTACCGTCTCTATGGTCAAATTTACCGGCTTCAACTTCTTCTTTATGTTCCTTTTGCTCCTGCCACTCCTTCATTGCAGCGACAGCAAACCCAACGCAACTTCCTAAACCTCCCTGATTTTTAACGGGCGACATAAGATTGCTATGGTCAACAATAGTAGGGACATCTGAATTAAACCTACTTTTTAACTCATCAATACTGAAACTATTCAAAAAAGGAAAATCTCTCTTATCGTCAGGATCTTTCCTGAGATTTAATTTGAAATCCATCATAGTAATCTCCCTATGTTAAATTTATCCCTTATTATAAATAGATTAATCGTTCTCGTAAGCGGGATTCTGTTTATACTCTTACATTTACCTAATGCCCACGACCCGTTCATTATAGCCCTGCTCACCGACTAGAACTGTTTATGGTTGCATCATCGGTAGTGTAAACGATAGACGGGTGGACTTTCATCCGGTTAGACATACCCACCACAGTCACCTGTTAGAACCAGCTTTTAAGGTATCTATCTCCTACCTTCAGCAGAGATGTCCCGACTTTCCTCCCCCGATTTAACGAAGGCGTAAGAGCGGAACGATTAATCTGTATAAATATATTGTAATAACTTTTCTCTATCTAACTGTAAATCATAAATTTTAGCATTAATTACACGAATTTGATCCTCTATTTCTCTCTTCCTGCGCTGATAATATTCATTCTCACTTATATCTACAGGTTTAATATCATCAAAATATTTAAAATACCCTCCACGCTTATCCATTAATCTAATATCAAGTCCACATCCACTTTCACTATTTTCTGGATAAAAAATAAATGGTTGATCAAAAAACTGTATAAAAATATCACCTTTATCAAACAACCCTTCAACTGTCCTATGGGCTTTAATTGCCTTAACCTTTTTCATTATATCCCCTTACTCGTTACATCGATAATCTGTTTCATACTATTCACCTAAACTAGTGAATATTTCGGTTTCATTTTATCAACAAAGAATCGGATACAAAATTCCCTTAACCCCAAATAATCTACAGGGGTTTGTATCTGTTCCATGACTAATTCACTTGGCTTTGGCTTTCCTTCACGGCATTTCTTTAAACTCCTATATGATGTTTTAGATAAATCAATTTCATACTTATCCCATATTAATTCATGTAATAAATTAGAGAATTCACTTTCATATCTCAAATGGCATTCGTGACATAAACAACAATAATCCCACTCAAAATAATACCAATGAATTTCCCTTAATTCCTTTCTAACATCATCTCTTAATTTATTACTATAACAACTACCTATTACATGGTGCTTCGTTAATTCTTCGCAATCTTCTACTCCACAAACGCAACACCTATTCTTCCTTTTTATCTGATACCCTTTATTCTTAAACTCCATCTAATCTTTCTTCCCATATCGTGCTTTTTTATATTTAGGAGTTGCTTTTTTAGGTTGAAGTTCATGAATACGTTCTTGCAATCTCTCAATACATGCATTAACAATCTTCTTACCTCTACCGGCATTGTATGTCTGATGGGCTGCTTCCATTACCAAATCTGCACACTGTATGCCAAATTTCTCTCTGCGTGTTATTTTTTTAGAACTCTCCAATCAACCTTATCCTTTTTATTATTGTTACACCTAAAACAGGCAACCACCAAATTATCAGGATCATATCTATCTCCACCTTTACCTAATGGTACAACATGATCCACTGTCGCAAGCTCATCTTTATTCTCTGTCTCTGCCTTTAAATTAGTTTTCCCACAATAAAAACATTCCAGAACATCAAACTGACCTAAATACTCTGACCTAAAATTCACCCATTCTTCAACTTCAAGCCGATGATATACACTGGTCAAAAGAACTAATGCTGCTAATGACTTTTTATATACGGCTCCTCGGTACAAACGTTATGTTTCATCTCAATCTCCTTGCAATAATTCCTGACATTTTTTAAGGCATTCTTCAACTCTATCATCAAGACTCTCTGTTTTCAATGTAATTAAATGAATCGGAGGAAATAATCTAAAGATAAACTGAATCATTTGATCTGACTCATTTCTCCAATCGTCCTGAAAATGTTTATCCGGTCTAACTCCATCATCATCTGGTTTCCATAATGGAGGTAAATGAAATATAATGTCATACCTTTGAGGACAATTAATCTTATTCATCATTTTAAAAATATCATTAACATACATAGTATCTTTTAAACTATTAACATCTCTAATTTCCATAGCATACAAAAACCCCATATGAATCGGACTATCTGTAATAGTAACATCTGTCTCTTTTGCTGGTACCACATTCTCCCATTCAAGTTGCTTTTGCATAATCTTATATTGATCAAAAACATTGTCAACAGGTCCGTGCTTCGCCAAAAACATTCTGGCATATTCTGCAACCAACTCAACCTTACCTATCCTATCATAAGATCTAGCTGCAACACCTCTTGCCACACTCGATTTACCGGCACCTGGAACTCCAACGAAACCAATTCTCTTCATTAAATTATCCCTAATTTTCTGGCTGACAGGAGAGGAATTGAACCTCCAACGACCTGATTAACAGTCAGGGGCTCTGCCAATTGAGCTACCTGCCAGTAATATTGTTGTAATCCTATTTATAGTTTCTTCTGAATCAAATACACACGCTCGATCTGACTGCGCAAAACATTCCAACAACCCAAAGGCTGTTGACTCTTCTCTGGTATTAGGGAAAGGATATTCCCAATCACCAAATGTTATCTCTCCTTCATCGTAATCTTCAACATGTGAAAAAATTGTTCCAGAATCCCCATAATAAGTAACCCTTACCTTCATCTCTCATTCTTCCTAATAATATTTACATTTCAAGTTATGGCTGGGGCGGTGGGACTTGAACCCACAACCTTCGGTTTAACAGACCGATGCTAACCGCCAATTGAGCTACACCCCAGTAAATTTATAATAGTACGGTGCCCGGATTCGAACCGGGAAAGACCATTGACCATTACCCGCACCGGTACTTTTCCTAGGTATTTTCTCAGTGCAAGCTCGTGGATTCGAACCACGCCACCATACCACAGGGAAACTATGCATGTTCCCCTAATTTTATAATTTTTCTTTTATTCTCCACCATTGTTTAATTGCATCAGAACTATCTAATTTCATAGCACCATTATTTATGGCAAGTTTCCTTTTCGCAGAAGTTAAATCAAAATGCCTTAACCCCTTTTCATTAATCTCATTTTTCGCTTTCAACCCTATTTTCTTTGCAAATTCTAACAACTCATCACGAGTATCGGCAAACAAATGACACATCATCTTTGCTTCACCTTTAGCCCCGACCTTTTTACTTAATAACGGATCAACATAAACCATATCACCACCTATGTTCACCTATCTATAAAAAGAATCTTCTACTTTCGGCTTATTGACTCTCCATTGCTTTACCTGGTATTCAGGATATCTTCTGGCTGCATTACCATTCCATGATGCGACCACTATCCTTTTTTCGGTATCTACTTCATTAACTAATACAGAGTGCACAACCTTATGCCTAATGGTCGTATTTCCCATTCTCTGAGAAGTAACTGTCCATAAGGTCTGTCCAGGCTTAATACGATCAAAGATTGCCATCATTTCCTCCCATTTCCTCTATCTCCCTTACAGCGTTATACAAAACTTCCCCTGCCTCATTCAATGCTTTCCTTGCCAAACATTCTGGACATTTCTGATATGGTGACGAATCATCACAATCACCTTCACAATTATCCATATCTGCATATTTATCTAAAAATTCAATTCTCTCTGCAAAATTCATACTTTACCAATCATAATCAGTTAAATCAATATCTTCTCCACACGTACATTTAACTTTAGATATTTCACCTAACGATGTAGGCGTAAAAGAAAATGTGAGCCTGCCACCAATAGCCCCCTGCTTCATAGGATCCCCAAAAGCACATCTTCCCTTATGCTCTTCATCCCATTCTTTAAACTTTTTCAATTGTTCTTTGTCAAGACTAAAACTCATATTATTCTTCCTTCATTTTAACTTTTGCTTCTGTAACTATACGATAAACAGGAAATGATACTGTTTTAAATTTATCTTGAGAAAAATCTAAAACCCTAAATTTCTTATCATCACAAAATCTCAAATCTGCTATATATCCTGTACTATCCCTTGTAATCCTGATATCACTAAACGCTATTTCTTCCCTGTCTATATCTTGTTCCTTAAACAACCACACATTATTAAATGAATCTACGACCAGTCTACTTGCCCATGCAGTATCCCCGATATCAATATCACTAGCAATGCTAAATCTATCAATATATTTTTCAGGCAACTTTTCATAACAGGCAATTAACTGATCTAGTACAATTATACTGTCAGCCGGTTCAACTTTAAGATTATTTTTAATTTCTACTTGAGATTTATCACAAAAAGACCAACACATCGCGATAATAACCAAAACAGTCATCACCGACAAAAATCTCGTACTAAACATCGATACCTCCTACTCATCGGTTACTTCTTCTGTTTTTACCCCTTCTTTTTCATTCTCCATGTCATGTACAGCCATAAGACTCAACGTCAACAAAACAATCATACAAAGAATAATAATTATTCTTGTCATCGGTGAATCAATATTAGGAATCATTTTTAACTCCTTAAAACGTTAATGCGCTTCGTTATAATAATTTATATACTCATCGATCCCAAAGGTCTGTTCACAGTTAGGGCAGTCCATATCAGAAGTATCTGCTTTAACTTTAAACTCATACTCACACCCAGGGCACTTTGCATCTTTAAGCCCAGCCTCACAATCACAGCCCATTGTTACCTTACCAATAGGTTTAGGTTTCCTTACATCCATCCTTACCCCTCTTTCTACTATCTCTCGACAGTCCTTACGAAAGTCAAAAAACTTTTAATAAATTTCTTTTGAATCTTGCCTTTTTCATCATAAGCGTCTACGGGGCACATATCATCCAATTGTTCAAGTTCATGCGCCATAAATTCAACATACCACTCATTCCCCTGTCTATCTTTCACAATACTCATCAAATTTTCTAAAGGATCTCTACCACGAAAACAAGTAATCTTATGATTCCCCAATTTACATGTCATACCCATCTCCAAATAAAGGTAAATACCCCGTAGGAGAATCGAACTCCTGTTACATGGCTGAAAACCATGTGTCCTAAGCCACTGGACGAACGGGGCAGAATGGAGCGAGTAACGGGGCTCGAACCCGTGACCCCGACCTTGGCAAGGTCGTGCTCTACCACTGAGCTACACTCGCATTATATTAAATAACTTTATTTTCATACAGATAAATCAAAATAGCCCGTAGGAGAATTGAACTCCTGTCGCAAGAATGAAAATCTCGCATCCTAACCACTAGACGAACGAGCCAAAAATTGGCGGGAATGACGAGACTTGAACTCGCAACAACCGGCTTGACAGGCCGGTACTCTAACCAATTGAGCTACATCCCCGAAAAGGTGGTTATATGGAAATCCCATACAACCACCGGTTTATATATAAAGGGATAATTTCCTTCTAATTATGTGCTTATTCAATCTTAACCAGAAATGTCAAAGAACGTTAATAATTTTGTAAAATTCATACTTCACCACCTTTTATAATGTTATACTATATATAATATAACAAAGTAGGTATATGAAGTAAAATTTTATCATTAAAAAAGCCCCATCTTTTGGATAGGGCTCATTAATCGAATACAACATTTGAGCCCAATTTTAGGGTATACCTTCTCCCTCTCTATTATCATTCCGTTCAAACCTATTATTTATTAAGTGCTTCATACTGTACTTCCTTTAATTTGGAGCCGGAGCCAGGAGTCTCACCTGAACGACTGTATGTGCCCATACAAGGCTTCGCATCTTGTACAGAACTCCGACATAATTTAATGGAGCGGAGGGGGCTTGAACCCCTGACCTCAACGCTGCCAGCGTCGCGCTCTCCCAACTGAGCTACCGTCCCTTAATTTCTAAAATGTTTTTCATCATACCTTGCTACTTCGTTCCATATCACCCATGATTCCTTGCCAATTTCCATAGCTGTTTCATTTACCATTCGCATAATTCTCTTCTTTTCTTCGTCGTCTCTGATGCCCCAATCTCGTAAAAGCAATTCGGTAATTCCCATTATACCAGTTAATTTGTTATTGATTCGGTGGAGACTGTCCATTACATTTCTAGCAGCATCTTCTTTCATCTCTCACCTGCCTGCTAAATGTTTATGTTTGTACTTACAACAGGCACTTACATCTGGTTAATTATATTTATCCTTTCTGGTGGAGCGAGGGGGGATCGAACCCCCGACCTCAACGTTGCGAACGTTGCGCTCTCCCAACTGAGCTACCGTCCCATATGGTGGAGCGGAGGGGGCTTGAACCCCTGACCTGTTGGTTGCAAACCAACTGCTCTCCCAACTGAGCTACCGTCCCATTATTCCGTCTTACAACTCTCAAAGAACCTTAATTCCCGCATTGTTAATTCCCCCCTTCTTCGAGGATTCCCACAACACCTTACTGCTGAACATATCTTTGTAGTATTTCTAAGGTGTCTTGAGTTCTTCTCAATCAACTCTGCCGTTTCTTCCTTTGTATGTAAATCTGAACAATAAAAGAGAAATACACGCTTATAACTTTTACGTTTTCCAACTAGAAAACGCTCACGCCTATCATTTGGATGAGACATAGTTTAACTCCTTTGCTTAAACTGTCCTACGCCATCATCCTTTCTCCTTCCTTGTTAAATTACAAAAATCTATTTTAAATATTCGTATTCTACTTGATTGGCTATTGCCTCTCCAAGGCTTCGATAATCATCAATATACTTAACCTTGTCCATCTTCTCTAACTTACTATTTATCAAACAATCAACCCTATTAAAACTATAATTCTGTATCGCTTGCGACATATCATTTGCCAATCTCACCCTACTTGAAAGGGACATAACCCTTCCTAAACCGCCATCTATAGGGTCGGCATAAAACAGTAAATCTGACGCATTTCCACCCTTCTTTGCCTTCTTAAAAGACATTCCCCGAAAACAATGTCCCGCTCCAAGCGACAATATATGAACCTTATTGGTTTTATCTACTGCCTTTTGAAGCCATCCTTGCCGAATTGTCTCAGTAACAGTTTCACCTAAAGGACAATTCTCATTACCGGTTCCACCATCAAGCCAAACCTGTTCAGATTCTTTGTCTACAATATGCCCGAAGTACAATGGTGCAGCGAAACTTCTGGCAATAGCATCTATTAATTTAATTTTACCATCTTTCTTTTCCCACCCCTTAAAGAAGTGAGTTCTACCGTCAACCTTGCTAGCAGAAGTACACATAAACTTTGTAACGCAATCAGACATTAATACATCAGCGCCAACATGTTCACTAAAAAATTCTATAAACGGTTCTCTGCTGTATTTAGGCTGCACCAATGGGATTCTCAATCTCCACTTGAACACGTCCGGAAGAACTTTTAACATAAGTTCTTCTAATCGAGTTGCATCTATCTTACCGGATGCAAGTGCTCCACAGATTATAGCACCGATGCTAGTCCCAACCATCAAGTCAAAGATCTCGTAAATTGGCTTCCCTAATAACTGTTCAATCTCCTTTAAAACTGTCATAGGGATAACTCCCTTTACGCCACCGCCATCTACTTCTAGTATCCTAATCACCGATACCCCCTGATATAATGTTAAAAGGTAATGGTTGGGGTGGGCAGAATTGAACTGCCGACGCCTCGGTTATCAGCCGAGTCCTCTAACCAACTGAGGTACACCCCAATAACATTATTACACTTTATTTTATATCAAAGAACTATCGTGTTTTCATAATAGGGGTGGGGGGAGTTGAACCCGCCCACTGACACGGCTTATCTTACCACCATAGCTTTCGCTACCATTTCTGTTTGTGGTCTGGACTTTCCCTTGACCATATTTTCAAGAACTTAGGCCCCTCCCGTCAAGTCTCTACACCTTCCATTTTTCAGGATTGGCTCGGGATTGCCATCAGCATCACCTGTTAAAGTTTCCCCGAATTTGAGAGGTTCTACTTTCTACGTTTCCATAGAAGCACTCATATTTTAACAACCCAATCAACAAGGAGGTTGTCTTTTGCCCATTTAACCTTACTCGACTGATTATTTAAAGGAAAATCTATACGAAGTACCATCGTTCCCTTTGGTGCTTCATTAATGTCTATAGTATAATATTCATCATTTTCATAACAATAAACGATAAAAACATCTATAAGACCATCGTAATATTTTTTATAACTTCCTTTCGTATTAACCCTTGACGAGCATGTATTAAAGGCTACACAACCATTACCATCCAGCCTTCCTGTTTTACATTGAACTCTAAAAAACTTATGAGTTCCATCTACTAATAAATCATATGGCTGATTATCGCCAACAGGAACACTAACAACCTTACCAAGTTCCATTAGCCTAGTGATTATCTTCTGTTCGGTTAATTCTCCTTTTACTTTTGGATTATTATTCATAAGACCGCCGCTCTAACCTCACATGAGCTACACCCCCATAAATTGGAATATACAGCCACATATTCGACCATCGAATACACAACTCACCAAACTTACTGAATGTAGCACAAATCTCATTTTCATCTCCATTTTGACATAAAAAAAACTCTGTCGGGTTTTGCCTGACAGAGTTTAAAATTCATGTTTAGTCTCTTGTCAGGCCGCACTATCCTCCGCCTTCTGCATTAATAGCAGCTTCATCTATAATATTAGTGCTTCTTATTATCCTGACAGTTGTTGCTAACATAAAAAGTTAATCCTCGTTTAAATCCTAGTTTAATACCTTACTTAACTATTTTACTATTATGGTTTAAAATATCGGTATTAAACCAAAAAAGTTTATTGTTGTTCCTAATATACCCCTAAAACCCAAAAAAGTCAACAACTTTTTAAAATTATTTTTACGGTTCATCAATAAGAGCTTTATCTTTATCGTTAATACTATTTATAAATTTATCATTTTCAACATGATAAATTATAAATTTTACCTTACCATACCTTCTATTGGCCTCAGAAAGAGCAATCGCATGATCATCAAATACCCCCTCTATTCTTGCCTTGCGTATCAGTAAGTACTTATTAAGATACTTCTCCAAAAATTCTTCTTCATGTTCCCGTATCCACTTTAGGTTCCTATTCGCATCACGTGCCATAACTATCCTCCTTTTGATAAATGGAAGTTATTAGCCCGTTCTCTTTATCTTAATTTCTCCTGATACCGTCTCATCCAAAAAATCCTGCAAATCATCCTGCAGATCTTCAATTTCTTTCCCTTTAGCCACAGCAATTCTTTGTGCATTTATATAAATGTTCTGTATTGTTTCCTTAACATCAAGCCTTGCACTTCTATGAAAATCAAAAACATCTTTCCTAGAAACTACCCAATCACCAATATACATCGTATCAAGAAAATCAGACTCTAAACCCCTAATAACATTAAATTTTAACTCTATATATCGCTGATAATCATTTGAATCGTAATCAGCAAGATGATTATTAGCAAAAGATGCCCTAACAACAGCAACCATGTCATGAAGCATCAATTTTATAAGGGTCTGATAAAATTTATAATCTTCATATAAATATTCTTCTTCCCTCTTGATCTGTTTACCCTTTTCCTTCAATTTTTCCCTTAATTTTTCGAGATACAATTTTTGATATAGCGTCCTTATATTTATAAACTGTTCTTCAACATGCCCCATCTGTTCAGATAGGCAACCCTTATATCTTATTTCTGATATTTTAGAAATAACATAAGTTGTTTTAGTTACGACATGCTTAAAATCTACAACATGAGGGCAAAATGTATGTGGTGATTTTTCTGACAATAACACCGTTGGAGGGGGCTGTAATACATCATCTTTTACCCCTGATTTATCATCTTTCTTCTGATCAGATTTTTTGTCTTTAGAATCATCCGAACCACTAATATCAACTTCCGTACCACCAGGTAATTTCAATTTTAAATTACCCTTAAACATTAATACAGCCAAAAATACTACAACAAGCCCAATAATAATAAACACAAAAACCCAGACGTTATCTATATTCTTACTAAATGCATCAACAATAGGGATTGGTAGTTTTGTTGTAATGGTAGTACCGATCATCTAATCCACCAATCTAGAAATTAAATAAAGTATAATATACTACTTTATTTTTTGTAAAAAAAATATCGATGAATTTGGGGATTTTGACCACAAATAAAGGGGTTTTACTATCCGCAGGCACTATGACCGCAATCTCTACACTGCTTGCAACCACTCAGAATAACAAAATTCTCACTCTTACACGTAGGACATTTCAAACCTTTCAAGACGGTGCCATCTGCTATTGTATTTGAAATATATTTTCTAACAGCAGTCAATAGACTCGAAACATTATCACCATCAATATCAGATAATGCAACATAAATTCTGGCTCTAGGGATATTATGCCTCAAGCATAAAGAAATTATTCTACCTAACTTATTGTGATATTCATCATTATTTGCCTTCTCCAACATTGCATCTATAACTTTGCTATTAACACCACAATTTGAGGCTAATTTCGAAAGTTCTCTTATTGCTTTATTAATTACAACAGCTTGGCCCTTGGGGTGGGAATTAGTATAAATCCACATACAAATAGGAAATTTCATATCAGAATCATCTGGTAAATAACTAAAATTAATATAAAACTTCATCCCTTCTCGCTTAATAATTGATGTCGGACCATTTAGGAATGTTCCCGGCAATTTTATATCAGTCTTAATGATTTCCCTTGTCTTCTCTGCTTCTTCTATACTCGATATAACAGACTCCATAGAGCCTTGTCTATATGTAGTTAACCCATTTAGTCCTCTCTTCCATGCTTCCATATAAAGATTCTTAAAGCCTGTAAAAGAGTAATTCTTCGGAAGGTTAACTGTCTTACTCACCGATTGATTACAATAATACTGCACAACCTCCTGTATTGCTAAATGATCATCGACATTTAATTTAGACATCGTAACTATATTATGGGCACTTGGGTCTGCATTTACATTGTCTAACACCCACTGCCACCCATAATCCCTAACTATTGTAACATTACAAAGACCTCTATTATGAGGCTCATAATGATATATAGTTCCGTTAAATTCACCCCTCCAATAAGAATAATCTTTCTCTTTATATTCTTTTAAAATATCCTTAACATTATCCTTATTAAATCCTTCAGGCCAATAGGGTGTAATCCTAACCCTTTCATACTCAAGACTAACAACCGGCTCAATACCATTAGATACACTATCGCATATCACACTACTATTGCCAAGTGGCGGGTTAGTTGTAGTTTTAGCATTTCTGACACCATACTTTCTCATCAGTGCCTTAGTATCATTTGATAACCGATCTGATTTAAAATATTCTGTATCTTCAAATTTATCCTTATCATACGCAGGATAAACACCCTTTTCTTTAGCCAATAAAGATGATGCTCTCCATGTTAAATTTTCTTTAAGTTGACATATTTTTTTAGTAAATTCAATAGCATCATGAGAATTATATTGAATACCCATCATTATCAATGCAGAGCCAAGCCCATTGATCCCAACACCTATCTGCCTAAAATTTTTAACCGACCAATCATAAGATGGCAACGGATTTTTAGCAAGATCATTAACATTATCAAGCATTCTTACAAATATCTCTATATCGTTTGCGTATGCATCAAAATTAAAAGTCCTATCCATCAAAACATATTGAGTAACATTCAAAGATCCTAACAAACAAACTGTCGTTAAATCAGCAAGTCCTGGGATTTCACCGCAAGGATTTGTCGCCATACACTTCCCTAAATAAGCAGCAGGATTATTACTGTGCATATTATCGACAAAAAGAATACCTGGCTCACCACGATTATAATTAGACTCCATTATAACATTATACAACTCCCTCGCCTTTATTCTTTTATGTACCTTATCATTAAAAGTTAAATCGTAAAAATCATTATCCTCAACAGCCTGCATAAACTTATTATCAACAGCAACAGACATATTGAATTTCTGCAAATTACCAGATTCCTGCTTAACCCTTACATACTCTTCAATATCAGGATGCCATACATTTAATACACCCATCATAGCACCCTTACGAGCTTGTGCCTTAATAGCATCCTTCAACTCATCCAGTTCATCAATTTCATCTTCACTTAAATAATTTTTTATCTTATCCTTATATCCATCAGTATCACCCTGAACGATACACTCAGAAACAGAATCCCATATACTCATATAAGCAGGTACACCTGGATGCTTTATTCCTATACCCTTAATTATTGATCCTCTTGGTCGTATAAAACTAAAATTAATCCCATATCCACCTTCAGATGCTAATGTCCGTGCCTGCTCTAAAATGGTAAGAAAAATATTATGAAGATTGTCAGGGGTATCCGGTGTCTTAATTTTTACTGGATATTCAATATCAGAAACAGAACTCTTTCTCTTATAACTTATAGTTGCACTCTTTACAGGGCCATTTATATAACAATTAATCAGGGTTGCCCCATTATAGCTAGTCCCTGCATTTGCTGTTATTCTCCCGCCGGTAGTACATTTTAAACCTTCGGGCTCATCGGTTTCAATATTAAATTTAACCATCGTCCTAAGGAATTTATCTTCCCATTCCTCCGGCTTATCTTCTACTGACGCAAGTGCTTTTGCTACCCGTTGCCATGTATAGATCGGTTTTTCACCATTAAAACTATACTTATTTTTCCAATTCTCCAAAGCTAGTTGCGTCTTAAACATTGAAACTCCTTCCAATAAAAATCGGATGTTGATATTTCAGAATAAAATACTAATATCAGGACAATGTATTAGTATTTTACTTTTACATTAAGAAATATCTACAACGATAAAAAGATGCGAAAAATAAATCATCAAAACGAAGATTTTTAAAAAAGGAAGGACAGAAACAACGTGTAATTAGGTTCCGGTGTGGCCGAAACCCCCTTCACCTCTATCGGTACTTGGTAACTCATCTACTTCTTTGACGCTTAACAATTCAACCCGTGCAACAACTATTTGCGCTATTCTCTCATGCTTCTTGATCATATAACTCTCTTGGGAATCATTAATCAATATTACACCTAACATACCACGATAATTACAATCTATTGTTCCTGGTGAATTCTCTACTCTCAGCCCATTCTTTAAGGCTAAACCACTTCTACTTCTTACTTGTATCTCAAATCCTGGAATACCTACCGTAGCAATTAAACCAGTATCTATTAAAAATCTCTCACCTTGCCCAATTCTCCAACCGGCACCATCAATAAACCTTCTATCAGGATTCTGCTTATCAGAATTCCTATCATAAAACATTTTTATACCCTGAACAAAAACATCTAGTCCAGAGTCTGTCGGAAGTGCTCTCTCTGGAAGTTTAGCATCTGGTGCTGTCCGCTTAACTAATATTACAGGATTATTCTTGTCTACCATCTTTATCCGGTTTCGTTCTATGTTTCATCGTTTCTATTGTAGTTTTTAATACTTCCAATAACTCAACGACCTTTCTTCTAGATCCTGAAAAATTCTCACTACCAGAAAGACCCGAAAGCAATAACTCACCAATCTCAACATTTAATATTGCCAATGCTCTTGTTTCTTTTGCTATTACCAACAACTCATCTTTTATCATTTCACGTGCAATTTTTCTTACATCATCTTCTTTCATCAACAGCCTCCGAATATTCACAAGCACTTGATAATATGCAATTCTTACAATCCTTAACAAGTCCGACCTGACATAATTTAGCACCTATACTACTATATTTTGTAGTCAGCCTAATCCTATTTATATCACCGAACATTCTTTTATAACAACAAATACCAAAAGGTCCCTGCCCCTGAAAATAAAAACATCTCTTGATTCTCGTATTACACTTAACACAATGGAGCGCAACATCGTGACCAGGCTGTTGATCAGAAGTTCCAATTGATTTTTTCATCGATCTTTATATAGATGGAGCAACAACTAAACTAAAAATACTAATTCTCAAATCGTTCTTATCAGACTCTTTGAGCAATGTTATAATAACCTTAACGTTTGCTGCTTTACTGATATCACTACTAACATTTACCATAAAGTTAGCCACGTCGGATTCTTTTTCTCCCTTATTCATTGCCATAACATTTTTGCAAGCATTGTTCACCTGCGACATAATCTTACTATTTCTCATCAGATCTTCAACAAGACCCTGATCTTCTTTCCTCATATTTTCATAAGCAACAACATTAAGATCATTTTTCCCAGGTCTTTTATTAAAAAATAAATCAGCAAGTTTCTTCATGTCTTTCTCCTATTTTTTATCTTTCTTTAAGGTCTCCGATTTTGCCTTTACAGCCGACTTGTTTTCTTTTAGGATAGCTATATTAGCACATACTACATAAAGTTCTTTTTCTAATACTTCAATTTGTCTTCTGTGATCTGCAAGATTTTCTTCTAATTTACCTTTACTTGCTTCAGCTTCGGACACTAATTTCTCAATAGATTCAAATTCATCAGTCAATTTGCTGACAATAAAATTATCAAGATTTATCTTATGCACCTTATCTATTTCCACTACTTACCTCCTCATGTAATTCGCAATTTCACGCACTATTCAATATTACTCCAATATCATCAATATTCTTTGTCCGATAATAATTAGGTAATGACCTCAGAATCACTCCTGCATACCCTTTCGTAAGCATTCTTCTATCCAGCACTACGACTGCACCCCTATCAGTTTCTCTCCTTATAAGCCTTCCTGTGCCCTGCTTGAGCCGTAATGTTGCATCGGGGAGAGAATACGCTACAAAAGCGTTTAGCCCCCTACGTTTAATAAAGTCCATTCTTGCAGCAATCAACGGATCGCTAGGATTGCTAAATGGCAATTTAGGAATAATAACGCAACTTAATTTATCACCAGGAACATCAATTCCTTGCCAAAAAGATTCAGCACCAAATAAAATAGAATTATCTTCATCCATAAAATCTGCTAACAATTTATCCCTCGAATAATTTATGCTTTGCTTAAATACAGGATATCCCCAGTCATTAAAAACATCTCCAACTAAATTATAAGTATCATCCATTAATTTATAAGACGTAAATAAAACAAATGCCCTACCCTCAGTTATTTTTACTATCCTTTTCAACTGATCAGCAACACGCACAGCAAAAGCATCACCATTATGAACGGTTGGCTCCATACTATCTTCAGGAACACATAGGATTGCCTGCTCTAAATAATTAAAAGGAGTACCTACGACAAGCTGCTCAGCATTATTGGCAATAATTCCTAATCTACCACCTATAAAATCAAACTGACCATTAACTGCAAGCGTAGCAGAAGTTAAAATACAAGTATCAACCCTACCAAATAAATTACCACTTAACTCCTTCGCTATATCCACTGGGGCTCCATGTATAGCAGCGTTAGTTTCACTCGCTTCAACCCAATATGCCCAATCAGAATTTTTTAAATTAACCACAGTATCTAAATCATTTATTAATGTAACTGTCCTATCCAAAAATGTAACAAGGTCACGCCTTTCTGCGCCGTCAATATCAGTCTCTTCCCCAGATTGCTTACGTTTCCCTGCGCCAGATTCAATAGCATCAACAATTTTCTTCAAGCAAATTGAAACATCCCTTAAAGCATCTAACAATCCATATGCATCTATAAATCCTGATTTCTTTACCCTAGAAACTCTTTCATGCTTATATTTAAGTTTTAATTGATGGAAAAAATTAGTTGATTCTATTTGAAGTCCCTCTATTAACTTTGGTATCTTCCGAAGAAACATCTCATCTCCAACAACCTTTTTTAAAGCATTATTCTTAGTGGTATTCATAGCGAGGGACCCAATAAAATGCTTCAACCTAAAACTGCTCATTCTGATCCCCATAAAATTAGCAGCAACATCTTCTATATTATGTGCCTCATCAAATATAACAACATCAAATTTAGGAATAACAGCATTTTCTAATGTGAATTTTGTAGCCTTCCTAACTGCTAAATCAGAAAAAAACAAAGCGTGGTTCACAACTAAAATATTAGCCACCTTCTGTCTCTCTTTAGCCTTGAAATAATAACAATCACCATAAAATGTACACCTTTTCCTGTGGCAACCGTCACTTTCAGCACAAATCTCACCCCATAATTTACGATCAATCTCTTCTTCTATATCTTCTCTTACACCATTACAATCAGGCATATCACATAAATCATCATCTTCTTCCATTACTGCTTTAAGTCTTTTCTCATTCCTATCTTCCTTTTCATCATCATCTTCTATTAAAGACTTTTTTGAACTAGCCAACTCAAAAAATTTCTTAAATTTAATTTTATCCCTACAATAAAATGCAACGACTCTACGCAACAACGCTATATCATCATAATCATTAGTATTCAAGTATTTTAATAATCTATGAAAACATATAAAATTACCAATCCCTATTATTTTCTCAGTCTTAAAGTCAAAAGGGATTATTCTCTCAAGAAAAGGAATGTCTTTAGTTAATATCTGACTCTGTAAATTTTTAGTTTTCGTAGATATGATAACTCTTTTATCATTATCAACGGCATATTTAATAGCAGGGACTAAATAAGCAAAAGTTTTGCCGGTACCTGTCCCGGCTTCTATTAATGCATGTTTTCTTTTATTGATTGCTATACTAACAGACTTTGCCATATCAATCTGTTGAATTCTTACCTGATAAGTAGAACTCTCCCTATTAAAAGCCCCTCCCTTCCCCAATATTTCATTTATGAACCTATACATTACAGCCCCTTAAAAATTATTCATCAGTCGAATTAGATTGTTTATCAAACTCTTCGGCTTCTCTCTCAAATTCAGATACTTCTTCATCGGTAAACTCATCATCTTTTCCATCATCTTTTTCATCATCCACTAAATCATCAGATTCTTCAGGATATAACAGGGTAGACTGCTTTTCTATCTCATCATACATAGCCATAAGTTTATCGCATATCTCCTGTATCTCATTGAAAATTACGCTCTGCATATTATCGAGTTCATTTTGAAATACCTCCAATGTTGGCAAAAAGCACTCATAAACAGATCCATCATCAACTGCTTTTTTATGGTCAACCGACTCAACCATCTTTATAAAAACATCTTTTTGAACCTTTATTTTTTTCATCAAGGCTTCAAAATCTCTAGTTAACTCACTCCTTGCCATATATCTCCTCCTTATATAACGATAAGTTCTTTTTACAAAATTTTGCCATACAATATATTATAAAAAGATAATACGAATCGTAAAAAAATATCTCAAAAAAGATTTTTCGACATTAAATTATTGTCGTTCATTTAATTTTTTTAACTCTTCAAGAATCTGCTTATCTATCTCTATCTGTTGATCTAATTTCTCCATTACACCAACCATTGCATTAGCCATTATCACTAATGCCTGCTTAATAGCCTCAAAATCCATAATTCCCCCTTATTATTGGTACAATTCCATAATACTCTTCCTGGAACTAATATAATCAGCCATGTAGCATATAAAGATAGGACTTTGTGCATCGTGGAGATTTTCTGTGGCAGGAATAACACTCCAAAAACCGTAATGACCCTCAATCGCTTTCATAATATCATCGAAAAAAGGAAGCTTATACATATATACATCATCTAATTTTTTCAAAAACAACAACTCCCTAACATAATATGGATGCATTCTATCAGATGATATTTTACCCCCAGATTTTCTTTCTCTCCCCTCGTAACCGGCTTTCAAAATATCATGCAGTATACATGCTGATATTACCACATTATAATCTCGCTTACGATCTTCCCTAAGGTCTCTGGCTAAATGACCAAACCATCCCAATCCTCTCATCATCTGATCGGCAATAACAACAACTTTTTTGACATGCTTAACAAGACCACCGGGAGCACATTCTTCTGGAAGATGATACTTCCCTGATGTACTAGCTGGTACTTCCCAAAAATACTTAGGGGCATACTTAATCAATACTTCCTTTGTAAACTTTCTTATCTTTATATCATCTAACATCTCAAGTTCATTATAGAAATTTGCCATAACCCTACCTTTTGCTTCTGTGGCATTTTCTATATCCTTAATTATATCGCCTCTATCTTCTTTTGGTTTCATTTATAACCCCAAAATATCTATTGTTTTATCTAATTTTAAATGCAAATCCCCGATAGTACCATTATTATTTATAACAATATCAAACTTAAAATCATTTAAATCATTTTCAGTAGAATGATCTGCCCCACATTCAATATCAGGACAATTCTCCCTGGTAACAGAAATAGAATAACATTCGATTTCAGGCACCCTCACAGTCCCCGCTATTGACCCATTACACCCATCCCTTATCCTCATATAATCAACAATATCATCTTTTAAAAAAATCTTATTAACATCATAAAAAGCCCTATATATCTCAACTATCTCTTCCTCTAACCTACAATCAGACAGTACAAAATTCATTTGCCCATGTATTACTTCACTTACTATCTTGGAAATCATCAAATTCAACCAATAAAATTGGTTAACCTTATCCCTAAACATATCCCCAATACCAAGTAATGCTCTTCTGCTATGTACATTCTTTTTATGATAAACTTCATCATGCGTAAAATGAAAATACTTCATCGCATAATCTTTTATTGCTTTAGCATACCACAATTTTTTAGCATTAAACTTTTTTACAAGGTAATCAGCTACAGTATCTTTACCACTCTTTGCCTTCCCGTGTATCAAAAAAATCACTACTCATCCCCTTCCTCCTTTTTCCCACCATATGACTTCCGAATATCTTCAACACCACGATTTTGAACAGCCTTCCTAATATCTGCAGCAGACCCTTCAAACTCATTTATAATTGCCTGTTTTTCTTCAATGCTATCTTGAGCAGCATTAAGTGCTAATTTAAAGTCACCCAATTTTTCTAACGCCTTATCAAGGTCTATTCGAAGTACACGATTTTCCTTTTCAACCTGAATAATAGCACCATCTTCTTCTCCGGCAATATCTTTATACCCCTCCATAATCGCAGCAATTGATGCTGTAACATCGGTATAATGCTCAATATCCTTTTTTTGAATAACTACTTCTTGGGCAAGATTATCAATAAACCCAACAACAATAACACAGGGGGTTGTAACCTTACTGCCGGACCACAATTTCTTTTCTGCCTCTCCGACCACCTTAAAAGGTTGACCGTTTGGACTTATTATCCACATTCCTTTTTCAACTTTTTCCACAACGCTACTCCTGTTTTTCTTCTGATCCATCTTCATTTTTTTTCTTCTTTGACGGCTTAATAGTACCGGCAAATTTCTCTCCAGCGCCAAAAATAAAACCAGGCACTGACTTCATCCATTTCCCGACAAAAGGGACAAAACCAGAAAGTACACCAAGGCCAAAAATAATAGCAGCAACCTTTAATACATCAACTAATAACATTGTCCACATCAAAGAACTCATGACATTACCCTCCTACCTTTTTGATCGTTCACGTATATCTATAATATCCTGGCCATCTTCAATTTTCCCAAAACCTAAATCTTTCTTTTGTCCATTCATAGGACAATCACAAGGAATACAATAAGAAGTATTATCGGTACGTATACAATATTTATACTCCTTTTTTGTTACATCGCCTCTCTCGCTATACCTTAGCCGACATTTTCTGCAAGCAGTAGGGAGTGACTGTTCAAACGGAGGGATTGGCTTAACTCTACTTATTCTTATATCAATCTGATTAACAATACTAGATATCAATTTATCGTCAGGATCAATGTCATGACCTAAATTTTTAGCAAATACTTGCAAATAAGCAGATATATCATTTTTGCAAAATCCGTCCATATTCTAATATAACAAACAACAGGATCAAAGTAAACAAAAAGGGCGCATATTCTCATGCGCCCTATAATATTAAACTCTTCTGGATGTATTATTTTCTGCGAATTTTCTTCACTGAATCTGTCTTTTTAACGGTCTTTTTGCCGGTAATCTTCATCTTTCTAACAGCCCTGTCCTTTCTGACCGATTTCTTAACCTTACTATCAACTTTAACATTATTCAGCCAAAATTCCCAATCAGTCGCTTTAGGATTTGAACTAAATTGATAGTAACATCCATTGCGCACCATAGCAAAGCCCTTATTCCACCTTGGATGGGTGGTATCGGCAAACATTATGTAATGGGTACGCTCATAATCAGTCATACATCCTAAATCGGCAGCAACATCTCTTCCTGAACTGTCGAAACAATAACCCTGATGATGACCATGTGCCCCAAGGACAGAACACCTATACTTTTCGGCTAACTTCGTTGGAACTCTTGCTGTAATAATTGAAAAATTCCTGGGATGGGTTAACCTCCACGTTCCACCATTCTCAAGTTCCATAAATGGATGAGAACTTATGAAGAGTTTTTTGTTTACTTGATCAGAAATCAGCCTACCAAAATCTCCTGGCTCTAACTGGAAATTGAAAAGCTTACTTAATCGCTCATCATGATTCCCAAAACACCAGTCAATCCTATCAAACCACTCAAAAAGTAAACTTAGAAAATCTTCTGCGGAATCTAAATCTTTCTTTAGTGAAGAGTTGCGATTTTTAGTGTCAAAACGACTAATCACATCGAAATCAATAAGGTCCCCTACAACGGCGAGTTTCTTGATATTGAATTTTTTTGCTATCAATATCATCTTAAAAGCTATGTCACTATCAATTAGGGGCAAATGCCAATCCGAAGAAACTATATAATCGCCCTCTAACTTAAAATAATTCGTTAATTTCTCCGCTACTCCTTCGATAGCTTTTAATTTCTCTAAAGTCTTACTTTCCCTATGTAACATAGTACAAATAGGACTGCAAAACTTTTTACCAACCCCTACGTAGTCATTTCCACAGTGATCACACTTTCTCTTGACTAAGGTAGGCATAAGACCTCCCTTCATCTGCGTATGTATCACTACGTCGGTATAACTTCTTAGGCGCTTAATTACTTAATAGTTTACTTTACTTTCAATGTAGTAAATATCGAAAAATCATTCATTTTTATCATCTTTAAACGCAACTACGTGAAGTGGGTTGTTATTCATAAAAGCACTATCAACCTTTAACGGTGGGATATGAGAGTCGGTTGAATCAAAAAATTGCTCAAAAACCCTTGACGTTACACCCATATAAATAAATTGGTTTCTATCAAACTCTTCCTTTACAGATGTGCGGTAACTTCCTATATAAGAATACATGTCTCCTTTTTTCTTTTCCGTCTTTGAGTAGCCAGGCCCGCCCAAATACCTTTTAACTCCATGCTCTAATCCATTTTCATTTATCCCCTCAGACAAATAAGTAAAACCTATTACCATATTATGAATATCATTCCACAAAGTCTCATCAGAATCATATTTAATGCCAATTTTTTTAGCAACACACCTTGCTGTATTTGGCATAAGTTGAGTTAATCCAGCAGCCCCGACTTTAGATCTTGCAGTAGGATTAAAATTAGACTCAATTCTAACAATTGTTGGATATATCTCCCACGGAATGTTATATTTCATAGCAAAATCATCGTAAATCATAGAATAATATCTTGCTTCATATTTAGAAATACGATAATTCACCAAAAGTGTCAACTGCATATTCTCTAATCTTAATTTCCTATCCAAAAATGGCTGCAACTGTTTCTCAAGAGTAGCAACCCCATTTTTTGCAATGTTTATTTGTCCATACATCGTATATATGCAGAAACATGCGACAGAACAAACGATAATCAATATTGCGATATAAATAATGTGAGCCTTTAAAAACGTTTTGCTCACATTTTTATCTAAATCTTCAGTCACCTTTATCCTCCTCGGTCAAATTAATATTTTACCATTCTCCAATATTTTAGAATCATCAACAACTATTGAATAATTAGTATTATTATCCTTAACCAAATCCCAATGACGACTAGATTGAATCTTACTATCATAACCACCACCGAGAGCTATATGAAAAGTTCCATATTTTTTCTCATCAAATAAAGGGTCTCCAACAGTAAACTTTATTTCATCATTAGTCCCCATTCCAAACTCACTTATTGAGCCTGCCCCCTTATCAATATTTAACTTCTTCGAAAGCCACTTTGTCATCTCTTTATTCTTAGCCTTAAACTTAACAACCTTCCCACCCTTAAAATACAAAGTTACATCCTGTAACAATCCCCAATCTAAACTATCAAAATGAACCCACCCTTCTGCCGTACCTTCAACAGGAGCAACAAAAACTTCACCATCGGGGATATTGTATTTACCAAAACAAGAAATTGCCTTCTTATTTTCTATGCTAAATTTTAAATCAACATCATCACCAAAAATATGAACCACCTTACCTCTTCTCAGCCTATTCTTTAAAGGTCTCTGTTTTAATTCCATAGACTGTGCATCTATCAGTATAGCATTAAACATCATTTCAGTCAATTCTTCATTGCTCTTTTTACAATACTCAACCTTTAATTTCCCTGGATATACGAGAGTCGCCCAATTTCTTCTATAACAAAAATTGCCGTTTATCATCCCTATCCCACTAACAATTTCAGGATGAAAATCAGTCGAATATTCATACTCCATCCCCCAACTAAGCCCACCACCAAATATTCTCAATGCCTTTTTGACATCAAACTCTTTATCAACATAATAATTAACTGGAGAACTAAAGTTAGAACTATGAAGATACACCTCACTTGCCCCAGCAGATTCAGCAGCAAACTTAATTACATCGAGTATCTGCCCATCGGCATCGGTAAGCATAACAGAAAGGGTGCTTCCCCTATCTATCTTTAATGTTTCTATAACTGTCTTTGCGACAAGATCTAATCTGTCAGTCATTTTAACCACCCATTAAAACAGTCAGATACAAACGATACCTGTCTATAATTAAAGTTTATAAAAACTATGACGATATCCTTAATAGGGGGTATTATGAATTATTTAATCCAAAGAATATCGCAGAAAATACTCGAATTACAATATAACGTTAATATAACAAAACCAATAAAAAATATCAATAAATCAGATGATAAAAAAGATTTTACAGAAATTTCTGATAAAGGGAGAAAATTATTCGAAAAAGAGCGTAGATTATGCAGTTTAAAACAAAGTATCAAACAAAAAAATTATCAAATCACTGATAAAATTCTAGATAAAGTTGCTGAATCTATTGCTAAATTAATTATTAATTAAATTACTGTAATCCTTCTCTGATAACCTTTAATATGCACACAAGTAATGCATCTCGCTCATTCTCCATAAGTGCCCCTATTATTTTATCATCCTTCATTATATGAATTTCAATGCCAGTAAAATCCATTACCCTCTTAAACACCCCTTTGTATAATACCAATCTATCTTGATTTTCAACTTTTTTTCGTTTCTTAATAGTCCACCCATAAAATGACATAAACTCTCTGCATTCCTTAATATCAGCAACATCAATGTTATTGTCACGTAATATCTCATCCAATTCTTCGGAATTATAAATCATCGGCACCATATCACTAATTCCTATACTTATCTACAAATCTTCGCCGAAAATGAGTTATAAAATGGAATGCACTATTAATAATAATTGCTATCAAAATAAAAAAAATAGTCCAATCCTTATCAAAGTGCTGAACAGCACCTATTATAGAACAGACTATCACTATAAACCCAATTACCATACTTATCATAATGCTATTATCCCGTTAAATACGCCGCATCACAACTATCGCTATCTTCACCATCTATTCTGTAAACATTATACGTATTTTGCAAAATAATATTATTACTAATTAACCCATTTGGGTTAATATGTGACCCATAAGAATTCCCATTACTAATAGTATTATTACAACTTATCAAACCGCCACTTGAATCACCGGTAGTATAAACATATGGATATGGTGGATCAGATGTAATGCCATCATACCAATGTGGATAACTACCCGTACCATTAGGAATAGGATTAACATCTATTTGATCTGTTGTCGGATAAGTGATAATCCCAGGATTAACATTAGGAATAGGATTAACATCTATTTGATCTGTTGTCGGATAAGTGATAATCCCAGGATTAACATTAGGAAATACATTGGGATTAATTGCAGAACGAGAATTGATAATATTCTCAAAAAGATCTTCAAAATGTTTTTTTACGGCTCGCAACTCACTATCTTTTTCATCTAATAATTTACATAACCGTTCAACTTCTCTTTGAAGTTCTAATATAAGATCATCATTACTTACAACACCAAGTTTTGCCAATTTTTTATGGGACAAATTATTTTGCATTATCTATATCTTTTTCCTTAATAGAAACATCAACAGACTGGGTTTGCTCTTCCTTTAAATCTTCACGAGGTTTCATTAGATTCCTAGCAACATCTTCCCGCAAACTATCAGTACCATTTCCTTCCAACTCTCTTTTTGCTTCTTCCTTTGATAATGTACCCACTACTTCACCAGGAATTTCATCACCCAATTCTTCACGGGCATCTCCGGTTTTTTTATCAGCATTATCTTTCATCAACTTAATCCTCTTCTCATTTTCTTTTCGCTGCTTTTCAATGAGGTCATTACCATATCTTGTAACTTCCTCTTGCGTAATGATTCCTTTATCTTGAAGAATCTTCCCGAGGACTTCATATGTAAACCTAAGGTCCTGCACTACTTTAGCAAGATCTTGAAATTTTTGTAATAAAAATTGGGGCAGTGAAGACAATCTTTTGACAGCCTGCTCTAATCTCTCCACTCTTGTCATTCTTTTCTGTTGTCTAAATCCATCTTTATTGCGAGGTGGCATCTTATGTACTTGCGCTGTTTTTTTATTACTCACTATAACTCCCGATAAAAAACGTTATTAATCTTTAGGAATACCAACTACCACTAAATTCTCAGCTTGTAATTTCCCGTCATTCCCCTTTGCTAAATCGTATTCTACTGATTCTCCCTCACGTAATGTTTTATATCCCTTCATAGCAATTGATGAAAAATGCACGAAAATATCCTCGCTAATACCATCTTGCCGGATAAATCCGTATCCCTTTTTATTATTAAACCACTTTACTACGCCTTGCTCTGCCATGCATTCCTCCTATTTAACTCACATATAATATAAAACCAACAGAGAAAAAGTAAGACTTTTAAAAAATTATTCTATCTCTATATCATCTCCGCTACCAATAATAATACTGCTGTCAAGACCAACACTCTTGCCCCATTGTTCTGCTACTGCCATTTTAAACTTTGACAATTCATCTTTATTTACCATTCCATTATCTACTAATTGCTTATAAACATTATTGATATGAACAACACTCACACCCTCTCTTATTGCAATTTCCCTTATCTTCTTACAAAGTAAAATCGCCTTTTCAGGTCTTCTCTCAGCCCCAAAAACATTAATCTGATTTATATATCCTTGTATATCCATACCTTACTACTTTATTTTTTTACCAAAATAATCGCATTTTTAACTAATTAGATATAGTCCTACCACCAGCATCAACATCTGGAGGATTCTCAATAAAAGCTGGCCCAGCGTTAGATTTTATAACAACAGAAGATGCATTACAAAAAAAGCACTTAAAAGCACGCTTTTTATTGTTTATAACACCATTTATATTTCTCATCCATAGTCCACAAAACTTGGATTTATTCGGCATTTCTCTCATAAAATAACATTTCCGATGTTGATCCCCATAACAAAAACCATCAATGACTATTTCTTTCATCTACTTTTCACCTTTCTGAAAAAGAACTTCCCTTGCAAGCTTACTCCCTATATAATAATCCAGTGGCTCATTACAACAAAGATTAAAAGGAGAGTTATTAATTAAGTCTTTCTGATAAACCAAATCATCCCACATTCTCTTAGCATCAACAAAAAGCATACTTTCTGTTCTCGAATGTACCATTCCACAATTAGAACACCTCAATAAAAGAATTATTTTAGGTCTATTATCGGATGGCATCTAGTCTCTTCTCTATTATTTGTTTATTACTTTCATGCTTAATAACTACTTCTGCTTCTCTAAATGCCGTTACCTTTGTCGCAGACTGTACAACAGGAACTTTGCTTGTCACTGCAACTCTACCAATACTAGAACCAACCCTAACTCTACCGCTCTCATCTATATCACCACATGAAATATTATTAACATTTACCCTATAATTATTACCATCATCAAACTCAACAACCACCAACCCAGCGGTCATAACCTCAACAACTCCGTTATTCATAGATTCTAATGTCACTCCAACTGGAACATCATTTATCCCTGCCATCCTAACTGTTCCATCATCATTAGCAGCAACAATACTTCCAGCAACTAAATGCTCAATTGCCATCTATTGCTCCCAATCTCTTCTCTATTAACTCGCTATTACTCTTCATTTTTATTCTCTCCTTCACTATATCCATAAATTCGCCAGGAGCAAAATTATTATTAATGCAATCAGCAAAAACCTTTATAGCATCAATAGAAATTTTCAAATCACCACCAATAACTATTTCATCACCACTTACCTTAATCACATCATTACCATTAGACTGTATGGTGACAACACCATCTGACCCCAACATTATACATGAACCACCACCCCTAATTTCACCAGCATTTATCGACTGTTCTCCATCTCTAATCTCACGATTACCAATCTGAAGATTAGATACGCTTGCATCACCATTATCAAGATTAATAAGCACCCCACTACTAGGATCTCTTAACGCAATGTCAGCAATCTCATCAGCAGACAAAGCATTATCAATAAGATGACCCAAACTCAACTCTCCAACAAACTCACTACTATCACTATTTCCTGCAAGCGAAATATTTACATCATTAGAAATACTTCCGCCTACGGATTGTGCAAGGATGCTGTTTTGCTTCTCAAAAATGGCACTCCTGCATTTGTTGCCTGCTGTAAAATTCGTTTCATTATTCATCTTTTTTCGCCCGCTTTTCATCTTTAATAAAGCATACCCAATGAGTGTTTGCTCGTTTACCACTTATATGACCAAACAAAGGTTTGGCTGGTGTTAATTCAAGAATTTTGCGTAAGGGTATTTCCCACTCGTTCCATTTAAAAACCAGAGTACCGTTAGGCTTGAGAACACGAAAACACTCTGCAAAACCGCCCCGCAATAATTCACGCCAATCATAACCACGCAAAGAACCATAAGTTTTAGCCATAACGCTTGACTGTCCAAAGTTAGCATGTGGCGGGTCAAATACAACTATATAAAATGTTTCGTCTGGAAATACCATCTTTGTAAAATCCCCGACAACATCAGGGTCAACAAGCAATGTTCTGTGTGGGTGCCCCTTATCTGGCTTAATTTCACATTTACCACTACGAACATCTTGAAACAAAACACGCTCATCTTGCTTGTTGTACCAAAAAGCCTTTGTACCGCAACATACATCTAATATTTTTTTCATTTTTTATTCCTTTGCTTTTAAGGCGAAAAACTACAACCTGCTCTTAGAATTTTATTGCAGGCAACTACCTGCTGGGCAACATGCTCCATTACCTGCTGAAATTCCATGCCATTCATATATTTCTTAACCTTTTCATAATGGAAACACTATTACTAAACTTATTTCCACCAGTGGGTTTTATCTTACCTTTAATTTCATTATGAATAACTTTATACTCATCTTCCAAAAGATCAAATCTTACCTTATTGAAAGTGCCATCACGTGATTTGTAATATACCAAACGATCATCCCCTGGCTCTGCAAGTATTATCCCTATTTCTACCTGTCTCCCATGACCAAGAAATACCAATGTATCCCCAATTTTAATTTCTCCCCACTTAATCATAATTCTTTAAAACCTAAAATTTGACGTATTTAGCATACCCCAATTCTACTAATTGATCGTTCAAATTAATTTCAGGCTCTTCAACATTGTCATCATCCTTAAAATAAAAAATCTCAACTATAAACCTGCCATACTTACCGGTTCTATCCTTCTTAGTCTGAATAGAAATGGTTTTGCCAGACAATATATCTGCAACAAACTGCTTAGCTTCCAATCCCTTTTCTTTGTCCTCTGGGGTTGTCCCTTTTACAAGACGAGTCTCATATGCATCGATGCGTGCCAATCTCAATCTTTGAGTTATCTTAACTCCAAAACCTAAATCAACATCAACGTCAATAGTGTCTCCATCGACAACCCTCTTTACTACAGCATTATAATCATACATATACCATCTGCTACTTTCTAAGTGCTCATTACTGAACATTCTGAAATTCCTACTTCTTCCAAGGCAGTTTCGTTTGTCCCAATTGAGGACGGATAAACCAGAGCTTCCTTGTCCATAGGCGTTAATTCGGGATTAACCATCCCTATTTTATTAAGACCATAGTTCTTTAAATTTATTGAAGCATTCAGGTCACGGTCTATAACCTGGCCACAATTTTCACAAATAAATTCCCTTTCGGAAAGTAATAGCTCTGCCTTTACATAACCACAACCCGAACAAGTCTTAGAAGAAGGAAACCACCTATCCGCAACGATTAGTGTATTCCCATAAAGAACTGATTTATATTCAAGTTGTCTACGAAATTCACCAAAACCTAAATCAGAAATACTTAAAGCTAATTTATGATTCTTCAGCATTCCTGAGACATTCAGGTCCTCAATCACTATAATCTGATAATTATTACAAAGATAAGTAGTAAGTTTATCGAGGATGTCTTTCCTTAGACAGGCAATTTCATAATGAACTTTAGCTACTTTTCGATTAGCCTTATGCCTGTTAGAAGATCCCTTAATTTTTCTCGATGCCCATCTCTGTAATAATTTAAGCTTACCTAAACGCCTGCGTAAAGGATTGACAGACACTATCACTTTCCTGTCACTTAAAGTAGCCAGTGTTTTAATTCCAAGATCAACACCTACAACTGCTTGGTTATCACAAATAGTAGAATTAATCTCAGTTTGAACACTAATCACTATGAACCAATAATCTGCTTTTCTTCTGACTACAGCAGACATTATTTTCCCGGCAAATCTTAAGGGTTCTGCCCCTTTGACCCATCCGAGTTTAGGTATCCTGAATTTATTTTCTTCTACTGAAAATTTATCATTTGAGATGTAAAAAGAGTCTCTTCTACCCTTTTTCTTAAATACAGGATATTTATTTTGATATTTAAAGAATCTTCCAAAAGCTGCCTGAAGATTAGTAAAAGGTTGTTGGTTAGCGTCTTTATTTGTCTCAGACATCCAAGGAAATTTAATTTTCTTTTCTTTATTAAATTGTTTTTTAATTTCTAAGATATTAGGTTTTAAACCTTCTTCTTTTAACCTTTGATACTCAGAGAGGCCATAGTTATAAGCAACTCGGGCACAGCCACACGCTTTCCTGAAGAAGGTTTCGTGCCCTTTAGTAGGGTAGAGACGAATAGTATGCACTAAATTTAAAATGCTCATTTATACCTTAATATTCCTAATTACTCACTATTTACAGAGCTATGTCAAGCTCCTTAAAATGGAAGATCATCAGTTTCATCATATTCAACAGGTTGCTGAAACATCTGCTGATTAGGAGGAGCCATTCCTCTATTAATCTGACGATGAACCCGATCACCATCAAAATTATCCTGTTTATTTTCTCTTTTCTTACCCGGGAAATTAAAAGAATAACCATTCTTCTCAAGTTCCCTTATAGCTATCCCCAACGTTATACCTATACTTTTTATCTTTCTTTTAAGATAACGATTGTCCCTTTCAAGTTCAGCAACCATATCCTTCTCTATATCATCATTTACACCCATTTTAGCAAGTCTCCTTTGGGCATAAGAATAATCCTTATCCAATCGTTTATCATAAAATCTCTTACCATTCTTCTTATGTGGGTTGTCAGTCATAACTTACTCCATCTCAAATGTAAATTGTGCCAATTCATCTTTAGCACCTTCGCTTTCTTCTATCAATAACTGTTCAAATATCGGAGTAGTACCATCAACTCTGTGCTGCCCAACCTTACAATATTGCTCGCTAATTTCAAACCCAACAAAATGACGATGCAATTTCTTAGCTGCAACAGCAGTTGTCCAAGACCCCATAAACGGGTCTAAAATTATATCATCCTTATATGAAAACAGTTTTATGCAAAGCTCAGGTAAATCGGTATTAAAATTAGCCTTTGTCAATTCCTGTGTTTGAGTCTTTAACTTCCATACTCCACTACATCCCATTATAAAATCTTTCTTACTTATAGTTGATAACCCTTTCTCCTGCTTATTCCATTGCTCCTTATAGCCAAGCATTATAACTTCATAAGGAAGATAAACGTATGGAGCACTAGCGCTCTTCCACGACCCCCATGCCGTATACTTAATTCTATGGTTATCAGTCCAAAATGCTGTCCCTGCACTTTTTATCTTAACAGTATCGAACATACGATAAAATTCAGCAAAAGGACTTACTCTATTTTTATTATCTTCAATCCCCATATCTATTAAAACATTCAAACAAATCCTACCATCAGGTTTCATAACACGGCGAAGTTCATGCAACCACTCGGTACACCATTTTACGTACTGATCCCAATCCTTATTGTCATCATAAGAATCATATTTAATACCACAATTATAGGGAGGACTTGTAATAATTAAATCAACACTATCATCAGGAATCTCTTTTAATCTTTCTATACAATCTCCCTGAACTACCTGATCTAAAAACTTTTCTTTCCAATCCAATGTATGCCGCCTTACTCTAAATCAAAAAATGTCTTCTGTTCCATTGATTTCTCATTCTTCCTACTACGAATAACTACCATACTATAACCACCATCAGCATCTTCGTCCAATCCAGCATCTAAACGACATCTTGCTATCTCACAATACTCTTCTTCTTTATCAATACCTATAAAATTAAATCCATCCTGTTTTGCTGCAATTAAAATGCTACCAGAACCAGCGAAAGGGTCAATTACAGTACCACCTTTTGGTGTAATTAAACTGACAAGATACCGACAAAGTTTAAGCGGCTTCACGGTAGGATGCGTATTACCCTTAACAGTATTATGGACTCTTTCGGGTTCTTCACATTTACATGCTGACGGCCTTGTTTGATTCTGCAAGATATACCCACCACATTTCCCACATTTATCAAACCTATTATGACCTATCATCTTCTCCGGTAAATCACCACACCCCTTATTCTTCTCAGACTTGCTTGCCTTAGCGCAATAAAAAAACCTTGAAGCACCACCTGAGTCACCATGAGTTATCTGAACATCTCCAGCACCACCCAATCCACCATGCTCTAAAAACATCCCTTCTTTTGTCCTCGTGCAATTAATCCCACTCCTTAAAAATCCAGACTGATCATTTAATATTTTAATAGGACAATCAGGATGACAATTCCAATCTTCTACAATCTCATTCCCATCAGCATTAGCATGTCCCTTCCAAGGTTCATTATCTTTTATAGAAGATGCTTGTGTATAACTAATTACATCCTGATGCTCTTTTTGGTATTCATGACAATGAACACCCCCAGGCCCATTAGGATAACCCTTATGACCTTTAACCTCTTTAAATCCTATATGTTTACAGTCTTGATGGTGCTGTAAAAGAATATTTGTAGGCCATCTTCCTTCCGGACGAACTCCGGTAACCTCATTATTCTCATTCTTAAATCCACTTCCTTCATCCCATGTTGCTGTTTCCCTTTTCCCACGTTCAGTCTTTCGCAACATATCATCGACATTAGGATTAACTGGTATCCTACACTCGTCTATATTAATTCCACCGGTACCTAATGCTAAAATATTCTCAACAATATTCTTGCCTTCTAACGGTTTTCTTGCAAGACAAATAGGTTCATGGGCTGGCTTTAACTGAGTACCCCACCCATCCCAAATTTTTGCTTCTTCGCTTGCCGGTGCTGTCTCCTGAAATATATTACCGTGCTCATTATAATTATTTGGACGAAAACCCTGTTCTTTATTCACCTTATTAACATTTGCCATACCACCTGATTTTGTTACCGTCTCGCTTATTACTTCTCTTTCCTTACCAAATTTCTTATCAATAGCCTTGCTTATATTCATAGACTTTGGGAAGCCAGAATTACCAGTTATAAATATCTTGCCATTTCTCCTTGCTATAAAATTCCCGCTATCTGTATTTATACACCATACAATTCCACTATAATCAACTATTCTATCTTTATGATGTTTACCCTGTATCTGTGTGCTATCGTTATAATGAATAGAGCATGACCACTTTTCATCATTTATCCAACCCTGTTTACCAGATAAATGTATCAATACCTGGAACCATTCTAAAAACTTCATATTGTTCTGATAAAAAGCAATAAACCTACCCTTATCATTGCTACTACCATCCCCTCTACACAAACCTGTTATTAACCTATCTTTTTCTTTTAAGCGTAAATGCCATAACATTCTTGTTGGTTTTTTATTGGGTATTATTTTCTTTATTTTATTGGCATCTTCACCACTAATATAAAATTGATGCTCTACATACTTTCTCCCTTTATATGTTCTGTTCCTCTTATATTCATTATATCCAATCCCAGATCTTCCCAACACATATTTTATTCTGGACACATTTTTAGCATTAACACTCGATTGATAAATATTTACGGCATTACAATCTTTCTGATAATTACCTTCAGAAAGTACCCATCCTATTACCTCTGCAAAATCACACCCTATAGAATAATCACCATCATAACAACTGGCGACTGGAAATGTATACCAAGTGCTATCGATCATAGAAGCATCTCTGTAATTATACCTTGCATCAGTATACCATTCTCTTTTTTTATTTCTTTGGTGCCTTTTTCCCTGTTTACATATCACCTTATGATTCAAAGTTAATAGTTGATCAGTATTATGATTTTTAATAGAAATCATCTTACCATCATGCCTATACTTATAAACATGATTAACCCCACTAGTCCCCAACTTATTTTTATCAAGATTCATCGAAAAAACAATATCATTTTTTTTTATATTTTTATGATTTCTCCATCCATTTACGGTTAATATTTCAGTATCTTCAGACAAACACCCATAAATCCACTGCAATTGATCCCGAATTTCAAACCCAGCCAGCCGTAAAGCAATTACCGATAAATCATATGTACGTGTTCCACTAAATACCAATATGTGAGCCCCAGGTTTTAATATCCTGAATAATTCTTCCCAATATTTTGGGCCGGGGACAAAAGAGTCCCACGACCTACCCATAAAACCAGCGCTCCCATGCTCATATTTTTCGCCACTTAGCCAATTAGTTAAAACATCTCTTATATTTGGCTCTTGAGAAAGTCCATATGGCGGATCGGTCACGCAAGAATCAATGCTATTATCAGGTATCTTTTTCATTGCTTCGATGCAATCATCACATATCACAGTATTAAGTTCTTCCAAAATTACTCCATTTCAAATAACGGTTGACTCATCCCATCTTTCAACAAGCAGCCAGTAAATCCCTGATCATTTACGTTGCCTAATCGATCCCTGGATATATTACAAAACTCATCTGAAATATCTATGCCTATAAAATTCCTTTTCAACATTTTAGCTACTACGGCAGTAGTCCCACTACCAACAAATGGATCAAGCACCACATCGCCTTCATTACTTGAGAACCTAATAATACGGTCCGCTAATCTTAACGGCATTTGAGTGGGGTGTACTTTGGTCTTTGACCCCTTTTTTAATATCGCCTCTTTAGAAGCCATACAGCCACCAGAAATAAAAGGGATATCATTCCATTGATCTATCATTAAATTGCCCTTATTGACCCGACTCCACGGCATAGCGGCACGACTAATATGATTCTCTGCCTTATGATTAAATGTATAATTTTTACTTTTTACATAATAAACAATAGGCTGATAATTAATACAAAACCTATTCTTCACCGGCATAGAAGAATTTTTCCATACTATCGTATTCCTAAAAATCATTCCTAAATCATTAAGTATCTTTTGAAACATCCATATATTTTCCTGAATATTCATTATGTAAATACTACCGGTATCCTTCAAAACGATATGGCAATAATTTATCCATTCTGTAATCCAAAGCATATAATCTTCAATTGATAAATTGTCATTAACATTTTCCCCATAATCTATACCAATGTTAAATGGGGGATCAGCAAAAATTAAATCAACTGAATTAGGTGGAATTTTACTTAAAACATCAAGGCAATCACCACAAATTATCTTATTTTTAAACTCTTCCATTTACGTAAATAACCTCTGTCTAATTGCTATAATATTATCACTACCATCACAATCATCGTCAAATTTACTCTGCAATATTTCCATTGCATTAATCTTATAATCAGGTTTATCTTCTTCTTCACATAATTTGAGTAAAGTTGTCTTATTTATATTACACGACCAACTTGAACCTGCATTTATTGATGCTGCACGATCTATAGCCTCACCATTTGTTAAACAAATAGCAATAATTTCATCGTCATCATTTGTAATAATGTAAAATGGAGTATTAAACGATATGTTATTTTTTAGAGCATTAACAAAAAAATCAAATTTACTATTTAAATAATCTATCCGCGTTCTCTGGGCTGAAACATTTGCAACCATTTCATCATAATCGTCCTCATGGTTACATCTAGTATTTTCTAACTCTTCTTCCAACTGGCGACACTGATCTTTCCAATAATCTACCGAATCCTCATTTTCTTTGCCAACACCATCTACGGTGCTCATGTCACCATAAATATTTTCTAAATCCTTTAAGTAACTCAATAACCTTTCAATAAAATCCTTATCACTTAAACCATTGCTTAGGTAAATCAAATCAAGGTTCATATGATAAGGAAACTGCAAAGAACGTATTAACAGTGCCCTTTTATCATATGCATCTTCAATAGTTTTTTTATCACCCTGACAATCATCACACTCAGATTCATAATTAGGACATTCATGACATTCTAAACCACCTGGTTCTATACAATCGCAAACATCACAAGCACCTGATGAATCTTTTATAATTTTTAGGAAAGTGTCTATAAAATTTTCACTATCAACATCAGGGGTATAGCATTGGATAAAACTTAATGCCTCAAAAAACAAATCCTCATTATAAACATAATCACTAACACGATCTGCCAATTCTTCAATCGCTATTGTCCCATTTTCAACTTCCTTCTCCATCTTGATCTTCCTCCCACGTTAAATCGAATACTGGTTGGGATTCATCCTTAACTCTGGTCTTTCTTTTTGTGCTCTTCACATCATTATTAGGATTATACCACTCATTTCTTAATCTATCGTCTGCCATTTCAGCATATTTATCACTCAACTCTATTCCAACATAATCCCTCTTATAAGACCTTGCTACAAGCCCCGTAGTCCCACTGCCCATAAATATATCCATAACAACGCATGGAACTATTTCATCGGTTTCACAATCGCAGGTCTGCTCCCAGTGGCTCATTTCATAAAGGTTCTGCATCGACCCCTGCTTACTATAGGGACTGCCAGACAAATTACCCTTACCCCACCTTCTCTGAAACTCTCCCACCTTCTTTAGAATTCGCTTATAAGGTGCTCCACAGGCTGCACAACACCCCTTCTCACTAGACCCTGCCTTGATACATGGTTCTATTAATTCTGGTGGAAACACGGCAAAATGAGCATCCTTAAACTGTGCTGGCTTATAAAACCAAACATCTCGCTTATTCTTGCCTATCGGATGGTTGAGTGAGGTACCATCTGCCTTCGTAGTGCCACTGTGACCAACAAAACCTGTCCCACTCCCACCTATTTCAGGATTTTCCCCATTATGTTTTATTTTATCCCGATATTTCTCAGCCTGTCTCTCCATGCCAGATGGTCTATTCTCAACCCATGTACACGGTTCTCGTATAGCGTCAATATCGTAAAAATAAGAAGGCTGTTTCGTCAATAAAAAAATGTACTCTTTTGATTTTGTGCACCTTGTTTTAGTGCTCTCCGGAAGAAAAACTGGTTTAGCCCACACTATGTCATTTCTGACATACCACCCGCTATCCTGTAACGCTATAGCAACCCTATGTGGAACAAAACATAAGTCCTGTTCTTTAAGGGGTATTTCAGAATCTCTCATCCATTTTTTAGCAAAAGAATCTCCAATATTAAGCCATACAGTTCCATCATCTCGAAGAACTCTTTTTACTTCATCAAAAATTTGAACCATATGCCTAATGTAGTCAGTCAATGTCGGCTCATTGCCAAAATTGCCTCTCCATGCTCCGCACCCAACACACCACTGATTACAAACTTTCAACTCGTGTGGCATATCTTTCCAATCATGCTTATCTGGCGAAACAGCATCCCATATTAAAGGATCAGTACCATAAGAACGAAGGTTATAATAAGGCGGAGATGTAACTAAACAATGGACACTTTTTTCAGGTAATGCCCGCAAAACTTCCCTGCAATCCCCCGTTATAATCTCATTTTTCCAGGGATTACCACTCTTTAACTCATCCAGTGTAATCATTTATTTCTCTGTCGTCATCTGCACGAACTTTAGCTCGTCATCTTTAAATGTCTCATTAACCGATTCAATAATATCATCATTAGTTACACTGTTAATTTTTTCTTCTCTCTCTTCATAGCTTATTAACTGACAACCAAACTTGAAATAATTATCAAAAATCAAATGAGAATAACCACCACTCTTCTCAAATTCATCAGCCAGATCGAAAAGCATGGTCTTTTTAGAAACCCGCAACAACTCTTCACTAAAACCCTGCTGCTTAGTTTTCTGTAATATCGTAGAAATCTCACCCTTTGCCTGCTCAATATTTCCTTCATCAAGCAAACAATAAACAAGAGAGTCGCCGGTATCTTTAAAAGATTGCGCCAATACCCCAACACTGTAGCATAAACCCAACTCTTCCCTTATCCTATCAAATAATAAGGAATGCATTCCACCACCAAGGCCTACACTCATAACGGCTGACCTGTAGTTTGCATCATGTTTCTCTATCGCACTCACACTCTTCGCCAAAAAACCAATTATTGCCTGTTTAGCCTTATGGTTAAAAGAGAAATCATCAAAATTTGCAGGAGCATATTCTATTGTTGAATTATCAAGTTTCGCATAAGATTGAGACGGAGCATTTGACAATAATCCACTAAATACTTTTACTACTTCTTCTTCGCTAATATCACCAGCAACGGTAAATACGACATTATCAACATTATAATATCTTTTCCGGAAACTCTTTAAATCATCAATGGTCATATTCTGAATAGTATTCCTATTCCCAACAATTTTATGCCCTCTCTGAGATCCCCAAAAACTTTCGCTCGACATATTCCAAAAATACGTAAACGGATCATCTAGTCTCGATTGATACTCCTCCAGGATAACACCTTTTTCAATTTCAAACTCTTCTTCTATAAACGCCGGTTCAAAAAACATTTCCATCAATATCTCAGCAGATCGACCAAAATCAGATGCTAAAGAGTTAATGAAAAATGCTGTGGTCTCTTTACTGGTATAAGCATTGGCTTGACCAAGTTCTGCCGTTATCATGTTTATCTCTTTATAGGTATGTTTATTTGTACCTTTGAAAAACATGTGCTCAAGATAATGTGCAACCCCATATTCATTTTTTTCTTCATTAGTAGAACCAGCATTAACAACAATTCTTGTGCTGATAATATTCGTGGGGATCCTTTTATGTAAAACGGTGAATCCATTAACGTTTAATACGCCCATCTGTCCCTCCTATTTTAATCTTCGATTATTTTTAACATTTTTAGTCTATCGATGTTACCATACCCTTGATGTACTTTATTTTCTGTTGCCTTTTTATCAGTTTCACCACCATTAACCTTATATCCCATTGAAACCGGCTCATCAAACATACCATTTTCAATTAACCTAATAACTAAAGGATCAACTAACTCAATATCTACATAATCACCGCAAGAGTTAACTATCTTACCAACAGGTCTATTATCATGGGAAACATTAAGACCTAAAAAATCTAATGTCTGTTGCCCAGATTCATTCACCAAAAAATCTGATTTTACTCTTATTATCATTTTTGCCCATTATAATAGATGTAACCGACTATTATAATATAAAGCCTATTATAAAAAAAGTAACAAAAAAAGATGAATTAAATGAAGGCGTACTACGAAGAATTAAAAGAAGATATTAAGAAATGCACTTATGCCAGCCCCAACGAGACAAGCAAAAAATATCCACAATAACAAAATCGTCCAATTATTAAATCTACAATGTCTATGTAAAAAAATATATATACCAACCAAAATTTTCATTACATTACTATCTAACCCATTTTCTACCGTATCAGCATTTCTTAGACCACTTAACCCCCTAACTGCCAATCTCTCAACAGCCAAAGAGCCCCCAGTCTCCTCTAACTCATGCTCAAGAAACTTTTCTTTCTCCTGGCTCTCCTCAAGTTGTTTTTTTAGAGAAGAATTCTCAATCTTAAGATTGTCTAACTCAATATCCTTAAGATCAACTTCAACACCGACTTTTTGTAGCCTTTTTCTAATTTCACTTGATGACATTTATATAATCAACCATAACAATGTTAGTATTTACTTTACCTCACTGTCTACCAAATCTTACCATAGCATCAGCCGCCTGCTGCGCAGTAAAACTTGTCACAGCAAATGCCTTTGTTAAATTCTTCATCGCATCAATAGCCTGAACAACATCAAAAGCACCTTCCATCAGGATAAGTTTATCAATATTTCTGCGACTATAGTAAAGATCATGAAGGGCTGACATTTCACTGCCAATCTGCTCATATTGCACTACCCCCCTAAATAAATAATCAATATAACCATCAATATATACAATTAAGTCTGCATCACTACAGACAGCACCATCACTAGAAAATAAAACCTCACTAATCCTATCTTTTTGCACTAAAAAATCCCCGTATCCCTGAATCTCTTTTCCATCTCTTTAATTGACCGTATATATCTAAATCTCTCTCTATATCCTTATAATCAACCCCATAAGTCTCTGCTAAATAAATCTTCATTATAAAATCTACGTTTAGTTTCATAATCTCTTCATCTGTATATGTATCTTTCAAGACTTGATAAACATTATATGGTATATGTTGAGCATTCGAGAAATCTCTCAACCGTTCATAAGTAGTAAATCTCCTAGTGCACTTTTTACATTCATACCTTCTCCGTATAATAAAATCGCCAGGTTTCCTTGAATCTACAACTATACACTTAGTGTTACAAATAGGACAAAGCATTTTACCATCCGATTTATTACAACATCCCTAAATTAGCCGCACGCCATATTACCGTATCAACCACACTTAACCTATCCCCAGTAACGGTTGATAAACGAACGCACATTTCATAAGGCGTAAAACCAAAAGTCCTCGCTATCCTAACGAGATGACGATCCGGCTTTACATAATCATACCCTAAATTTTTAGCAAGATGAAACTTTGTAATCTTGCCAATCCAAGGCAGTTTCTCCAGGAAAGATAACTTATCCCCTGCCTTTTTAAAATCATCAAATAATCTACATTGATTAAGCCATACATGCTTAATTGCTTTCACTTTACCTTTATGATTAAAAACTTCAGATATATCTCTTCCATCAATAAGTGCACCTTTTATTTTGTCCCATATTTTTCTTGCTACCTGGTTCTTCATACCAGAATTAATAACAACCCACCCATACTCTGCAAAAAATGCCGTTGCTTTTTCGCAAGGCTTTAAATCTTCAGCCCAATCTATCTCTTCGGCATACCCAACTTCAATTAACTTACTTTTTATATCAAGGTATTGCTCGGGTGACATTATCTAAAATTCATCCCTCTAATTTGTGTCAGATTCAATCTTCTTTTTACAACATCAACCTTTTCGGAAGTCATCGGTTTAAATCCACCAATAGCCATCTTCCTTAAATTGTCAATCTCTTTTTGAGAGTAAACAGATCCTTCTTTTCTGACATACTTTTTAAAAATTCCAGCAGGATCATATGGTGAAACATTTTTATTTTTAATTATATGAATCTTCGATTTTAAATCCTTAACATCCCTTTCTAACCTATTGTTCCTAACCCTTAACGATTCTCTATCTTTCTTTACTTCTTTCAGTTCAGCCAACAACTCTTTGACCTTTTTGGTCAATGCTGCATGCTCATCTTTTAACATGTCATCATTAACTTCAAGAGCACCCAACCTTTTTTGAGCATTACTATACTTCTTGCCCATTATTCCACCAACTCAATATCGTTATCATTCATCTTTTTAACTACATATTGAACTGTATTATCAATATTCCTTTTTCTCTTCATTAAAACAGATAATTTTTTTCTAAAATCAGCCCTTAAATCATCCATGCTCCTATTTTTTAACACTTTCCGTAATTGCTCATCGAGAGATTTCTGTACTGACAAATCAACATCATTAAAATCAATTCTATCTAACCTTTGTAATAAGCCATTAGCCTGTTTTATCGCATCGTCTAACTCTAATGATTTCTGCTGTGCTTTAATTAAAAGAGTATCTATTTTATTTGCACTCTCCTTATAGTCAGCCCTTGCAAAATCATCGTTAATTCCTAATGCAGCAAACCTTTTAATGATAGAATTACTTCTTATATCAGGCATTAATATTCCTTACATATAAATTTCTTTGACTTTAACATTTTTAGGAACATATATCTTCGTCTTAATTAACACCATATGTGATAATGCAAAATATTTCATAATGCCTTCTATACTGACCATCCTATAATAATCAACCCTAAAATCACATGGCTCAACTTCACATATATGCAATTCAACATTCTTACTAACATAAGAACTATCATTACCCATATACTCCCCAAAATTTAAATCACCATTACTATTCAAACAACAAAATTTAAATGTAATAATAGTATCTTTACCATCGCATTGAATTTTTTTTATATAATCATATTTATTATCACCTATATCTATTGGGACAATTTTATCAGTGGTCATCTTCTTGTATTTACCCGGGGAAATAGTTCCCAAACACCACGCGGCAAGATAACCAACTACAAGACCAAATAAAATAGCCCCTATACCTCCACCAGAAAATACTAACACCCTCACAGCACCAGTTAACCGGTGTCTTTTCCGTACCATTTTATTCTTTACCATTCCCAATACATAAAACAAAATCATTAAAAACATTACGATGATGACGGTAAACATTATTTCTTTTCTCCTTTATCCTATGTTGTTTAATCTGTTATATATATCTTCCCTTTTATGTTCACTGGGACTTTTTTCATCTTTTTTATTATCGGGGGCTAATCCGTTCTCTTTTAAAAGTTCAAGATAACGATCCATATGCTGTCTCATAAAATCAGAGCAATGTTCATCGTCTGATATAAAATCTAATGTCCCCCTAACGAATGCCTGCAAATTAGCCACATGATCAATAGTAGCATCCAATCTACCTGATAACCTTGCATTATCTGCACCAAGTTCGTCTATTTTATTATTTAATGTATTAAGTATTCTAATAAGTGGATCTGGATCTGATACCAATTGTTGTTGAGTAGCACGCGACTGAAGTGGGCCCTGTTGCCGCACTATCTGCTGAGCCAATGCCCGCTGTGCATCTAATGACTGCAGTTCTTGATCTGTCAGCCGTCCCTGCGGTAACTGCACTGACGGCGGTGACGGCGGTGACGGTATATTTGGTGTCATACTATTCATCTCCATTAAATCTTCAGTACCATCCTGAAACCCTCGATTATATGCTACCGTTAAATCATTCGGATCTAGTGATGGCATTATTCACTATCCCCTATATTTTTAAGCCTTCTTTCTATCGGATTCATAAATTCTAGTAACTCTGATTCGTCAATATTAACCTTATCAATATCACCACCATCATAATCGTCAACACCTTGTAATGTTATCTCTAACAAATTAACAATTACTTGCACAGGAATATGCTGATCAGACTTAGTGTGACCAATAACATTCAACATTTCTTTAACTTTAGAAATAACAATATTTCTCTGACGCAACAATGCTTTAAGTTTAGCGTTATCTTCCTTTATTTTTTCATGCTCTACAATCAACGCCCGATAATCATCGAGGTGCTTATTGGCTTTCCTTTCAACTGATGCTATCTGACTATTAATACTTCTCGGTGCTAATGACAATTTAATTCTCCTGATAAATTCATAAGTAACACTTCTACCATTTGCCCTCGACTCATAAATCTGATTCTCTAAACGCTTTAATATCTTATCTAACTCCATTGAAAACAATGCAGACATTTATGCACCAATATTACCTAATCTTTTCTGAATAGCACTTTCACCATCTTTCTCATGCACAACTTCTTTATTTATCAGACTAAAACTTAAATCAGTCCTACACTCAATCATATTCCCTATAACTTCCATAAAATAAGCAGCATCAAAGCCACCATCATCTGGATCCTCTTCGTCTACATAATAATGTATCCTATCTAATATTTTCTCCCGTTCAGCAACAATACACTTCAACTCAACGATCTTTTCCCTCATCGCCATATTCTCTTCAGCTAACTTTCTTACCTTACCTTCAAAATCATTTAATAATTTAATATCAATCATTTCTTTTTCTCCGGAAATATCGCTGATCTAAAATGCCCCTTGCTAACATATGCCCCATGACCATATAATTTTACTACATCATGGCAAAGCCTACGAGCATTATGGCTTTCCTTACCATTACCACAATTTATTTTCTCCCACATTTCACCACGAGCATCCCATGCCCTCATTGAAATATCTTCCGGTGGATCAACATTATCCCAATATGAATAATCTTCAACCCAATCAGGAAATTTTATATATTTCTTCATCCAATCAGGACATATGGGGATAGCATATACATGTTGAGCCCTTATCCAAAAATTAACAGCACAGTCTAAATCAAAATAATCCTTATCTGGACTATCAGATGCCTGTACAGATCGATCTAATACAGTCTTTAACTGCACCCATTTCCTGTACCTGCTTTCTTTGCCCTTGGTATTTTTCCCATACTTCTTAATGTCTGCTTTAAATTTCTTTTCGTCAATCTTAATTGAATTCATCAATCTCTTTACATGCTTTAAGCAAATAACAAACATCTGGTCGTGGATCAAATCAATAAACTCAATCCATTTATGCCTTTTAAAACGATAAGCCCAATATATTTTAGTGCTCATATTAACCTACTATCCTAAGTTTACTGAGATAACCACCACTGACAATTATGCCACCATTACCATACGGCTTTCCGCCAAACCCTGGGGCAAACATAGAAAGAGAACTGTTTATTATCTTATCAACTTTAAAAACAAGACCATTAAAATTATACTCCCACCTAGCGAAATCTTGAAAATATTTAATCCTCCCCACTGGGACTACCTTAATACCAACTCTCACATTACTTAAATCACGATTAACATTATCGTTTGATGCAACACCCAATATCCACAATCTCTCAAAATTACTTTGCGAAATCATCAGTCCAATTCCTGATCTCTAATATTTCCCCAAGCTGTATAGCAAAAACTTTCTTCCCATCCCATAGCCCAATTTTCTGTCCCTTCCATTCAACTCTCATAAAAGGAGAATCTTTACCATAGCCATTCCTAAAATGTATCTCATCGTATTCTCTGATAACATCAAAGCCTTCATGCCCAAACATATCGTGCAGTTCTGTTAATCTTTTTTGCCAATAGGGTTTATACTCCCTATACTCTTCCTTCTTCTCTCCCCTTGCTATTTGATCAAACCACTTCTTGATTAGGGTTAAATGCAAAATCCTTTTCATTTTTTTATCCATTATCTATACAACCTATACAGGTTGTAATTACCCTTCATCCACTTTTATATCATGCCAACCTTCAGAAATTACATCATCCCCTAATACAAGTTTGATACTCACATGACGACCATTAAACCCATACCATTCTTCGTCAACATCAACCCTTAAATTGCCCTTTAAGAAATCGACCAACTCTTCTTTTATCTCATCAAACTTCTCGCTCAATTAATAATCCTTCCTTCAGCGATTCATCTAATAATTCTTTTGCCTTCTTTGGATTTTCATTCATAAAAAGCCTAAAATGAAGAGAGCCCAAACAAATACCAGTTTTTATCAAGGCTTTAAAATATTCAAATTTATTCATTTTAACATCAATAGAAAATCTATTGCCATGAATTCCATCTGATGCATCATTAAATATTGTAGCAGGAAGAACCTTCCCTAATGATTCATGAGATTTTTCATATTCATTATAATCGTCACAATAAATACAATCAAAAATATCCCTTTTCCCATCATGCCCACCATACCACTCTTTTTCTTCAGAAAAATCAATTTCAATATAATGACAGCAAGAATGACAATGCAGCGTTTCTATCCCCTTCGGCTTATTATTTATAAATCCACGCTCACCACATTCCGTACAAATAACCTTCGTATCACTCATCCGATAACAAGTTTTCCTAAGATTCACTTATGGTCCTTTCGCTCACCATTAAACACATAGTAATAAGGCACCCACGTCCTATCTGCTATCACATTCTTATCTATGACCTGCTTCAAGTCATCATCAAGTATCTGCTTGCTGATTTCTCTCAATTTATCCATAGCCTTACTCTTGCTGCTCTCGTCTATCTGAATCATTATTGAGTACATTTATAAACTCCAAAGCGTGGTTAATTTCCTCTTTTGTCTCTTCTAAATCTCTACTACCACCAACGACGAGAAATTTCCTTCCGTCAATACCAACATCCTGCATAGCACTTAAATTCCTCAACAACCTGCTTATTCTTCCTAAATCTAACCTTATATTTGTATCATTGTCGTATATAATAGCATGATACTTTTTCCCAATCTGCAAGTGTATATTGGGGTCATAGTTATCACCAGTAAAGACATATGACTCCCCCATATTATCATTACTGGCATACCATCTTGCCTTCACCGTAAAAGAAAATTTAGGCACTTTTATCCCCTCCCATATTTCTCTCCAACTCGTCTATCAAATCTGGCATTGCTTTTATAAACAGTGGTCCAGTACCCGTAAAAACAACAAGCCCATGCCCACTATCCCTACACATTTTACCACCTATCTGAGGGTTACCCTTACGTATCACATCCAATACATCGTTCCTCGACCAATCAGCGCCAAGTAAAGTATTAGGTACACTATAATACGTATGTATCATATCACCATCAGGCAACACAGAAACAGCCTGATCATAAGTCAATATTACTATTTTACTATTGCTCACCTGGCAACTCTAAATCTTCCCTAATTGCCCATATTTCTGCCTGAACAAAACTTCCGGGGACTCGTTTCCCAGTATCTTTAAATAAACCGGTTCTCTTAACAACCTGACAAATATCGTCATTTTCTGCCCATGATTTTATGATCACTTCCCTATCTTCTAATTCCTGTTCTGGAATATTTGTAGTTAAAGTGGCATACGGAACATTATCACTAGTTACCAAGTCTATTCTCATCCTTTTGCCTGCATACCTCCGTAACTGAAAATAGAGATTTTCACCTCTATACTCAAGCATATGACCTTCTAATTTCATATTATTCCCCTTTCACAATAATTAAATTTAAATTCTCCAATACTCATATATTCTCCAACCTTTTCTTAATAGCCGGTGGAGATTTAGGTTCTTCAATCAATTCAATATCAATATACGGCACCCTACTTATTCTCACCATTACAAGACAGTTGGGGCATTCTTTAGTTTTCAATGTAGCACCACCATATACTTCAATAACTTCACATATTGTTCCACGGGGGATTTCGGCAAGACTATTCTGTAGGTTTCTAAGGGTGCGGACTTTCTTCCCTATATAATCTCTCTTCCTTTTAAGCACCACAGCATTATCCCCTTAACACGAAAAATAGACAGGCTATACTCCTCTATAATATAACAAACAAGGTATTAAAAATAAAAAAGATTATAAAAAAATAATTTGCATCTTATATGATGTTTTAGTATATTACCTTTCGTAAGAAAATTAGGTCTCATCCTTCTTAGGCGCTGGATTGGAACTATAACAAAAAGGCAGGAAATCCCTTTTCCTGCCTTCCCCATATAAAACTTCCGATTTACTTAAATCTTATTTCAACACTTGTAGTACCAGACTCTGTAGGTATAAACACCCTGTCATTCTTAACTATTACACCGGACTCGTCAACATGAATCCCGCTTTTTAAAATCATCTTTTCGCCTTCCGTAACAACAACGTCACATTTATGTATATCTAAATTCAAATTAATGCCATCGCTACCAATATCAGTTATTCTTACCCTATTTTTATCAATATAAACAAATCTTACCACAGCCCTTCCATTTATCATGTATGACATTCGTATACAATCATCTTCTCGCTTAATATCATTTAACCTACAATAACCAAACCTCCAGAAAGGCTCCTTCTGCTTCTCTAAAAAAATAGAGTTTTTGTTCTTTAAATCATACAACTTATGCTTTATCTTATTGTCAAACCCATTATAACCTACATGAAAAATCATGCTTTTACCACCATAATAAACAACTATATCACCAATATCATAATGTGTATGACCATCATTTATGTACTTATAAATACAGGACGGATGCCTTACCAATAAGTACATATTTTCTGTCTTAAACAACGTCTGATCGCTATCATAACACAAAACCTTCTCTGAAACATATTCACTACCATCCCATTTAGTTTTCCATGTATCTCCTATTGGTGGAAGCATATTATCAGGGGTGATATATTTCTTAATCCAAGCCCTACAAGTATCCTTTACATTTAATAAATAATTATCCTTATGAACCTTGTCTAAATAAAGATCAATCATTTGCTCTGTATATAGATAATAACTAGGCCCTTCACTCCAAACATTACCATTTATCAAGTTGTAATCAATCCACTTTTTAGCATGTTCATACTTTGTCCTAACGCTATCATCATCATCTACCATTTTATACAATACTGCCAACAATAAATGATTCCTTATCGCTATATTATTATGATGAATAGCATTAAATCCAAAAAACGAACTGTCAACTAAAATCTGACCTTCTAATATTTTAATTTCCTTACCAACATCTATATCTTCACCAGCTAATATTTTAGTCCTTAATTCAGTCTGCTTGTTAACGATGTCGGTAGACGACATAAGGTGATTCTTCATAAACTTGGCACCAGCACAACCAACTACGATAAGGATAACAATAACCAGTACCGTTATTAATAGTGTCATTTTCCCCTTCCTTCTGTTTTTGGAAAACATTCGTTCAACCTCCGGTAATTCTGGTTTATGGATTATTTTTTATATATAAAAACTATAACCCCTTGCGGGGCTATGTGTAGTCACTAACTAGAATATAACAAATTGTAGGTTGATGTCAATTACTCTTTCATGAGTCGCCTTGTATTATTTAAAAATCTCTCTGATTGCAACTGTTGGATAGATTTTCTGTTTTGCTGAGTATTTACGGGGATAGGTGATTCAGAACCACTAATATTTTTAGAGAAATACATAGCAGCTTTCCTTCTCGCATCAAAAAAACTTTTTTCTAAGAATCCGTCTGTACTTTCAGATAATGAATTTGTCATAATTACCTTAATGTATACCAAGACATTAATGTGCTAACTGATTTTGCATCAGGGTAACCCTTCTTTAACCACTCCTTGAAATTATCATTCCCCCACTCAACATCAGATGAGGTTATCCCATACTTATTCGAAAGGTCTTCTAAACTAATCATAAATTCAGCATTCATATATAATTTTTTCTGAAAAAGAAGTACGGCACCATATTTATAAATAAATACATACGATTCAAGATAATCAACCTTAATACTGTTATCTTCTTCGTAATCATTATAATAATCAGTAATAGCATCTCCACAAACACACTTCTGATCAGGGAAATGATATTTAAACTTAAAAAGATGAGAATTATATTCAAACATCGCTATCTTACTATCGTCAGCATTAGTATTATATGCAGAAAATTCATATGGAATATGCTCTATAAGCCTAACCATAGTCCTAATACTACCAACCATAGCATAAGAAAACGACCCAAAACCCTCGTCATAATCTATTTCCCACTCACCATTAATAGCCTTCTTTAAATAATAATTAACCCCTAAACTTTGTCTAATATCATTTTCAGGATCAGACCAGGGAGAACCAGTATCTCGACCATATACAAATTGTTTGACATCTATTTTTCTAAGTGGGAAAACAGAACTGATTTCTCGACCCTTTACGCCAAGTCCTGCAATATCAGAATCAACAACAGTTCCATCTTTTTTGATGGAATGATATACAAGGCTAATATAAGCAGCAGCAACCATCATATCGTCCATGTCTGTGCTAATGACTAAAGACCACTCTGAATCAACATCTGCCTTATCGTATAAATTAGCCTTAACCAATAATTCTACTTTATTAGTATCAGAGACCTTCTCTACGTCACCATTAAAGTACTCATATAATTCAGCACGATACAACGGAAAATAGCTGTTTGCTACTTCCTTATTCATACATTACTCCGGTTAATAATAAGAACCTCAAAACCTTTCCATAAAAAGATACATCAATATTACGCTACATTACCAATATTCTTCTCTGAATATGCAGTATAATGACGCTCAAAATCAATAACCCACTGCAATTCATCATAAGTAGGATCACACTGTTTTACTATCTTTTTAAGATTCGTGTCCATCTTTATGAGTGCTACAAATATAGGCGCTAGTTTTTCCGGAACTTTAACCGTCTCTGGTTGCTGTTCTAAAGTATTCACGATTAATTTATTATCCTTTTAGCCAAAATCCTCGTTGATTGATCATCTAAATTAAACCAGAAAATTATTTGCTTCTCTTCCTCAGTGAAACAATCATCTAAACTTTTTCTCTGACCAACAGGATAAATTTTACCGTACTTTTTCTCAGCATCCTCCTTTAACTGTCTCTTCACTTCTACCATAACGAAACCTTTTACTCGTTAACTTCGTCAATAACACGTTTTCTCCACCTCTTAATTAGTTCGCTAAAATCCAATTCATCGTTATGAACCGCGGGTAAATGAAAACATTCAACTCCCTTTTTTACATTTCTCCCTTTTTCGGGTAAAACGTTAAATATTTCCCCATCTTTATTCTGTAATTCGGTAACATTAACTAATATCTTTATGTCATCATTTACGGTTATCTCAGTAGCACCCAAAATACCCCATATATGAATATTCTTATTTATCTTAAAATAAAGTTCTTTATCATCAAGTGCTGCCCGCAATAACTTATCAGAAACAAATTCCCTTAAAGGGGGAACTAAACATTCCTTAAATATTATAATGCTTATATATTTAATTATACCTTCATTTTTAAGATTTCTATAAAAAGTTAATTGTTCAATATTGTCAACAAAATCAGAAACATTAATAACAGTATCGGATATATCTAAAACATTCCCTATCGCATGATACGATTTTCCAAACAAAAAATAAACAACATTTTTCCTTAAATCTTCATCAAGCTGATTCTCAATATTATCGTTAACTACACCTAATGAATATAATTTTTTAAATGCAGGATTCTTTAAATCGGCCACTACGTAATCACCCTCCTAAATTGCATCTCAAAAACCTTTTTAATACTTTACTTTTTTACTTATTTATATCCAATTTAAATCTCTTAAACTGGTTAACTGTTTGTAAAAACAACTCAGTCAATGGAATACCCCATATACTTTTTTGCCATTATCTGGTGATGAAACATCAGAAAAATCATCACCAAAGTCTGCATCTAATTCATCAAGCGTAGCATCATCTTGACTTTCAGGCTCATTTTCATGGCTATTTGCTGACATATTAAGTAAAACCTGTCGAAAAAGATCATCTATAGTGTCAGCCGGAGCACTACCAACAATAGGAACACCTCCTGGTGACCCCCTTGCACTTTCTCCACCCCTTTCTGAACTTGATGAACTAGAAAAAGATGAACTTGAAGATGATGAACTTGAAGATTCCATACTCTGAGATGGTGTCGATGAAATTGATGATGATGGTTCTGATATTGACGAAGATGATGATAGCGACGGCCCACTCGATAAATCGCCACTACTCGACTCACCACTACTTGACACATTTAAGGGCTCACCCATATATAATTTTCGAAGCGATTCATCGCTATATGTATGCCCAGGGTCGCACATATACTTCCAAACAATACCAATCCTAACTTTGCTTCCATTAATAGGATGATATGAACTCTGAAAACTTTCCATCTTGCCAACATTACACGAACCTGTATAAATCGGCCTACCCCACAAATCATTACTAGAAAGAGTTGATTCTACGATAACCTTAAACTCAAATCTAACCCCAACCTTGAATCCGGAAGAACTAGATGCACCACCTTGACCTATTATACCAGGGAGGTATATATCATCCATTCTCAATTCTGAAATATGACCAACATGATTACCATCAACATCACAAACTTCACCATTGACAAATATATTATCCTGCTGTTCCTCAAGAGAATCATCGTATTCCTGCTCAATGGGAGCATCTGACACATTTAATGCTGTAAGCCGTCTATTTATCGACTGATTCATTTATTTCCTTCTTATGCTTCTCGTAACCAATATAATGACCATTTATCCAACCTACAAAAAACGTAGAAATTAATAATCCTAAAAATGCATACAATATCAACTTCCTCTTTAATCTCCACCTTCTAGTCTTGTCAGAAAATAAATTCTCTGAATATAAATATACAGTCGCAATTAAAAAAAGAAGAGCTATTATTGACAGGTAAATTTCCACGATTACCTCCTAATCTATTACCCAATCTCATCCCGCTTATTCTTAAAATGACCCGCCTGAACAATTAATCCCTCTTTCTCTAAAATAGTAATAGCATCCTTCAAAAGTGTATCAACTATATCGAATTGTTTCAAGGGGACAAATTTTGCATCACATTCATCATCTCTATTGCACGGGTGCATATAGGGGTATTCCGTATCGTACTTATAATACTCAATCATACCACTTCCCTCCACTGAATCACCCAATCACTACCAATATCATGAGGCTCCATCCCTTTTTTATCACACTCTTCCTTATACTCATTATATAAATCTACATCATGCTCCTTCATATCTTCTAAACCGGCTTCATACGCCAACGGACAATCAAAATCATAACATAATCCAACTTCACACTTATCCTTCGACCTTGACTGACACCCATACCCACCATTTAATTCAATGCTCTTAAATAACCCACAATACTGACATAAATTAAATATATTAACTAAAACCGGTTCAATTTTTCTATAACCCATCTACAGCAGCCAACCTTTCTTCGTGACTTGAACCCTTATTAACAGGAAACCTTGCTATCTCAACATTCTCCACATGTAAACTTATATGTAGAATAGGAGTATCATTCTTTAATAATGCATACTTTTTAGCATCATCCATATCTTTTGCAACTATCCTACTATCTTCACCACCAGGATAATTCTGATTTACCCTATACACATTCATTCGATTGCATCCAACTTTTCTTGCCAATTCCTTATCCCAGGCTTTTTCGGCTGATCTTCAGTATCAGATACTTTTGCGTATGTTTCCACTATAAGATCAAATTGCCTTTTAATATCCATATCACCGTCATAAGACAACGTTACATAACCCATCGGGGTCAATCCCTCAGGGATACTTTTTTTCCATCCATCACAAAGAGAAATAATGAAATTCATATTCTTAACAACCTGCTTCTCAGACAATTTGAAAATCTCAATGCACTTATTTACAGCAACAATGCAACCCTCAAGACCCTCAACATCATCAAACTTATCAGCATCTTGACTTTCGAGACATTCATTTTTCCTTTTTGTGTACTCGTCCCTTAACTCTTTTAGACTTTTTAGATAACTTTGCATTACTCCGTCTCTCCTTTTCATCTTTAGCCATACAACAAAGACAATCACCACAAAAACAATCCTTACCATCTAAAACCATATTATTAATGGCTTTATCATCTAAACCCCTCACCATATGTGCGGTGTAATCTGTCATATCGCATCTCCAAGGCCTGGGAATACTTCATTTAATTGACGCAATAAACTCTCTAATTTCCTATAAACCAACTTAATAGATAATAATTTAGCCCCACTCTCTGTATCAACTTCAAGTTTATAATTATAATAGAAAGGTTGACATTGCATAATCCATTGACCGGGATAATTTACGTGAATGTTCATAACCGATATTTTGAAAAAATCAGTATTTAACTCATGAATCCCACGCTTATTTTTCCACTTAATATTACTATTCATCTTATTGCTTCCTATCTTCCATAAACTGCACAGCAAACGCTTTATCAATAATAATTAACCACGCATGATAAAATTTCTTCGGCAAATCCATTAAAAAATGTCTTAAACAACAGAATGGAATTGCCTTCGCAATATACCACCTATCATTTATCTCTACTCGCTCACCACTATTTCCACCATAATCATGTATCAGTTTGTCTATTAGTATCGGTTTATTCACTTATTACCTCATTGTTAGAATCGGTTATACATACCACATCACCATCACTATCAATAGCAACATCACTATTAGATAATAAAATCTCACCACAAAGATTTTCATGCTGACTTATACTACGATTTTTTTGAACTTCTAGCCTTAATTCATGATGACTACCAGGTTCAACTTCTTCATTGTTTGGACTGACAATAGTAACTCCAGAAAAATTATTAGGTAAATCAGGTTGCAAATCTTCGCTATGCTCTCTATTATCCATTGCGGCACGAATATGATCAAGATCAGGAAGGCCAGTGCTACCAATTAATGCATTATAAGCAGAAACAGTAGCGTCAACCATATCATTAGTTGGTGGCGAATTATTAATTTCATTTTCTACAGCAGCCAACGCATTATTGTTTACGTTATACCTAAAAAGTCTTTCAGAAATCCTATCTAAAGAATCAAAAGCATTTTCAGAAAAATATCCTGCATACCGACCACTAGCTATTGCTCTGCGTATCATACCCAACGTATCACTTAAAGTCATTAAGCTCTGCATCGATACACTCCTAGCTATATTAAGAATATGAGCTTCCAATGCTGTCCTATCTCTCATCATCCTTATTCTGTCCTGCCGATCTTCAGGCTCACTACTAAAAGGAAATGCACTATTAGTTAAAGAAATAATCTGCTCCAACTCTCTCCTTATTTCTTCTTCCTGTATTGCTGCCTGATTAACCGTTGGATTGCAAATGCTACGCCCAACTGCCTGTACCATATGTGATGTAGATGATGAAATATTCCTCAGCCGTTCTATGTGACTCCTTGCTAATCTCCTTAATGCACCTAATGCTGATTCTTCATTGAGCTGATTCTCAAGATCTTGAATTTCTCCTGATATTCCCCGTAATTCTTCACTTGATGCTTCTCTTAATTCTTCTGCAGACTGTATAAGTTCAGTAGACAATGCCCTTAATTCAGCAGATTCACGCCTTAAACGCTCAACTACACTAGCACTACACTCTATACCACCACTTGAATTATTTTCCTGAATAGGATTAGGCTCTTCACCGTTCCTTACAAGAGCATCTTCCATTCGCCTTAAAACTTCACTAGATATCATTTCTGCTAATACCTGACTTTGCCCCTCGGTAGGTTCAGCGCCAGACAAAGGCTGTCGAGTATATGTTCTTCTCTCTATAGGTTGTATCGAAGATGATTCTTCATTCGCTCCTATATTACTTACTGCTACATCGGGTGGTCTAGGAACAGATATTAAATTTCCAAGTGATATTTCCGAACATGGATTAATAGTCCTACCTCCAGGTGGTGTCGGCGCTCCCGTCAAAGGATCAGTAGTCCTACCTCGCCCACTATCTATTGTAAGTGGTACACCGGTAATTATATCGCTAGGCATATCAGGGGAAGGGACAGAAACTTCTTCACACTCACATTCCGAAAAAAGACCTCCGCAAATAGAACATAATCGCCGACCATCTTCAGTATGACCATCATCATAATTAGACTCAATCAAATCTTCAGAAATATCATCAACTTCAATCCCCATATCACTTGACCATTTCAATGTACCAGTCACCCTAAATCTACCATTTTCAGCATCTATATCAGCTTTTGATTCAACTAATATGCCAACAAAACTTTCCACAGGGTTCTTCCTATAAAATTTCTTCCCAACTAATTTACCAAGTTGTTTATTATCAATTTTGAATGCACAGTGGGTTATAACAACATCACAACGAAACATACTACGATTAATTTCATCAGTAAATAAGGGCGTAACCTTTTCTTCCGTATCCCTTTCTATGCTAGTTACCCAACCAACATGATTATCACAACAATCATATAACTTTTCAAGACCAGGAGAAGGACACCCAATATTAATAAGATTAATCTCTTCTGGAGAAGGTGGCTTATCAACTAATCCTAATGCCTGAAATCTCTTTTTTATATTTTCTTGCATAAATTATCTGTCAACCTTTTGTCAAACTCATCTATTGATTCATTGTTCATGTGAAAAGTGTTACAAAAACAACTGTAAAAATCATTCCAATAATCTCTCGTTTCTAAATCGGGATGCTTATACCCAACTATCTCAGCAGCATGACAAAGATGCAATGCAAAATGTATCGGGTAACTATCGAGATCATCAAGAAACTCTCCTATCATTCCATCTAATACATCTAACGTATCTGTTTTCATAAATAAACTTGATTCATCAGCATTCCTTAAAACAACTTTCCTTAATTCTCTAACTATAAACTTTGTTGGATCATTTTTACTTTTTCCATCACAACCCCTTAAAGAAACGATTAAAACTGTCTGTTGTTTTAATGGTAACTCACAAACCCAATCCTGTAATACGCAACTCATTTAAATATATCCCTTATCTTCTTTATATCATTAATAGATTCATTATTAACAATCGGACTTTTCTTATCACTCTCTAATAAATCTACTCTCTTATTACATATAGTAATATTTTGTGAATTAGTACAAGAACCACCCATTAAATCTTCACAATTATTATAAGCGGGGTTATGCGAATCCGCACAAAGAAATCTCGGCAACCATTGATTAAATTCATTATCAAAACAACTCTTAATTGTTCCACCACTATCACTTCCATAACTAATATTAATACAATCATCTTTATTAACGCAATTATAACAATTTTTTTTATTTAAAAGTCTATTTATAATTGCATCCGCAACATTAGTTGAAGCAGGCTCTATCACCTGCTCAACACGAACACCACTTATCCGCTTATATATTCTCCAAAACCACTGACTATACGTACCAACATTTGTCGTAATGGCAGTAGGATACCCATTATTATAGGGAAATGCTTCATAATTCCTTTCGTCAGTAACCCAGAAAATCTTATTCTTAAATAAAAATTTACCATTCATACTAATCAGTCTTTATCCCGATTATTTCACAACACTCTATCAACTTTACTCTCATCTCTGTTACCTGCTTTTCATATTTATCGGCACGTCTACAAGCCTTATCACGATCTTCCTGCAAAAGATCACTTAAACGAACATGATGTAAAAGCATATACCTTAAGTTCTCATCCGAAATACCAGCTACATACGCTTTCTGCTTTTCAGTACAAACCGGTCCCGCATCTGCTACTTCACTCATTTTCTATCACCCTTCTTAATCGTTCCTCGTGACTACTACCACTTATTTGTGCCAAATTTTCAGGCTCTTCAACTTCAACTGATCTATTATGTGTAACTTTATCTTTATCTACTACATTATCATTACCATCTAAAAATTTAAATATATTATCTGAACTTACCAACCGAGGCCCCTGATCGATCATTTCCATCATCCCTGGAACAATATCATTATTATAGTTACAATGATCACATGTCCCCCAATTCTCATATTGCCTTGTCCAATAAACATACCCACACATACAGCATCTTACTGCGTCAGACATGATTCACTCCCTATTGCTGTAGTTCCCTCTCTATGAGAACTAAACGGACAAGCAGGATTCTCTTTTACAATAACCCTCGTACTTTCTACTTCCCCATCTCCCCACTCACAAATACATTTCATTCCTTCTTCAACTTTCTCTTCTTTTAGATAAACCCGTAAATCTTCAAACCTTACTAAATCTCCATCCACCATTTCCATCTGACCAGACCCTAATTTTTCAACCCTAACACATACATCACCACTTAAACTATGCCTTATTATCGGCAAAGAATCTTCTTTTAATTGAAGATAAGGTTTCTTCTTCTTTTTATAATAGAATATCTTCTCTTTTTTACTCATTTTTTAAATCCTAACTTATTTATAACTTAACTTATCTATTGCTTCACCAATTTTTTTCCTTACTGCCGTAACATTACTTGGATTCTTCCAATCCTCACTATCATTATAAGCATCCTTCAATAAAGCAATCACTTCAATTAATGTATTATCAGGCTTAATTGTTTCAGCAAGCACACCTAATGAAACACCGGCTATCAATGCTACCATATTCTTATCAGTTTCATTATCAATCAACCCAACTCTTCTAACTACTTCTTCTCCAAATTCACCTATTCTTGACATGCACTTAACTCCTCAAATTTATCCATGACAACTTTCTTAAAAGCACGTTTATAAACATTTAACCGTTCAGCATTAGTCATACTATGGGGCTGCTCAAAATCGCCTAAAGCAATATCCAAATACAGCATAAACATCTCATCTGATTCTTTTTCAGTTAATTTTTTCAAAATGGTATTTCTTTCAATTCAAAAGTATTATTTAAAAAATTACGAAATGCTAAAGCATGAGTCATATTAACTGAAATAATATGATTTAAATAATCAACCCAACATGCTTTATAAGGAACTGATGATTCCAATATAATATCAAATTCTTCTATAAATTTATCAATTAACCCGTCATTAAATACATAGTAAACATCTTTACCATCAGCTTTCTTATCTTCATTAATACCAATCATCATTACCGTTTTACCCCTTACTGCCTCATCCTTCTGATATTTTATTACTGATACCATATATCTCTCTTTATTTTCATCAAAAGGTACAGAAGGTTCACTTATATTTTTAAAAATATCAAAAATTTCAAGTAGATTAGTCTTACTTAAAGTTTTATTCATATCTAAATGTCTCTGAATACTCCTAATATTTTCTTCTTTCAATTCTTCGGCATCATAATTAGCATCAATCTGCTTTAATCTCTTTTCGTGCTCACTCATATCGTCATAGGCTCCAATAAAAGAGCAATGCTCACCATTCTTAATTGTTCTAACTCATCTATTATTTCTTTTGCTTCCCGAAAACAATTTAATAACTCTTCATGAAATTCAGGAGAACGGACAATTTTATCATAATCCATATCCAATTTCAAATGATCACCCATCTGATTCACCGTTCAATTTCCGTGTTAATTCCGTACTATTCCTAAAATCTATATGTGGCAAAAGAATTTTCATCACATTGTCTCTCATAATAGTCCTATCCCAATCACCAACCTCAGGATAACGTATATAACCTTTATCAAAAAACATTTTGACAATATCACAACTTATCTTATTTGCTAATCCTGGAATAAATTCCATTCGGAAGACACGACTATTCCACTCATTGCATAAATCAAGCCGTGAAGCGAAAAAATGAATAGCATCTCCACATTGCATAGTGCAGCAAGTGCATTCAGCCCACCAACCTAAAAAACTATCATTATCTATTGTACAGAAATCTGCTTCTCCATCGCAGCATGGACATGGTAACAGGGGGACAATATGTTCTCTTCCTGGGTATCTTTTAATTCCATACTCAGCATTAAGTGGTCTTGACATCGATAAATCCTTGTTAAAACGTTACTCTTTTGCTTCGTCAAAGCATAAACAATGCTTATCTTTACTCACCTCTATATAAAAATCTCTTTTTCTTAATTCTTCAATTATCTCATCTAACTGTTTTTCCTTTAACTGATCTTCATGTAGTCTGAGAAATTCTAAAATCATATCCTGTGCTCTACGGCTGTTCCTGATTATCGTATTTAAATCCCTTTCCAATAGAATTTTAGTAAATATTTCAGCTTTCATAGGTACTACCTTTCTTCGGAAGGACTACGATAACTCTTGTTCTTATCCTCTTTTCTCCTTCTTTTCTTTTTAATTACGATAATACCTTTGTCTATTAATCTTTGGCGTTTTTTATATTGATCTCGTTGATAACGTATAATACTTGGCTTCGTGTAATGTCGGTGAGCTTTCTTATATTCAGAGACAAGACCCACTGTTAACTTGCTAAACTTCCTTATTGCCCGCTCAACATAATCTCCCCTTACATTTACTGATATACTTACTCCATGTTTATTTCTTCCCATATGATCATCTTTTTATATTGGTTATACTATATAATATAAACTCATCTCAATAAAAATGAATAAAAAGCCACTAAACACGATAGTTCTTCATCATTCCCCCTCTTATTACTAGACTGGTCCTTTTATAAAGTTTTCTTTATTGGACCAGTCTTATCTTTAATCTTTTACAAAAGATTAAACGTATGGTTAGATTAACCTTATTAAGGAGTGTTCTTTTGAGGACCTGAATATCGAATTTTTCGTGACGATAAATTTGGTCCAAAATTTAAAAACATCTAACCTAAAAGTAAGAGATTATTTCAAGATATATTTTTTAACGTAAAATTAAAATACGTCAGTATTTTCATCGAAAATCTCTTCTTCATTAAAATTATCACGCATAAGGTCTATAAAATCTTCTGGATTTTGGATGTGCATATGTTCATCATCATACATGCCTTCTTGATACATTTTGTCCCCATTTTCATCATATGATTCGAAAAGCCATTCGTTGTCTCTCATTTTATCTCCTTAAAAAAGTTTGATAAAACGATAATACCATTTATCCTTATCTTGATAAAGTCCCATAGCCTTCAATCTGTCTATGGCGGGGTTACTCTTCGGACTTAGTTTTACATTTATTTTTTTCGAATCATCTATCGTTATTAATTTTTCTCTCATTCCCCTTTTTATAAATAATTTTTGAATAAGCCAAGTAAAAGGCATTAATCCCACATAATGTATCTTCTTATTAAGAGCACCCACAAAGCCCGTAATGACATAATATCTTCCACCTTCTCCTACTCCCCATTGCTCATAATACTCAATAACAGCACCCCTAAAAGAGCATACATCACCTTTTATGCTATACTTTCCTGTATCGTAGGAATTAACTGTTTCTTCGCATATATTTAATATTTCATCCCCTATTTTTTTTTCTTCCTGAACCTTATCATGATTTAATATTTTTCTGTAAAAATAGAGCAATACTTTTTCTTTAGCATCCTGTCTGTTCATTTTAAACCTGTACATAACAGAATACTGATGTTCATTGCTGTCTTTACCAACAATGACATGTTTAGATCTAGAACGATAATCGTCAAAAGTAATATTAATCATAATAAAAAAATACGGCCACCTATAAAAAGCGACCGCATTTCACTGATCCCTATTTTAAAGGTCAATTAATCGTCGCCACTATCTCCACTACTATCTCCACCACTATCTCCACCACTATCATAATCATTACTTGATGTAGTATCTGGTTCGTATGTGCTTCCTCTTCCGATATTACTTCTGTCAGGTTCAGGCTCATACGTATTTTGATCCTGAAAAGTTTCCTGGATTTCAGTAATTTCAACCGGTTCTAATTCCGGTGTCTGATATTCATCGGAAGTCAAAAAATTTTCATCTGCTCCAATACATTCACCGACAAAATCAAAATCCAGGACCCCATCAGTTATGAAATCGAGAAGCAAGAACAGGTAAATAGGATCAATAAAATCATCATAATCTTCAAAATATTCCGGCGCAATATTGATTCCTCTACGGGCAGATTTATTCTTCAAGAAACCATGTAGAACACGTGCATCGCTCTGTAGTCCCTGGGAAAGAAAAATACCAATATCTTCGTCATCGTATGCTTCGTCAATAAGGATTGCTTTCCGGACATAAAAATCCGTAACACTAATCCCTAACTCTTCTTTTACGATATTAGATACAACTTCCTGAACCCTTCCTTTGAGTGCCTGCCTATTTAACCCTTCTCCCTTTAACTCTCCAACAGCACGAGATATTTTTCGCATAGTACTTTCAATAGATTCCCTTTCATCCATCAAAAGAACCACACCCTTTTCCTTTAGGAGTCTTAGCGTGCCCTTCCAATCAAAGCCACCGATCCCACCAACTTTGTTTACTTCCAACAGCCTTAAAAGTTGCAGGAGGGTATGATTGCATCTTTCCGTACTTGATAATTCCTTCACGGGTATCCCCTTTGTGAAACGTTAATAATAGTGTTACATCAACACCTTAATCAATACAATAGAAGCAAATAAAAAGCCAAAAAATGCAATCACAGCGCCCAATGTATTAGATTGCAGTATCCTTATAACTTTACTTTTAGGTTTATATGTAATAACAACATCATCATTTTCTTTACGGGAACTAATAATTTCGTCAGTACGAATATTATTAAGCTGCTCTACGCTCACTTCCTTTACCCTTATTTCTTGCTCACTCATTGACTGCAGCCAATCTTTTCTGAACTCCCTTTTTCATAAATTTATAACCTGGCGTTTTTCCAAAAATTGGCAATATTATTTCTTTATCAGGAGGCCCAAAAAAACATCTTTCACACTCCCTTGAACACCATTTATTTAATTTAGGTTCATTACTACGAGGTTTACCAACACCACCTTCATAAGTATCTGGTCGTGGAGCTACAATAAATTCATCGTCAGCAATAAATTCAAAATCATCTTCATTCACTGTTTCACCAGCAAGATATCTTTTTGGTCTATCATGGTAACCCCATGCCTTATCACATCTCTCATCGCATGCAATTACGGCAGGTTGACCAAAGTAGATTATATCTTTCTTAATCATCTTTGAACTGCCCCGGGGTCTTGCTCTTTTCTTTGGTGATTATCATAATCGTTAAATCTCCACTCTTCATTAAAATAAATATCCCCTTCTTCAGACTCCTTATTTAAGAATCCAAAATGACATTTTCTATATGCGTTTAATCTTTTCATACGTTAAACTTCACATCCGACTGCAGCCAGTCTTTTTTCTATATGATTAAGTTCCCGGGGAACTTCTATTATATCAAAATGTCTAGGAAGCATATTTTTACAATTAAAGTCTGCCGTACTAGTGCTTTTAAAATCGCTATTATGGCTATGACATACAACGTGCCCATTACCATGATCTTCCATATAAACACACATTTTACATTTTGTTATTATCATAATTAAAAATTAGGCGATCCATAATTAGGATTACGTAACATTTCTCTCATCGGGTGTCCAATACCATGTGAAGCATCTATGGTTATTCTTTCAGGATCATTTGACTGCATCCCTCGTAAAATCCTACAGATCTCTTGTGCTGTAGCATTGTCTGGAAGTTGATAAAACTGTACAAATCCCATATCATTCCTTCCTCTATAACAAACAACAGCCCACCCACCCCCTCGCATATGGACATCAGCACCAACAAGAACTGAATCTTTTATCTGTTTGTGCTCTGCTGCATATACTGTAAGCATACGTTTCATTGTATCCATAGATTCTTTAATATGCTTATCCTGCTCTATCTGCTTCTGTCTAATTGTTGCATAAACAACATCTACTTTTAAAAGTTTAGCAACAAAACGTCTGATTCGCTTTGTTAGCCATGATTCTTTTTTCTTCCCCATTTTACCCTAATCTTTTATATATCTGAACCGTCTCTACTTCATACCCATGTCTTTTATACATTGATTTAGCTAATTTGTTTTCATTTAATACAAATAATGTACAATCTTCAGCACCCTTCATGTGAAGAAATTTTTCAATATGATCCAGTAATTTTTTAGCAATATGATTCTTACGAAATTCTTTTCTAACATATAAGTTTTCTATATACCCGATCACCCTATGTTGATGATACGGTGGTTTGGTCATTAATCCACCAATGGCAAATCCTGCCGGTTTTTCATCTATATATGCTATTGCAACTCTGTTTTCAGCCCTTGAGAATATTTTTTCAAAGAAATCACGAATATTTGGCTCCAAATTACCGGGATCGGTAAGATTAAAATATTTACCAATAGAACTCTCAATTTCTATCAATTCTTTAAACATTTGTAGAAGATCATCATGTAAATCTTTAGCCACAACTATTGAAACATTCATAATTAAACCTTTACACTTCCGATTGGTTTTAACTTCATTTTAATGTCAATAAGATCGCCTTGTGCTCTTATAACTTGTTCGATATCCTTATAGGCTGCAGGGGCCTCACTAAAATCAGGTCTGCCCTTTCTATCCTTTGACCACCCCAGATGCTCTACTCCCTCCATTGATTTTTCGGCTTTCTCAAGGCTATACTGCCTATTAAATGCCATTCTACCCATAGTCCTACCCGCACCATGAGAAGCAGACTCAAACGACTCCTTGTTGCCCTTTCCTTCGACAATATAAGAAGCTGTACCCATAGAGCCAGGTATTATGCCTGTAACGCCCTCTGACATGCATATAGCCCCTTTACGGTGTACCCACACGTCTTTACCGTAATGACTCTCTAATGCTGCATAATTATGGTGAATATTAACCTCAGAAAGAAGATTTACACTCCCAATACTCCCAACATGCTTCCGAATCAGGTTAAATACAACATTTTTAATTTTCTCCATCATTACACGGCGATTTTCTTTGGCAAAATCCAACGCAAAGTTCATTGCCCGAATGTATTGTTTCCCAAATTGAGAATTTACATCAAAGTGCGCAAGACCTTCATCTCCACGATATTCAAATCCACCCAACGCCTGAGCAAAAGTATTGAAATGTTTTGCTATCTTATATCCAAAATTCCTAGAACCACTATGAAGCATTATGCAAAGATTATTGACATTACCATTAACAGCATCAAGTCTATTATGTATATCATTGCCAGATAATTTTGACTGTAATTCAATGAAATGATTTCCTCCACCAAGAGTCCCTATCTGAAATCTTGCCTTCTCCAATTCATCTGCAATAACCTCTATATCCATAATATCATGGGTGGGATTATCCAACAATAAGCACTCCTGAGGCTTCTTATGGTGGGCAAACCCAACAGGAACTACTTTTTTGATTGTTTTGAGAATAGTCTTTATCAGACTTTCGCCATGAACCTGAACATTCCTCAATTGTTCAACCGGAACATCTGTTTCGATAAATCCCATCCCACAATTACCAGTAATGCAAATACACCCATTACGTCTCATTATCCAATAACCAGTTGTTGTTGTAAAACAATACTTCATTTTATCAACAGATTTATATATAGTTATATTCCTATCTTTATTTATACCTGCTATACCAACTGATTGATTATCAGATATTATTAATCTATATCCTTCTTTATTTACCCTACTATCTTTATTTATAGTTGAACGTTTACCATTTATAGCAAAAGCATACTGAACAAAATCAATATCACTTTTATATTTTGAAAAATAAACAGTCCCATCCATCCACCCATCCCAATGAAGAACTTCATCACAAATAATATTTATTTGAGATTTACTAGCTCCCCAAAAATATGATATTCTCTTTTCTGTTGATGAATTATGGAAATAAATAGTAGTAATCCCATTATTATCTTCATTTAAAGAATATGAAATATTAGCTTTTTTAAGCAATTCTTGAGATCGTAATATTTTCCTTTTTTTCTTAAATCTTAACCTGCAATATTTTGTGTTTTTATTAACTGTATATCCATCTGCCATTAACATTATTTGCACTCTTATTTCATCGTCTGACATTTTAATCTCTGTATTAAGATTAATAGACGGAATAATAGCAATAAATTTATCTCTTTCTCCTAATTTTAAAGTTTCATTCCTTTTATAAAAATCTTTCATACTAATAGTGTATAATTCTCCACGTCTTTTTTCCCTATGGTGACTCCCTTTTTGTAATAACATTTTATGGTTTTCACATAAAACTTGATCAACACCATATTTAGATAAAATATGATAAAACATATCACAAGGAAGTTTTATATAATTTAAAGGAATCTCAAAAAAACTGGTATAATTATCTTTATCAAATACTAGTATTTCTTCATTCTTATAATCACTTATTTTTACCCATCCATTATGAGTTAAATATTCTGTATCTTTATCTGTACATCCGATATCAACCCCGACAGCGTTAGGGATAATAACATCTTTACATGCAATTACTCCACCGATAGGCATACCCATACCTTGATGGCAATCCGGCATTAAAGCAACATGATCTACTACAAAATCAAGATTAGCAAGATTCTCTGCCTGTGCCAGCGCTCCATCTTCAAGTCCTATTGCCCAGTTCGCTATAGGAACTTTTGTATTATTATTAATCCATTCCATAATTATTCTTTCACTTCTGCTTTATCAGCAACCATTGGCATATAACATTTCGGACACATTGGAGTATCATCCGGCTTTACTTCTCCTGCCCCAATTTCTTTTTCTTCTCCGCAAACAACACATTTCGCTACAACTACAATCTTGCCCATTTTATCCCACCATTTTTGAACATAAAAGTATTGTAAAAATTATCATAATTATAGAGATAGCAATAAAGGCAATGAACGGAGAAATAAGAAATATAAACGGTATATTATTCTGTTCTGCATATTCAACTAATTCCTCTGCCATCTCAAGTGTTAACATCGTTGCGATCTCCTTACTAATACAGCATCTTCTTCTACTGATTTGGGGGGTATTTTAATCTTTCCCTTTCCCCCTTTTGATCTCCATTCTTTCATATACTTTTTTAAATGAAGTTTAACTCCGACCAATTTACTCTCCGCCTTTTCAACTTTATCAAAAAAATTTTCTCTTACTTTTCGTGGATAACTTTTCATAATAGACATTTTTTTGAGTACAGGAATTTTAGATTCAAGTTCCTTATCCTGCCTCATTAAATCTATAATCTTATTTTTTAAAACTTCAATATCCATAATTCACTCATTAATACAATCTATGAAAATAATTATTATGATCATTTTTTAAATCTCGCTGAATTTCAGCTTTGAGGCTATTGTCATAACCTTCATCTTCACACATACCTTTACCTGCACTATCAGCAATCTTTGAAACCGGCCTACCCATGCACTCAATAATTTTCATGACAACCTGCATCGGTATAATTCCAACATCGTTAGTAAAATGTGTTCCGATACCATGTGAAACTAATATACGATTTAAAAAATAATCACATAACTTAAATGCTATTTCGAAAGTAAGCCCATCACTAAAAACGGCTGTTTTTGTCATGGGATCAATTTGAAAACCCTGATAATGATCAATAAGTCTGTCCCCCCATTTAAAAGGGTCTGCAGAATCATGCCTACAACCAGCGAATAGCATTGCAAAATACTTATCAAAATCTTTCAGGAATTTATCAAATCCCATTGTATCAGTTAACGCTATCCCCAGTTCCCCAGGATATTCATTTGCCCATTTTTGCAATATGAACTTTTGGCAATCTACCCAAAGTATAAATGCCTGTGCCATTTGCAATACTTCATGAGCTATTGTCCCGATAGAACTAATATCATATAATATTGACAACAAGACATTACTTGTTCCAACAAAAACATTTGATGGAAGCGCTTTAACTGTTGTTGCTATTACTTCTTCATGCCATATCCCAGATGCTCTTCTTCTCCCGCCAAAATCAGCAAAAGAAAAAGGTTTTCCAGTTGCAGTGTACTCCTGTACTTTCCTTAATTTTTCAGTCAGTCTTTCCCGACCCTCTTTGTAATCAAGATCAGGATATATATTCCTTGTGTAAATTTCTTCTACTATCTCAAGAACATAAATTTCAAATAACATAACGTGTACAAGTGGGCCTTTAGCTTCAATACGTAATTCTCCAGCATCATCCACCCATGCTTTTATATAATCCCTATTTAACTGAAACATTCTCAGAAACTGGACAAAATCGACTGACATAAATCTGTTCTTACTAATACCGGCAAGTTCAAATTCAGTAAAACGCAACGAACATAACCAATCAAGTTCCTTGTTTATCTGATCTACAAACGATGATATACTAGGTATCCCTGTAGTACGATTCTTATATTTATATTTTCCGTTTACCCAGGGAAATTGGTGCAATAAGAACTGTAACATCGTAAACTTGTAAAAGTCAATATCAGAAAGAAAATTAATTATATGACCATTACTTCTATCAATTTTACTTTTGAATACCATAGTTAATTCTCCTACCACAATAAATTCATCCCTTTTACAAGTGTGCTTCTTGAAATATTATAAGACCCTTTACGCTTATGGTGAGTCCGTTCATACAATTTAACTATTGTATGGTCTTTAATGGTTTCCCGATAATCCTTAAAAATTTCATACTTTAAAGACCGTCCTTCATAATTATATGCTTCGTCATAATAAAAAGAATCAATATCATCACAGAGCCACGTTTTTATTATCTTATCAACTTCTCTATAGGCAGCGATGTGATTACTAAATTTATTTTCCCAACCAGGTAATATCTGATCGAGATCACTATTACTAATCCCTAACCCATCTGTTGGCATTCCTCTACCACAAGCCGTCAACGGATACGAATTCCTATTCTGACTATCCATTCTATCAGCTAGGAAAGGAATGAAATCATATATTTCACTCTTCCACATACTTTGGATTGGCCCAAAATCACCGACATCTCCATGTTTAGTATAAAAACCTAAAAAATATTCTGTAAGATTGTCGTTTGATAATACCATTCCACCACGTATACCCGATGCAAAATAATTCAAAATCATACGTATTCTTGCTTTGATATTACCGTTGGCAATATTGATATCATGATCAGGCAAACTAAGTCCAATCTCTTCCCATATTCTATCTCTAAGCATCTTATATTCATTGGTAAAATCCATTTCGTGAAATCCCGAACAATAATTTTGACCAACCAGTTGTGCTCTTTCTATTTCAGATGATTTATTTGACTCAATGGGAATACTAATCCCAATCAATGGGATCCCCAGTTTTTGACAAACAGGCTGTACAAGTGCACAGGTTGTTGCACTATCAATACCTCCAGAAACACCAGTTACTAATGCCTGTATTTTATCTCGCTTGATATAACTGGTAATATCTTCTTCAATATTCTTTATTAATAATTCGTAATCCATAATTCTCCCTTATATAGGTTCCCATGCATATTCAGGAGCATAACAGTCACACTCATGCATCCTTGTTGCACCACAAGTGTCACAAGAATACCCACCATCACTTATTCTCGCTATTTTCTTTTCGGTAATCCGTCTTTTTATTTCCGGTACTGGAGTAGCACAATGAGGGCAAAACTTTATCTCAATATTACGGTAACCATTTAACTCTTCAGCCCAACCTGCACCCTTCCATTTAGGCTTATGGTCTTCCTGTCCGTCAGAATCATAAATAGCATCTGAATCAAAAAGAAGTGTTACAATTTGACTCTTCTGTATTTCTTCACAACATTTAGGGGTGATAATTATATTTTTAGGCATTATTCGTAAACAACCATTTTTTCAAGTTCGGATGTATGTTCAATGATTATTGCCTTATTTCCATTTACCCCTTTCCTCATCTTATCAAGAGCAGCAAAAGTTGTATCTTGAGCAATTCCACGACAAGCAGCAAGGTTAAGGATAACAACAAAACCGGCATCAAGAAGTTCCATAACAGTCTGAAATACACAATAATCAGTAGCAAGACCACCGACAATAACAAGCCTAACACCTTTAGCCTGTAGCCACTCTATTGCACCGGTACTTAATTTTTTATGTAAATCGTGATAACAAAGTCCATATGGATGCATATCTAACTCAATACCCTTCCATACGAAATAATCATATTCTATAACAGGAGGGAGGCCTTCAATAAGTTTGAATCCAAATGTCCCTGGGACTCCATGAACTTTCCATCGAATATCAAGGTTAGAATAACCTGCGATTTCAGAAAACTGCGGATGTTGATCGCTATCGACCCATAAAGATGCCATTGAATGAGCATCCTTTGACCCAATCCTGTACATCGCAAATTTTGCCTGCGCATTTAAATCAGCAACTATTAAATGCCCTTCTTCTACCGGCAATTCTCCAGCACATAATGGAGTAAAACAATTTTCAGAATCAACATCAACACTTGATATCTGTTCAAATAAAAATAAATTCAATGCTGTCTTAATACCCTTAATTTTTTTGCCCATCTTAATCTCCTTTTTTCCTTTTAATCATATCGTCTAATCGTCCATTTGCAAACAGGGAAACGGCAAACCACGCCTTAAATCCCAAATTAATTTTCCCTGATACAGCATCATGCATCAATGTTGTTGCTTCTGTAACATCTAATAACTTTGGCGTTATTACTTCCGATGATTCTATGTTCTTATTTGACACTTCTCCATGTGCCTCAACAAATACAATCGCAGTCTGTTCATCTGTTAATCCTGGAGAATTATACAAAAAAGGTGATTGCAATAATACCCTATCCAACTCAAGATTAGTCTCCTGAAAAAGTTCTTTCTCAGCAGTTTGAAGAACAGTGTCACCAGGTTCAATAAGACCTGCTGGCAATTCAACGCCAACCTGCTTTAACGGAATCCTATATTCTTCAATAATCGCAATTCTTTTCGTTCTTCCATCAACTATGGCAGCAATAGCAACTGATTTTGTTTTACCAAGTCTGGTCACCCATTGCCATGTTTTTCTTTTCCCATTATTGTCCTCATAATCAGTCTCAACCAATCCGACAAAATTAGGGACAGAAAAATCAGTCGGATATACTGTTCTATCTTCTAATATTTTCATTACTTTATTCCATAATAAAATTGCATGTTTTAACTATGTTCCCACCGAAATACGTGCATAAACAGTACTGAAAAATTCACCATACTTACCAGAATCATCAAAATGCATATCTATGCCTTCTCGCTTACAATATTCACCCTTTGTCCTGTCCCATATTTCCCCATCCATCCAAGGAGTCCCTTTTGCATCATAGGTTATTGTAACGCCCTGACTCCTTTGATAATCAGTAACAGAGAAAAAATGAGTATACTTAATACACCATTCTTTTAATTTATCTTTAATCTCATCTTTTTCTTCTTGTCCGGTTATTATATGAACTTCATGCCCATTGTCTACAAGTAAATTCGATAAAACGGCAAAAAGGGGACATAACTTATCTATTACCCCTCCAATATCAATCCCTATTTTTATTACAGTATGTTTTTTGCCGTCAGTCCTTATCTGCATTTTAATTAATTTCCCACTATTTTTTATACTTTTAAATTATACTGTAAGTTAAACAAATTTTTTCCCGTTCTGTATATTCCCCTAATTCTATCCATGCTTCAATGTAATCATCATATTGACTTAAAATATCATCAACTGAACCTTCAACAATAATATCTATTACAATACATTTATCTCCTGTTTCAGGATCAACCTGAATTCTCAATGTGATCGTATCAATTTTTTTAAACTTATCCTTAACTAATAAAACAGCATTATCGACAAAAGAAACTATACCATTTTCTTCAGCGAACACCTTTACTTCATCAGAAAGTTTATTTTCCTTCATTTTGATTCGCTTCCCATTCTTCAAAATAAGGTTTCAAACAAAACCGGTATCCACCGGCCCTCCTGTATTTGTCTATATCAGGCAAAAGATGATTCGGTATTTGATCAACTTCTACCTTGTTGATATGAGCCAGAATAGCAGCATCACTACAGCGTAACGGAAGATTATGTTTATCAGCTAATTTAGTAACAATATCCTGTTGAATAGGCTTATATTTTTCCATAAGAATAACAGGATCTATCTCATTCATAATTGTTTTAGCAATCAGAATAGACGGTACCACTTTAAACCATTTATTCCCGGCCAAAGACGGAATTTCCATTTTACTTAATAATCCACCGAACCTAAAATAAAATAACCCATAAGGTTTAGTGTACGACATCACTACAGCTTTTATATTCTCATGAGTAAGGTCAAAATTATGAGGTAACGTACAATCGACATACGCTAAATCCATAAAAACATAATGACCGGCTTCACATATTCTTTGGATATATGAATTAGGAATAATATTACCATCTATTGCTGATGGATTAGATATAAAAAACCATCCTGGAGGGATATCACCTATCATATCCACACTTACTTCTGCAACTTTTACATTATAATCCCTATATCTTCTCGTTTCCCCAACAAACTTATACCCTTCATACTCACCTTCCAATACATATGCATCCTGACAACCAATAGAAAGAAGATAAGTCATAAACTCCCTGATTCCTTCTTCTGATCCGGCTGTAGGATATACATTTGCGAACCGGTCTATTCCAGGCAATGTATTCCTGTGTTCATAAACCCATCTTTTAAAAACTGGCTCATGCATAACATCCATACAACCAGGTGTCTGCAAAAAATGGGACAGAAAATTTTCATCAAAGTTATTACGGCAAAGTTTTAATACATGTTCAGCGAACGCGCCATTATCCTTCCCATGTTCAAGCAATTTTTTATGAGAATAGAAAAGTTCCCCATAAAAACTCTGTCCAATCATCGTATTGAATATGCATTTTTTAACTTCCGGAAACATGTAACTATAAACGGTATTGAGTGCTTTTATCTGCTCCATTAATATATTCTCCCTCCTTCTACGTTCTCCCAGCTTGTCGTTAATATATCTTCCCCAGGTTGTGGGAAATATATCAATTGACGGATATCATCTTTACCTGCATCTTTGGTGAGTCCGGTAGTAATACAAACATTCTGACCATCCACTTCATATACTTCTGCTCCATGTGGCAATACATCACAAAGAGCACCACCTTTAACATATTTCAATATTTCATCATATTTATTCTCTGATAACCGATACTTCATAGCCTCATTAGCAACACCAAAATCTAGCGTATTAGTGGGAATATCAATTTCCCTTAATGATAACTGCATTACTTTTCTATCTTTAGCATATTGGATTAAATTTTTAACTTCCCCTACTTTATCTATATATTTCTCTGCGAGCACACAAGATAAACGCACCCTGAATCCAAATGCATGAAGTTTGTCTATTAACTTTACCAAGTTATACGAACTATTAACACCAAACATCTCTTTATTAAGTTCGGGGTCATAATGATATATAGAAATAGCAATTACATCAAGCCCCAACATTTTCCACACCTTTAGAAACTCATCTATCGCTCCATCTGTGGCTAAATACGATCCTTCAGTCTGCAATTCAGTTTTATCAAACGGGTGCCCCTTAAACTCTATTAAATATTGAGATACTTGAGCTGGAAAATAAGTAGGTTCACCTTTACCAGTTATCAGTATATTTTGAGCATTGTGGTTAAGCGCAAATTGTCTTGATTTTCTTAAGGTCTCTACGCAAATTTCATTTGGAGCACCGGCCCCGATCTGATGAAATGGAGTCATCTTAGAAATACATATTGGGCAATTATTGGGACATGCCCTTGAACCGGCAATCAATGTTAAAGTAAGAACGTTTTTCACAACGATAATCCTTTTTTTAAACGTTACTATAATATAACAAATACAAGAATAAAATCAACTATAAAATAACAAAACCCAATCACAAATTGCAATCAGGTTTTATTATTAACCAACTAAACGTTTTTATTATAGTGAATCTAATTCTTTTTGATCTCGATCAATTTCCTTTTGAATAGAAAGCATTTCCTGTGCTATCCTTGTTAACATTTCTTTTGTAGCACCATTCTTTTTATATGCTTCATATTTATCGGACAACCTTTGGAGTCTAATCGTCATACCTTTGGTATTACGACTTAATTCAGCCTTCTTTAAAATAACTGGAGGTATCAAGTCTGCTTTAATCATTTCATGAATGATCATAGCATTAAATTCGCTGATTTTACGAACATTAGTTATAGCAGCATAAAGATTATCAATTACATTTTCACTCTCAACATCAAATGGATCATCTATACCCAAATGATGAAACAAAATATTTATCTTCTGAATCAGTTCATCGAGATTTTCCATAGCATCCTCCCCCAAAGACACGAAAGACAGCTTTATGCTGTCTTTCGCATGCAGAGGGTAACTCTTATGTCATAGCATTCAATTAATCCAGCCAATATACCCGGGACAATATACAATATTACTGTTTCGCACGGCTAACATTTACAACCCTTTTCTCAGGTTGCTGATTCATTTCCCTTGTATTTGTACGTTCCTCAACTTCACCAAGGCCGTTTTCGAGTACTGCTGTAGCATCAAGACATTTCTTGCCCTTAATACCATGAACGTGCAACTCAACCTTATCACCAGTTGGATCTATGGTGATTTCAATTTCTTCTCTTTTTACAGATTTCGTCATTACGATACTCCCGTTAAATTGTTATTAAATACTTGGTTAAACCTATCCCCAAATATGCATAAATAATTATGCTGCCATCGCACGGGCACGAATTTTTACAGCACCGCCCTTTACGGTTTCCTCACTCAAAACAGTATAGCGTTTTCTGCGCAGAAGGACTTTAACTTCCTTCGCAACATAGATCTTCTTGACTGAATTTCTGAAAGTCTGCTCGCTCACGTCGGTCTGATAGAAGTCACCAACAAGGTCGTAGTACCCTTCCTTCTGGTCGAGTTTGAAACCAACTCTGTTGGAGTGGTTACCGGTATTAACCAATAAATCAACAACCCCAAGATTCTTATCGCGGTAATCGGCAAGTTTTCCATTTTCAGAGTAGGAGTATCCCAACTCTTCAAGGGTCGTCTTTAATGTTTCCAGATTCTTGATCTGGACTTTGAGTTGTACTTGATGAGACATACTAATCTCCTTTTTTTAAATAATACTCTCTTATTAATAATTTACTATAATATAACAATTCATCGAAAAAAATCAACTAAATCAATTTTTTATTTTTTATTTTTCCCCCTTTTCAGCACTTTTTGCCTTTTTATAGTTCATCTTTTTAAGAACCTTCCTTAAAATCTCTAATTTTTTTCCTATCAAGTGGAATAAATACATGGTGTGATATATTTACACTTTCTCCTTTTCAGATTTTTTATCACCTGAAATTAACTGTAATACTTTGACATCACCTTCAGCTTCCTTAGATGATACCTGTTTCGCTCCATTATCAGTCGCCCACTGTATTAATGCTTGTATTTTTTCTCCCTGAGACTTACTTTGTGGTGTCATATCATTGACAACAGATAATATAAGGTTTGTATTCAAATCCTTCTTGCCAACATACGCTTCAATGATACTATCTTTAGTTATCTGCTCTATTTCAGCACCATTAAACGTATCGGTAACCCTCGCCAATTCATGATAATCAATCTTTTTAGAACCCTTATTTCTTTTCTCATAATGAATTCTAAAAATAACTTCTCTTTCTTCAGTATTTGGTAAACCGGCAAACATTATTCTATCCCATCTGCCAGGTCTTACCATTTCAGGTGAAAGGCTCGATACATTATTAGCTGTAGCAACAACAAAGAAATCAGCATTTCTATTTTCAAGTTTATCCAAAAATATAGAAAGAGTTCTTGATGTCATTCCACCATCTGACTGTCCTGATGATTCCATACCACTTGCCCCTTTTTCAATTTCGTCCATAAAAACAACACAAGGGGCAACGGCTTCAATCGTCCTAAACGCTTCCAATAGCCAGTTTTCAGCCTGTCCAACAATACCGCCAGATTGAGCCATAACAGAAGCCAAACTCAGTATTACAACAGGAAGATTATACTCATACCCAATACACTTTGCAAATTTAGATTTACCACAACCAGGAACACCGAACAATAAAAGTCCCTTTGGAGCTTCAACACCGAAATTACGGCTATCTTCAGAGAAGCAGGTCTTACGTTTTTCAATAAAAAGTTTACCAAGATCCCACCCTCCAAGCAAACTGAATTTATCATCAATCCTCGGATTATATATTTCAAGTACAGGATTCTTTTTAACAATACTTAACTTTTCCTGATTCAAAAGCTCAATACTAACAATCTGACTTTTATCAATAGCTGCTTGTCGTGCAATAACATTAACTGCTTCCATCTCCGTCAATCCTGCCATTGCCTTATTTATCTTATCTCTTTGTTCAGGGTTCAATGCATTTTTAGCATTCTTAACGTAATTAATAATAGTATTACGTTCACTTTCTGTTGGCAATGACCACTCAATAACCTGTATACTTTTACTGAGCCGTTGTGGAAGATTTAACATTGGAGCAAGGATAATAATATTTACATGAATTAGACCATCTTCAACTATTGTTCTCAAATGCCTTTGTACAAGATCATCCGGAAGATAAGCATCATAATCCTTCAAGACATATACCGTTTTTTCATTCTCGGGTGTTTTCTTTATTTTTTCCAATATGGCAACTGGATCAGCCAATTCATTGCCACCCTCTGCTACACCATCGCTGTTAACAAGGCCAACATCAGTTGACCATGTTTTCAAACTCTGGCCAAAGCCCTTTTCTGATTTAAGTAGATTGTCAATAATATTTAATATCCTTTTTTCTTCATAACTTACTATGTAAATTACAGGATATAAAGCCTTGATCATTTCTTTCAAATTCTGAAGATTTTCCGCACTCATTAAGAAATCCTTTCTATACGCATTTACCTAATGCACTTTCGTCTATATCTTTAAATATTTTAGTTGCGACCTTATGATCTATAATAATCTTATTATCACCTTTTTTAACCATGTCAGGCAATTCAAACTGTAACTCCAACACTAGCCCTTTCACTATTGATCTTAGCCCTCTTGCTCCAGTTCTTCTCTCAATAGCTCTATCAACAATCATATCAAGACACTTATCGGTGAATTCAATACTGCAATTATCAAGTTCAAAACTATACTGTATCTGCTTGACAAGGCTATTCTTCGGCTCAACTAGAATCTGTTTCAATTCTACCCTATTTAATTCGTCAAGAGTTACATATATCGGAATTCTTCCAAGTAATTCAGGAATCAAACCAAACTTTATTAAATCTTCAGTTGTAACCAAAGGAAGATAATCATTAACATTAATTCTTTCACTCTTCTTCGATATTGTACCCGTAAAACCTATAACTGATCCTTTTGAAACTCTCTTCCTTATAATTTCAGCGAGACCATCAAAAGACCCACCAAGAACAAACAATACATTCTGAGTATTGAAAGTCATAGATTTCTGGTGAGGGTGTTTTCTGGTAGAGCCATCCATAGGAAGAAGGCATTCTGATCCCTCTATCATTTTTAATAGCGACTGCTGCACGCCCTCACCACTGACATCTCTAGTTAAACTTGGGCTTTCCCCCTTGCGTGAATTTTTGTCTATTTCGTCAATAAATACAATTCCTCTTTCCGCCCTCACCAAATCATAATCAGCATTGATAATTAACGATGTTAAAACGCTTTCTACGTCATTACCAACATATCCAGCTTGGGTAAATGTGGTAGCATCACCAATTGCAAATGGAACATCGAGAATCCTTGCTATCGTTTTCAGGAGAAGGGTTTTCCCACAACCGGTAGGTCCAATTAATAGAATGTTAGCCTTTTCTAATTCAACATAATTAGTCTTTGGAGCATTAATCCTTTTATAGTGTTCCCTTACTTCAGTTGCTAATATTTTCTTCGATCTTACTTGACCAATAACATATTCATTTAATCTCTCAAAAAGTTCCTTGGGAGTAAGATCAAACTTATCATTGTTTTCATTTTGTTTTTTGGAGTTTACTATTATATTGGAAGCAGCACCAATACACGTTTCACAAATCTTAACGCCTTCTCTACCCTCAACAAAATTTTTAACGGCTTTTTTTGTTCCTCCGCAAAAATTGCAAATAGGCTCACTAATATCATTGGTCATATATAGTCCTTAAAATTGTTTAAATTTCACCTTCAAGATAATATAACAAAAACCTAACAAAAAGTCATAAACTAATTAATCTTTTTCAATCTTTTTTCAACATAATTAGGGGTATTGTCAGATACTTTTACCCTATTTTCAAAGAATTCTCTATTTAATGTATAATTTTTCAACTCAAAAAACTCACTTCCCAACAACTTAGCAACAATAATTGCAACTACATCCTTGAATTCCCCATAAGTCTTACCATATTTATCATCTTTCTCAATCGAATCATTATCATAGATAAAATTGCCTGTCTCTAAATCAATTTCCGATAACATTCCTTTGGTAACAGATAATACAGGGCGAGATACTTCATCGAATTCTACAAGGGAAATTTTAACAAACCTTTTCCCCTTAACTAAGAATCTAATATCTCTCATAACTTTAATACCTTGTGCAGATAAACATAATCTTTCATTTGCTGATGAAAATAATCAGGCATATACTCTAGTACAAGTTCCTGAACATGATAAGTGCTCTGCTTTAAAGTCTTAATTACCAGCCCCGTTAAAACTTCTCCCTTATGATTTATCGGCCTATGATGATCTTTTGAATTAATACTTAATCTCTGACTAAAATGTATTATATCAGCATTCTGAATCAATGATCTCATTAACTGTTCAGACCGTACTACGTCAGGATCTAAATGACTAGTATCAAGGGTCATCTGACCACAAGTTCTCAAAATATGAAATGGACTCCTCAACTGTTTCTTCTTTTTATAAGGGAAATTTTCCGGATAAAGCCAAGGGATATCAGCAAACTCTTTCCCAAATCTATTAGGATGTATTACAACCATAAAATCAGTAGTCATATCAATTTTTATTGGCATGAAAAACGCCTTGTATTCCTCAAGTTTCTTGATATACTCATCAAATGACTCTTCCTTATCAGCATTAAACGCATGCAAGCTGGTAACTTTGAGATTATCTGGAACTAGTTCCCTGTATTCCATAAAATCGGAATAATGAAAGAATTCTAAATGGCAATTAATACCCCTTTCGGCTATCACCTTCAGTCTCTCAACATCTTCATTTGAGTCAACAAAAATTCCAACACTAATTATCATTCTCATTCTCCATTAATTATTATGCAATCGGATTATTACTCTTATCCTTTTTTCCCTTCTTCTCCTGCTCGTTCTTGTCATTACCCATAAAACCCTTCGTGAAATTTTCCATTTGAGAGCCTGCACTACCATACGTCATACCTTTAGATAACCCAGACATCCTACGACCAGAACTCAATGTACTTCTCATATATGACATATCTGCACTTAAACTACTATTATATGATTTCATATTATCAGCAAATCCCCTGATGCTAGAACCTACAGACTGTAAATTTTCAGAAGAAGCATAACAGGCTGTCTTAATGAGAGCACTATCAAAATCTCTCAATAAGCGTTCTGCATCTGTAACATTTCCCTGATCAGCAACATATCGAGCTTCATGTTGTACCTGTGCAGAATTAAGAAGAATAACCTGCTCTTCAACAACACTATCAGGAATATCCTGAATCTCATCTTCACCGACAAATTCAACGGCAGCAACAGAATCAACCCTATGCTTCTTATCATCCGAAATTTTTGTATACATAACACTAACATCAACAAGGTCACTTTCATCAAGATGATCAGTTACTTTCAATTCTGCAACCACGCTTCTTGATTCTTCCCCATAAATATTAGCAATACTAATGACAACTTCATCACCCTGAATATCATTTAATAAAACCTGAATTCTTTCAGGCACAGGAGTAACTTCTTCTTCCTGATCATCCTTAATGACCTTCACGCTGAAATCATTAAGGATTTTATGAACAGTAACTCCTCTTTTCGGTTTCAGTTTAACAACAATATCCTTCGCAAAAGTCGTCAGCAACCCACCAAGTTCAGTACCAAAATACTCATCACACTCTGTTAATTCCTGGATATAAAAATTATTGCCTTTGCCGACCTTCGCAAATCCACCCAGCAGTTCAGGATCATGATCTTCTCCAAACCCGAAGGTAGAAATTGAAATATCAGGGTTACGTTTCCTAACAATATCTATCAATCCGGTATAATTCTGAACACCGGCAGTAGGACAACCATCAGTAAAAAATATAGCTCTCTTTATAACATTTTCACCTTTGCTCTTACCGCTTAATAACTCAAACATAGTCATAAGGGTATCACTCATATTTGTTGCGCCAATTGTATGCAAATCATCAATCTTCTTTTTAAGATCTTCTTTATTTTCCCTTGTTGCATAAACTGGCTCTTCTGTAACCATTATCACATGCGAAGAAAATGCCACAATACTTATGCGATCTTTAGGTGACATATTGTCAATAAATTTTTTAGCAGACCCCTTCATCGTTTCTATTTTACGTCCACCCATAGATCCTGAGACATCTAATGCAATGCAAACTTCCAGCATAGGTCTCTGCTCATCTGAAATAATTATTTCAGGAGCACCAACGGTTACCATCAAATGTAAATCATTCGGAACGCCATTATTAATACTTGAGTAATCAAACTTCGTTTCAACAGATAAAGATTCCATAAATCCCTCCACTATTATTAATTATTACCATTTATTGTCCGGTTCTATAATATAACAAATAAAGTAAAAAAGTGAACAAAAATGAAAAAGGGCGAAAATATCACCCTTTTTCTTTAACGAACACCATAGAGAGGGGATCATCGTTCATCTACTTCATCGCCACCCCTTTGCTTTCTTAACTTATCTTTCCTCTTAATTATACCATGTTTATCAAAATATTCAATATTTTCATTGGCCATTTCCAATAATCTTCGCATATAATCATGGTCACCTTTTCTCACCAATTCTCCAACATCATCTACTTCAATATCGCAATTCGGACAACTAAAAATTGGCAAACCCAGTCTTTCTTTTAATTCGAAAAGTTCCTCTTCAAGTAAAATAACAAACATAGCATCAGGAAAAGTTCCTATTTGACCACTCTTATTAACTCCATAAGGGGTTTCGTACTTTTCGGTCAAACAACGAATATCATAAATCATCTTAATATGCCTAGTTGTTAGATCGACTTTAAATTTACAGGGTTTTCTGCTGGGAGATTTGTTATCCATGCGACATCACCTCATTTCATTTTAAGAAAGTTATTGTTTTTTAAAATCGCGTATAACCTTCTTGCAAGATCATCTACCAACTTATGAGGCATTGGGTGAGTTTCGTTATCGCATATATGTACTATCTCATGGAAAAGTGACTCTTCAATTACAGATCTCTTCATCCGTTTTCTTAGGCGCACTTTTAATTCGGATTTATCTACATCTGCGTATGTTATGTCATTTTCGTTATCTCCAAATTCTTCTCCATTAACCCAGACTACATCATAAATATGCCCTTCGAACTTTAACTGTTTTGGGATTCTCATAACAGGCCAGCCTGGTTAAAGATTATTCAAATTCAAATGTAGAACTCGCTACGTCATTTTGTTTCTCCGGTTCAACGATAGTTCTCCTTACTAATGTTTGGTTAATGTTAGTATGCAAACCAGATAAAAAACTGGTATCACATTTCATAGTTCTTATACCTTCGTAAATCTCGCTGATCGTAATCACAATACGCGCAGTAACACTGTCCTGAATAACATCTGCGTGTCTTATAGCATCAAGTATTGAGGCATTAAGCAATTGTCTTAAATTTTGATTGGCACAATAATTAGGGATATCATCAATATTTTTTACAACATCACTAATATGCTCCCGATAAATCTCATCTGCATTTTCTACTCCATCCGATTCACCGGCAATAAATATGCTTTTAGCCATTACACTTGTTCCAAATCCGGTAGATGTAGTTAATGAAACAACGTAAATATCCTCTTCTTGAAACGTATATATAGGATTTATCTCTGTAGAAGTAGTGCCATCGCCAAAATCCCATAAATAACTTACAGCATTACCCTCACAACTATTTGGCATATTGTCATTAATAATGTATATATCTCTAACAGCCATATGCCAGTCCGATACATCGTTCCTTAAATTCATCTTTAAACGTAACCCGTGAGAGCCAGAATCTAATCCCATAACACTCG